>FTCV01002719.1_pt1 | contig 80861 bp, 69 predicted proteins | sample 1639691 | NCBI WGS metagenome assembly FTCV01 (sample SAMEA3914864, study PRJEB12502) | metagenome | biome: forest; material: soil | place: USA | collected 2012-03-12 | depth 0.3 m
CCCTCAATTTTGCCGGAGGGGCGCGCAGGGATCCCCTTTATCCCCCCCGCCGTAGCGTTCTTGCCGAACAACGTGCCCTGCGGCCCGCGCAGCACCTCCACCCGCTCGATGTCCGCGAAATCGGTAAAGCTTTGCGCTTGACGCGCCGCTACCACGCCATCCACGACGAGTGACACCGACGGCTCTACGCCCTGATTGAAAAGCGATGTGCCGATACCGCGGATGCGGAAGCTGGTGTTGGTAGGGTTGTTGCCCTGCTGGAAGCTTAGCGAAGGGACGGCTTGCACCAGCCCCGTCGTATCGTAGATTTGCCGGTCAGCGAGCGAATCTGCCGATAGTGCGGTGACTGCAAGTGGGACGTCCAGAAGGCGTTCGACGCGCTTTTGCGCTGTCACGACAATATCCTGACCTCCAGGTTGTTCGGCGGACGGCGCCGTGAGCTGTTCAGCCATCTCGGCTTGGGCTAGCGCCGGATGAGCGAGCACAAGTCCGGCAGGACAGACCAGCAGGCCGAGCCGGAAAAACCCAGTTGTGTTAGACAAAATTGCCCCCTGTGACTTGACTGGACGTGATTATCCCGCGCGCGACGTTGCGACCCAACTAGGCGTGAAGATGGGCTGCTACTGACAGAAACCGTGGGATGCGGTCGTCCTGGCGTGAACGCCTCGGACTGGAAACGAACTACAGCAACGGCGGATCTTGTATCGCGAACCGATGCTGGCGGTTCTCTACCTAACCGATTGAGTTTAGTTCGGTCAACCAACAAATTGGATTTAGACCTTGAAAGCGAAGCTTTTAGCGCGGTTGGCTGGTGCCTTCGTACAATGCCTCCAGAGCGAGCGCTGCAGCCCCTTTCCAATGTTCGGACTCTTCGACTAATCGAAGCTCGATAATTGTGCGGTCTTTCAGCGCCGCGACCATCTGCATTTGAAGCGTCTCAAGGAAGGCGGGCTTGAAAAGGTCAAGCATATCCGCCCGTGTCGCGATGATTAGGAAACGCCCTGGATCATGTTCGTTGATGTGGCTGGCAATAGCCGTGCCAAGGGCTCGTCCTGCCTTGGTGAAGGCGATGATCGCATCGGTCTCTCCCGACCGGGCGGCTCGCACTACCTGGTCGAAAGCGGCATTAAAATCCTGCCCCACCAGATCACCGCCACCCCGGTTTGCCGCCCGTGACGCCAATATTCCATAGGCGCTTGCGTAGGTTCCCAGGCACCCTGTGCCGCCGCAAAAGCAAGAACGCCCGTCTTCGAATGCGACCTTCACATGGCTAAAGTCGGCATTCATGCCATTATAACCGATCTGCAATCGCCCATTGCTATAGCGGGCGCCATTCATGCCCAGCTCAAGCAGCGCCGCCATGCTGAAATTATCCCGTTCGCCCTCCGTCCCGAACCAGTGTTCCGCTCGGGCGATGACGGCCGCACGGTTGTCCAATACGACAGGGATTCCGAGCTCGTCCTCGATGAGTTGTCCCAGTGGCATGGCCCCGTGTGAAGGATCGAATGGCCACGAATGCACAATGCCGCGGCGCTGATCCACCAACCCTGGCAGGACCACGCCGGCCAGACATATCTGGTTGAGCCGCATAGGCCCTTCTTCAATGACTGTTGAGAGTAGAGCGGTGCAACGGGCGGGCCAGGCCGAAAGATCACTCATGCCCGGGAAAGGAAGGATGCGGTTGAATAATCGCTCGCCCCGCAGATTGACGATGTCGATGGAGGCGCGTTCCCCCGCAAGGGGATAGAGGCTGATGGCACAGCCCGCATCGGGATCGATGGAAAGCCGCGTGCGCGGGCGACCGCGGCCTGCGGCTTGCGGCACGCCTTCGACGATCAATCCCCTGCGAAGAAGATCGGCCGTCAATGTGGTGACGGTCGCTTTATTGAGCTGAAGAGCCTCCGCCAGTTCGACGCGGGACAGGCCGTCTGACCGCCGAAGGAGCTTCAATGCTCTTAACTTGCTGTAATCTAGATCGTACAGATGCATCGGCCTTCCTCGGCAGTAGGTCATAATTTGGCGGCGGTGATGTGTCGAGGTCAAGCAAGCTGAAGATTTCAGCGGATTGCTCCAAACAAATGTTAGCGGCAGGATCGGTGTCTCGTTGGAAGTGAATACTGCTCACCCGATCGGAATCGGGGCCGATGAATGACCGAACGGATCAGCAGTCCGATACCGTCGCGTTTGGGTGAATCATCGAACGGGTATCTATCGTGCTCTCGGCTAAACAGCTGCGGACGCTAGACGATTTCGTTGCTATCACCGGCTATCGGCCCAAGCATCCGATCTGAATGCTCGGGCAGCGCGAAAGTGGGCACGTGGGCGGTTGCGGCCAGGGCTTCTCGTTATTTGGAGCCGATTGATGGAACATATCCGACCCTCAAGTCGTGCTGGCAACGAGCTATGCACTGAAAATATCGAGACGAAACTGTCGATTAGGTGGCGTCCAAATTCCGCTCTCAAGATCAAGCATGGGATTGTACAAGACAAGCGCGTTTCGCCGCTCAACTGGAGAACGCACAGCGCAGCGGAAGCAGCCAAGGCGCCGCCTGCTGGGCCTCCTACCAAACTCGTCGGATCGATCGGCAGTTCTTGGAAGTGGTGTCCGCCCCATTAGATCGCTGGATCGGTATCGTCGATTCCACCAATGGCACGGATGTTGTGTCTGCATATCATGCGACAATCTGCAAGCACAGCGAGGTAATCTTGAGCAACGGATGCCCTGGCAGGTCAGCAAATGCTGAAACGTCACCGATCCTGAAAACCCCCACCGAAAAGGATCGACGCCCTACCACTCGCGGAAAAGTGCCCTTAGTCACGGCGATCATCGGGCGATTGGCAAATTCGACACACGGCTGCGCCCGAGAGAAACCAAGGCGGTGGACAATAGTCTCCCGTCGCTGAATATGCGGGGCAAACCGAGCCAGAACGCCGGCATCCAACTGCTGACAGGAATTGCATCGACCGCACGCGGCGGTCCGACACCAAAAGCGACGCGCCAAGATCGTGGGAACGACGCGGCGCACAGCAAGTGGGAGATCCGACCGGGGGCACATGCTGGCTTTGAATTCGTCAGCTCCGACGCTTTGCATTGCCACTACCACCAAAGCCCTAGGAGCCAGGTGCGCACGTTGAAACCGACCATGCATGACAAATCCTCGCAATTATGGGGGGACGTCAGCAGTAGCAAATGTGGCTCAGAACCATTCTCGACGCAATTTCGGGTATCTCTCAGTGGCAATCAACACTCGGCCTCCCATCCGATAAACGCGAGCTTGATCCTATTGCCTCCAACCTAGCGCATCATGCACACTTATGCGCCTCAGGCATATGTGCAGCATCGCCGGACCAGTCGCATCCGCCAAGCAACAAAGCTAAAGCACCAGAGATAAATTCACGGTTGCCTAACTGCCGATGTTTAGGCGCGTATGCGGGTGCAAGCGAGTGATTTGCACCTACGGTTGTCTTCAACGGCAGGGGGCGACACAGAACGCGTCGCCGCTCGCCATGCCGACACTGGGCGCACGATCATGCGTGTCGGTTCCTCGGTGACGTGGGGACGGGTGCTTCAAAAAGCGTAGCGTACGGAGCCTACCAGCTGACGCGGCGCAATGAACTCGTTGCTGGTAAAGAACGAGCCGAACGGGTCGGTGTAACGGGAGTTGATGCCGGCCTTATCGAAGACATTGGACAACGCCACGTTGAACTCGAAGCCCGAGCCCGCGGGAGCGAAGTTCAGGTTGAAGTTCGCGATGTCATATGCCGGCACCACGTCGCGAGGGCCCGAGTTGAAGACCCGGTACACGTATTTGCCGCGATGGATGTACTCCGCACGAGATGTCAGGCGGCCCGCCGCAATGTCGAGAGTCCACGTCGCCGTGACCGAGGCTTGGTAGTCGGGCAACTTGGGGGGCTTATTGCCTTTCAGGTCTGCGACCGCCTGTGCGCGCTGCGCAATCGTGTAGGCGTCAAAGGCTCCGTACCCCAGCGCCGCAGCGGCAATGGTGGCCTGGTTGGCCTGCGCTGCATCGAGCGCCAGATAGTGTTTGGTGAACTTGCCACCGAGATGAGTGAGGTTCGCATCGAATCGCAAGGTTTGGGTCGCCTTCCACGACGTCTCCGCTTCAACGCCCCAGATGTGCGCTTCGGGCGCGTTGGCGATGCCGCCCTGGTACGGGATCGGGTCCTCCTGCTGGAATTGCAGGTTCTTGTATTTGTAGAAGAAGCCCGCCAAATTGAGCGAGAGGGCGTCGTCGAAGAATCGGTTTTTGGAACCGAGCTCGAAGGCGTCGAGCTTCTCAGGGGCGTATTCAAATGCGTTGATGAGCGGGCCGGTGATCAAATTCGCGCCGCCTGGCTTGTAACCGCGCGAATAGCTGGCGTAGAGCATGCTCCGTGGCGCCACATCGTATTCGGCCGTGGCACGGCCAGTCAATTGATGGTCGTTGCGCGTGATTGTCGCCCCCGGTGCAAACAGTCCATAGGACGTCAGTGAGTAACTGCTCAGGTCGTCCTTGTTGTAGCGCAGTCCGGTCGTCAGCCGCAGGCCGTCGCTGAAGTGGTAGGTCGCTTGACCGAACGCGGCGTAGGTATTGCGTTTCATATCGACGTCGAGGCGGTAGACGAGGTTGGCGGGAATGCCGCCGCTACCGTCGGGAGGGATCGTAAAACTGGGGGGCAGCGCGCCTGCTCCGGCGAATTCGACGAAGTTTTGCACCTCGCTGTACTTCACGAAGTAGAGTCCTGCAACCCATTCAAGGCGGCTGCCGGGCCGCGAGCTGAGATCAACCTCTTGTGTATAGGCGCGGTACTTGTTGTCCCACAATGGAATGGCGTCGTAGAAGAACACCGTATCTGAGCTTAACCGGTCGCGATCGACCTGATTGCTGTTCGACATGTGCTGGTAGGACGAAACTCCCCGCAGCGTCGCCCAGCCGAGATCCCACTTGAGGTCTGCCGAGGCCATTGTGAAATCAAGCTTGTAGAGTCCGGGATAGTCTTGCGTCAGAGTGCGCGGATCGGAGATCGGATCGAGGATGTTCTTCTGCGCCGAGCCATGCTCGTCCGCGTGGAAACGCTGGAAGCGCAAGGTCGCGGTGAAGTTGTCTGACGGCTGCCATAATGCGCTGAGGCGCTCGTTCCAGCGGTTTGCATCGTCCTCATCATAGCCGTTCGTGAGCTTGGCGTAGCCGTCGTGCGAAAGATGTTCCCCGGCGGCGCGGATCGCCAGGGTGTCGCTTACTGCCGCGTTCAGCACGCCGCTCGCTCGCAGGTAATCGTAGTTGCCGTAGGCAACCTCGGCATAGCCTTCCGTCGTGCCGAGCTTCGGCGCATTGCTGATGTTATTGAGGACGCCGCCTACCGCAGCCTGGCCGAAAATTGTCCCTTGCGGTCCGCGCAGAACCTCGACCCGCGCGACATCAAGCAAGTCTACTCCCAAGGCGATCGGGTTTGCAATGTAGATACCGTCGAGATGGTAGGCGACGCTCGGTTGGCTGCCGGTCTGGGTGGCCTCTGAGCCGATGCCGCGGATCGAAATGACGCGGTACGGCGTGCCGTTTCGCGGTGTGACGAGCGAGGGCACAAGGCCGTCAAGCTGGTTGACGTTGGTTATGTTGCGATCGGTCAATGCGTCGGCCGCCAGCGCAGTGATCGCAAGGGGCATTTTCTGGATGTTACCCTCGCGCTTCTCACCGGTGACTATGATCTCGTCGAGCCGGGAACTGGCCTGCCGGCTGTCGGTCTGGCTACCAGTCGTGTCCGCTGACGAAGGTGCGTCATTTTCTGCCATCGAACCCGGGCCGGGCTCAGCAGCCTGAACCACACCCGGAGCGGAAACTAGAAGTACAAACGTTCCGCCGAGCATGAGATTGCGATAGGACTGCTTCTTCATAAAATGACCTTACAGATGTAGTTGAAGGAGGCATTCGCTACAGACGGACTAGCGGGATGCGTCTCCAGGACCGATTCAGTACGTAGCTGTTCAGCCGTACGATCCGGCGTAGCGCTGCCGCATATGAGTATCGACAGTAACAGGCCGATACTTGGGGGTGTCGCCGGGCGAGAGACAACTTGGAATGCACTCGACAAGGTGATCCGGGTTTCCCGCGAAGAAAAAGGGCACCGAGTAACGCTCGCGACCGGACCGGTTGATCACGCGGTGGATGGTCGAGCGATAGCGGTCGTTGGTCCACCGGCCGATCAGATCGCCAAGATTGACGACGAAAGCTCCGGAAACGGGCATGCCTTCTATCCAGTTCTGCGTGTCGTGATCCCAGACCTGCAGGCCGCCGACGTCGTCCTGCATTAGAATCGTGATGCCGCCGAAATCGGTATGGGCGCCGCAGCCCTTTTCGCCCGGTTCCGGATTGGCCGGCTGCGGCGGATAGTGAAGCAGGCGAAGCGTAGCCAGCGGATCGCGCTGGAGGTCGTCGAAGAAGTCTTCTCGCAGATCGAGTGATTGCGCCAGGCCTTCCAGCAGGGTGGACGAGAGCGACAGCATTGCATCGAAGTAAGCGAGCATTGTCTCTCGGAAGCCCGCTAGGCCTGATGGCCACACATTGGGGCCGGTGTTAAAGTGTCGGCGCGCGCGTTCGTCTGTATCCTCGACATGGATGCCGATGTAAAAGCCCTCCTTGAGATCCGGCGGCATTCCGGGTTCGAGCGTCTGGCCGCGTATAGGCTCATAGCCGCGGTTCGCCGGCGACAAGTCCTTGCCAAGCGCGAGCTTATCTTGTTCCGGGAGTGCGAAGAATCGGGCGGATTGCTCGAAGACCTTGCGCATCAACTCGGGGTCGACACCGTGGCCCACGCAATAGAAGAAGCCCTTGTCCAGGCAGGCCGCGCGGATCGCCGCCACCGCAGCCTGCCGGGTCTGGAGGGATCCGCGCCGGAGGCCTGATACGTCCACAATCGGCAGGCAGCTCGCATTGGCGGCTCCGTTGTCAATCTGAGCGAAAGCGGTTTGTCCGGCCGCCTGGGTGCTTTTGCTGATGGTCACGCCCTAACTTCCTTGATGGCATGCATGGCCTTTCGCTGTGCTTCGAGGTGGTCGCCCGAAGTGATCGGCGGGTAGCGGCGGCCGCTGCCGATGCAGCTCGGGATGCACTCGACCAGCGCATCCCAGTTCGGCTGATGGAAGAATGTCAGAGAAAGACGCCGGCTGCCCTCTGCTTTGTGGGCTGGCGGCGCAACTACGCGGTGAAGCGTCGACACCCATTCGTCGTTCGTCCACCGCGCCATCAGGTCGCCGATGTTGATGACGAATGTACCGGGCACGATAGGCACGCGGAACCATTGGCCATCCTTAGCCAGGACTTCGAGCCCGCCCGGCTTGTCCTCAGCGCGAAGTATGGTCAGCGTACCATAGTCGGTGTGGGGGCCGGCGCGCATTTGGCCAGGCAGCTCGTCCCCTGCGGGATCGGGATAATTCGAGACCACCAGATTGGTCATGTGACGATCGGTCTTGTCCGCGAACCAGTCCTCGTCGAGGCCGAGAGCGAGCGCAAAGATCCGCATCAGGCGGCCGGCAAGAGCCTCCATGGCCGCGTAATAGTCCTCCCAGGATTCCTGCAGTTCATCGATCTCGGTTGGAAAGACGTTGGGGGCGAAGATGCGCTGCGCCTCGGATGTGTGGTAATAGGGATCGTCGCGGTCGATCTGCGGTTGGTTGATCGTAAAGTACTCGCGCATGTCCGGAAGCGATGCCTCATCGCCGAGGGTCTTACCGACGGACGAGGATTTCACAGCGAAGTAGCCGCGCCAGGCCACGCTATCGCTCAGATGGTACCGGTTCTTGACCGAGGCAGGCAGGTCAAAAAACGCTCGGCTGGTACGATCGATGCGATCAATCAGTTCGGGGGCAATGCCGTGGCCCGAGATTGTGAGAAATCCGTACGAGCGGCAAGCCTGATCCACACGTCTGGCGATTTGCTTGCGCGCTTCAAGACCAACGTTGAAGCTTGAAAAATCTATTATCGGGATACTGTGCGCGTCCCCAAAATTCTCCATGAAACTGTTCACTGCCTGTCTCTCCGAACCAGCTACCAACACGTTGTGGCCGCGCAAGCCGTTCGCAAAAAGAACAACTTCTCGTTCACCCTGCTGCCGAATTGCGGACATCCTTCTTGACGGAAGCCATAGCTGGCGCGAGGATGCCGGGATGAGCAATCGCGCAAACCGACTTCACGCGCCAATGATCGTCTATTTCGACGCGATCCGGCGCGCAGGCTCCATTCGCGAGGCCGCCCGACGGCTAAATGTGGCTTCATCTGCTGTAAACCGACAGTTGCTCAAGCTCGAGGCGGAGCTTGGAACGCCACTGTTTGAACGATTACCAAACGGCCTAAAGCTGACGCATGCTGGTGGGGCCTTCGCGCACCATGCCATTAACGTTCTGCAAGACGCTGAGCGGATACGTTCCGAGCTAGACCGTATGCGCGGCCTTAGCACCGGTCACGTCGAGCTTGGCGTGGTAGAGGCGCTTAGCGCTGACCTCTTGCCGGCCGTGCTGGAGCATATACGCGAAACCCACCCGAAGGTGACGGTCAGCATTAGCACCATGGGTTCGGCCGCGATTGCCAGAGCGTTGGTGAACGGTGACATCGATCTTGGCGTCGCCTTCAGCCTGGAAAAGTCAGCGGACCTGCAACAGCTTTCCTTCTCGCGGTTCTTTTTGGGCGCGGTGATGTGCCCCGAGCACGCGCTGGCAAAGACAAAGACAATGTCGATGTCAAAATGTCTCAGTCATACCCTGATCCTGCCGCGAGCTGATTTATCAATTCGTCAAACCCTGATGCGTGCGGCGGGACAATTACCCGTGGGATTAATCGAGGCAGATTCTGTCCAGCTCATTAAGGAGCTCACGCTGCGGGGCTTGGGAATATCCTTTCAGACCCGCGTCGGAATCGAGCGCGAACTCGATCAAGGAACGCTCGTCCATATACCCCTGCTGCGACCCATGCCGCTGCGTTCCGACCTGGGCGTCTATGTCAGAGCCGCGCGCAACCCGCCGATAGCGGTTCTCACCCTGGCCCAACTTCTGAGTGAAGAGATCGGAAAGCGCTCGGCGGCCGAACCCGTCGACGATCTCGTTGCCGACCTGCTCTAACCTCAGGCTGCCTGCGATCGTCGAAACTGGGAGGCGACACTCGTGCTCGCAGTAAGGCATCTGCCCTTGCCGATGGGACCTGATGCCGAAGTGAGAGCGGTATGATGGCGAAATTCTTCTACGCCACAGCTGCCGGATGCCTCATCTTCCTTCATCCCTGAGGTGAGTGTATGATGCAGGATAGCGAGATCAACAATCGATCCCTCGGCGTTGCAGCGGCCGCACTGGCAGGAAACTTCGTGTGTTCTGCCCCAATCGTAACCGCCACTTTTGGCGCATTCCTCATACCCGTGACGAGCGAGTTCGGTTGGAGTCGGTCGAGCTTTGCCATCGTGTTGACCCTGGTTTCGATCATCGGCGTCGTCATGCTCCCGCTGGCAGGGCGCGTAGCGGATCGCTATGGCGTGCGCCGGGTTGTGCTAACCGGAAACCTTCTGTTCGCGGCGGCGGTAGCACTGCTTTCTTTAGCTGGTCCTCGACTGACCGACTTCTACCTCCTCTACGCATTTGTCGCGGTCGCGTCCGCCTTCTCCTCCACCGTCCTGCTTAGTAGGATGGTGTCGGAATGGTTCGTCGATAGGCGCGGCTTGTTCCTCGGATTGACGGCGGGGGTCGGCAACGGCCTTGGCTGTGCGGCGATGCCGATTCTCATGCTCACGGTGATAGAGCATGGGGGGTGGCGAAACGCCTATCTCGCTCTCGCGCTGGCGGTCGCACTGATCGGATTTCCAGTCATGCTGACCATGCTGCGCCAACGGCCGGGATCAACCGATCGGGAGCTTCAACGGTTGCGACGACCCGGCGTTAGCGCCGTCGAAGCCCGGCGCTCCGGATTGTTCTGGACCATCCTTGTGACGATCGCGATCGGTGGAGGCGCACTCAGCGCCGTATTCACGCACATCGTACCGCTGCTCACCGATCGCGGCTTGGCAGATCACGCCATGCTCGTCATCGCCACCGTCGCTGTCAGCAGCACCACATGCCAAGTTACGCTCGGCCGCATGCTAGACAAAGCCTCGCTGCCGCGCTTCTCGGCGATCATGATCCTATTGTCTGCAGGGGGGGTGCTCGCGCTGTCAAGCGCGACCACGACGGTCTCCCTGATTGCGTCAGGAGTGCTAGTGGGCATAGGCAATGGCGCTGAGTACGCGTTGCTATCCTATATCGTCCCGCGCTACTTCGGGTTCCGCGCCTATAGTGAGATATATGGTTCAATACTGGGTGTCGTGCTGCTCTGTATGGGGATCACTCCGATGTTGATGGACATTGTGTACGACCTGCACGGCAACTACGAGCCCTCGCTCTTGGGTGTCACGGCGGCATTGCTGGCGACGTCCGTGCTGATCGCTCGCTTTCCCGCCTACCGCTTCGCGCGCGATGGCGAACCCGTCAAGATCATCGACGCGCTTGTAAAACGGACTATGCCGCTTCCTGTCTGATTCTCGCGCACGAACACGCGATGCTGCGAGCCCGCCGAGGGTCGGCCGCTAGGGTTGAAACTCTGTGGTGACAATCAGACGCGAGGGGCCGTTCACTACAATGCCGGTCGCGACAATCTCAGCGTCGGCGAGCGGTGTCAGTTCGGCCCGCTGGCCGGTGCCGGGATTGACCGCATAGGTCGGGAAGCAAGCACCCGCGATCGAGACGCGCAGGCGATCGTCCGGTCGGAGCGCAATGCACGTGGCGCGCAAGTTGATACGGATCGGCTCATCTTCCGACATCGACGCGATCATCGCAAAACCCTCGCCCAACGCGTGGGCCTGCCCTTCTGGCGAGACCCGGCTGACGGTCACGGCGATGTCGAAGGATGCTGCCTCGGACAGCGCCTGAAGTTCGATCACCATGGGGCCGCACAGCCGCACGGGCTCTCGCAGTGGTTTCGACGTAAACGTCAGCACGTCCGGGCGGCCGTCGACGCGGCTGCGGTCGATCGGTCCGGCGGGCACCGTGTAGGCGCCGCCATGAGCTGGCGCCGGACGCCATGGATCGGTCACCATCCACTCTATCGCCGCAGGTCCGTCGGGACTGCTCGTGAGTGTGCCGGACGAAATGCTGCACGATGCCGTTCCGTCCCCCTCGAGGTAGAAGCTGCGCGCTTTCTCGGGCCAGGCGTTCAGTTGACGCCACCCGCCAGATCCAAGATCGAAGGCTGAGATCGGATGCCAATCCGTGACGTCGCCGATCCCTTTGAGCCAATGGTCGAACCAGCGTAGAAGAAGGGTCCCCGTGTGGTTTTCGGCCTCCGTACCAAAGTCGAGATCACCGACCTGTCTGTCCCAGGTGAAATGCGCCCAAGGTCCGACCACCAGCCGAACCTCACGACCGGCGCGCGACAGCTGGTCGAAGGCCTCGATGACACCGGAAAGTTGGTTGTCATACCAGCCGGTGATCATCAGCGCGGGCGGACAGGATCGTATCAGGTCAGCGATCCGCGCGGCCGGTGAACGGTCGCTCCAATAGCGGCTGTCAGCTGGCTCCTCCAGCCAGCTCCGATAGTGTCCCAGGCCGTCGTACCGGTCCACATAGGCGGGGAGTGCCGGGCTCTGTTCCAGCAGCGGCACGGCTCGGTTGGTTCGGTAGAGCTCTGCATAGCCCGCTGCATCTCTGCGCCGGCGTGCAGTCTCTGCCGCCACCTGCGTCGCCCAGGTGAGATTGCTCGACAAGCGGAACGCGCCGTTTTCGAACGCCCAGCCGGTGCGGATGTCCCAACCGAACATGGCGGGCGCGATCGCCTTCAGCTCGGGCGGGGCCTCGGCCGCGGCCAGCAGTTGCGCCGAGCCCTGATAAGAAAAGCCAATCATTCCTACGACTCCGCTGCTGCCCTCGAGCGCCGCCGCCCAGCGCACCGCTTCTGCTCCGTCCCTGGCCTCATGCGCGAAGATGTCGTAGTCGCCCTCGGACGTGCCGCGTCCACGTACGTCCTGGACCACAACGATATAGCCTCGGTCGGCGAACCACCAGGGGTGAGGACTGCTCAAGGTCGTGCCGACCCGGCGGCCATAAGCATTGCGCATCAGGAGAACCGGATGAGGCCCCTCCTGCGTTGGTCGATACACATCAGCATCGAGGCGGATTCCATCCGCACAAAGCATCGACGCTTGCTCGATTCGACGTCTTATCATTGGAACACCTCGATTGTAGGGATGCTGCATTTCGAACCGGCGCAAAGCGCGATGACGAGGCCGGCCGTCCTCGACTGTCAGGCGCTAGTCGTGTTGATTCGAAACGCATTGCCTTCCGGATCCAGCAATGTGGAGAGATACCAACCATATGCAGTTTGGAACGGGGAGCGCGTAAGCTGGGCACCGAGTGCGACTGCACGTTCGGTCAGCTTGTCGACATCAGCGCGCAAGGGCACATTCCATGTCAGGAACATTTTTACACCTTCGTCTTGCGGCTTGGGCAACGCGAGCAGGTCGTAGATTTCCGGCGTCGAGAAGCCCAGGTTGCAACCACCGCCACGGAAGCCCCGAAACGTAATGGCCCGGCTTTCGACGATCTCTTCCAGTCCCAGTAGGTCCCGGTAGAAGCCGGCAAGGCGATCGAGATCGTGTGCAAAGGCGTTCACGTAGGCGAGGTCAACCATGATGCGTCAGCTCCTACAAAGGCAGGATCCCCGTCACTGATCTCGCGTAATCTGGCTAGCCGAGCTTTGCGCTTGGGCCGATGCCGTTATTCGCCACCTGCTTATAGTGTTGCCTTAACGGCAGCGGGGCGCGTACAAATATCGTCTTTGTGGCAGCGGGGCGTCTGTCATGATCCGGGTATCAACGCGAAGGTGCAGTTACCATGATCGCCTATACGCCGCCCAAAACAGCCGACCATATCCCCGTCGTCGATCTGACCGGATCCCGCTCGTCCGTTCTTGAAGAACGTAGAGCGATCGCGTGGGAGATTCACAAGGCATGCCGCGATGTCGGGTTCTTCTATGTTGACAACCACGGCGGACCCGAGGCGCTGATTGCCAATCAGCTAGAGGCGGCACGCAATTTCTTCGATCTGCCGACCGCCGCCAAGATGATGATAGATATCGCCAAGTCGGCGGCCATGCGCGGGTACGAACCAATGGCGATCCAAGCGCTGGATGAGGGCTCGCCTCCAGATCTGAAAGAAGGCTTCATGTTCGGCCGAGAACTTCCGGTTGATCATCCGCTGCGCATCCGCGGCGTGGTGGACGAAGGTGAAAACCAGTGGCCAGAGATGGCCGGCGGTTTCCGCGACCAGATGGAAGCCTATCAAGAAGAGATGATCGGCTTGGGTTCGCGGTTGATGCGGCTGCTCGCGTTGTCAATGGGCTGCGAAGAAAATTACTTCGACAGCGGCATCGCCGACCCCCGATGCATGGTGCGCCTGCTCCATTACCCGCCCCAGCCAGCCGACGCGCAAGCCAATCAGTTGGGATCGGGTGCCCACACCGATTGGGGATGCCTGACGATCCTCCTCCAGGATAGCTGCGGTGGTCTTGAGGTTCGCAATGCTGACGGCGACTGGCTCGACGCGGCGCCTGTGCCGGGTTCCTTTATCATCAATATTGGCGATATGGTCCCTCGGCTGACGAATGGCCTCTATCATTCCAACATGCACCGCGTGCTCAACAAGAACCCCGAGCGGCATCGGTACTCGGTCCCGACCTTCTTCGATCCCAATTACGACTACCGCGTCGAGTGCGTGCCGACCTTCATGCCTGACAATGCACGCCCCGCGTACGACGCCTGCACAGTGGGCGAACACCTGTCCGAGATGTACGCCAAGACATACACTGCCGCGTCATAGAACGGCCTGGCCAGCTCTTGGCGTCTACGTTTGCCGGCCCTAGGAATTAAAGAAGCCTCCCGGCCACTGGAAGACCGCAACCGGATTGGCTGTGGGAACAACGAGTAAATGCTCCGGCGCTTGCGTTTTCGTCAGCAGCAGCGCCGCGCCGTTCGGCCCATCACCGCGATTGGCGGCAAGGCGACGGCTGACCTCGTTGTGTTGGTGCCAAGCCCGCATCTTGCTATGGGTCTGCCTCAAATTTCGTGCATTTCGGGCTGGCGCCATGGCCCTCGTCCCTCGAGCGCATCATCGCGTGAAAGCGATCAAAAACCTCGCGGGCGCTGATTAGCGCGGGCACGGTCCGTTCGATCACCGCGTTGATCAAGGCGGTTTGCGCTCAGCCTGAATCGCGCTCCGTGGTCATACTATGCATCTCGGTGTATTTTCGAGTTGCGTCCATGTAGGCGAATGTACTCTCGTTCTCGACCATCTTGAGCTGCATCAGTTCAGTGGTCGCATCACCAATGTAGACGAGCAGGGTGCATTGTGGCCCCCGATCCTCGAACCACCTGTGGTTCGAGCCGTCGATCTGGATCAGCTCGCCCCGACAATCCCGGCGATAGCGAGGCTGGTAGGGGCGAGGGCGCCGGGCGTCACGATCCTTCCATAGACCGGCCTCGATCATCAACTGCCGCAATGTCTCGCAAGAGAGTTCGATCTCGTGCCGCTCGATCAGATACTCACGGGCCAGGGTCGGGCCAAAATCGGCATAATGTTCGCGAACGATGGTGACGCCTTTCTCGCGAAACGTATCGCTGTGACGCCGGTTGCTTGGCCGGCCGCGCTTGCGCGAGCTGAGACCAGCAGCGCCATCCGATCGCAAACGTTGCAGCAATCGGAAAATCTGGCGGCGCTTCAGGCCGAGTACCGACGCGGCATCGGCAACCCGAAGCTCGCCACGCTCCACGCGCATCAGCGTATCAAATCGCGAAAGTTCGCCATGGCTCATCGCCAGCACCGTCATAGCTGCGTTCTCCTGACCAGCAGGAAAACCATGCCACCGACATTCCGCAGACCACACCAGGCAGTGTCATTTCTATCTAGCGGGGGGGTGTCATTTCTATCTGGGGCTGCGAGTTCCAGTTGAAGCGCGACATTCCTTGGCGCTGAGTATCATTGTTCCTTGGGTGGGGCGAGCCCCACCCAAGGAACATCCGACCCCGGCGCCCATAGCCCGATCTGTTCCGTCAAAACTTCTTGGGGTGTCCGATAGGACAGGCATTTCCGCGGAGTGTTGTTCAGCTGGTGACAGACCGCCTGGATCACCATCTCGTCCATCGCCGCAATGTCCGTATCTGATGGCAGATATCGTCGCAGACGGCCATTGAAGTTCTCAACGCCGCCTTTCTGCCAAGGGGCCTTCGGATCACAGAAATAGCTTTCGATTCCGAGCTCGGTCCGGAGCCTCCTGTAGGCTGCAAACTCCGTGCCTCGATCAAAAGTGATAGTCTGGCGAAGCGTAGAGGGAAGGGGGCCAAGTTGGGCACAGATCCCTCCCATGATCGCAACTGAGCCCCTATCCGGATTTCGCCAAAGCACCGCAAACCGGCTCGTTCGCTCGACCAGGGAGGTGAGGTTGGCTTTGCCGTAGATCTGGCGGAAAGCAACGAGATCGCCTTCCCAATGGCCAAATGCGACGCGCAGCGCGATCTCGGGGGGACGGTGCTTGATACCGTTGAGCAGCGGGATTTGCACACCTCGAGGCTTGCGGCCACCACGCGGGCGACGACGACGACGCGCCCACGGCAACAATCGGGATAACCCTAGGCGTCGACCTTCCGTCCCATAGACGTATTGGTAGATTGTCTCATGGCTGACGCGCGGTTTCTGGGCGGTCAGGCGCATTCGTCCAGCAATTTGCTCTGGAGACCAACGCCGCCGAAGGCCTTGGACGACATCCGCGGCTAACTCCATGTTGCGTTCAAGCTTACGACCAGCAGCCCGGCGACGGCGGGCTCTTTTGTGTGCGACGACGGGGAAATAGCCACGAAACCACGCTTCCTCATCGTGCATGAAATTGCGGCGCAGCTCCCGGTAAATAGTAGATCGATGCCGTCCGAGCCGAGCTGCAATCTCGCAAACCGGGACGGCGGCATCCCTCATTTTCGCCAAAGCTTCACGCTCATCGTAACGTAGATGACGATAGCTGTCCGTCATAGACTTTCCTCCGAGAGGGCACAAAGCCCAGAAATCCTCGGAATTCGCACTTCGATCTAGAACCCACCGGCTTACAACGCGATAGATTGATAATGAGAGTTATGTTAAATATCAGCACTTTGCACTGTGTTTGATAGCAGTTCTAGCTCACTCTGGCAGACCAATTTCGACGCTGCACGGTGGTATCATGTCGCGTCAGAATGCCGACCTGCTGGGACGCCAAGCCAGTGATCGTGCAGCAGAGCCGATACAAAACAACCGTATCTAACATGAACAGCAGCGCATCAAATGCCGTACCCAACCCATGCTAAGTTTCCAATCCCCACGCATCTCAGCAATCATCCTAGGCGGTATGTAACTCATTCACATGATCCACAACGGCAGATGGATACCCGCACACGAGATCCGTCGCTGGGCTAGCAGTTCGATCGCGCAGCGCGCCTCGGTCTTTTGATCAATGGACCAAAATCGTCAGCACCCCATTTGACAAATGCGTAACGATCACCTGCTGGCGCCTGGCTTCGCTCGAGGTGGTGATTGCTGTATTTCCCTACGACTGGTACATGCCATCCTATCCGCCGTCCGAATAGAGCCTGACTCTGAAGGACCGGAAAGCGCTCATCTGAACTGCGAATGCCTTCAACTTCTGGTTCCCGCTTTCAAGGCAAGGCGCGAAGCTCGTTCCGCCGTGGCTTCGGCAAGCGCCGTGATGGCGCCTTCGGGCAATCCCGGCACTCTCACCCCCTCCCCGACGGCCGCCTCCACCGCGCTGCTCAGTGCGACCGCGCGGCGGCGCAGATAGGGCGCCGCCAAGCCCGCGTCAGCGGCGAAACGGCTGAAGCTCTCCGCATCGATTTCTTCCAGCTTTGCCGCACCACCGAAGCGCATCGCCAGGCGCGGGGAGAGTTCTTCCCAGACCCGCGTTGCGACGAGGTCGTAGAGCGGGGCCAGCACGACTTCTCCGCCTTCCCGGCGGAGCAGACTGAAATTCTTAGCGTGGGCATCGGCATTGCCGACAATCACGTTGAACAATGCTGCGTCCGCAAGCTTCAATACTTCGCGTGCGGGTCGGGTTGCAGCGCGGCGCAGCAGAGCGAAGGCGTCGCGGAAAGTCGGGCCACCCTCGGCCGCATACTTGCGATTGGAGGGGACGCCCAGGGCCTGAGCGAAATCCTCTTGGTGCAGCCTGTGGACGCTCCCCTGCCCTGTCGTTCGATCGTAGCGCTTAACGAGCAGGAACGCTTTGCCCTGCACCTCGCGCCATTCCCCATGGGCAGCGTCCAGCCCTACTGCGCGAGAGAGCGCAAGACAGAACGCCTCGTTGGCGGCAAGTCCGGGGAAACGCGCAGGCTCTGGCTTGATGAGGTGAGTGGATGGCTCCCCGGGTCGCGGCACCGTAATCCGGCCATCGACCAGCACCACCGGCAGCTTGGCTTGCGCCCCTGCGAGGCTGAGGCGTGCACCGCCCTCCCCCGCCAGCATCGGCACACGTGGCAGGCGTTCGAGCAGCGCTGCCAGCCCGGCGTCATCTAGGACCTGCGCCGAATGGGCGAGATCGAGCACGGTTGGCTCTTCGCCTTCCGGGAGAAAGGCCAGTGCCCCCGCTACATCCCCGCCCAGGGCCTGCAGCAACCGGAATGGGTTATCGGGCGAGACACCAAGCGCGGCTGCAACCGCAGTGCGTTGGCCTTCCTCGGGCAGCAACCCGCCAAACACCGCCTTGCACGCAGCATCGTGATAAGGCTCCTCGCGTTTTGGCAAGGCCTGCGAGAGCGGCGGTGCGGCTGCGTCCACCAGCCATTCGATCGCATAGACGAAGTGCATCGCCCCGCCCCGATCAATCGTGAGTTCACCTGCAATCCTATTGTTCCACCAGACGATCAGCCGGTCCTGCACTGGCAAGCTCATGCGCCCTGCACTTCACTCGGCCGCGAAAGTTGAAGCGAGCATCCCAAGGTCGCCAGCACCACCAGCACCTTTCCCAGCTGGACAGTTTCCTTGCCGCGCTCAAGATCAACGATAAACCGCAGTCCTACACCACTGGCAGCGGCAAGGTCATCCTGGCGAAGACCCTGCGCTTTACGCTCAGCGCGGATCAGATGGCCGATCTCGGCAACACTCTTCAAAGGTTAGCTCCATTTTCCCGAGCGGGAAAATATGTTGTCTTATCGGGCCCAGCAAGTGAATATTTCCCGATCGGTAAATTTCAGCTCGATGGAGGCGCGCAAATAGCAAATTTTTCCCGATCGGTAAATTTTATCAGACGAACAACCGAGCGAACAGCGCGTATTGCATTGGTCGGGCACCGGAGGGAGATCGCCTCCATGCGGCGGGGCGCTGGCGTTGGTGCTGCGCCGCATGCCTTTCTCCATCCGGCGGCCATGGGTTTTATCGCGCTCTCCGGGGTCACGGTGCTGGGTGGTCTAATCATGCTCCCATCGATCCAGAAGCTCATGAATGAAGGGTGCCCACCTCGGAAGGTAGCACGAAACGGAGCGCTCGCACGCTTGCAGAGGTCGCCCTGGCGACAATGGGGCGAGACCTGCCGCAACCGCCTCACCCCGCTCCTTCGACATTGCGGTCGTTGATCAGTCTTTTCGTATCTCCGATAGCCGCCGTTAGTTCATTAATTGACATATGAACCTAAACAATTTCGCCTAAGAGACCATTTTGGGCAGATGAGAACGTAGTTTCACCATTTCCGGACGCGCAAGAAGCCGCCCATGACCGTTAGGGCCAGCCCCCCACGGGCCGATGCCGCGATGCCGGCTCACTGGAAATCTAGCCGCCGCCCGGCAATGGCATAGCACGCGGTAGTGCCTTACGCGCGAGGCGCGGAGACGACTACACGCCCGTCCAAATGGATTTTGGCGATGCCCACAGCGAATTGGTGAAAACCACGGTCATTTTTGCTGCCCGCGCTGGACTTGACGTCCGTTCCCCCCGACCAATTGCCGTGGAGGGGGTATTATGATTGAAGAAGCACCGCGGCCTGCTCGCGACATTCACTTGCTCACGACCGAAATTCTGCTCGCCGAACTTGTAGGCGGGCGATCGATCGCGCTCGAAGGGGGCGAAGAGCTGGCTATGGTAGATACCGATGCCCGGGCCGTTCTCGACTGGTATCGCCTTAACAAGGATAAGTGGACATCCCGGCTGAGTGCCGACGATGCCGAAGCGGTGGTTGGAAAGATTGCCACAGGCGCGCCAGAACTCGCCGTTGCGGAGGAAGCTGAGGGTCATGCCGTCGGACGGCGCCTGCGGCTCGTCAAGGTGGAGGCGCATCGGTTTGCCGGCCTCCACATATTCGGCACATCAACCCAGCCACCCGAGACGTTCGTGTTCGAGCCGGCCAAGGCGGTCACCCTGTTCGAGGGTTCGAACGGGTCGGGCAAGACCTCTATCGTAAATTCGATCGTTTGGTGCCTTACGGGCGAATTGATCCGCTCCCAGCGCATGCCAGCATCGGGCCTGGAGGAATTTACCTGCGAAGTGAGCGACGGCGATGGGACGCTCAGCACACACAAGATGTCGCCGGTTACACCGATGCCGGGAAGGAACAGCGGCCTTGTTGCATCGGGTAAACCAGTGCCTGCAGACACCTGGGTGGAACTGACCTTCGCCGACGAAGCGGGCAATGTCCTGCCGCCGGTTCGGCGAACTCAGTCCCGAAACGATCGCGGCAAGTTATTAGAGGACGCGCCCGATCTCAGCGCCTTGGGTCTCGATCCGATTGCCTGGCGGATAGGCACGACGATGCCCGCAATCCTGCCTTACCTTGCGGTGGGATCCGCTTCGCAGCTTGGACAGGCGGCGGCCCGATTGACGGGCCTCGCCGACCTTTCGGATCTCGCCGAGCATGCAGGACGCATGGGCAAGCGCTTCAAGACCGATCTGATAAAATCGGCGAACGAGGCACTCGCTGCCATCATTCTGCGCTTTGGCGAAACTTCGGAAGACCTCACGCGGGAACTTGGCGAAAGCCCAGACCTTGCTTTCGAGGGTGAGATTCCCGCGGTTAGTGAAGTGATTTGCCCTCTGCGGCTAGATGAGATCGAACGGCATTTCACGCAGCGCAAGGCAGCAGGTTTAGGCGCTGCACAGAAAGTGCTGGGCGAGGATTTCAATCCGGAAGATCAGGCCTCGCGCGACAACCTCGAACGGTCGATCCACCCGGCGATCGTCCAGCTGAAGCAGTCGGGCCAACTGCCATCGATTAGCCGGCTCAGCGGTTTGACGCTTTCTGACGAGGTTGCGGCGCGAACCCGCGCACTTCTGGGCAAGATCGCAAGCGAAGGGGCACTGCTGGCAAATCTTGCTGAAAGCCCGGACCGGGCTCGCCGCGAGCAGCTCTATGCGCGCGTCGCCTCATGGGTTCACGAACACGGACACGAGGACGAGGCCAGATGCCCGGTCTGCGTGGGCGACCTTGCCCTGGCCCGCGACCCTGTCACCGATGTACCGGTAGCGCAGCATTTGGTTTCCGCGGCAAATGACCGCGATGTCGTGTCTCGCACGATTGCGCAATGGGTCACGCACTGGACCGGTGAACTCCTTAGCGAACTTCCCGCAGCAATTGCAGCCGAAGCGCGCCGGGACCTGCCGGCTTCTCCTGCGGATCTGCTTGCACACGGCATGACCGTGGAGCTGTTCGGAAGCGAAGCCTTCCGAGGCGCACTGGGTGCGCTGCGCGCCGATGCCGAGGCTTTGGTGGATGAGCAGGCGCGATTGCTGCCACCATTCGCAGCTGTCGCCACGACGTCGTTGCCGGCCGCCATTTCCGGTGCTGCTGCCCAGCTCGATGCCATGATCGGCAGGGTTGAGCGTGCGCTGGCCTTTGCTGCTTGGCGCGATCGCCACAAGGATGCGATACTAGCCTTCATTGCTGCGGTGCGGCGCGGGCACGAGGGCTCTGCGGACGCTGAGCGCGCCGTTGGCAAACGGCTCGATATCTTGTTGGGAATTGTCGAGAGCGTCGCGCCGCTCAACCGCGCATTGGTACTGGTGAATCGGCTCGCCGACACGCGCAAAAGCTATGAAGACGCGGCGCGGCGGAAGGAACACTGTGTTCGGGCCGAAGCCGCATTGCTCAAGCTTACGCCACTCGGCGGTCTGGCGCAGCAGCAAGTCGACGGTCTGCGCGAACGCTTGCACGCCAGGTCCGAATTGTGGCGAAATGCCGTCTACCGCAACGCCAACACTACCGCCCCGGAACTCGCTGGCACGGCAATGAGCCGTACGGGCGTGCTCGAACTTACGGTCGGGCGCGAGGGCGTGACGGCACCGGCGCAGCATATCTCGAATGCGTCGGCACTGCGCGGTGCCCTGTTCGGCTTCTACCTCGCTTTTCGTGAACACGTGCTCGATCAGCGGGGTGGGATCGAGACGCTAGTGCTAGATGACCCGCAAGAACTGCTCGACAACGAGAACCGGGAGCGCCTGGCGCGCGGCATCTCTCGGATTTCAGGGGCGGGGGCGCAAGTCATCGTCACCACGCACGATGGCAAGTTTGCGCGTTGCCTGGTTGCCGAGCATCGCGCAACCGACGGAGCCGAACATTTCTCCGTACATCCGGTAAACCCGGCACGTCCGAGGCTTGTACCCTGTCCTGCCATCGAGGAAGTTGACCGTAAGCGCGATGCATTCAGGGAAACCCCGGATGATCACGTCGCTGCCCGCGATTACGCAGCGCACGTTCGCGTATTCCTGGAAGCACGGCTTGGCGATCTCTTCGACGACGTTGCGCATCCTGCCCATGGCCAACCGAGTCGGACACCGACACTCATGCAGCTGATGGACCGCCTACGCGGACTTTCCACCGCGGAAGGCGCTAGCGAGCTGTTCCGTCACCCTGTGGTGCTCCGCTTCTTGAACCATGCGGCGCTGGCAGAAGGAGCCGAACCGCGCCGCGTCCTCAACGAAGCTCATCACGGCAGCCAGACGATTTCTTATGCCGATGTCGAAGCTGTGCAGGGCGAGTTGCATGGCCTGCGCACCGCTATCGAAAAGGTTCACGAACAGTTCCGCCTCTACCGCTGGCGCGACCCCCTCGAACCGACGGATGGTGCGGCAGCCGTTGTCTCGCTGCCGGTCATGCGCAGGCCCGCCTTCAGCGTGCCGGTCTGTCCCGATATTGCCGCCTTTGCGGGTAGCGCGCCTGCCGGCGGCTCGCAGGACGAAGCGGAAGAGACGCTTGGCGGTGAGTGGTTCGAGGGCAAGGCCTTATATCATGTCAGCGGCGAGACGCTCGGCTTTGCCGTACCGGCGGGCTCGATCGCCATCGTCGAGGCTGAGCCGTACGCAGGCCGCGACCGCAATCTCGTCATTGCCCGCCACAGGGGCCAGGTCCTGGCCCGCCGCCTGGTGAAGCCGAACAGGTCGATCGGGGTCTCGCTTGCCGCCCAGGTGCCTGATCCCCGAACGTCGCGCCCCGCCCTGACCTTCGACAGCGGGGTCCGGCTCTATCGCATTGTTGGCGCTCTCTTCACGTATGCCCCGCCTCCCGGGGGCGGTGGCGAAGCCCAGCCCGTCGAGGCTTCTCCTGAACTCGAGGAGGTTGAGGTCGCCTACCGGGTAAAGGAAGACAGCGCTATTCCCCTTGCACTGCCTGACCAGATCATTCTGGGCGGCAAAGAACTAACTCCAACCGATCTCGATCATTGGGAGGGCAGGCTCGTGGCCGTCACCCTCGACGACGGGACCAGCATCTTCAAGCGCGTGGGCCGGCGGCTTCCAGGTCGCCTAGCACACTTGCGCCAGTTCGAGACTATCGGCGGCCGTGGGTCGTCGCTAGTCGTTGCGACGGAGGTGGTTGAAGGCGATCAAGGTGACCTGGGCGTTCCGCTCATGACAAGCGCAAGGCGCGTGATCGGCGTCCTGTACGAGTGACCCCAGTCTAGGACACAGTGCGACGGTGCCGTGAGCCCACCCCCAAAGGAAGTGCAACGTCAATGAATAAAGAGCCCGCGTGCTCATTCCCGGCGATTGCCACGTCCGAAAGACATGGGAGCTTGCCTTCAGCTATGCTCAGAAAATCGCCAACGACCAAGGGACGGAAAGGATTGTGCTGTTCACTCCGTCCAAGCAGCAACTCAAGACCACCACGCTTGCACAAACTCTGGGCCCGGTTGTTGCCAAGGCACTGACAGACAATCGGCGCCCGAGGCTTAACGGGCGTTTCACGCTTGAGAACGAGACATTCCGGACCGTTCGCTCTGCACTGCCCCAGGCCGTTGTCATCGCTTGCTACACCGACGAGAAAATGATGGAGCAACTCGACGGTATCAACGGTCTCGTCGGAGTTATCGCGGTTCCGCATATCCAAGGTGCAGCCGACATCTGGCAGAAGCGCTGGAACGCCTATATCCATGGGGCCGCCCGGCAAGCGCAGCCCGCCCCTCTAATCGACGATCGCGTGGTTGCAGCAGCACTTGCATCGCTCACCATACTGGTGAACGTTTCGCACGGCATCCTGCACCCGCGCGACAGGCAATCCGCCGACATGGTCCTGCGTATCCTGCGCGCGAAGGGTCACGAGCTCGACTCCGCCTCGACCAAATCCTGGGCAATTCGCAACGGCTGGGCCCCAAAGGGCGCCGAAGACCTTGCAAAGCTTGCCGGACGTATCGCTGGCCTCAAGGGGAAGCCCAGCCTTGCCAAATTCAACGATCCGGGTGCGCTTTATGCGCGCTGGCAAGCCGAGGCCGCCGGACAGCCCTGAGCCACTCATACCGTCTCAGCCTGTAGAGCGTTTCCGATGGCGTTCAATCGTGCCAAGAGGCTGATAATGTTCTAAAATAGAGGCATATGACTTCGAGAACGATTGCGCATACCCGATATTGGCAGAACACGCTGGCGGACGCGAATCTGGGCAGCGGTGTCTTTTCCGCAGCCGAATACCGGGATTTGCTGAAGTTTCCCTACCAGGAGATCGCGCTCGATGTGCCGGGTGATGTTGTCGAGCGGATGTTCGAAAAGACTCCCCGAACTGCACGGATCATTGATGTCGTGCTGCGCCCCTATGTGTTTCGCGCCCGACACCGTGACGGCAACAGCCGGAAGGCAGGCCCTGCTTACATCGTCCCACTCATTTCACGCGCCAAGCTCGACAGAACCGGCCGGATCTGGTTCGAGGAAGACATCCGCATGGCCCGCGATCTGCTCGAGCCGCTCGAGCGAGGCGCCCACACGATCGGCAGCCTTGACGTGCTGGACGGATTTCTCGCGAAATGCCCCGTGCTTTCATTTGTCGTACCGCCTGGGAGCCGAAGCTCGCCCGGAAGCACCCTTCAGATCACCGACTGGAATGCCTACGTCGAGCGGTGCGAGGATTTGTTGGACGCGGTGTGCGGGCAAGGCTGGCTTGGCGCCGACTATTGCCGGGTCGACGAATGCATCATCGAGCCGGGCACTCCCGGCTTTACATACGCTCACATCCTGCCTCTTTACGAGGACATTGCCAAAACGACACCGGATCTGCCTCTTTTCAAGACTTACTGCAGCGACGCGCCGACTGGCCTCGAACCCTGTCGCGGCCAGCAGGAGCTGTTCGCTCGCAGGCTCGGGCATTCAGGGCCCGAATATGCGCTTGCCCCGGCGCAGCGCGGTGCTCTCACCCATTTGCTGCAAGCGGGCGAGGGAGAGATCGTGGCGGTCAATGGCCCGCCAGGTACCGGCAAGACCACACTCCTTCTTTCGGTCGTCGCCACTCTCTGGGCCGAGGCAGCGGTCAGGAACGGCAAGCCGCCAATCATTGTTGCAGCGTCCGCGAATAACCAAGCCGTCACCAATATCATCGATGCCTTTGCCAAAGATTACGACATGGGCACCGGGCCGCTCGCAGGCCGCTGGATCCCGGACATCAAGAGCTTCGGAGCCTTCTATCCCTCGAATGGCAAAGAGAAGGCGGCGGCCGAGATCTACCAGACGCACGCATTTTTCGAGAAGCTGGAAACTGCCAAATTCGTTAGCGCGGCAGAGGCAGCCTATCTTGTCGCAGCGCGCGTAGCCTTGCCCGAGCTAAAGGATTGCCAGGTTCCTGCGGATGCTGCGACCTCCGAAGTTGTGAAAGTCCTCAACGCACGGTTGCAAGTGGCTGCAGCACAGCTTGCCGAAATCGAGGCCGCATGGCGCGAACGCAGCGATGCACGGGAAGATCTGGCCCGGTTGCTGGGTAACGATCCGGCTGCACGCATCGCAGTGCTCGAGCAGGCAAGCATACAGGCGCTCGCCGAGCAGGATCGTATCCGTAGGTTTGCAAACGCCTGGGAGCGGCATTTGGCCCATGAGCCGCTGGCATATGTGCTGCTCGGCTGGCTTAGCCCGGTGGCCCGGCAGCGCGAGCGTAGAGCACGTCTCGCCTTGGGGGAAGCATGGCCCGATGGTTTACCTCCTCTCACGTGGTCGCGGATCGAAGAAATCGCGCCCCTGGTTTCGGACCTGCTAGCAACGGCCGATGGTGCGCAAGAACAAGCCGCCGCGCAACTTGCCCTCGGCAGAGCCATGCGAGTACGCGCAGCAAGAGCCGAAGCGCGATGCCTCGCTGCTGCAGCGCCCCTCTGCCCGACTGAACCTGTGGGAGCGATGTCGCTTGCCGCATGCGATGCGCTTGCGGACACCACAATCCGTTTCGAGATCTTCCGGCTTACGACGCATTACTGGGAAGGCCGTTGGCTTCTGGAGATGCGCAGAAGCCTGGAGCCCAGCCCTGTCTCAGCTCACGAAACAGCTCAAAATCTGGCCATGCAGTGGATGCAAAGGGCGATGCTCACGCCATGTGTCGTATCGACTTTCCACATGCTTCCCCGCCACCTCTCGGCGAAACCAGACAGAGCCAGCGCCGGCGCGCGGTATTATTTGTACAACCACGCCGATCTCCTCATCGTCGACGAAGCGGGACAGGTAACCCCCGAACTTGCGGGCGCTTCTTTCGCTCTCGCCCGCCGTGCGCTGGTCATCGGAGACACTCTGCAGATCGAACCGATAGCATCAGTCACGCGCACCACCGATGGGGGCAATCTTGTCCGGGCAGGTCTGCTCGCCAAGACCGGCAACGAGGCCGCTTTCCAGGATTTCGTTGCCACCGGCAAGGCGTGCTCAGCAGGAAGCGTCATGCACATAGCCCAGCGGGCAAGCCGGTATCACCAGGAGCCCGATCTGACGCGCGGGCTGATGCTCCTCGAACACCGTCGGTGCTTCGACGAGATCGTGACCTACTGCAACAGGCTCAGTTACCATGGCAAGCTGCTCGCGCTTCGTGGCAGCAAGGCCAAGGCCGCAGTTGTCAACGAGGACATGAAAGTCAAAGGCGCTGATGGTTATCCGGCGATGGGCTATGTCCACATCGATGGTGCCTGCGAGAAATGGCAGGGTAGGAGTCGGCGCAATAGAGTCGAAGCCGAAACGATCGCCAACTGGATCGTGCAAAACAGGCAGAATCTTGAATCGCACTATGCACGGCCCCTGGCCGAGATCGTAGGCATCGTCACGCCATTCGGCGCGCAACTTCGGGAAATCGTCGAAGCGCTAAAGGCGCGCGGCATTTCTGCCGGCTCCAACGATACCAAGGGCGCTGTTACTGTTGGCACGGTCCACGCCCTGCAGGGAGCACAGCGCCCGGTCGTCCTTTTTTCACCGGTCTATTCCAAACACGACGATGGCAATTTCATCGACCAGTCGGGCAGCATGCTGAACGTCGCGGTATCGCGGGCGATGAACACATTTCTCGTGTTTGGCGACATGGATGTGATGGCAGCTGCGAGGCCGGGCTCTCCTCGCGACCTCCTCTACCGCTTGCTGAAGGAAGATCCGTCCAACGCCCTGCCTTTCGCGCAGGCACAACGGCGCGACCTTGTCGACGCCGGCGCCCAGCTTCACCAGTTGCAGGACGCGAGCGAGCACGATGTTTTCCTGGCAGCGACGCTGGAGAGGACGCAGAAACGTCTCGATATCGTCAGCCCATGGATCAGTTTGTCCTGCATCCAGGATATCGGTCTGCTTGCGCGGATCGGCGACGCGGTCGAGCGCAACGGCGTCGCGGTCTCGGTGTATGTCGACCGCCGATTGAACCTCGAAAGTGAGAAATACGATGCTGCAACAATCCGCGCGCACTTCTCCAATGTCGAGAAGGCGTTAACCAGCGCTGGCGCTAGACTGATCCCGTTGGAACAGATCCACAGCAAGATAGTAATTGCCGATGATGAAACCTATTGTGTTGGTTCGTTCAACTGGCTGAGCGCCTCACGCAGCGGACAATTTATGCGAACCGAGACCTCGCTGGTCTATCGGGGCAACGGACTTGAACAGGAAATTGCCGCGACCCGAACTAGACTGAATCGGCTGGCGCAGGACGCCGCAGCACGACTCCGGCAACCGGCCCGGCGTTGAGGCCCGGACGCGCTCACCCGCACAAGCCTGCGGCCCCCTTGCCCGCCACGTCCGCTTCGATATCCCGGAAGAGACGGCTGCTTCGGCCCCCGAAGGCAGGGCGCAGGCTCGATGTCAAGGCACGCGCGCTAGGGTATGAATGAACGAACGTCCGCTCCAGCCGACTGCCGGTCGGAAGCGGACTAACCGGAATGTCCCACCCTTGCCGACACTACACTTACAGATGTGCTATGCGAGCGCAGCCCTCACCTCAGGCAAAAGGGTATAGACCGCCTCCCGCTGTGCCCCGCGATTGTGATGATCCACTCGGTATCCCTGGTAGTGCCGGTGTACGAGCCCGGCACGGACCAGGTCAGAAACCGCCCGACTGACACCGCAGCGCGCAGATTGCCGCAGCCGATCATGGATCTCGGCGTCGACTAGCTGTTCCACGTCCACCGAATTGTCGGCCATCGGGGATTTGCTTCTCATCTCCTCCATGAGCCTCTGACGGATCGCCTGCCGGCGATGATGGCGCTGCGCCATAGGTATCATCGCCTTGCCCAACCAATCTCGGACCGGCACAGCCTGCCCTTCCTCAATAATGTAAGGACCGGCCACCCCCTTGGGGTTGGCAGCGCGTGCGAGCAAGTTGAGGACGAGCAGCGTGTAGCGTGGACGCGGAGATACCGCCATGATGCGCTCCACCAAAGCGACCATATCCATCCGTTTCTCGGGGACTGGCTTCGGTGCAAAGAGATCGAGTTGGTGGAACATATCACGAATCTAGCGCGATCGGATTCGAAGGTGAATCCCTTACCTGCAGTCATTCAAGATTTTCCGGCTATGGAACTTTACCGGAGATTCTGGTTGGGGGGTAAAGTGCCATAGACGGCATTTAAGGGCCCGCGCGATTTCGTTGGGGGTCAATCCAGAGGCTATCCGAAAATAAAGCTGCCCGCCCCGCGCATGTCGTCGATCAGCTTCTCTGCGAATGTGCGCGCTACCTTGTACGGCTTATGCCCGCCAATTCCGCAAGCCATGTTCCCCGGGCCATTGCGGATATTCCACGATTGAACTCGCGATCGCAGATCAGGGTTCTCGAGTATGAATGCCGAAACGCAATGCATGATGAAGACTTTTCGCGGGGTAGTGAAAGGAAAATCCCTGGCCACTTCCCCAGCGTAATCCCGCGCGCAAAGCATCACGTTAGCTTGATGCCTTGTTTCGCAAGGTTCCGAATAATAACCAAAAACGGCTGACGCCTGCGCATCGCTTGGAGGACAATCTGCCTCATAGCCACGATAGGGAATTGTTAGCCGGATAGTGAATTGCTCAATCGTGCCTTCGCGACCAATGAAGCGCGCAATTTTCTGCCTACGCCGATTTGCGGGCCTGATTTTTGGCGACTTCACAACGCCCGCTTCGCTGAGATCGAGAGCCCATTCCCGTGTCGTACTCTTATCCGCTTTGGTTGGGCTCGGAACCTCCTCCACTTCCTTCATACCGCCGGAATCCAAACCCCGTTCTCGACATAGCCGCGCCGCCGCTTTCCGTGAGCTTCATGCGACCAATGCCCGCCGCAGTAGCTGCATCGATATGTTCGCTCAAGCCAATCTCCGTCGAGACCAAGAGAACTCAAGAATTGGGGATCGGCAGCCGTCTGTGCAGGGGACGCTGCACGGCATTGATCATAGCTGAAAGCGCATTGACTGGTCATACCGAGCAAAATTCCCTGGAATATTGGCTGAGGCAGCATTTCCAATAGATTGGTTTACGTCAATGGCACGTCGGACGTTACGCCCAGAGACATGACAAATTCAAATCAATGCAACCAATTTATGAGCGGCAGCGCCGTTCTCGGGCGCTTCATCGCGTCATAGATCCAGTCCTAGATTCTTTTCCGGGAGACCCGGAGGCTGGTTGCCGCTGCCCGGGATGGGAAGAAGACTAGACAGATCGTCCAGGTCAAGGGGCACGACCCCGAGGCCGTCGCCTTCCAAGTGATCGTGATCCTTGGCGCGCTCGACCTCGTCGCCATCCCCACGAATGAGGTCGGTCGCTATCGGCTCTCCGTCGGCATCGAATTTGGAATAGTCGGTTTCCGAGGCGCCCATCGGCGGCAGATCCACGAGGTCTAGGTCGCCCAGGTCAGCAATGAGTACTCCATCGCCCTCGCCCCCCTCGCTTTTGCCCAGCGCTGCCGTGAGCGCCGCGTCGGCGGCCGCCTCCTTTGCCTCGGGCCCGTCGATGGCCAAGCTACCGATCGTCTCGAGCGCTGAGGTCTTGTCGCCTGCATTGCGGTCTAGCTGGCGCTCCAGCTTCTCCCGATCATCGACGACGATGGTGATGTCGTCGCGCACACGGGTGACCCCGACATTGAAAAGCCGCTGATTGGAGAGGTTCCGCTCGTAGCTCAGCATCACAGTGATCGCCTTGTCGGCGGTGATCCCCTGCGCCATGTGCATGTTGAGCGAATAAGCGAGGTCCAGGCGCGAGAGCATTGGATCGCCCCGCTCGAGCGTGACCTCCTCTTTCGCCGCGGTCTCGACCGTCACGCCCCTCTCGTCGATCGCGACTACGGTCGCCAGCGCGGAATTGAGCAGCCCGCGGTCCTTGTCGTTGGCGGTCCAGCGGATCCGGTCGCCCTCATGGATTGTCAGGCTTTCCAATTTGCTGAGCTCAAGCCGCTCGCGGGTGATGGTCGGATCGATGCTCTGCGGATCGAACCGGATGCGGCGCCCGCCTGCCGCCAGAACCTCGACCTTGCCGTTCGCATAGGCTTGGGACACTGCGTAGACACCGCGCTCAAGCCCGATCTCTGCCACCCGACCGGTCACATGCAGCGCCAGCCCCCGCTCATATGTCTTCGCATAGCGTAGCTCTTCGCGCGTCTTGCTCACACGCTCGTAGACCGTGACAGCAAGGCTCTCGCCTGTGAGCGTCCCTTCCGCGACCAGCCCAAGCTGGATTTCGGAATTCACCGTGGCGCGCGTCTCCCGCCCCGAAGCGAACACGGCGGTGACCGCCCTCTCCGCCTCGGGCAGCGCGAGCCACAACTGCGCTGCCTCGACGGCCGGATCGCCGCTTTCGACAACCTTGTCGCCGAGCACTTTCAGCGCCTCGCTGGCTTTCCCGACATTGGCGAGCGCGGCCACGGCGCGCAGCTGATCGGTCCGCTGGCGGATGTTCTCGTCCATGCGGGCCATCGTCGCACCGGCGGCCTGCGCCATCGCAAATGCCTTGCCGGCATTGATCGAGGAGAGCTGCTGGCGGTCGCCGACCATGGCGACCTTATCGATCCCGAGCGCCTCGGCGATCGTCAGCAGCTTCAGCATATCCTCGCTCGAGACCATCGAGGTCTCGTCGACGACGATCGTCGTATCCTTGAGCTCATCGCGCCGCTGCTGCGCCGCCAGGCTTAGCGGATCGGCGAGATGCTGCTGGTTCTGCCAGATGAAGGCAGCGATGGTCTGCGCCTCGAGCCCGGCAGCCTGCATATGCTCGACGGTCAGCTCGCGCGGGACCATGCCCTCGCGCATGTCGGCGACCATCTTGTTCTGGAAGGCGAGGCCCAGAACCTTGCGGTTTTCCTGGGCGGCAACCGAGGCCGCTGCCTGGAGCATGGTCGACTTGCCGGCGCCGGCGACACCCTGGACCACCACATAGCGGTCCGCCCCTGACACGATCATCGTCGCGGCCGCGAGCTGCCCCTCATTGAGCGCGTGCGGCGAAGCCGCCTGCAAACGGTCTGGCGCCTCGGCCGGCGCGATCATCGGCTGTGCCGTGCCGTTGCCCCGGTCGATACGGTCGAGGATCGCCTGCTCGGTCGCGAGCGCTTCGGGTGTCGTCACTGCCGGCACCAGGACGCCCTTGTCGCGGATATGGCCGGGTATCAGCCCGCCCTTGGCAACCAGGCGATCGATCCGCGCCTCGACTTCCCTGATCGTCACGCCCTGAAGGCCAAAATCGAGCGCGGTCTTGGCGACCTTGTTGATGTCGAAGGCCGCCTCGCGCTGCCCGAGGTGACGGATGGCCGAGGCCACCGCAATCTGCGCGCGTGCCTCGGGCGCAGACTGAGCGATCCGGGCGATGCCCATATCGACCAGCGGATCTGGAGAGCGCAGCAGCCCAGCGAAGAATTCGCGCGCGCTCTTCACGACCTCCACCATCGCTTGGTAGCCGCGACCCAAAGCCATGTCCGGCTGCGGCGTCGCCGCGGCGCGCTCAGAGGCGGCCAGAAGATCCTTGCCATCGAACCCGAGCGCGGCGGCCTTGTTAATCCAGTCCTTCAAGAGGCCCTCGCGGTCCTCGACCTTGAGCTTGGGATCGCGGGTGTTGACGGTCACCTGGTCGCGGCCCTTGGCAGAGACGATGCCGAGCTGCTCGGCCTTCAGCATGACCTGCTCGCGCCGCTGGCTGAACGCCTCGATCACGTCCTTGGGCACCCCCGTGATTTGGAAAGTGCCGTGCTTGCCCTGGAGCTCGACCTTATAGCCCAGCGTCTCCATCTCGGCGCGCAAGTAGGCATGGTAGATCGAGCCGATCACGGTGTTGTTGGACCACAGCTTGTCGGCATGCAGCGCCTGCCACTTGCCGTCCGGCATCCGCGTCATGTTGGCGACGATCGCGTGGACATGGGCCTGGGGATCGAGCGCCCGGCTCGTGTCGTGCTGGAAGAGCGCATAGACGAGATTGCCGGTCGCCACCGGGGTGGTCTTGCCGTCCACGGTCTTGCGGCCCTCGGCAAGGTCCTTCTCGACCCAGGCCATGGTCTGCAGCACGGCTTTGAGATGTGCGCCCTCGGGACCGAGAATGCGCTTGTCGCCGGCGATATAGGCCATGAGCGAGACCGATTTCGGGGCGGAGAAGGTGAGGTCGTAGCCGGGCCGGCGGTTGTCCTTCGCCTCGAGCCGCTCGCCGTCAGGCGCCACGCCCTTCAGCACGCTCTCGAAGGTATCGCGCGCGACCCCGCCGACACTCTCGAGCGGGGTGCCCTTGATGCCCTCCCCGCCCCACTGGCTGACATCACCGGCATCCTGGTCGGTGTAGTATTCCCCGCTCACGAAATCGTCGTTCGTGAAATACTTCGCGGCGCCGCCGGCCGAGCGAACCGAAGCGATCGAGAGCACACTCAGTCCCCGATGCCGAGATCGCCGCCATCAGGCTCGATGGCAAAGCCGTCACGCGCCTCGCGCACCCCGAGATCTTCCTCCCAGGGCTGCAGATGCATGGGCAGCTCGTGCCGGCCTTCCCTGCCCCGCTCGGCCGCCGCGATCTGGTTGACATCGATGCGGTCGACGAGACGCTCGCGCTCATCGCGGTGCTCGTCCCGATATTCGCCGTCGCGGTACTCGCCATCGCGTCGGCCCACGCCCCCATGCGCTGCCTCCGGATCCATCCGTTCCAGCGCCTCCCGAGCGTTCGGATCACGCCCTTCGCGCACCTCTTCCTCGGTCGGTTGCAGCAGGATATCAGCGGCCTGCGCCAGCACCAGTTCGCGCGCTGCCACTTCCTCGTCACTGAGCCCGAGGCTATCCCCGCGCCCGCCGTCATCCCCGCCCTTCGGCTTGCCCCCGCTTCCGCGCCCAGCCCGGTCCGGATCGTCGGGTCTGGGCAGGACGCGTTTGACGAAACCCTCGGCCACTTTGGGATAGTGCGTCCAGTCGAGACGGATGCGCGCCGCCGGAAATCCATCGGCGAATTTCACGAAGCCGTGCATCGCTGGCAGGTTCATGATGTCATCGGGAATGACAAGCGGCTCGACCTGCTTTCTGGGCGTCAGGGTCGAGGCGTCGCGGGTGTTGTTGTAGCCGTAGCTGTACCCCTCATCCATCTGCCGGATCTCGCGGTTGCCGATGTAGCGCGCGCACTGCTCGGCGGTGTCGAGGTCGGCCGCCGCCAGCATCAGCTTGGTCCGCGCCAGCGAGGAGAGGTTGCGGGCATTTTCCTCGCCGTAGACCTGCACCAGCTTGTCGAAGGAGTGGAGCCCGAGGATCATCGCGCCGCCGAAGTTGCGCGCGGTCTGGAGCCCGCTTTCGATGGCCGGCAGCCGATGCAGCGCGCCGAGCTCGTCGAACATGAACCAAGTCCGCAGTGCGCGAGTATGCGCCATCGTCATCAGCGAATGGATGGCAAGGTTCGACCACAAGGTCAGCAGCGCCTTGTTCATCTCGAGATCGGTGTAGTTGCAGGTGATGAAGAGGATCGATCCCGGCTGCTTTTCGCCGGTCATCCAGTCCTTGATCGAGTAGGCCTCGCCCTCGTCGGGCAGAAAGCGCAGCGCCTGCGCATTGGTATTGAAGACGGCACGGATCGATTCCGCCATGCGCGCCGCTTCGGGCGCGGTCAGCGGGTCGGCAATGGTCTTCTGAAGGTGGCGGTGGACCTGCTTCAAATCTGCGGTCATCAGGTGGTCCGCGAGCGCGCGGTTGCTGGTCTGGCCCTTCTCGATGAGCTTCATGCACATCTCGATGAAAAGGGTGCGCGCCGCGAGCGCCCAGAACGGCTCGGACGAGCCGCCATCGGACGGGATCAGCGCCGCGGCGGCGGACGTGAATTCGCTGTAGGTCGCGCAGTCGTTGAAGATCGACCAAGCCGGGCAGCGCGCATCCATCGGGTTGAGGATCGTGTCGCGGGAAGGATCGTAGAATGCCTCGACATAGGCGCCGGTCAGATCGAACACGACCGCGCTGTCCTGCCGCTCGCGCATCTGCGTGAGGTGCCGGCGCAGCACGGTGGTCTTGCCGGTCCCGGTGGTGCCCAGCAGCATGGTATGCGACTGCTCGAGCCGGTGCGGATAGGGAATGCCGGCAAGCGTGTAAGGGTGATGGATCCCCGCCGCCTTGCGCGCCGCGAACGGCATGGCGATGACCGCCTCGGGACTACGGTCCGGGAAGAGGTCCTTCGCTTCCTTCTCGAAGGCCGCGCGGTTGTGCGCAGCGATCTCCTGGAAGAGCAGCTCGCGCTCGACCAGCATGGCGCCGCGCTCGTGGCGCTCCTCCATGATCGACTTGCCCCGCCGGCGCGAGAAATCGACGTACCAGATCGAGGCCGGGACGGTCAGGAACGCGGCGATCAGGAGCGAGCCGATCATGCCGCGCACCGCCTTGCTCCACGCGAGCACGACCTCTGGCACATAGGGCACGTAGCCCATGAAGGTGCTGCGCACCGAATTGTCGGGCAGACGAAGGTTCACGCGCTTGAACGGATCGAGCGCGCACCAGTCCCACAGCGCCGAGAGGATGCGCATGGAGATGAGCTGGAAATTGTTCTCGCTGAGCGTCAGCGAGAGGATCGCCGAATAGGCCAGCACGAAAATCCCGAGCCACATCAGCGCCGGCATCTTGGCGCCTTGCATCCACATCAGCACCTGCGTGTTGAGGAGCTGGCTGCCGCGCGTGAAATTGCCCGAATTGCGCGGCACTTCCCCGCGCGCGGAATGGTGCTTGACCGGGACCGGCCGGCCGTCGCTGCGGATGTCAGCGCTCGGCATGATATCGCTCCATCCGCCGGGCGGTTTCGGCGACGATTTTCTCGCGGTGCTCGGGGTGCTGTTCGAGGATGATCGTGTCGAGCGCGGCCTGCGCATATTCGGTCACGCGGGCGAGCCTGAGCCGGCTGTCCGACTGGAGCTGTTGGCCGTCGAGATAATCGCCGATGACGTTGCGCAGGAGGTCGGCGAACGAGCGCTTTTCCTGCGCCGCGATGGCATCGAGCCTGATGATCTGGTCCTGCTCGAACCGGACGGTTCGCTGTATGATCGGTTTCTTCATATCGGCCTCCATGACGGAGGCTGAAGGGCTCGAGGAAAGCCCGGCCTGTATACCGATCATTCCGGGCAGTAGCAAGACGAGAACGCCTATAAAGTCAGTATAGAGATCCCAAACGATCCCACGGATACCCTTGGTTTACTGGCATTTTTCTCGCGGTGCGGATGGGATCAAAAATGGGGTCACATGGGATCACATCCAAAATCCCGCCAACAGGCTGATTTAAGGCCATAATTCTGCAACCACGTTGCGTAGGGTGTGCTTAGGAAGCTTTTGTCTCGTCCCTGGGCATTGGGCGCGTCTGGGCGTTCGGGTTGCTGGGGTCTGGGCACCGGCTTCGGGCGGGTACGGATCCGCCGCCAGGCGGAACCGGGCCGCGAGAGCGGGCCGAAATCCCGGCGCGTGAGTGTGCAAAATGTGGCAGACGTCATGGTGAAAAACCGGTCCTCCGAAATGGTTGGGAATGGCAGCCCTCGCCGTCTTTGCGGGCGCGGCGATGCTGGTTATGCTGACCGCGTTCAGAGCCCGATCAGCCTGACCGAAAGGTACAAGCGAATGGCAAAGTCACTGGACGCAGAAATGGCCGCGATCGAGGCCGAGGAGCGCAGACTTGCCGAGCGCCGTCAGGCGCATCAGGCCAGGGTGCGCGAAACGGCGATCGGGACTGTCGAAAAGGCGGGGCTCCTGAAGCTCCCGCTGGACCGACTGGAGCGGATCATGGCGGCGGTGAAAAAGCTGGGCGTGGACGAGGTTGAGAAGCGGCTTCAGGGGGGAATCTGAGCCACCTCGAAACCCAATCCACGGCCGATGGCCGCGCAGCAACGGAACCCCCGCTGCGCGGCCATCCTAACCTGATCGGACCCATCGCGGAATGACCCGCTTGCAAGGTGCGCCGCCGCGCTTAAGTGGCGCAGCCGGCGCGGCGGCATGCAGCAAAAAAGGGGCGCCGAAGGCCGGGCAGGCTATCGGCGCCCCTGAGGTTGGGGGACAAGTGTCGGAGGGCGCGGTCAGCCGGGCATCAGGCGCAATAGCCCCACAGTTCGCGCGAGGCCTCCTCGATGCCGTGGTCGAGCTCGTATAGCGTCCATCCAAGTTCCTCGCGGTGGCTTGCGGCCGTGTCGTAATCCGCGCGCGTCATCGCCGCCCAGTCGATCATGCCGAGGGAGGCCTCGCTGCGGTCGAACAGGCGTTCCGTCACACGTACGCGGGCCTCCATGGTCTCGATCTCGCGCACCAGTTTCGCCTCTTCGGGCTTCGGCTCGGAATCGGGATTGGGCGAGAGATCGAGCATGATCTTGCCGCCGTCCTCGCCGCCACCATTTCCACTGCCACGCCGCTGCCACACGCGCAGGCAGCGGTTCTGGAACTGAGCCTCCTCGACGAGCGCGATCACGCGGGTATCATTTCCGAAACAGGCCGCCACTTCGGCAATCGACAGTAGGCAGGCGCGCGCATCGAAATCGCAGGCGAATGCGGCAGGGTCCGACCGGTCGTCGAGGATCATGGCAATGCCATGGCGCTCGCCATGCGCGGTCAGCAGCGCACGCAAGGTGGCGACGGACTCCGGGCTGACCGCGAGCGGCGGCGCAGTGGACACGAGCGGCGCCAGGAACGCGGGCGCGGCGTATGGTTTGACGGTGTGGAAAGCGGGTGTCATCTCAGCCTCCTTCATTGAACCGCCGCTCCCCTTCCCCCTCTCCTCTCGGCCGATCCGCGGCCAGCGGACCGGGGCCACTCGGGGCGATCCCAATGCACCGCCAAGGTCGGTCAAAGCCGCGTCATCGGCCCGACAGCGGCAGCACCTTACCGGAAGGGGGAAGGCCGCCGCCCGCACCGGCGCCGACGAGCCCCGGCGGGGGCGATGTTGGCGGCGGTGCGCGCGGCGGCCTGGCGTGGGGGGAACGGTAGGGTTCCCCCCACAGACGCGGGCGCCAACGACAAAGGGCCAGCGCCGGGACAATGCCCCGCCGCTGGCCCAGTGCTCCTGCCAAGGAAACCTCGGCCCAGTGGCGGGGGCGCGGCCGGGGCGACGCTCTGCGCCGCCCCGCTTACCTCACCCCCGCTGCTGCCGCTTGGCGTCGGCAACCATCGGGGCCTGTGCTTCGTAGCGGTAGGCATGGACCGGCACGCTGGCACCCTTGAGCGCATCGAGCAGATGGCTCTGGATGCCCGAACCCTGACAGATGACCGCCTCGACGGGACGCAGGCTGACGAGCTGGTCGTTGCGCTTGAACCCGGCGGCGCGGCCATGGCGGGCCTGCGGCGCGAACGTGACGAGCGGCACGCCCGAACGCGCGGCCCATGCTGCCGCGATGGCATCGCAGCCCTTGCGCTGGCCGGTGGTGCACAGCGTCATGCTGGGGATGCGCGCCTTGATCTGGTCGAGCCGGTCGTAAAGCTGCTGGAAGTCGTGCCAGTCCTGCCCACCGGAAAAGACGACCAGCGGCCCGGTCGGATTGCGCTTTTCGCGCAGCGCGCTGGCGCGGGCTTTGAGGAAATCGAGCGCGGAAATCTGGCTGGCGGTGGTGACGCTCGACACCCGCGATCCGCGCGCCGCGCTCCACGGATGGCCGGTCTCGGCCCGGTAGCATTCGGCCGCATAGTCGCGCATACATTCGAGCGCCGCGCGCTGTTCCGCCTTGGTCTGCGTGCGCAGCTGCAGGTCTTCGAGTTCGGCGGCATGGATCTCGCTGGCATCGGGATTGCGGGCCATGTCGCCAAGGTCGCGGGAGAGCGTGTCTTCCTCGCGCGCGACTTTCTCCGCCTCGTAGTGGAACGAGTTGACGATGCCCCATGCAATGCCCTGTGCGCAGGGTTCGAGCCGGGTATCGCGAAACAGGTCGAAGACGGTGGCGACGATGGCGCGGCAATCGTGCTGCGCTTCCTCCGCGCCGGGCATGTCGAGTTCCTCGCGCTCGCCCCGGAATTCGAGGATCGAAAGCGCGTTCACGTCCTCGAATGCAAGGTGGAAGGCATCGCTTGCGGTATCCTCGCGGATGGCATCGGCAATCGCTTCTTCGCGCAGGTGCGCGCGGTGTTCCTCGAGGGTCATACCGAGGGCTTCACCGAGCGCGGCAAAGTCGTTAAAACGGCGGCTGTTCGTGTCCTTGGTCATGGCGCAAATCCTTGGCAGAGGGATAGCGAATAGGGTCGGGAGAGGGCTGCTACCCTCTCCCTTCCCTTCGGCGGATCAGAACGCGGGGATTTCGTCGTTCAGCGGCTCGGCAATGCGGCCGTCGTCGGTGGCATTGCCTTCCCCGAAAGCATCGTCACGCGGACGGCGGCGCGGCTGACGGCTGCCGTCCATGGCTTCGCGCCGGGGCGACTGGCGGTTCCAGACCACCCGGTAACCTTCCTCGGGCTCGCCGAAGAGCATGATCTGGAGCGGTTCGGCAAGGCTGGGGTCTTCGAGACGGCCCTGATAGAACACCTCGCCGGTCGAGTTGCTGGTGGCTTCCCACAGCGCCCCGATCTGCACCCAGCGGCGGGCCACGTTGAGCGCAATGATTTCGTAGGCCGGGGCCTTCTCGTTGTCGCTGTCCACCGGGCGCATGCCGAGACGGGCAAGGTCGATGGAAACGGTGGCGATCGAACCCAAGAGCTGGCCATTCACGAGCTTGAAAGTACCGATGTTCATAAGCCGTACTCCAATTAATGGGGCTTCTCCCCTAGTCTTCGGGCAGGGGCCTCTCCCCTTCCCTTCCGACACACTAATTCTACACCCTCCACTCTAAATACTGAACAACATTGATTTATTGACAGTATTTCATCGTACATGGTGAGTCCGAGCACATAAAAGGTCCCGAGCAGGGGCCGTAACAAACAAATAAGGAACGTATTGACCGCGTGAGCGGGCAATTCTTCTTTTTACTGTGTTGTTGGGCGCAGCCATGGCCTGATTTCATCGCACACGGAGCCGTCCTCGCAGGGTCGCAAGGGGCGGGCGCGGCCGGCGGGGGCAACAGAAATCGCGGAGGGTCCGCCCGCAGGGTGGAAACCGTTATTTCTGTTGAGGCGCCGGAGGCGCCGACCCCGGCGGCCGGGTCTGCCACGCAGGGACACTGGGAGGCGGCGCAGTTTGCGATGAAATCACTGGCCCAAAAGACACCATCATGCGCGCCAGCGCATGATTCCATAGCCGAAGGCTGACAGGCGCAGCGCCGGCAGCAGGCACGCGCTCCGTTCGGCGCGCACGGACGCTGGAAGCAGCCTGAATACCGACGCCGCGCGGCGGCCGCGCCCCGGGCAAGGGATCGTCACCCGGAGGGCGGAGACCCGCATAGCGGGGCTCCGGGAGCCGCAGGCGACTAGAGCCCGGTCCCGCCTCCGGCGGGATGCCCCCGAACGCGCGCCCCGCATCCCAGCCCTGGATGTACCCACCGCCTCCATGCTGGATGCATCCTCCCCCTTTGTCCGCTTGACGGCACGGACCCGTTCGACAACGAGCACCCGCTCCATCCTGTCCTGGAGAGAATTCCTGCCAATGGCCTCTTTCGACCCGTCGACCCTCGAAGTTGCTATCGATGACTGCGGCCAATGCTGGATCACCTATCCCGGCCCGCCGCTGACGATCTGGGAGCTCATCGAAATCGATGGCGAGGGCCAAGACGGCGCGCAGTGGACGCATGAACGGCTGCCTGCACTGGAACCGGTGTGGCGCCTCGGCGCGCGGCAATGGATGCTCTGCCTGCGCCATCGCAGCGACGGCACCGCGCTGGTCTACAGCCTGAACGAACTGTCGGTGTTAGCCGCTAGGGCTATCCACACACTGGCCGGCGTGGTGCCTGAGCAAGTGAGCGTACCGGGCTGATCACGTGGCGGGCCCCCGCCTGGTTGCGCGGGGAAAGGTCGCCCGCGGCAGCCCGGCCACTTGCAGTGGGAGACCCGGTTTCGGCCCGCTGTTGTCAGCTGAAATCAGTCCTGCTGGCCCAGCAGATACTGGACGCTGTCAGGAATAGGGAGCCGCCGGAATGATTTAATCGAGACGACCTTTCCCCACCGACCAACGCAAATGCACGCGCATCAATCAATTCGGGCGTTTCGGCGCTGGCAGACCCTATAGGCGCAGACCAAGAATATGAAAATGCCGAACATGGAACTGCTCTGCTGGATTGTCTTCAAGCCGGGTACGGACGAATTCTGCGAATTTGAGGACATCAAATACCAACGGTTCCGAGACATGATCGGAATGGAAGCATTTACCGAGGGGCAGCTATTCCATTTCGTGGTCCGTTTCCGGTAAGGTGATTCACCGAACCGCGCTGAACAGGTACCTTGACTATTGCAGGCGATGGATCCGGACCCCGTCACCAAATTGATGCCCTGCGAACCTCGCGAATCCGACGGGCATCTGCCGGATCGAACCCGATATCCGCGCCGAGGCGGCGCAGATGGAAAAGCGCGAAAATCCGGGAGTGCACTTATGGCACGGCCCTGTCGGGATCGGTTATCAAGTTCCGCAGTGCGATTGAAGTCTTTACAGGGCGCCCCAAGACCACGCCGTGCTTTGCTGAAAGGAGTTTCGTGATGAACGTGAAGGACGCGATGGACGGGTACGATTACGACCTGCCGCTGATGGACGCGCTCGACAATCCCGAACTCTCGGTGACGCGCCGCGTGCTGGCAGGGGCGATGATCGGGGAAGGGCTCGACACGGCCTATTTCGCGTCGAGCGAGATGGCCGAGGCCTTCCTGGCGCTCGCAACGGATGCCCGCCACAAGATCCGCCATGGCGAGGGCTTCCTCGCGCTGGAGTCGATCCTCACCCAGAAAAACCCCTTCCAGATGCGGCTCTGGTACTTGCTCGCCGAAAAAGCGCTCGGCGAGACCGTGTTCGATCTGGTCTGGCTGCAGAACCTGGCTTACGCGCGCGGACGCATGGCCCAGATCCTTCGCGCGGAAGCGCTGCCGCTTCGATACGTCCCCGAGCGCCAGCTGGTGGAAGGCGTCTCCGCCGCCGACCTGATGCGCGCAGTCACTCACCCCGGTTGAAGCCCCGGCCACCCAGGTCACGCGACCAGCGCCAGGATCGTCTCGGCGGCGGCGGGACGCCGCCGTGATACCCGAAAAGGCTGGAGGGGGTTACCGGTTCGCACGACGAACTGGCGCACGCCGGTCGCCTCGCGCAACTGCACGGCAACCGAATAGGCATTCTCGAGCGAGGCCAAGTGACTGATGCCGCGCGGAGAGCCGCGCTCGGGGACCGAGGACAGACATGGTGAGTTCCTTCGGTTGAAGTGGCGGGATCGGGCTGCGCCCCAGTAGGAGCGCGCGCCCGACAAAGCGAAAGATCACGCGCATGAGCGCGGCGGCAAGTGCAGGACCGGCTCTTTCACGTCGCTTCGCGGCGAGACCGCTACGACTGGCCTCGGGAAGCGACAGCCGCACGAGAACCTGGTCACAACCCGCCAGAAACCTTTCCCGCACGGACGAACGGCGAGCCGTGCGCAGCGTTTCATCAATCGTTTGCAATCGCGTCGCGGAATCAATAGTCCCAACCCGGCCGAAACCCTGGTCACAATAATGGCGCTCATACTTCGGGCCACTTGCCCAATTGCATTCGGGCTGGTTTTAACCCCGCCTCCAAATTAAATAATCGGGTAGAAATCGAAATGGCAGATGAAATGCTTCTCTCGCTCGCGGCGGACATTGTTTCCGCACACGTCAGCAACAATCGGGTATCGGTCGGCGAACTGCCGGTTCTGATCGAAGCGGTCTACGGTTCGCTCACGCAGCTGGGTGCCCCCGCCGAAGTTCCGGTGGTAAAGCCGGAGCCGGCCGTCCCGGTGCGCACCTCGGTCAAGCCCGATGCTATTGCCTGCCTCGAGTGCGGCGCGAAGATGAAGATGCTGAAGCGCCACCTCCAGACCGAACACGGTCTTTCGGTCGACGAGTACCGCAAGCGCTGGGACCTGAAGGCTGACTATCCCGTTGTCGCGCCGGAATATGCGGCAAAGCGCAAGGAACTGGCCAAGAAGGCCGGCCTCGGCCGCAAGCCTGGTACCAAGCTCGTCCCCAAGCAGGCCGATGCCGGCACGACCACGGCCGAGAAGGCCCCGAGCAAGCGCAAGGCCAAGGCGCCTGCCGAACGGGGCTGATGCCGGCAAGGCGCTCTGCCGACCGCGGAGCGCCTTGGCCGTCACCTGGCAGCGCAAGAGCGTATGGGGTCGGTCAATCACCCACGGCTCCCCGCTGCACGCGCGGGCCTGCGCCCGATCGTCACAGTCATACTCTACGCGCTTTCGAGCGTGCTGCTGCACCACGGCGAAGCACGGGTATCGGATGAAAAATATTTAAACGCAGACCCCGCCAGAATTGGTGGTTAGGGGCGGGGAACGGGTTGCATCCACTGCAGTATTGCAGGGGTTGCACATGGTCAAATTGACTTCCAAGGCCCAAGTATCGGCATTTTCCCAAGAGCAGAGAACCCGAAGGGGGCGTGCTCGATCCGCTGGTAGCAGAAATAGTCGCACCGGGCGGCGTGCCCGTCCTAGCCAAAACAGCTACCGCCACCGGTAATTTACCGGCCCGACGGGAGAACCCGATCTGACTTGCTTCATTCGCCGAAGTGCTACGGAACCGGCGGCGCGAACGGACACGGTTCTTCGATGCCGACGTGTTTGGCGAGATTGCGGAAATTGCGGATGCGATAGTGACTATGTCCGCCGTCGGGGCGGAACGTGACCATGGCGCCGCGCTTGACGACAACGAAGGCATCACCTTCTTAGCCGTTGGTAGACGTGAGCGCGCGCGCGAGTTTGATGCGCATGCCGTCGAGGATCTTGCGCGAGCGCCTCTCTAACCTCGCCCGGCAGCGCCCGCCAGTCGAGAGCGTATTCGCTCGTCGTTGGTGTCAGCAGATCGAGGATCTTGGCAGGGCAACCGTCCTCCCAGGGGCCCATGCTTTCGCTCATATCCTTGTAGCCGAAGGCGTGTCCATCGGTGCTTTTGGGGTTCCGACGCACGAGACAGACGAGAGCGAAGACCTCGCCGCCGGCGCCGTTTTCCATGACCTGTGCCGCAGCGTACCAGACGCAGTTGCCGGGGCAGGCCGAAGCGAGGACACGCAGGCCGCGCGTGCCGCCGTTGTTGGTTGGATGCGAATACGTGAACTGGGCATCGAGATAAGACTTGGCGGACTTGTGCCCCCCATGTGGTAATGGTGCACGAACAACCAGCCCATGGCGGTAACTCCCGATCGCTTATGCGGCGACCTCGGCCGCCGGCTTGGGGGCGCCAAGGCTGAAGGCGCGCAGATAGTTGAAGGCCTGCTCGGCCTTGGCGGCGGCCGCGAAGATCGCGGTGTGATCGGCGCGCAGGACGAGCAGCCACTCGGAGACGTAGCTCGCGTGACTGTCGTGGAGCGCGGTAGGCAGGCCAAGCTCGGCGCAGATCGCCGCGCTCGTGCATTCGGCGACGAGTTCTTCGACGCAGTAAGCTGCGTCCCCGAATCGCTTGCCGAACGTACGGTCAAGCCGGGCCCTGCCGCCCGTCCAATGCCCCTTATGCCGATATCGGCATAAGACCCATAATGCCGTAACTTGGATTATGCCGCATGGCGTTGGCTAAGACCTCGTTTTTCGGCCATTCACCATGCGGCACTTCGGCATAATCAGAGCCCTTCGAGGAACGCGAGGAGTTGATCGTCGGGTTGGAACCGACCGGTCGGCACGTCCGGAGCAGCGACGCGCGCGAGTGCCTTTTCCTTCAAGCGCATGTCGGCGTGGATATAAACCTGCGTGGTCTCGACCGATTCATGCCCTAGCCACAGAGCGATTACGGCCTGATCGACACCGTTGTGGAGCAGGTCCATCGCTGTGCTGTGGCGCAATGTATGCGGTGTGACTCGTTTTGCGCCGATGCTTGGACAAACGCGCGAAGCAACGAGGCAATGCTTGCGCACCAGATGTTCTAGCGCATCGCGGCTGAGCTGTTCGCCACGGATCGAGGGGAACAGTGGCCGATCGCTGTTGCTATGATCCCCGATCCATACCTTCAGGATCTTAGCGGTTTCCCGCCTGATCGGTGTGGATCGTTCCTTGCGCCCCTTCCCTACGCATCGGACGTGGGCGCCGGTCCCGAGCACAACATCCCCGTATCGTAAGCTGACCAGTTCCGATGCCCTGAGGCCGGTCTGGACCGCGAGCAGTAGCAGGGCGTGATCGCGCTTTCCCGCCCATGTTGAACGATCCGGCGCGGCCAGCAGTGCCGCGATCTCGTCAGCGGTAAGGAACGTGACAGCGCGTTTCACATAGCGCTTGTTGGGCATTGTCAGGATGCGCTGGCAGTGCAGCATCCATGTGGGATCGGTCATCGCCACATAGCGGAAGAAAGAACGGATCGCCGCAAGCCGGGTGTTGCGGCTCCGTGCACAGTTGCCGCGTGCGGATTCTGTATGGATCAGAAAGTCGGCGACCAGGTCGACGTCGATATCTTCAACTGTGATACCAACGGGTGGTTTGCCTAGTCGTGCACCGGCATAGCGCAGCAACAGGCGGAACGTGTCACGATAACTTGCGATGGTATGACGGCTTGCTTCCATCTGGACGCACAGCCGGTCGGTGAAGAAACGCTGGATCAGCGCGGGCAAAGTCATGGCGGTCATTGCTCTGCCTCCCGACCAAGGCGCGTGGCGCGCGCCATCGCCAACTCGAGCAGTTCGGGCACGGCCTCGATGTACCAGAACGTGTGATCGGGGCAGGCATGGCCAAGCCAGGTCGTCAGTCTGATCATCTCGCGCGCCGGATCCTTACCCGTGCGGTACCAGTCGATCATGGTGCGCACCGCGAAGGTGTGACGAAGGTCGTGTATGCGTGGTCCTTTTCCGTGCCGCTTGAACCGTGAGTATTCCCGCAACCCGATCACCCGACTGACCCGTGCGAAGCTGGCCCGTGCCGACCATTCGCTGAGCCGGTCGCCGTTGCATCTGACGAAGAGGGGGATGGATGGCCGGCCAAGCAGCCGATTGCGTTCTATGGTGTAGGCCATCAGCCGGTTCACGACGGTTGGGTTGAGTGGCAGCAGGCGCTCCTTTCCCAGCTTGCCGTGTCGGACACTCAGCACACCCGTTGCAAAATCGAGGTCGCTCGTGTCGAGAGCCAGCGCTTCGCTGATCCTGAGCCCCGTTACCGCGATCAGGCCAAAGAAGGTCGAGCACGTAAGCCCTCGCATTCCGTAGGTGGACGGCAGTTCGCTTGCCACCACGATAATTTCCCCGATCTCGGCTTCGCTGTAGATGTATGGCCGTTTGCGCTTTGTGCGATCCGGCAACAACCCGTGCGGCGGTGCTTCATGCGCCGGGTCAACACTGCTCAGCCACAGCGCGAACAGCCGTACCATTCCGAGCCGCGCTGATCGGGTCGATGATCCAGCAGCAGGCTGGCTGGCGTCCCAGCGCAGGAACAGATCGGTATCGACATGCCTTGCATCGGCGTCGTCGGCGAAGTGGACGAAGCGACGCAGCACTCGTTCGGACGTTCTGAGATCATAGCCCAGACTACGGCGAACAGAGAGATAGCGGTCAAGCTGGAGAGCAAGGCTCATTTCACGCCTCCCACCACGGGCCAAGGCTGGGCGATCGATCGCAGCCCCTCGATATCAAGGCGGGCGTAAATCATGGTGGAACCGCGCGACCGGTGTCGCAGCATGTCGCCGACCTCGTCGAGTGAAGCGCCATGATTTATGAGCTGTGTGGCAAGGCTGTGGCGCAGAATATGCGATCCCACATAGGGTGTTGCGGGCTTCTGGCCGGTTGCATCGAGCGCGTCCTTGATCAAAGCATTGACGATCTGGCTCTCCTTGAACGGTCGATGCGGCGCACGCTGTGTTACGAACAGGGTCCGGCTGTCGGTCGATCCGCGTTCCTCTCGCAGGTATCGGCTTAAGGCTTCGCCGATCTCCGGGGTAATGGGCACACGGTCATGCAACTTCCCTTTGCCGCGTATCGTCAACTCGCCCGCGCGCCAGTCGATGTCATCCAGTTCGATCCTGACGATTTCGGGCGCGCGCAGCCCGAGCCTCGCCATGAGCAGGAGCATCGCATAATCGCGAACACCGTGCCGGGGATTTCGGCGAACCCAGTCGAGCACCGCTTCGACGCCATCTGGAGACAGATGTCGGGGAAGCCGCTTGTCGTATGTCGCTGCTGCTGAGGGCACGCTCAGCGCAAGGTTCGTCGTGGTGATCCCACGTGCGAACAAGTACTGGAAGAAGGTGCGCAGATGAGTGACTGCGGTCTTGTCCCGGTAAGGCCGCCCGCGCGACAGCAGGTATTGCACGAACCCTACGGCATCGGCGGCCCTTAAACTGGCCAAGTCGAACATGTCCGCACCGAAGCGGTGGTCCATGAAGCGATCGGCAAAGCGCAACGTGTGGTAGATGCTGCGTGGACTGAGACCCCGCTGTTTGGTGAGATAGGTTTTGAAGTCGGCCAGCAGCTCGGCGCGGGCAGCCTCTGCGGCGGTCGGAACGGCCAGCTTGGCAACGCCGATCTCAATCAGGTGCACGGCAAACTTTCGTCCCAGGCTGTAAAGACGGATCACTCCTTTGCTCTGCGGCTCTGCCGCCCGGCCTAGCTTTTCCGCAAGATCAGGCGTCAAGGCCGACGGTGCGACGCCGGCGTCATCCATGGCTAGCCAAGTCTACGGACCAGATTCCGGTATCCCTTGATTGTTTCGGGCTTGTAGTTCGCCTCGGCAAAGCTGTGCATGAAGCTGTTGAGGTACGGTTCGATGCACGTTTCGGTGATTTCTGTCATGGTTTTTGGTGCTCCACAGTGTTGGAGCGCAAACCGGGCCTTGTCGTCGCCTTGTCTGCAAGACTATCGATGGTGTCGGTTTCAGATATGCGGAGTGGGCATGAAGCAGAAGGCCAAGGTTGCGAGCGATGCAGCTGTGAAGGCGCTGATCGAGAAGTACGCATGCCCGGTGCCATTCCATGAAGTGCGCACCCGGTTCCTGGGCAATATTGCGACCCCTGAGCTGTCAGCCTCGCCCCTGCAGATGATCCAGGATTTGTGGGGCGGCGAACTGCCGATTTTCGACAGCATGGACGAGGCCAACGAACTGATCGGCGCGTTGGTCGACGGCCTCTGGAATGGCCTAACCCGCTATCAGAAGCGAAGTCAGCCGTTCAGGCTGATCCGCGTCCCGATGGAGCCCTCTGCCGCAAACCTCGGACAATACGGTCGTATTCGTCTCGAGGAGCTGGATGGATTTATCGAAGGACTGTTCAATGGACAGGACGTCATCGACCTGCCCGAGCGCGCGCACGAAGGGGTTGGTCACCTTGCCGAGTTGCGCGCCATGATGGCCGGCATCTGCGAACTGGTAGCCCGCGATCCCAATGCAGATGATCGCACTCAGCTCGACACGACATTCAAGCATTTACGCGAGCTGACCCGGATCATGGAGACCGAGATCCACGAAGCCGTGCTCTCTTGCACTCGGGCCCGGCGCCAGATGCTCGAAGGCATCCTCACCACGAAGCCGACGGTTCACTGATTGCCATGTCCGAAGAACGCCTGCGCGAGAAGTTGCGCAAGATTGAAGCCCTTTATGCCGGCGCAACGACTGCGGGTGAGAAGTCTGCGGCAGGTGCTGCAGCAGAACGCATCCGTCGGCAGTTTGAGGCGGCCAGCAAGAAGGAACGAGACGAGGAGTTCAAGTTCTCCATTTCCGACCCCTGGTCGCGTCAGCTCTTCATCGCCCTGTGTCGTCGCTACGGCATCAAGCCTTTCCGCTATACACGCATGCACCGTCAGACCGTTGTAGTTCGGGCTCCGGCCAGTTTCGTGCAAATAACGCTATGGCCGGAGTTCGAGGAACTGAGCGGCGCTCTGACCGCCCATCTTGATGAGATCACGCGGAAGATCATCAAGGAGGAGGTGCACGAAGCCACCCAGGATGCCGAGGAAGTAAATGAGCCGCGCCAACTGCGGTGAGGCTATTGCATGAAGATTGCTACTCGGTTCGGCATTCGCCCCGCGTCGCCAATAGCCTTATCGCCAACGAGGATCCTTGCAGTTGTTGCTCTCCGTGAAGGCTGGCGGCACGCGTTCCTCGCCCCAGATGCGTTTGCCAGCACGCTTGGGGTTGTCCTGGAACTGCTTGTTACGGTCGGCAAAATACCTATCGATCGTAGCGCGCGCATCATCGACCGATAGGTAATCGCTATTGTGGATTACGGCGCGCGCCATGCCGCTGAACACGGACTCGATAACGTTGAGGAACTGCGCTCCGGACGGGAGTGGCGCCGTCTCGACGCGCGGTAAACCCAAGGCCTCGGCCGTCGCGTTATGCTCATTGATCCGTTGCTTGAGCTTCTTGGAGACGTGCCACGACGCCGCATCCCATGACAGATACAGCGTTCGACGATCCGCGTAACTGTCGAGCAGGGCGTCCATCATGCGGATCATCTCGGTCGTGTTTTTCCTGTCGCTGTAGAAGTGCGTGACCTGATTGCTGCTCAGTTCAAGGGCTGCTGTCATAATCATGCATCCCTTGGATTTCTGCCATTGCGGCACGACCCGATGAGGACCGGGCGGGTCGAGCATCAGACCCTGCTTCATCTTGACGGCGAAGGGTCCGAACTCGTCGATTGAGAAGAATGCCTCATCTGATGCCAGGTTCGATAGGATCGCTTGGACTGCGGCGAGTTTTTCACGATAAGCAGGGTCTTGCGATGTGAGGACGATTCTAGCCTTTCGCCACTTCCAGCCAGCATCGTGGATGATCTGGCGAAGAACGTGCAGGCAGGCAGGATGACCCTGCTGCACCAGTACTGCTCTGAGATCGCGCATGATCCAGGACGTTCGGTTAATCCCATGATTCCCCGGCGGTTCGTGAAGAACGCGGAAGACTGCAGTTTTCAAATCTTCATCTTCAGCCTTTCGTGGCCCTCGCGTCATTGGCGCCAAAAGCGCTTCGACGCCTCCTTCTCCATATGTTCGTAGATAACGGCGACAAGTATTTCGGCTTATATCAAGGCATGCACTGATCGTCGGATGGAAAAGCCTTGTTCGTGCGCCAGGGCTGCGATGGCTCGATTCCGCTGCCGACCACGAGAATCGTGGACGCTGCGAAGGAGCCGATCATTGGCGTCCGGGTCTCCATGCAAGGATAGTCCCAGTCGGTTTGCACGCAGCCCATCGATCCAATTCGCGACTTCAGCGGCACGCTCTGTTCGGCGATCACGGTGAAGGCTGAGCTTTATATTGGTCGATCCTCGTGGGGCCTGAGGATTGAGCCGGTATGCGCGTGGCGACCTTACGATGCTCAGGCTGCTAATCGACCCGAACTCTGCTGTCGGCCTAACCACAAAGTTGATCTGAGGCACTTGCACGCTACGGCAATATCGGCGGATGCAATAGTAGCTGCCACCGTAGCCATGCTGATCTCGAACAGCCCGGAAGATGGCCGCGACGCTTCGGCGGTCGCATTGCGGGCGCGTCTCATCCTCTGAGAGCATCGTATCGATCACCCCCTCGTAGTGGCTGACCGAAGTCAATCGCCTTGGACGGGCGTATCGGGAGGGCCGATCGCTCCGCAGCATTTTTCGGACTGTTTTGCGATTAATTCCCTCTGCCCGAGATACTCCCCTGATGGACTCGCCTGCCGCCACACGATGCCGGATGCGCGCCCATTGGACTGGATCATTGTACATTGGCAGTCTCCTTCAGGTCGCGCTCTGGCACAGCGGCGCAATGCGCTCGCCAAAGACCTCCCCAACTTACCACCAATATCAGCGCCGGGCGCCAATTCCGTCGATTATGCCGAGGTGTGGGGCGGCTTGCTGGGCAGGATCCGCAAGTTTCCGACATTATGCGGCATAATCCAAATCACGGCATTATGCGCCAGTTCGTGCGCTTTTACAGAAGCGTACGCGTCGGCAGAGCAGAAGCGGCCGGGATGGGGAAGCTGCACATAATCGCGCAGAGGACTGAAGTAGGCGCCATCGCCGCCGTGGCGGATTTGGGCAGGGATCGGCGCAAAAAAGGCGTCGATCGCCTTCTGCCGCCGCGACAGCAGCGTCGGCGTTGGCGGGATATCGCGCGGATGGAAATAGTCGGGCAGGCCTTCGATCTCGTCGGCATTGTAGATGATGTAATGGCGCAGGAAGCGGATGAAGCGAGCGGCCGTCTCGCCGGCCGTATTGGGCTGTCCGGCCTTGCGAAAACTCGCAGCGTAAAACGACATCGTGGGCACGGCGCTGCGCAGGACCCGGCCGCCCAGTTCCCCCGCCTGACGCGCCGTCATCCAGTACCGTGAGCGATACCCGCGTGCGTCGGCGATCGACCAGAGCCACAGGCAATTGATACCGCTATACGGCGTGCCTTCATGCCGCAGCGGCCGGCCGCCCTCGCCAGTCAGCGACCACGACCGGGTCCACGGCGCGGTGCCGGCTTCAAGCCGCGCAATGATGAGATCGGTGACTTCCCGCGCGATATCGCGCGAGTTTTCTGGGAAGGAAACCATGGCGTTGATCCTTCGAATAGCGAGAAATCTTGCGCCCAGCGCTGCCGGCGCCCCGTCGGGGCACCGGCAGGCTAATGGCGATCAGTCCGCGAGCCCGCTCACTCGGCGGCCTCGGCCCACTCACTGATCGTATCGTCGTCCACGAAAACCTCTGGAGACCCGTCGTCGATGCCGAGATCGACGTCATCGCTGTCGTCGCGGCCGCCCAGCGCATCGGCGATGAGGTCGGCGAGTTCGTCCTCGGCTTTGGCCTCGCCCGTGTCGGAATCGGCAGCGGCGAACCGCATCGCGTTCGGCACCCAGGCAAGCGCCTTGGCCTTCACGTTCTCCTCGATGACGACCTCGCCCGCGAAGAGCTTCTCGCACGAGGTCGAGATATCGCTCTTCTTCTGGCTGGCGTGCCGAAGCGAGAGGGCGGGGCCGCCGACTTCATCGAGCAGCGAGAGCAACGCCCCCTTGGGCACGCGGTCGAAGAAGTTCTCCGAAGTGGGCCGCCACCAGCTGGCGACGTCGATTTCGAGGATAGCCGCGAGCCGGTTCTGCATCGCGTTCTGACGCGACGCGTCACTCTCCTTCGCTTCGAACGAGACTGCGACCACCCAGGCCAGCCAGGCCGCCTTGGTCTCGCCATCGAGTGCGCGGAAGGCATCGAACCGCTCGGTCTTGTCCGATGCCTCGCGCCACGACGCATCGAGGCCGTCACGGACCTCGCCCAGGTAGTCCCGGGCGCGCGAAGCCGGCATATTCTGCGCGAGTACCGGATCCTGCGGGTGCGCGGCCCGGATGCCGGTGCCGCTCGAGCCGATATGGCCGGTGCGCTCGTCGACCATCACGAAGAGCATGTAATCGAGAGCGAGCGCAGGATTGGCGATGATGGCGGCTCCGAGCACGTCGCGGCGCTGTACCGCAAGCTGATCGAGCAGGACCCGGCTGAGGCCCTTTCCGCCGGGCGCAGCCTCGTCGGGATCGACTTCGGCAGACCGGCCCGAACCCGACACGACCGCACCTTCTTCAATGCGGAACGTCGGAGCACGCGGAGCGATGTCGTCGCCAGGACCTTCGGCGCCATCGCCGGCACCCGCGCCGAGGTTGTCCTCGCCCCCGTCCTCACCGTTATCACCGTCGTCATCGTCGGGCTCGACCATAGTCACGCGCAGCGGCGTTTCGCTGTAGTAGGTATCGTCGAGCTCCATCTCGCCGCTCTGCGTGAGCGTGAGGAACAGGCCGACGCGCGGCGCCAGTTCGGGCGGAACGATCTTTGCGCGGTGACAACTGATGGTGTGCAGCTCTTCGTCGAGAGCATCGTTCTCGGCATCCAGCGCATCATACGTCTCCTCGGAAATTTCCTCGTCTTCCATCTCGGTCTGGGTGGCGGCGATACGCTCTTCGATCTCGGAGACCCGAGCGAGCTCGGCCTCGGTAAGCGGCTGCAATGGCAGGTCGACCCGGTGCAGACCGCGCGCGGCCTCCCAGGTCGAATTTCCCGCAACCGGCCGGATCCAGGCAAGCCCGAGCTCCTCGGCGAGCCTCTCCGCTTCCGCTTCCATGAGCGTGGCCGCCAGCGTCCGCACAATCTCGGGATTGATCCAGCGGTCGCCATCTTCGCTGAAGAGGTCGCGATCGACCGCGCCGCCGGCGGCGACATAGGCATCGGCGCCGACGAGCCGGGCGAACGGATCGCTGGATTTCATGCTCTCGTTGGCGATTACCCGGCGGATGGTGTCGGCCCCGTAGTGACCGGATCCCCCGTAGTTGTTCCAGACCATGAGCTGGCGTTCGTGGCTCTCGGTCGAGGCATAAGCCTTGGCCATATCGAGCGTGAGCTTGCCGGCTGCCAGGGCCTCGAAGACCGGCTCAGCAAGACTGGCAAGGCGCAAGCGGCCTTCGACGAAGCGGCGGGTGATCCCGAACCGCTTGGCGACCGCATCGATATCGCCATTCTGGCCCAGGAAATGCTGGAAGGCGCGGCATTCGTCTGCCGGAGACATGGCGAGATGGTGGAAGTTTTCCGCGAGCGAGGCCTCGGACAGCGAGGATTCGTCGCCGTTGAGCAGCAGCACCGGAACATCGTAAGTGGCCGCATCGATTTCGCCGCGCTCGGCAAGCAGCAGGAGGGCACGGTGGCGCCGGCTGCCTGCGATCACCGCAAAGGCACCGCGTGGCTTCTTCACCGGCGTGACGATGAGATTCTGCAGGATGCCGCGGGCGGAAATGTCGGCGGCGAACTGCTCGATCAGGTCTTCGCCTGCAGTGCGGACATTGATCTCGGAGGCCACCAGCTTGGTGAGCTTCACAGTCTGCATCATGGGATTTCACCTTCTTCTGGCGTCCGGCCAATTCCCGGACACCAAATCCCATCCCTCTCCCGCTCTCATCGCTCTGGGCGTCGCGGATCTCCGATGCGCTTGCTACGCCGCGCGCTGCCGCCGAGACGCCAGGGGCCAGCACAAAAAACGGCGGACCATCACTGGCCCGCCGTATGTTCCATGTTCGTAAGATCACTCCCGGGCGTCGCCGCCGGAAGCGGGGTCAGCTGTCGCTGGTTAATGCCTCTGCGGCCTTCGCCGGGCCTGCCGCTGCAACAGGAGATGCTTTCGTGCTCTTGGCGCTGGATCGCGCCTTACGCGCGACCTTCGGCTTCGATGCGGCGCTCGCACCAGTGCCTGAAGGTGTTTCAGACACCGCAGCGAATTTAACGCTGAGCTTCTTGCGCGGCTTGGGCTGGGCAGAAGCCGGTGCTTCAGTCACCGCAGCCTCGCTCGTGTTCGCGGTGACGCCGTCCGATTTTGGATGCGCCATTTTTCGAGCCGGGCTTGCCTTCGCGTTGGCGGTAGGCTTTCCGGCCGACGGTGGCGTCGCTTCGACCGTCGCTGAAGCAGTTGCAGTGCTGCCTGCCTTCGGCTTGGCAGTTTTGGGAGCAGCCACTGCATCGCTGATAGGACCCAAGGTTGCTTCCGCCGTCAAGCCCTTCAAAAGCGCCAACTTTTGTGCTGGCTTTGCTGCCGGCTTGGCCGCAGCGGCGGCGATCTCGGACGGGACGGCCTGCTTCGTAAGCTGCGGCGCGGCGGCCGACTTGGTGGTCGGCGTGCCCTTCGCCCTCACCGTGCCGCTCTTGGCAGCGGGCTGTTTGTTGCTCGGCGCCTTGGCGGCCAGTGTCGCGGCCGGCAAAATTGCGGCAATCGGGTCCGCTTTCTTGGGCACCTTTTTCACCGGATTGGCCGATTTGGCCACGGCTGAACCCGCTGCGGCCTTCCCGCCGAGCCCCATGGTCTTCGCGAAATTGCTGCGCTTCTCAGAGTAGCTCGGCGCGACCAGGGGATAGTCCGCCGGCAGGTTATAGCGCGCCTTGTACTGCTCCGGCGTCAGCCCGTTGTTCGTGAGATGCCGTTTCAGGGTCTTATAGGGTTTTCCATCGATCAGACTCACGATGTGCTCACGCGATGCAAGACTGTCCTCGACCGACACCGCCGGGGTATAGACCAGGACTGGATCGACCGGCGACTTTGCATCTCCGGCAAGCGCGGCGCGCGTGGCTTCGATCAGGGCCGGCAGTTCGCCACTGGCAACCGTGTTGTTCGCGACGAATGCGCTCAACAGTTCAACTGTGAGACGCGCGAGTTCCGATTGCTCGGCTTCGGACATAGGGATTTTCCTCGATGGGACGTAGGTACGACTGTCTTTCCCCTTAACGCCCGACAAGTAAAGCCCTACCCTGCGGCACGTCACCGACGGAATGCAGAGCATTCCACCTCATTTGCCCTACAAAGCGTTGAGTTATGCTCCCCGAGGGAACGCGGCGTAGCTTAGTTCTATTGGATCAAGGCTACCTTGAGGTCGTTCAATACCGATGCAAAACCCTGGGCCGAGATGAGCGGCGACGTGTGGTGGGATGCAAGCGCGGGCACGGCCCTTTCGTAAATCGCGAGATTGACTTCATCGTTCAGCCGCGAGGGATAGATGATCCCGTCGATATTCGCTGGATGTTCGTGAAATGCGGCCGACCACAAGCGCGATAGCGTATGGGCTGAGGCTCTTACGACATCGGTCGGAATTCCCATTCGCACCGGTCCGTCATGGCGCAGGTCAACGAGCTTCAGCGACCGGCTTGGCGCAATTTGGGCAACGACTCGGGCGTACAATTCCGCCTCTTCGATGGGATAGTCGCCGATCTGGCCGTTCCGGCGGTCTCGCAGCGTCGCTTCCAGGAAACAGACCTTAAGGGATGACCCGAGGTAGAGGACACCGAAGCGGTTTGCTGGGATCCGCCGCCGAGGGTCGCTGAAGCGGCTCGGTGTTTTCCCGAAGCCAAGCGGGTCCGGATATCGCGACGGGAAGATGCGCTGGTACACCTGTCCGGCAGGGATTGTCGCGAGATCGAGATCGACCCGCGCGAACGCTGGCGTTGGCTTGTCCGACATTGTGACCAGCATTCAGGCAAAATCGCGCGCGACGCTCTCTGCGGCTTCGAGCACCTCACCGTCCTTACGCCGACGCAGCGCTTCGATCCCGGTAAGGCCTCCCAGTTCGCCATGCTCTTGCACCAGGAAACGATAGACTGCCCATGGGCTGTCATCGAAAGCGGCAAACAGCGATGGCAAGGCCGCGAACGGGCGGCCGTCTTCGCCGATCTGCCAAGCCGGGTAGCGATAGCCTCTGGTCGCGCCCTGCAACCCCAGGACCTGCTTGCCCACGCGTTTGGTATTGATCGTCGCGCGGGTCGTGCCGAGGTGCTGTGCGAAGTCTTCGGCGCTGAGCATGTCGGATTGGGCGAGAATCTCGGCCACCCGATCCCGGCCCCGCGCGCGCGCCGCAGCAAGGGCTGCCTCGAGGTCGCCGCCCGGTTCGCCGTCGGCCTTGATATGGGTTTCAGTTCTCGCTCTGCCCGCCGGCTCTGCAGCCGTATCGACGATACGGGGCTTGCCGTTCGGCTTGACCTCGACCGTGAATTGCAGCGAAGTGCCGTCGCTCCGGCTCCGCGCGGTAGCGGCGCGCAAAGCCTCGACGACGACTTCGATCGCGTCGGTTGGGATCGAAAGGGCGCGGCCGATTTCCTTCGGCATGGCGATGGCTTTGCTCGAACCGTGCGCAACGCTGACAAATTGGCCGGTGCGGGCGTTGCGCATCGTCCAGTTCCCGGCTTTGCGGTCAGCTCCATTACGGCGGGTCAATGGCTCGGTCATGGCGAATAGATATCCGTGCTCGTCAAGTTCGTCAAGTTCGTGAAGCTCGACGCGGCTTCGCTTGGGATCGGTTGGCGCCACCGGATTCGCTCTCAGCATGCGCAGATCTTTGTTCCGCTTTGATTTTGTCTAAAATGAACCACGCCCGCCCAAGCAACGGCTATCGGCGCAACGATCGCGCGCAGTGGAGTTTAGGTGATGGTCAGAATGGTTGCAGCTAGGGCCTTGGTCTTGCTCGGCGGTCCCGCTCTGATCGGTGGCCCCGTTCTGATCGTTGGCTTGGCCGCACCGCAAGCCATGGCGCAGCCGCGTTTGTTGCCGCCAGCGCCGCCGAAGTTTTACCCCGTGTCCCCGATCCCGGAGGTGACCTGGAGCTGCGATCTCACGGCGCCGAGCGGGGAGCAGACGGTGCTGCACGGCAAGTTTGCCCCTATCGATGCCAGCCCGGCAAGCCCGCGCGTCATGAACAAGTACGGCAGCGCCGATACGAGTGCGACGATCGAGGACGGCTCGGCCACCGGAAGCCACGGCACCTACCCCTTCAAATACAATGGCGACGACAAGTACCAGGCAATCTCCAAGGAGCTGCACCGGGGGTTGGCAATGGGCTATGTCGAGATTGCTTTCGAACTTGAAGGCTTTCAGCGCGCTTTCCTGCGCATCACAGACAATGCGGTTGTTCGCGAGCTCAGCGGCAAGACGCAATCCGGACTGGTGGCGGGAGGATCCGCTCGCCCCACGCTCTGGGCGGGATATTGCACGATGGACGCCGACCCCCGTGTCGGCGTCATCGCCGAGGCCGCCGAACTCGGTCTGTAGCGCGAAGGCTGGGGCGGGAGCGGGGGGCGGCGGCAGGATCGGACGCGCTGCCTTAGGCAACGCTCCACGCGCCGGGAGAGCGCTGCGAGGTCGGATGGCGATCCGAGGGGATAGCGACGGCTCGATGGATGGAGTGCAAACGCGTGCTCGAGCATTTCGAATCTGTCGCCCAGGGTCCAATAGCCGTCGGCGCCGGTCCCGCCGAAAGTCGCCGTGATCGCTTCGTTGAGATCCCGGCGCCTAATGACGCCCTCGCCGCCGAGCAATACCGCAATGTGCCTTGCCGCGGCGGCACGCGTAACAACCGGAAAATCGAGAAGGTCACACATCGGGGTCTCCCGGGGCCCGTTTGCCCATCGGCAGGTCACCCTCCCCTTCGCTCTCCCCTTTCCCTGGCCGCAAGCAGTTCCGCCCAGTCCTTGGCGCCGACCGGGATGTCGGCGCGGATCAACCGGTCTTCCCGGGCATAGCAAGCGGCCGCGCGCCGAACCGCGCGCCGCCCGGCAAGGTCGTTGTCGGCAGCCAGGATCAGCTCGGTAACGCTGTCAGGTATGGCCGCAAGGCCGAAACGCCGCGAGCCGAGGGTCGCCCAGCACGGAAGCTGATTGAGCAGGGTCCAGGCGCGGGCGGTTTCGAAACCCTCCGCAAGCCCCAGCGAACGACCGATCCCGCCGCCCCGCCATGCTCCGCCTCCAAGCGCACCAAGGGTGGCCTTCTGCGTGTAGACAGCCGTTTCTGGATCGAGGAAGATCCGTTGAAGCGCCACGAGACGCTGTCCTTCGCGCACAGCAACCAAGAGTGCGGGCTTGAAGACTGTATGCGGCTTCGGGCCGTGGGGGCAGCGCGGATGAAAACGAACGTCGCCCGGCATCGGTAGCAGATGGCGGGACGCGAGGTATCGTTCGCCGAGCGTACCCGGCACCGACAAGGCCTCCGCCCATAGCCGCTCGATATTTGCCGCTCGCGCCGCCTGCCGCAGCAAGGGTGGCGCGAAATGCCCTGAAATCGCGATGCGCCCCAGTTCCCTTAACACTTCTCCCGCATCGCAGCCTGCAAAACAGGTCACCAAGATCCCTCGGTCCCCTTGTCGCAGCGAGAGACTGGGCTCGCGATCGTCATGGACCGGGCATCGGCACATGGCGCAGTTGCCATGCCAGGTGCCGCGGAGCGCTCCGACCAGATCGACCAGGTTTTGCGAGGGACGGCGCGCTACGACAGGCATCGTTCTGCGTCCGCGTGCTGCGAATTGAAAGCGACGCGCGCAATGGCATAAACCGCCTCGCTGTTATCGAAATAGGCGGCAATCGCGATATCGTCCTCAATGGGGCCCGACGCGATCTCATCCCCGCCCCTCGCGCGCGCATAGTCGGCCAGCGCCGTCCGCGCGGAAGCCTCGCTGGAATGAATGTCGGTAACGTCGCAGGTACCGGGCTCTCGTATGAAAAGGAGGAAGCGTTCCATGGTGAGTTAACCTCCGAAGGGGTCGCACTCCATGCGACCGTCCTGGTTGAAAGGCGGGCGGTTCGATGTTTCGAGCCACAACATGCCCACTCCCTCTCCACTCCCTCTCCACCCCAGCACAATAACGGCCCAGCATGTAATTGGGCGCAAACCATACAGGGAATTTATATAGGTTTTGGGGTTGAACCGGCGATCAACGAGGCATTTACCTGTTATAAACTTACAGCATTGCGAGGTTACAGTGCCGCAATTTTCATCCGTAGAAATCTCTAATTGGATTTCACTATATCTTGCGGCCGCGCTTTGCTGCGCGATTGTAATGGCGCTTTCATCTTGCGTAACCATTCGTGGCCTGTACCGCGATCGCATCTGGAACAATGCGACCTCGCTTCGCCCCGCATTGCTGCTGCTACCCAAGATTTGCTGGCGTTGGCAGAAACTCTATCTGCTGTCGACGCCCTTGACGCTTGGCATTGTCGCGTGGTTCGCCTCGACGCTCCGCCGGTCCTGAATTCCTACTGGTCCTGAATTCCTAGAGGTCGAGAGCAATCAGGATCGCGGCTTCTGCCGCCGCTTCGTCCATCCTCATGCGGTCTACGGTGACGATTTCACCGAAATGACGCATGCGTGGATGCGTGATCGCTTTCGCCGCAAGATATTCGTCCGTCTCGAACCCCATCGCCTCGATGACGATCGATCTCACCTCGCCGGTCACCTTCGAGCGCGCTTCGAGCAGGGCATCGGGGCGACATGGTCCATCGGGTGTAAGCGTATCGAACAGCGGCTTAACGAGCGCGATCTCCACGCCCCGCGCGTGGAGATCGCGCTGGCATCGCAGGATGATCCGCAAGACGGCCCGCTCGAAATCGGAATCGACCGGAAGAAACATCCGGCCACTGAGGATCGGCTGCGCATAAGCGCGTAGCGGCGCAAACCCGCGGGCTTCAGGGTACTGCCCGACCACGATCAGCACCAGAAAGGGGCCGCGGATCGGATTGCCGCGAACCGACGGCGATTGGACACGATTGGCGATCGTCAGGGTCTCACCATCCGGCAGTGTGATTTCGGTTCCATGCACGGAGGGAGCATAAAGCAGAACGAAGCCCTGCGTGGCATGATCCTTCGGCCACTCTGCCTCGAGCGAGCGCAAGGCAGCATAGACTGCGCGCGCCTGCAGCGGCCGGGCATGCGTCCATAGCACCCGGTCGAGAGTGATCCCCGGCGCCACCTCGATCTGGCTCGCCGCGCGCACCAGCGATGCGAATTCGCCGCGGATCGAGCGCTCCTCCCGGTATGCAAACGGCGCCAGCTGGTGCACTTGCGCCGCCGCCATCAACCGCCACAGCAGGCGTGCCAGCTTCGGGATGGATGCGGCCCGGGTGCGATCGTCGCTGGCGTCGTGCTCGGGTCGCTGCGAGAGCTTTTCGGGGGCGGGCTTCAGGACTTCGAAGAAGGCATCAGGCGGATCCAGCGGCGTTGAGCGAGAGCGGACTTCGGTAAGGCGATCGGTCACCTGATCGCGGAAGAATGGGCAATCTGCCCTATGCTCCGGGCGCTTCGAACTGGTGAGACGCCGCAAGTAGTAGGTTTCGGCTTCCGGCAGGAAGGCCGGGGTCAGGATGGGTGGCGCCTTCTCGGCACCGAGGCAGCCACAGGCGATCCAGCGGTGGCCGATGCGGGCATTCTGCACAAGCTTAATGCCAGCTTGTTCATCATGCGTGCTTCCCTCGCCGACGTACCACCGCACGAGTGCCTCGCGCAGCTCGGGGCGAAGCGGTATCCGGCTTGGCGATTTTCCGTTCGTGTCGCGATCAATGAGCCACATCGAGAGCCCTCTCTGGCATTCGACGATAAGCTTTCGCAAGTTCACGATGTTGACAAGTGCAATTCAACTGATCTCAAATCGCCCAATAGCGATAATGGAGGCTCCGATGCGCCGATATTGCGGCACAATTCTCGGCATTACACTTAGCGTGTTTCCCGCAGTGGCGCTCGCGGGACAGAAAAGCGGTTCACGCGTTGTCGAGATGGTGTCGATGGGGCGGGCGGCCCCCTCGCCTCAATCTGAGCCAGAGAATCCGGAGCGGGGAGCGAGCCCGGCAATGGATTTTCTGCTGCTCGATCTGAACCGCCGCCTGGTGGAGTACCGCATGGCGCAGGAATTCGAGAGCCAGCGCGAATTTGAGGCTAATCTCCCGACAATTCCGCTGGTCTCCTCGATTGAGGCGCCGCCATGGATGAAAAGCGCACCCACGGCGGCGGCCCATGTCATTGACGCATCTGGATGCGCGCCCATCGGCTATCGACCGGCTGGATTTCTGAAGCCGGAAGCGGAAACGCGCCGCGCCGCCTACTATGGATTGATGAGCGCCATCGCCTGCGAGCACGGAATTCCGATCGGATTGTTCGATGCCATGATCATTCGCGAAAGCCGGTACAATCCTCGAGCTCTGTCATCGAAGAACGCACTCGGCCTGACCCAGCTCATGCCGAGAACGGCAGACTATCTAGGCGTCAATCCGTATGATCCGGCCCAAAACCTTCGCGGCGGCGCTCGGTATCTGCGCGAGCAACTGGATCGTTTCGGACAAGTGCACCTGGCGCTGGCTGCCTACAATGCCGGTCCGGGACGCATCAAGGGTGGCGCGATGCCGCAAATAGCCGAGACTAGGGCTTACGTTGCGGACGTCCTTGGAAACTGGTCCAGGATCCAAGGAGCCGAGCGAATTCAAGAAACAGGTTATAATGGCCCGCCTCGGCTGCGAGCCCCATCAATTTTCTCATTCTGAGCGATTGAAATTAGCACAAGGAGATAGGCCGGGCACTTGAACCTAATCGTGAGAATCCCGCAGAAATCGCAAATCTCTGCGCTGTAACATCCGGCTGTATGTCGTAGTCAGTTCGCGCACGATGCATGCTTGGATGAATTTCCCGTGTTCGGGACGCACATCCTCCCATTCGAGGCCTTCCAGGTCCGATACAATATCAGGAATGGCAATGCTGAGGCCTGAAACGATTGAAGCAATCAGACCCACCAGCCTGTCCAACACCTGCATATCGACACAATCCACCGACAAAACTTCCTGTGCCACTGTTGCTTCCAGCTGAGTGACACCCAGCGCGGTCAGCAGGGCCTGTATTTCGTCAACGCGCAGAGGGCGCCGCTTTCCGCGATCTCGATGCAGGGTGTAATGCACTCGGCTCCGGCGCAATCCCGTTCTCATGGCGACTTCCCGGTAGGTGAGCCGTTCCGCCCGCATTTTGTGAAGGATGAAATCCACAAAGCCGTAAGAATGTGGTTGCCGGGGCTGCGCCGGCTCAGCGTCGAACATTGGTGATCCCATAGTCCACCTTTCTGCTGCCTCTCTCTATCGATACCGAGAAGGGGCGAGACCACAACCGATTACGACATTGTCAACGATAGTAACTGTATGTTTCCGCATAGTTTGGAGAGGGGTGACCCACGCATAATGCCGCAAAATCTGATCTGCTGATCGGTTATGTCGGCCGGACGATCACAAACCTGTCCGGCCGATCTCTTTTTACCGATTCCTGGGCCTCCCTTGTCCACGTCCATGTCCATGGACGGGCGTCCACCGGCAAAGACACAATGACCACCCCTGTGAATCGGTGTCCACGGCAATGGACATTTCATCATTTACTGACCTTCACACGCGCCGCAGCAGTAAAAATTCTCATCTCGACCGGCTTTGATCTGGTTTTGCATTGAACATGTGCACGAGACGTCGCCAACTTTGAATGGGCGCCTGGAAAGGCGTTCGCTCAAAGGAGAAAATCGCATGAAGACTCTGCTTAGTGCGGGCGGCCGCACGGAAACAGCGGCCATTGCCCTTGTCGCCCTTGCTGCCGCCGCCGTGGTCTTTGCAGGGCCGGCCATCGCCGGTGCCGACACTACATTCGATACGGCGCTCGACCAGTTCACCGATTTCCTGGAAGGCTCGGGCGGCAAGATCATCACCGTGCTCTCGCTCGCCGGCGGCATCGTCGGGCTCGCCTCGGGGCGCTTCAGCCTCGGCCAGGTTGCGATCCCGGTCGGCGTCGGCGTCGGGGCGGGTACCGGTATCCCGATCGTCACCTCGACGGTCACTGCGACCATCTGATCCTCGAACGGCGGCGGAGTAACTCCGACGTCATGGAAGGCGGTGAGGCATGTCAGTCGACCGGTATGTGATCCCTTCTCATCTCGACGATCCTGAGCTGATCGGGTTTTGGACGCTGGATGAGTTCCTGGCCATGGTCATCCCCTTCATCTGGGGGATCCTGTCCCAGCACATCGTCATCGGGATAGGCTTTGCCTTCCTTGGCTGGTGGGTTTTGAGGAAAGCCAAAGCAGGGCGGGCGACTTCCTGGCTGATCCATCTCGCCTACTGGCATTTGCCCGGCGGGTTTCCCTCGCTGCGCGCCACGCCGCCTTCCTACCTCCGGCTGATGGTGGGCTGACATGGAATTCTCTTACCAGCACGCGCAAAGCCAGCGGGTCCTGCGGCAGCGCAACCTGCTCGGCATGACCGCCCTCGGCCTCGCAGGCGCCCTCGCGCTCCTCCTGGCCTACTCCGCAACACGCAGCCGCGAAGTGGTCCTTCAGCCGGTCATGCGATCGCCGCTCACGCTTTCCAGCGCCGGCGTTTCACGCGAATATCTCGAACTCGTCACCCGTGACACAGCGATCCTCACGCTCGATCGTTCGCCCGGCAGCCTCGACTACTGGATGAAATCGGTCCTGGAGATCGTCGCGCCGCGCGCGCAGGGAAAGATCAAGGCCGATTTGCTGCGGATCGCCGAGGAACAGCGCGGCTCGAGCATCTCCCAATATTTCCAAATCCACTCGATGGAAATCGACACCGACAACCTGACTTCCTCCGTCACAGGCAAGCTCAATACGGTGGTCGGCCAGAAGGTCGTCTCCAGCGATATCCGCACCTTCCAGTTCGCCTGGGAATACAAGGGCCTCTCCTTGAAGCTGATCGGCTTCGGGATGGTCCATCCCGAAAAGAAGGAAAGGGCCGCGTCATGACCTCGCCCACTTTGGCGATTGGCGTTGTCGCAACCGGCGCCGCGCTCGCCTCGAGGCATGCATGCCTAGCCAGTCGCACCATCGGCGCTCTGCTCATCGCTGCCGCTGTACTTGCCCCGATCACATCGGCTTATGCTGCGGGCGACCAGACCCTGCTCGCGTCGGACGGCAGTCAGGTCGACTGCAACGCCTCCGCCCGCGATCTCACGCGGATCAGTCTCGTCGAGGATGAGTTCGCGGCCGTCTCGAAGATCAGCACAGGCAATCCGGCAGACGACTTCAGCGTGGTGAACGAGCCGGTACGCGGCGACATCTATCTGTCGGTGCCCGATGGCTTCGCACACCCTGCCCTCTCCTTCTTCGCGACATCGAAGCGCGGCTATGTCTACAAGTTCGTCTGCGACATCGGCGGCGATCAGGCCGTCCAGGTCTTCATCTCGAACCCAGCCATAGCAAGGGCGGATGCCGAACAGACAAGTGCGGGCCGGCCGCAACAAGCGAGCACGCAGGATCAGGCAATCGCCCTTGTCCAGGCGATGTACGCGAACAAGATCGTCGAGGGCTACGAGATGCGCCAGCGTTCGCTCCGTCCGGTCTATGTGGGCGACCTCAAGGTCCAGATGATCGCAGAATATCGCGGTACCGAAATGTCCGGCCTTGTGCTCAGGATCGAGAACAAGGGCACGCAGGACGCGGCATTGACCGAGGCGAGCGTCGCCCCCGCCAGTGCGCTCGCGGTCTCGATCGCCGAGCCCCGGCTCGCTCCCGGCAGGATCACCACGGCCTACCTCGTTACCCGCAGCGGAGACTGACCGATGGCCCTCAAGGACATATTTTCCCGGGGCCGCAAGCCCCTCGATGGACTGGAGGTCACGGATGGTGAAGGTGTTTCGCCAGTGCCGTCCGAACTCGACGGGAACACAGCTGCGCGCCAAAAGCAGCGAATGCTGCTCGCCAGCGTTGCCGGGATCGGCGTCGTTGCCTCGAGCTTCTGGATTTTCGGCGATAACGGCAAGGTCGCCGGCTCAGAGAGCGACAAGGACGACAAGATCACCGTGTCGACGGGCGACATGCTGAACCGCAACCTCTCCGAGCAGGAGTGGATGGCCCAGTCCGAAAACCGCTTCCAGAGCCAGGAAAACCAGCTTCGCAGCGTCGATGGCACCAATGCCAAAGTCGCGCAGCTCTCCGAACAACTCGAAGCGCTGCGCGCGCAGAACCAGTCGATGACTGCCGACGGCCAACGCGTCGTGAGCGCCTACCAGTCGGAGAACGAGCAGCTGCGCCGACAGGTCAACGAGCGCGCCGCCCCGGCTGCACCGCAACCCGGTCCCGCCTCGCTCTATGGCCCAGGCATGCCAACCTATCAGCGTCCGGATTTGGCGGGCGCCACTGGACCGGGATCGAGCCCCGCCCGTTCCAGTGAAGTCAAAATGGTTTCGTTTTCGACAACCAACGCCGGCGCGGCGTCGAAGGCGGAAAAGAGCACCACGGTGTACAGTGATAGTCCGGACTACTTGCCTCCCAACAGCTTTGCCTCGGCGAAGGTCATCGTCGGCGTCGACGCCTCGGCCGGTGTGCAGAGCCAAGCCGATCCCCTGCCCGTGGTGCTGCGCATCACTGGCCCGGCACGCTCGGTGCTTCAGAACGGCAAACTGCTGACCACGAAGATCCAGGGCTGCCTCATCAACGGTGCAGCCCGCGGCGAGCTCTCGAGCGAAAAGGTCTACGTCAAGCTGCAGAAAATGACCTGCCCGCAGCCGGGCGGGCGCTATGCCGTATCGGAGGTCAAGGGCTTCCTCGCCTATGGCGGCAAGACCGGTGTTCGCGGCCGCGTTGTCAGCCGCGAGGGATCGCTCGCGACGCAGGCCTTCTTCGCCGGTCTGGTGAGCGGCGCGGGCAACGCGCTCAATTCAGCATTCAACGCCCCGGTCGCCGCGATCAGCACCTCGGGAGACGGTGATGTCAACCGTACGCCTAACCTCGGAAACGTCGGGCTCCGGGCGCTTGGCGGCGGCGCGCAGGAATCCGGCAAGGACGTCTCGAAATACCTGATCGAGCGCGCCGAGCAGTACCAACCGGTGATCGAGATGCCGACCGGCATCGATGTCGAAATCGTCTTCCTGGAGGGTGTATATGTCCGGAACTGAACCTGCCTCGCGCAACTGGGGCCCGACCCGGCCGCTCCAAGTGAGCCTCATCGCCGCCCTCGTCGGCTCGCTGACGATTGCCGCCGCCCCATACGCTGCCGATATCGTCGATCGCAGCGGCGGACAGACCGCCCTGGAGCGCCTGCAGGCACGCCTCCCGAAGACCAAAGTCACGAGCGTCAACTGCGACAAGGTCGACGGGCTTTGCGAAGTCACTGCCGGCAGCAACCTCTTCTACGTCGACCGCTCGGCGCGATACCTCGTGATTGGGCGTGTCTACGACATGGAGACCCGCCAGGACCTTACCGCCGTCAGGCTTCTCGAGATGAATCCCGACATGCTCGTCGGCGGATCGGCCAAGGCCAATGCTGCCGCTGATGCAGACAGTGACGCAGAACTGGCCGCCCATCCCGCAAGCAGCGCCAAGGCTCCGCCTGCGCCTTTGCGCAAGCTTCCCCTCGACACGCTGCCCAAGGACGGCGCGATCGTCTGGGGCAATCCATCGGGTAAGACGGTCACGGTCTTCAGCGACTTTCGGTGCGGCTATTGCCGCGCCCTCAGCAACACGCTCGCCTCCATGAACGTGCATGTAGTCGAGCGTCCGATCTCGGTGCTCGGCAGCCGCGACATCGCCGACAAAGTCTATTGCGCCAAGGATCGTGCCAAGGCGCTTCATGCGGCTTACGCCGGGCAAACGCTCGCGGGCGGCAAGCCGTGCGATACCTCTGGGCTCGATGCCAACGAGGCCTTCGCCCACAAGTATGGCCTCGGCGGAACCCCGGTCATCGTGCGCGAGGACGGGTCCGTGCTCGAAGGGTACCGGCCCCGCGAGTTCCTCGCAAATTGGCTGGCGGGAGCGGGAGCGTGAGCCGGTGTAGCCCGCTTCTTCTGAGCGCCTTTGCAGCCGCCACCGCGCTTTCGGGATGCACGACGCTCGGCGGCAATGTGAAGGGTGATTTCTCCTGCCCGTCGCCGGATAGCATTTGCGCGCCAAGTGCAACGATCGACGACCGCGCGCTTGCCCTGATTTCCGGCGAAGACGGGGACAGGCCGATCGCGCCCGCCGGTCCCTACGTCGAACCACCTTCCGAAGGCAGGGGGTTCCTCAAGGCTTCAGCGCCGATCCGCACCCGTGAACGGGTGCTGCGGATCGTCTTTCCCGCTCAGATCGACGCCGCCGGGCGCCTGCACGAGCAAACGGCAGTGCACGCCGTGGTCGAACAGGGCGAATGGGTCGAAGCTCTTGCCGGCGGCCCGGTGCCTTCCCCGCATACAGGCGCAGCGCAAGCGAACGGCGATGGCACCCTTCTGGCTGCAATCGCGCGCGCGGATCCGTCGCAGATTGACACGCTGCCGGTGGAGGCTGAAGCGCCCAGCACCGAGGCGGTCGCGCGCGCCCGCGCCCAAACCCTCGGCGGCCGGACCGCTGCCAGCGACCCAGTCGGTGAAATCAAGGATCAGGTTTCCCGCACGCTCCGTACGCCCCGGCGCGCGCCGCCGCCTCGCCGGGCGGCGAAACCGGTTGCGACCTCGGCCGCGCCTCCCACCCCCGCACGTCCGAACTCTGCAGGTCCGGCGAGGGGCGCCGCGCCCGTGCCGATGGCAAGCGGTCCCGCTCTCAACCCAACCCCGCCAGGGACCGGCGAAGGCGGACGAGCCACCGACCGGATACCAGCGCCTCAGTTTGGCTCCCCGGACGGCAACGCTGCGCTGACGGCTGTGGCCACCAACCCTGCGATCCGCACTGGGCTCGAAGAGGGCGAAGCTGGCGCCCGGGCATCCGCGCAGGACGGCACCCCTCGGGTACTGCGCGCCTCCCCGTTTCCGGGGCTTCAACCATGAGCGTGCTGAAGGATTTCATGGCCTCACTGCTAGGCGACAGCGCTTCGCCCGAGGCAGCCCGGCCCGACACCACCGTGCCGCGGCTCGTGCATTGGTTGCCCTACCGCAGCTTCGATCCGAAAACACACCTGTTCTACAACAGCGCTTCGCGCGGGTTCGTGCTCGAGGCCGCACCGATGATCGGCGCCAGCGAGCGGTCGGCCGATATCCTGACCCAGTTCCTCTCCGAAGGTATTCCGACGCCGGGGACGCTCCAGTTTCATGGCTGGATGAGCCCGCGCGTGAGCGAAAGGCTCTCGCAGTGGTATCTGCCGCGCTATTCGGCAGCCGGCGTCTACGAGCGGATGGCGAAGCACCGCACCGAGTACCTGCTGGACGGGGTCTGGAACTCGCTTTCAACGGCGGCGCCCTTCTGCCTGCGCAACCACCGCCTGGCGATTTCCTATGCGACGCCGGAAACGAGCCGGGTCTCCAACGAGGAGATCATTGCGGTCATGGAGGGCCTCTCCTCGGCGCTGGAATCGATCGGCATCCAATCGCGGCCGATGGACCCGCATGCGCTGATCGCCTGGATCGACGACATCACTTCGCCCACGACAGCGCCCGGCGACGACACGGTCCTCTACAATCCCTTCGATCCGATCGCCGACCAGGCGGTACGCCACGACCTCGAGATCAAGATCGAGCCCGACCGCATACTGCTGCGGACGGAGCGCTTCCGCCCCACCGGCAAAACCATCGACGACGCTCCCGAAATAGGGGAGATCTACCCAGACGTCTTCGACGTCCGCTCGTTTTCGGTGCGCAATCTGCCGCAGCGCTGGGCCCCATGGGACATGGCCAAGCTGATCGGCGACATGTTCGCCGACAAGCTGCGCATGCCCTGCCCGGTCTCGACGAACCTGTGTCTCGATTTCCCCGACGCGGACAGCGGGGGCCTGCGGGCAAGCCGCAAGTTCATGCGCACCACCAGCCTTGCGGACTCGAAATCGGCGCGAATGCTGCCGCAGCTAAAAGATCAGTCCGCGGAGTGGAAGTTCGTGAAGGACGAACTGCGCCAGGGACGCAAGCTCGTGCAGGCGTTCTTCTCGGTCACCTCCTTCTCGCCCAAGGGCAAGGGCGATGCCAACGAGCGGATCCTGAAATCGGTGTACCGCGCGGCAGGCTGGGATCTGCTCGACGATCGCTATTTGCAGATTCAGGGACTGCTGGCTGCGATGCCGATGACGATGGCCAATGGCCTCTCGTTCGACCTTCGCAACATGAAGCGCCTGCGCACCGTGCTTACGACGACGGCGGCAAGCCTCGCGCCGCTGCAGGGCGAGTATCTCGGCGGGGGCAACCCGCACATGATGCTGATCGGCCGGCGCGGGCAGCCGTTTTTCTGGTCGCCGTTCGAGAATAGCGCCGGCAACCATAATGTGGCGGTGTTCGGCAAGTCCGGCTCGGGCAAGTCGGTGGCGCTGCAGGAACTTTGCGCGGCACTTTGCGGCGCCGGCGCCAGGGTCGTTGTGATCGATGACGGGCGGTCGTTCGAGCACTCGGCCAAGCTCCAGGGCGGCGCCTTCGTCGAGTTCACGGTGTCCTCGGGCTTTTGCATCAACCCGTTCTCGATGATCGATCCCGAAATGGCCGCAGCGGACGAGGACTACCTGCTCGACTGCTTCGCGATGCTGAAATCGATCGTCAACCAGATGGCCCGGCATGTCGACAAGCTGAGCGACACCGAGCGCGGGCTGATCGACGGCGCGGTCAACGAGGTCTGGAACGCCAAGGGCCGCGCCGGCTCGATCGACGATGTCATCGCGGCGCTGAGCGGAACCGGCAATCCGCTTGGCATCGATCTCGGCATCGCCATGCACCCGTTCTCGTCGACCGGCACGTACGGCCGCTTCTTCCAGGGCGAGGTCTCGTTCGAGCTGAAGGCGAACCTCACTGTCTTCGAACTCTCGGACCTCGCCTCGCGCGAAGAACTGCGATCGGTGGTGCTGACCGCCATCATGTTCATGGCCTCGCAGATGATGCGCCGCATCGACCGCGCCACCCCAAAGGCTTTGCTCCTCGATGAGGCCTGGCAGATGCTCAAGGGCGGCTCGATGGCCGACTTCATCGAGGCTTATGCCCGGACGTGCCGCAAGTACGGCGCTTCGCTGGTGACCGCCACGCAGAGCCTCAACGACTACTACAAGTCCGACGGCTCCCGCGCCGCGCTGGAGAACAGCGACTGGTTCGTCATCCTGCAGCAGAAGGCCGAGACGATCGCGGACTTCAAGAAGCACGACCGCTTCGAAATGGACGATTACACGGACGCCTTGCTGCGCTCGCTGAAGCGCAACGGCACCGAGTATTCCGATGTCATGATCAAGGGGCCCGACACGCTGGCGGTCGGCCGCCTCGTCCTTGATCCCTATTCCGCGACGGTTTTCTCGTCTTCGCCGGGCACCTTCGCGCGCATCCACGAGCTCCTTGATCAAGGGCTGACGATGGATGCCGCGATCGAACGGGTCGCCTTCCCAGATAACCCTGAGAAATGGAGCGGCGACGACGCGGTGCCGATCCCGGCGGCTGCGGAGTGATGGCTATGGTCACCAGTTCCAGTTCACTCGGTGGAGGCAAGCCCGACACGGGCTATATCCTCTTTGCGCTGCTCCACCTCACCGGCGTGCTCATGACGACGCTGCTGATGACATGGGGCGCGCTGGTGCTCTTCTTCGTGACGATCGGCGGCTTCAGCCTCGACGGCACGGTGCATCAGATCGCGAACCTGACCACCCGCTATCTTGCCGCCACGCCGGACCGGATCACGCAGTTCCAGGCGCTGGTCATCGGCCTCCATATCGTCGTCGGCGGCACGATCCTGTTTTTCCGCCGCGACAACCTTCTGCCGCGTGATCCCCTCCAACGGGAGCAAGGCGAATGACCGAAGCCAGTCCGACTTTCGACTTCATAGAGGCGCCCGAACCCGCCGCGCGGCCCGCAAGGAAGCACCGGACGGTGTTTGCCGGCTATACCGCTGGCCAGCTTCTCACCGGCGTTGCCGTGCTGGGCCTCGTCGTCTGGGGCATGTGGGTCACCCGCACCATCACCGCCGAGCCGCCGCAGCGCATCGTCAAGGCCAACCTCTCAGGGATCGTCGGCGACTATGTGCAAGCCCAGGCTCGCAGCACCCGCTCGCCGCAGGAAGTCGAGGCGCAGATGCGCCAATTCATGGCCTCGCTCGATGCCGAGCTGCAGCGCCGAAGCGCCGCAGGTGAGGTGATCCTTGTCGGCGAAGCAGTGCTTTCAAAGGGCGTGCCCGACATTACCCCGGACGTGGTGAACGCCGTTTATGCCTCCGGCGTCCAGCGGCCACGGCCTTCCCCGCCCGCGCAGTTGATGCAGGGTAGCGCCGCCACGGGGCCGATCCCGGAAGTGCCCACGCCCTCCGCGCCGGTGCCCGGAAGTCCCTTCGGGCCCACGCCGGCTCCAACACCCGACCCGAGCATGCCATCCGCACCGGCCGGCGCCAGCGTCTCCAGTTTCGGAGGGGCTTATGCCGCCGGCAATCCTTGAACCCGAAGCGCACAGCGTACCGCGATGGCAGCCTAATGGCAGCAGGTGGGCCGCGCTTGGCTTCCTTATCGGTGGCGGGCTCCTCTATTCCGCCATCACGGGGTGGCGCGACAGCCATGGCCTGCTGATCAACGCCTCGGATTCGCTCCCCAACTGGGCCTTCGTGATCCACAAGACTGCGGTGCCCCGGCGCGGCGAATACGTGTTCTTCGTGCCGCCTACCGGATCGCTGCTGGTCCGGCACTTCGGCGCGAAGAAGCAGCTGTTCGGCAAGATCGTCTATGGCCTCCCCGGCGAAACCGTGGCGCACATCGGCGCGGACGTTGTGGTGAATGGCCGCGTTGTCGGGCGCATGAAACAGCGCACGCGCATGGGCGAGCCGCTCGCGGCGGGGCCAACCGGCGTGATCCCGCCGGGATGCTACTATGTCGGCTCGCCGCACAAGGACGGCTTCGATAGCCGCTATGCGGAGATCGGTTTCGCCTGCGCGCGGCAGATCTTCGGTGTCGGAAAGGCGATCCTGTGAAGCGGGCTGCACAGGCCGCTGCGCTCGCGGCCCTCTGCTCGCTCGCACTATCCTCGGCGGGGCGGGCCAGCGATCACGGCATGGTCGGACAGACGTTCCCGATCATCGAGACCGATCTGCTCAGGGCTATCGAGCAGCGGCTTCAGAACCTTCAAGCCTCAGGCAGCATCGAGCGGATGAACGCCGAGTTCGCACGCCGCGTCGAAGCCAAGGTGCGCCGACCGACGCCGGTCGCGGGGATCACGCCGGCCCTGGAGGAGCGCGTCTGGACCTACGACCCCACGATCGTCATCGAACAAGACGTGCGCGACCAGAAAGGCAACCTCGTCGCCGAGGCTGGCCAGCATGTGAACCCGCTCGATTTCGTGGGCATGCACCAAGCGCTGGTTTTCGTGGACGGCGACAATCCCGAGCAAATGGCTTGGGCGACGACGCGTTATTCCGACCTCAAGACCAAGATCATCCTTGTAAGTGGCTCGCCAATCGAGGCGATGACCGCGCGCAAGCGCCGCTTCTATTTCGACCAGGCCGGGCGCCTCACCGACAAGTTCGGAATCCAGCATACCCCGGCGGTCGCCGAACAGAGCGGCAGGCTCGTTAAGCTCACCGAGATCAAGCTGAAGGGAGCATCGTGATGCCGCTCTGGCTCGATATGCTGCGCACGCCCATGGCTGCCCCCGAAACGCCGCAGCTACGGCGCATGCGCCGAACGGCCTTATGGCTTTGTCTCGCCTCGGCGTTGGCGGTCACGGCCATCCGGCCGCTGATCGCCGCGATGGGCCGCGGCGCCCCGCTCGGCATCGGGGTTCTGCTGTTCGTCAGCGGTCTCCACGCCGTGCTCTATGCCGTCCGCAAGCACCGCGCCGACGAGGCGTGGATTGCCGCAAGCGCGGAGGAACAGCCATGAAGCGCCTCCCTCTCGCCGCGCTGTTCGTCGCCGCTTTGATTTCGAGCTTCGTGCTCGCGCCAAGCGCACAGGCTCAGTCGCGTTGCACCGGCAAATTCGTGAACCCGGTTACCGACGTGTGCTGGTCGTGCCTGTTCCCGCTCTCGATCGGCGGCCTCAGCATCTGGCCGAGTACGCGCCCGGACACCAGCAATCCCTCCCTGCCCGTCTGCGCCTGCGGCAGCCCGATCCCCCGCATCGGCATTGCCGCCGGCTTCTGGGAACCGGTGCGCCTCGCCGATGTATCGATGAAGCCCTGGTGCTTCGTAAATCTCGGCGGCATGAAGATCGCGCCGGGCTTCGACATCGGCAACGGCTATCTGGAAGGGCCGTCGCAGATCGGCGGCAGGGCGCAGAATACCTCCAAGTGGCACGTCCACTGGTACGTTTATCCATTGCTCTACTGGATGGAGATCCTGACCGATTTCCTCTGTTTCGAGCAGGCGAGCTTCGACATCGCCTACATGACCGAAATCGATCCGCTCTGGCAGGACGACGCGCTTACCACGCTCATCAATCCCGAAGTCGTGCTCTTTGCCAATCCGATCGCGCAGGCCGCCTGCGCAGGCGACTGCATTGCCTCGACCCTGCGCCTTCCGCTCGACGTGACGTTCTGGTGCGCGGGATGTCAGGGATCGATGTACCCGATGAACGGCAACATCGGCGCCTCGATCGACCACGTGCAGGCCTCGCGGCTCGCGCTTTCCCGCTTCACCTTCAAGATGCACCGGCAGGGTCTCGCCTGGGGGACGATGGGGAGCAAGGGGCTATGCGAGAAGTACCTCATGCCGGTGCTCAAGAAACAGCAGTACCGCGTGCAGATGACCAACCCGATCCCCACGGTCAGCGGCAAGGCCGGCTGTTCCCCGATCGGTGCCTCGACACTGCCACCGCAGGCCGGGCGCGCCTTTCCCGTCCAGGGCGAGGACATGGGCTACCTCATGTGGCGCAAGCGCAATTGCTGCGTGCTCTAGGAGAGTTCTCGATGCGACGTAAGCACCTCGCCCTCGCAATCCTCCTCGCCGGCATCGGTACCTACCAGGCGATCGCCCAGACCGTGGACGGGCTTGATCTCGATGCCATCAAGCAGCGTTCGACCGAGATGGCCACTGATGCCGATGCCTTCGTCGCCCAGGTAAAAAGTCGGGGGGATGCCTTTCGCGAGGACGCGATCGCCGCCGAGCGACAGGGCATCAACAACCTCTCCGGTCTCCCCGGCGCGGCTCCGCCGCGTACCGACCCTGCGCAGGCCGGCGGCATGCAGACCGGTGGGGGCGCGGTCGATTTCGACGAGATCATCCAGGGCGCTTCCCAGAACATCGCTGCGAGCAAGGGCGAGGCGCCGCAGTTCATCGTCTTTGCCAGCCTGTCGATCCCGCCGCAGTCGCTGCGGAGGCTCATCGCCGATACCGCGCGGGCCGGCGGCATCGTCGTATTCCGCGGCTTTCCGAACAATTCGTTCAAGGCGTTTTCCGCCGCGCTCGGCAAAGTCGTTACCGAGCAGGACCAGCTTTCCAACGTCGGCATCGACCCCCGGCTGTTCCGAGCCTTCGGCGTCACCGCCGTACCGACCTATGTCGCCGTATCCTCCGACTTCGACCTTTGCTCGGGCTTTCGCTGCACGACGCAGGCGCCGCCGCACGACCGCATGACCGGCAACGTTTCGGTGAACTATGCGCTCGAAACCTTTGCCCGCGAGCGCGGACCCGGCGCCGGCGTTGCTTCGGTTGCGCTGCGCAACCTCGCAAAGGCGAGCTGACATGCGGCGCGGCGCGGTTCTGGCGCTGCTGTCGCTGGCCTTCGCCAGCCCCCTCGCCGCGCAGACAACGGTCCAGGAGGCGCGCGAGGAGGGCAAGGCGTTCGGCAAGGGGAAGAGCGCGAACGACGCCCTGGTGCCAAGCGAAGGCATGCAGAACCAGGTCCCGGGCTATGCCGGCACCGACCTGCCGCAAAGCCGTTATTTCGACGATCCCGACAAGCTCGCCGCCGATGGCGGCGCACAGGCGGGCGCCAACGAGGCCTATGCGGTCTCGACCGACCAGGCCAGGATGCGCCCGACCTTCGACGCGCAGGAGATCCTGGCAACAACGGAGCGGGCGAGCGAAATCGAGGCAAACCCCGATACCTACCTGCAAGGAGAGCAGCTCGGCGGCGACACTGGGTCCTGCACGCCTCTGCCCGCGGGCGGCGGCAGCGTCAGCTATTACGAGGCGACCTGCAACTATGGCGCCAAGCTGGAAGAGAGCACGCCCATGTGCGTCGCGCCCCTGGTGGTCGCGACCGAAGGTGGCGAGCCCACCTATAGTTACGTCTGTGACGACTACTACTATGCCCCGGCGGCTAACCGCTGGAGGCTGTGCGACCGGTTTGATCCCTATCTCGCCACCGGGCAATGCAAGGTCGCAGCCACAGGCATTCGAACCATCAAGATCTGCCTTCAGCAGGGAGCGAATGGCTGCAGCGAACCCGATTTCATGTCCGGCCAGCGCATGGAATGTTCAGACCCTGTCCTCTCGGACCTCGCCTACACCGTTAAGGACGCCGGCCAGGTCGTGGGCGAAACGGTCGACGAGGGCCAGTGCACGAACGCCACGGCAGGCAAGTCCTGCGAGCTCGTTTCCGAAACTTGCGTGGATGCCGATCCGGTGACCAGGACCATCAACGGCGTATCGGTCACGCGCTCATGCTGGGGCTGGCAGCGCAATTACCAGTGCCAGAGCGTCACGCAGGGTAACGACTGCGCCGACCTCGATGCCAATGGCCAGTGCACCTATGTACGCGACGAGTGCATCGATGACGAAGACGATCCGGCGTATGATCCGGCGGGCTGCAAGGTCAGCCAGAAGGTCTATCGGTGCCCGGTGCCGGCGAGCGCCGACACGCCGACAAAGCAATATGTCTGCGGTGACGATGTCTATTGCATCAATGGCGACTGCGAGCCGATCGAACGAGAGGCGTCGACCGAGTTCAAGGACGCGCTTGTCGCGCTTCATTCCCTCGGCCAGGCCGGCGAAGAATTCGACGAGGAGAACTTCACCGACTTCTCGGGCGATCGCCAGACCTGCCACAAGCCCGTGTTCGGGCTCATCAACTGCTGCGCGGGCAAGACCTCCGGCCTGCTGACACTGGCGGCCGGCGGTGCGGCGCTCGCGGGCGGGCCCGCAGCCCTGGCGGCGATCGCGACACCTTTCCTCACCCTGTTCGCCTGCTCGACCGAAGAGAAGATGCTCGATGTGAAGGACCGCATGGGCTTCTGCCACAAGGTCGGCACCTACTGCTCGTCCAGCATCCTCGGCATCTGCCAGAGCAAGAAGACCGCCTACTGCTGTTTCGAGAGCAAGCTCTCCCGCATCCTCCAGGAACAGGGCCGCCCGCAGCTGAACAAGCCGTGGGGCAAGCCGAAGAAGGAGCAATGCGAGGGCTTCACGATCGACGAGTTCGCTCGGCTCGACCTCTCGCTGATGGATTTCACCGAGGTCTATTCGGAATTCACGGACGCCGCGAAGCTTCCCGACGAGGTCAGCACGCTCGCCGAGATCCAGACCAAGATCCAGGACTACTATGACCTCCACACCAGCCAATGACGCGGGCGATGGCCAAGATCCCGTGGGATCGCCGATCGACATGACGGTGCTCGACCTCGCGATTTTTCTGCGCGTCCATCGCGCGGATCGGCCTGCCCTCGCCGGCGATGTGTCCGCAACCGTCGGCCATTGGTTCCAGTGCAGCGTCGATCCCCGCGAGATCGAGCGAGGGTTTCGCCGCATGGCGCAGGCAGGCTGGATTGTCCGGCGCAATGGCGGCGTCCGGCCAACCGTGGCGGGGCGAAAGCATAGCCGCGTCCACCTTCGCGGCCTGGTGCGGATGATGGATCAAGGCACGCAGATGCTCGACGTCGCGCGCATGATGTCAGTTCTGAGCCTCGCCATGATCGAGCTCGATGGGGAGCATGAAGTCGATGATGACCACGAAGCATGATGCCCGCAAAATCGCTGGTCGAAACCGCAAGGCGTGCCTCGCCACCATTGTGCTCGGGACGAGCCACCTCGCGCCTGGCATCGCAGTAGCGCAGGAGGCAGCGACCCAGGAATCTGCGGGCACGACGGGAGATGATTTCTATTGCCGGCAGCGCAAGCTCGGACTGTGGTTCTATTGCGAAAAACCCCGGCCACCGGAGGTCTCGCCGGCCCCCACACCGGAGCTTTCGCCAAGCGAGCGCATGGCGACCATCGCCAAGCAGCTGGAGAATCTCAAGGCCCGCGCCATCCTCGATCCAAGCGAGGAAAACGTGATCGCCTACGTGCGATTGCAGCGCGAGCAGCTCGACCGCGCGTCGGTGTTCGCGGACACCTGGCAGCGCGCACTCTGGCAAAACCCCGACATCGACTACACGCTCCAGCGACCGGTCTCGACGGTCGCCAAGCGCGCCTGGTCCGATAATCGCACCGCCGACCGCGACGAGGTACTCACCCATCTCGCACAGCGCTACGGCATGTTCTACTTCTTCGCGCAGAGCTGCGGCGCCTGCGAGATATTCGCGCCGATCCTGCGCTCAGTGGCGGATTCCCACGGCCTTGCCGTTATGGCCGTCTCCATGGACGGCGGACCTAGTCGGACGTTCCCGAATTACGTCGTCGATTCAGGCCAGCGCGCCCGCATGGGCGTGCCCGGTAATGCCACCCCGGCACTCGTGCTGTTCGACACCGCGACCCGGAAGGCCGTGCCGATCGGTTTCGGCATCCTGTCGGCCGACGAAATCATGGAGCGCATCTTCATGCTCACCAACACCAAGGTCGGGAGTGACTACTGATGCCCACGCTCAAGCATGGCCTTTCGCGGGCGAGCGCCAACCACCCTCGCGCTCACTCGCTCATCTCCCCTCGCACCCGCGCAACGTCGCGGCGGTTCGCCGCCGGCGTCATGGCGGTCGCCGCCACCAACATGGTTCCGACCAGCATCGCACGTGCCGACGTCGCGGGCCAGATGGACTCCTTCTTCGTCGATGCGGGCGGAGCCGCCAACGTCACCGGCCCGACAGCGTATGAAGGCCAGTCGGCCGGCTACTATTCGCTCGGCAATGTCTGGACGCGTTTCCCCCAGAAAAGCGTATCGCCCTTCAACCTCCAGCTTCCCAGCGCCCGGGCGGGCTGCGGCGGCATCGACCTCTTCACCGGCTCGTTCTCGTTCATCAACGCCTCGGAGATGGTCGCCATGCTGAAGGCAACCGCGAACAACGCCCTGGGGTTCGCCTTCAAGCTGGCGATCGACAGCGTCTCGCCGATGATCAGCAAGATCATGGGCGAATTCCAGCAGGCAGCCCAGCAGATGAACCAGATGAACATCTCGTCCTGCGAAGCCGCACAGGGGCTGGTCGGCGCGGTCTGGCCAAAGATGCAGGGCGCACGTTCGACGATCTGCGCCTCGATCGGCAACAGCCAGGGCGTGTTTTCAGATTGGGCGCGCTCACGGCAGGGCTGCGGCGCGGACGGCCAGCTCGACAGCGTTCTCGAGGGCAACAACGATCCGAAGATGGACGAGCATATCCCGGGCTCGCCGCGCAATTACACCTGGCAGGCGATCAAGCGCTCGAACAAGTTCGGTTCCTTCGACAAGGGATTCGCCGAATACCTGATGACCGTAGTCGGCACGATCATCACCAACCCCAAGGCCACCGATGGCGCTTCGATCCAATACATCGGCCCGGCCGAGGACGCGGTGGTGACCGCCCTCCTCGACGGCACGCAGAGCGGCAACGCCGTCAAAGTGCTTACCTGCGACGAGGAAGACGAGTGCCTGGGCGTCACGGAATCGACGCTCAGCGTCCCGACCAGTGTCGCGCTGCGGCCGCGCGTGAAGGCAATGATCGTCTCGATGAACGACAAGATACGCACCGATGCTGCGCTGAATGCCGCCGAACAGCAGCTGCTCGCGATGACGACGGTGCCACTCTACAAGATGCTCGCGGTCCAGGCGATGGCGCACGCCAGCTTCAGCGATGGCGAAGTGGACGCGCTTGCCGAGATCGTCGCGGTGAACCTCCTGAGTTCGATGATCGAGAACATGCTCGATCGCGTCAGCCAATCGGAGGTGCATTTCCAGCCTGCCGATCAGGCCACTGCGGAGACCTGGCGCAAGCAGCTGGGCGAAGCTCGCGCGAAATATTCCGAACGCGATGTGAAGGTGAAGAACACTCTCAATGTCACGATCGCGCTCATCAATAAGTCGGTGATGCTGGAATCGACCCTGCAGAACACGATGTCGCCAGGCATGGCCGCGGCGCTCAATTTCTCGCGCGGCCTCAACGCGCAGGGCCTCAACTAGCAGCCGAGGAGGCAGAAGATGGTCGAGGTCTTCACGGTCGGGGGCGGCGAGTACATCGTCAACACGTTCCACGCGGTCGCCGCGTGGACGGGTGGCGGCGGCTACGGTTCGCTGATCAAGGTGGTGATGGTGATCGGCCTCATCTACGCGCTGCTCAGCGTCGCTTTCACGATGAACATCCGCGTCTGGCTGAACTGGTTCCTAGGCTCGACACTGATTTACATGTGTCTGATGGTGCCAACGGTTGACGTGAAGGTGACCGATCGGATCAATCCCTCCCTGGCGCCCGCCACAGTCGCGAATGTGCCGCTGGGTCTTGGCGTAATCGCCAGCTTTACCAGTCAGGTCGGAGACTGGCTCACCCGCACCGCCGAGACGGTGTTCCTGATGCCCAGCGAACTCAACTACTCTACCAACGGCATGATCTACGGCGCGCGGCTGTTCGACGCGACGCGCAATTTCCAGCTTCGCGACGCCGAATTCGCGACCAATCTGCAGGCCCACTACAAGAACTGCGTTTTCGGAGACATCCTCCTGAACCACAAGTCGCTCACCGATCTCGCGGAGGCGACCGACCTGTGGACCGCGCTTGGACCGGGCTCTGAGGCGCGGGCCCAGCCCTGGCTAGAAAAGTCAGGCGGCACGGTCAGTACCTACATCATTACCTGCCGCGCCGCCTACCAGAACCTGACCGCGCAGTGGGCCGACGTGATCGAAGCCGCCACACCGCTCTGGGGCCGACAGTCCTTTCCAAAGCTGACAAACGCCGCCGCCGCGCAAAAGCTTCGTCAGGACGTTCCTATCGTGAACGCGGCCTTCACCGGCGCGAACTCCGACTACGTGACCGTCATGCGGCAGAACACCGCGATCAACGCGTTCATGCAGGCCCGCGATGCCATGTCTGGAAGTGCTGGCGCGGCATCGAGCGATGCCTTCGCCACGACCCGCGCCGATATTCAGGCCCGCAACACCTACAATTCGATTGCCCAGCAGGCGATGTCGTGGGTGCCAATCCTGAACATCGTCCTCACGGTCGTATTCTACGCCATGTTTCCGGTGATCTTCCCGCTCTTCCTGATGCCGCAGACAGGCATCGCGGCACTGAAGGGGTACGTGACCGGGTTCTTTTACCTCGCCGCCTGGGGGCCACTCTACGTCATCCTCCATATGATCTGCATGACCCGTGCGACCACCGCAGCGAACGGCGTAGCGCAAGGCGGTACTTCTCTTGCCAACTTCGCCGGCATCGGCGCCGTCAATGCGGAAGCCGCGACGATCGCCGGTTTCATGCTGATGAGCGTGCCATTCATTGCCGGCGGCCTAGCCCGCGGCGCTATGGGCATTTCCGGCCAGGCCACCTCGATCCTGGCCCCCGCCCAGAACGCCGCGGAAGCTGCGGCGCTCGAGCAGACGACCGGCAACTACTCGTACGGAAATACAAGCTTCGCCAACTCGACTTCGAACATGCGCCAGACCGGGCAGTGGTCTGATGCGCCCAGCTATTCGACAGGCGCAGCAGGGTTCACAACGCGGTTCGACAACGGCGCCACTGAGTCCGTGTTTGGCAACGGTTCGATCGTGACGGATACGACCGGAGCTATCTCCCGCCTGCCGTTCTCCGCCACCCTCAACACTGGCTACGTCTCCGAGATGCGCCAGCAATTGAGCGCAGTTCAGCGCGAAGCACGCAGTCTGGAGGAAAGCCAGGGACATTCCGTCACCGCCAGTCATACCGATCGAAGCGTTCATGGAAGATCGACCGAATTTGCCACCGGGTCCGAAACCGGCGGCGGTCGTCAATCCGGGACGTCCCTAGAAAAGTTCGATCGCAAAACTGATACAGACTACAGCGGACTGGACCACCGTTCGGGTATCAGTCAAACCAATCGGATCTCCGACAGCTCAGCCAGAGCGGCTGAGCAAACCGACACCACAAGCGGTGGTCTAAACTTCAATATCGGCAGCCCCGGTCGCGGAGGAGGCAAAGGTAAAGGCACACCCGCGACGCGAGGCGGCGAAGGCGGCACAGCGGGTATGAGCTTTGGCAAAATTTGGAGTATACAACAGTCAAGCCGCCTCAATCGAGCGGTTGAACGAACGAGAACGACCGAAGAAAATTCTACCGCATCCGACGGTTTTCGGAACGAGCACGCCAACGGCGAGAGCGCAAATTCATCGGAAAGCACCTATGATCGCGGTGGTGTCTTCGGTCGAAGTTCTTCGTCAACGAACTCTTCTATCAGCAAAGAGGACTCACTCACCGACGCCTATTCCCAGGACGAACGTCTGCGTCATCTTCGCGAATTGGCCGAGCAGCTCTCAAATGACATCAGTTATGC
>FTCV01002794.1_pt1 | contig 79798 bp, 74 predicted proteins | sample 1639691 | NCBI WGS metagenome assembly FTCV01 (sample SAMEA3914864, study PRJEB12502) | metagenome | biome: forest; material: soil | place: USA | collected 2012-03-12 | depth 0.3 m
GGCGTTTTGCGAGGGGGGCGGCAGAACCAATCTCCGATTAAAGCGTTGTCTCGCTAACCGACGAGCGCGACCAAGCGCTGGCTCGAACAGGAGGAAAAGACATGGGTGCTGACCGCGTTGGGAACGGAAAAAAAGAAGATGGCTGGTCAAGTTCAGGCAGCCTTACCGAGCCATCGTTTTTGAAGGCGACGGTTGCTATAGGCAATCAGACGAAGACCTTGGCGAGGACGACTCTGAGCGGCATAGAGGCTACCGCGGATTTTGGTCCCTTTGCCGGTGGAGTAGGAATTGACATAAGACCTGCTTTTCGGAGTCGTTCATGGAATCACACTTGGAGTTGTTTTCTCGGGTCATGTGTCTCAGAACTCCAGTTCGACGTATTTTGGATTGATGAACGAGATGGCTCGACAATTACCTGGGATGTGATTGAGCTGGGCGCCCAAGCAAGTGACCAGCCGGTGACAGAGGGCGATGTGTCGTCGCGTGAATTCTATCGCTATCTTCAGAATACTGCGGACGCAGCCATCGACTGGAAAAAAGATGGCCACGATCCCGATTTCAATGTCGGTTTCAAGCTCTGGAAGGCCGGCATATGGTGGTTTTGGCAAGCGTCATCGCATGCTTAATTGCGGCTATCACTGTCGCCAGAAGCAACTCATAATAATCAAGCTTTATTTCGTTGGTCCGCCGGCCGAATCGGAGGCCGAGCGGACCGTCAATATTAGGCGCTAAGGCTGCGGCATAACCAATTTGCTCTAACTCCGCCTCAGGGCGCGGATTATAAAGATCCTTGTCCGGTCTCCAGACCAGTTCCTGAATTCTGCGCAGGCATAGCCGTTCTTATGCACGCTTGAATAAGAAAATTGACACACCGTTTGGTCTCGACAACTCCATTCGTCCGAGCCGTTTTCTTCCTTCATCGCAAATTCAACAATCGGATATGCGGCTTGGTCCAAATGGTCGACGCAGAAGTTCGCGCAATTCGAGGGGGCATTTATCGTCGTTGATTTGCCAGGCGCCCAATGCACTATTCCGCATTCTGGGTCAGTATCACCCCAATTGACTCGCCGAACAGGTCCGACCTCATACATATGCTGTATATAATGATATTTTACTTCAATTACGTTGCTTTTTGGCGGCGTTTGGGGAATCGGAATACCGAAAGGCCCCCTTGTTGTGTTATTCGCGAACTGCCATTCCTTCTCGATTATATTGCCCTCGGACGTCCCCATGTCCCTGCCGTCGAATGCATCTAATCCGCCCATACAGATAACGCCGATAGCAGCAATTACTAAAATCCCACTGAGCCTTTTAAGCACGTCGATTTCCCCGTATGGCCAAATGCGAAAAGAAAAAAGCGTCTCACCGCCGATCAAAATATGTGTTGAAAAACGTGGACCACTGCATTTCCAACCGATTGTAGGACCGTGCCCGCCGTCTTGACCGTTTGAACGGTCACACCAGTTGCGATTTCGCCCGCAGTGACCACGGCAGAGGGATCGGCGTTGCCGACTTGGCTCGCCAAACTCTGAAGCTGTTCAGCCGAAGCCGTAACGGTAAATTCGTCGGTGGAAGGTCCGCCGCATCGACTTGAGTCGTAGTCGTTGACGGAAACTGACGTTGCGTCAGCCGACTTATACTTTGACATCACAATGACGCGTGCGGCTTCCTTACCCGGGTCGACGGTTCCGAACGTGATTTGAGCGTGGATGTTATCCAGTTTGGCCGCCGTCTGTCGCTGGACGCAAAAATCATAACTAACCGCGTAGGCCGAATACGGCGTGCAGCAAAGGATTAGTGCAACGCCCGTCCCAATGAGCTTATACATTCACTGCCTCCTTAAAATATAACGAGATGGACAGTAGTTTTATATCGTTAGGTCGGAACCCTCTCGCGCCGATCCGCGTTTTGGAAGATGATTGTAATTAGATAGGATACAGCCCGTAGGCGAATGCGACATAACCACGCTATGTGACAAGAGTCCACGCGGCGTAATATCAGAGTCGAAAATTTTTCGCCGGTCATCTCGGTGGCAAGAATGCGATTTAGTGTTTGATGATCGGCGGGGACTTTGACCAGAGTTCCCATATCTTCAGCGCACCGTTGAGGACCAACGTTCCGATAAGCGCCACTATCAGACTATAGCGCTGCATCTGCAGTCGCGACTTGTCGTCGTGAATTTTGCTGATCTCGGTCATTTCCTTGATGAGGCCTTGGCCCGAAAGGGCAATCTCATCAATTGCCTTTTCGGCGCTGTCCATAGCCGGCACCCATTGGGCAAACGGCTTTCTTTCGACCTCACGAAGTCTGTTCTTGATCAGATCAAAATGCGCTATTCGCCGGGTCGTGGCATTTTTGAAGTCGTAGCTTGTTTTGGTGGCGAACAGTATTTCCACCATCTTTTTCTTTTTGTATTTATCCAGGCGGTGGAGGTATTCCGCTTCAATCTGAGCATGGCGCCTGAGCGCGACACCGTGCGCCTGGTCAACAAGGTGCCGCGCCGCACGTCGGATTGAAGACAACGACAGATCCATGACTTCGGCCTGTGGGTTGCCCATCTCCTGGAGATCGGCGATCCGCGCGAATATCTCGGCCGAGTTTGTGCTTAGAGCGCTGCGGTCGGCGCTTTCTGGAATGTAGGCTTGGTATTTCGAGACAAACTTGTAGGCGAAGACGATTTCATAAACGACTTCGCTGTAGCGACGCACTGCGTCACTGGTTTCATAATCTGCCGTGTCGGAAATCATTCCCTGCGAAACCGCCTATGAATCTTCGCCATATAGGTGAAGCTTTAGGTCGATTCGCCGTGTGGTGGACGGCTTTCGGTAAATGTTTGCCTATCGTGTTAATCTGATCGCGATATTCGTCCAGGGTCAACCGGCGCAGGCCGCATCGTTCAAGACTGAAATCCGGATCGAACGGCACGCCATGGGCCTCGAAAAATACTGCAAGCTCTTGCCGGGCCTTGGCGTCAATCATCGTAAACCTCGAATGTGATGATCCTATTTTAAATCATGGCTCTTGCAAATAATTTAACGGCAACAGCCAGAATATGCCGGTTGAATATAGATAAGATATACCATAGAGACCTTAAATTTCTACGTTAATACATAGTTAAGATAGCCCTAAGCTTTCGGGCGTTCCCGTATCTTTGAATTGATCGCTTCGCGCTCGCTCCTTGCCGTCTCTGGGTATCCGCTTGAGCAGGATGGTTGACTTAACGCCAAATGTTTCCTATTTGTTCTCGTGCTGCCGAGATCGGCGGCAAAGAGTAGAGAGTGTGACGTATATGTGGGAAGTATGGCGGCCCGGCCGAGCAGGGAGTGTTTGCGGGCCACTTCAACGTCACCGCGCCGCAACGCTTGTTCACGGACGATGAGACAATGCGCCAATACACCAACGTGCCTGTCTACGTGAAAAACCGCGCGGGGGAAGTGGTCGAAAAATCGATGCGGTGGGGCTTCATTCCCTGGAACTGGACCGGGCGGCTGAAGGATTGGACATACAGCAGCACGCATGCGCGGCTTGAGACGGTAGCCGACGATGACAAGTGTTTCGGGCGGGCGTGGCGTCTGGGCCGGCGCGCCATTTTCCCGGTCGGCGAGGTCTTTGAAAAAGGCTGGGCCATCTCCCGCCGCGACGGCGGACCGATGGCTGTCGCGGGCGTCTACGATTATGCAATGACGGCGGATGGCCCGGTGCTGTCGATAGCGATGCTGACGCGCGAGCCCGATGCATGGATGCGAAAAATCCACGACCGGGAAGCCGTTATCCTGAACCTGCCCATGGCGGCGCAATGGCTCAATGGCGCTGACGACCTCGACCTAACACGGCCATTGTCACAAGACGTCTATCAGGCCGTCCCGGAGGCGGAGTGGCGGCTGCGCTCAAAGAGGCAAAAAGCCGGTCAGCTCGATATCCTGGCGGCTGAATAGCGTCGACCGGCTCAGGCATTCGCGTCGCGGGCGGCCTCTGCCAGCAGTGACGCTTTCATGGCCTTGAGGTCACGCCCAAGGCGAATGCGGAATATTGACCGATCCGCCGATCTCGCCCAAGCCGACTGGAAAGGCAGAAGGAACCGGCGATTGGCATGAGTTTCCCGCGCATCGGAAATGACCTGTTCCCGAAACATGGAAATATCCTGAACGATGAACTGGTGTGAAGCTTTGGGAGCGATTTCTACCGGATAAGTCACTCGGGCGATCCACTCGTCGCCGGCATAAGCGTCATGCGCCGACACGATTCCGATGTTTCGAAAGAAGGGCGTCCGCCAAAAAAGGAAGTCAAAGGGGATACTGGCCGGGAGAATTCCACGGTTGATGATCGTAACGGCGACGTATGTCGGTCTGCGGTCATCGTCCGGGTTTGACGTGTAGATCGCAATGAGGTCCATTGTGCATTTGAGGTTTGTCCGCTTCTCGCGGACCGCCGTCAGGCCCAGCCATAATGAGACGACAGCGGCCAGCAGCGACACGGCCGGTCCGAGCGCGGCGATGGTATATTGATGCGCCTTGAAAAATAGCTCCAGCGTCCCGTCCATTTCGGCCCCCGCCAACATATCCACGACTCAAAAAACGCTACCGCCTTGACTCTTGCTCAACAACAAGAACAAAAGAGGAACATATTCATATTGGCCCCGGCAAAGATGGTTCAGAAGGAAGCTCTCGGTGTCCGCGTCGCGTTATGCAGAACTTCAGGTCTCGACGCACTTCTCGTTCCTGCGCGGGGCTAGTAGCTGCGACGAACTGTTCGCCCAGGCCAAGCAGCTTGGGCTCGCCGCCGTCGGTATCACCGACCGCAATTCGCTGGCCGGGATGGTGAGGGCGCTTGTCGCCAGCGAAGAATACGGCGTGCGCCTTGTCGTTGGGTGCCGCCTTGACCTATCGGACGGCACCTCCCTACTGGTCTATCCCACCGACCGAGCCGCCTATTCCCGACTCTGCCGCCTACTGTCGATCGGCAAGAGTCGCGGCGGTAAAGGCAAGTGCATCCTGCACTGGCCGGATGTCGAGGCATGGGCCGACGGCCTGCTGGCCATCCTTGTGCCGGACCAGGCCGACGACTTCACCATTCTAGCCCTGCGGCGAATCAAGGCCCTGTTCGGCGACCGCGCCTATATCTCGCTGATGCTACGACGGCGGCCCAATGACGCGCTGCGGCTTTATGAACTGGCGCAGATGGCCGCCGAACACGGCGTCGCCACCGTCATTACCAATGATGTCCTGTTCCACCACCCGGAGCGGCGGCCGCTACAGGATGTCATGACCTGCGTCCGCCATAACTGCACCGTCGATGAGTTGGGCTTTCGTCGCCAGCGCTACGCCGACCGCCACCTGAAAGGCCCGGCGCAGATCGCCCGGCATTACGAGGCATATACGGACGCGGTTGCGCGCACGCTGGAGATTGTCGACCGTTGCCGGTATTCCCTGCGCGAACTGACCTACCAGTACCCCGAGGAGCGCATGCTGACCGGTATGTCGGCACTGGATGCGCTTCGGCATTACGTGCGCGACGGCGCCGCGCAGCGTTACCCGGATGGCGTGCCGGACAAGGTGCATAAGCTCATCGAGCACGAGCTGGACCTCATCGGCCAGCTCAATTATGCCCCGTATTTCCTGACCGTGTTCTCCATCGTCAGGTTCGCCCGCTCCAAAGGCATCCTGTGCCAGGGCCGCGGCTCGGCGGCGAATAGCACCGTCTGCTACGTACTCGGCATCACCTCGATAGACCCGACGCTCCATGACCTGCTGTTTGAGCGGTTCGTATCAATGGAACGGAACGAGCCGCCGGACATTGATGTGGACTTCGAGCATGAGCGGCGCGAGGAAGTCATCCAGTGGATTTACGAGACCTACGGCCGGGAGCGCGCCGCGCTGACCGCCGTCGTCACCCGCTATCGCACCCGTGGGGCGCTCCGCGACGTCGGCAAGGCCATGGGCTTTTCCGAGGACATGATCCGCGCCTTGTCGTCGCAGGTCCACGCCTGGCACCGGGGCGGCCTCGGCGAGACCGAGTTGAAGGCCTGCGGCCTCAACATCCATGACCATCGCGTGCGCGTCGCCCTTGAACTGGCGCAGGAACTGGAGGGTACGCCCAGGCATCTGTCGCAGCACCCGGGCGGCTTCGTGCTGACCCATGACCGGCTTGATGATCTGGTGCCTATCGAGCCGGCGACCATGGCGAACCGGCAGGTGATCGAATGGGATAAAGACGACATCGACGTGCTGCGGTTCATGAAAATGGATTGTCTCGGCCTGGGTATGCTCACCTGTCTGCAAAAGTCATTCGACTTGCTGGCCGACCACAAGGCGCAACGACTGGACCTCGCCAGCATCCCGGTCGAGGACGAACGGACCTACGAGATGATCCGTCGCGCCGACACCCTTGGCGTCTTCCAGATCGAAAGCCGGGCGCAGATGGCGATGCTCCCCCGCATCAAGCCCCGGACCTTCTATGACCTGGTGGTGGAAGTCGCCATCGTCCGGCCCGGGCCTATTCAGGGCGACATGGTGCACCCGTATCTGCGGCGCCGCGAAGGCAAGGAGAAAGTCGTTTACCCGAGGCCGGAGCTGGAACGCGTCCTCGGCAAGACCTTGGGCGTACCGCTTTTTCAGGAACAGGCGATGCGGGTCGCCATCGAATGCGCTGGGTTCACGCCCGGCGAGGCCGACCAACTCCGCCGCGCCATGGCGACGTTCAAGTTTACGGGCGGCGTCTCGAAATTCAGGACCAAGCTCATCGAGGGGATGGTCGCTCACGGCTACCCCCGCGACTTTGCCGAAAGGACCTTCCAGCAGCTTGAGGGCTTCGGCTCCTACGGTTTCCCCGAAAGCCATGCGGCATCGTTCGCCTTGCTGGCCTATGCCTCCTCCTGGGTCAAATGCTGGCACCCGGACGTGTTTTGCTGCGCGCTCCTGAACAGCCAGCCGATGGGCTTTTATCAACCCGCCCAGATCGTGCGCTGCGCACAGGAACATGGCGTTGATGTCCGCCCGGTCGATATCAATGCCTCGCGATGGGACTGCACGCTTGAGCCCACCACCAAGGCCAACGCCTTCGCCGTCCGGCTGGGCTTCCGGCTGGTGAAGGGACTAGCCAACAAGCACGCGGCGACCATCGTCGCCCAGCGCATGGACACGCCTTACAGATCACTCGAGGATCTGTGGCGGCGGTCCGGCGTGCCGACGCCCATTCTTGTCAGGCTCGCCAATGCCGACGTTTATCGGGCGTCCCTGGGTGTGGTCCGTCGCGACGCGCTGTGGAAGCTTCAGGGCCTCAAGGACAAGCCGTTGCCGCTGTTCGAGGCCGCCATGGCACGGGGCGAGGCCGTGGTCGAACTCAACGAGCCCGCCGTGACGCTGCGCCCCATGACCGAGGGCGCGCAGGTCGTGGCGGACTACAGCCATGTCGGCCTGACGCTGCGGGATCATCCCGTGTCGTTCATCCGCGACGATCTCACGGCGATGGGGATCGTCTCCTGTCAGGCGGCCACGGACACGCCGGACGGGCGCTTTATCCGCACCGCCGGGATTGTGCTGGTGCGCCAGCAGCCGGGATCGGCCAGCGGCGTTATCTTCATCACCGCCGAGGACGAAACCGGCATCGTCAATGTCGTGGTCTGGCCGAAAATATGGGAGGCCTATCGGCATGTCGGCCTGCGCGCGACCCTTTTGCAGATCAATGGCACCATCCAGCGCGAGGGCCAGGTCGTCCACCTGATCGCCCGCAGCCTTGATGATTTGTCGGGCGTCCTGGCCAAGGTCGGCGACCGCAATGCCGCGCTGGTCGCGCCGCTGTCGCGCGCCGACGAGTTCAAGCACGGCGGCCCGCGCAACGACCCTCGCGTCAAGGCGGCTCAGGCAGACGCGCTCAAAATCCGCAGCCGGGATTTTCAGTAGGAGGTCCGCATGTCCTGGAAAACAGATGTCGCCCTGTCCGACTTGCCGCTGCGCGAAGCGCTCATCATCAAGGTCAATGGCCTGTGGGAGCCGACGACGCCCTATGAACTATTGAACACTTTTCGTTTTCCGCGTTTCCTGACCCTCGATCAGGTTGAGTTCGCGATGAACACCGAAATCTGGCTGGCCCGCGAAAAAGTCGCGTGCCCTGTATAAGGAGAAGCCTTATGGCCCTCGAAATTTCCGGCAATGTTGAGCCGTACCTTGACTACCATTTGCGCAAGTATCTGAGCCAGTTGCTGTCCGGGCAATACGCCTTTCAGGATGTGGTCGAGGATTTGAAGCGGCTGGCGCTGGCCGCCGCCGGTGACGACCGCGCCTTCTACTACATCATAGGCGAGGGCGATCCCATCGTCTCGGCCGACGGTCGCGAACTCGACATCGACCCGGCCAGCCCCGAGGCGCACCACCCGCTGTGCACCGAGGAGATTGCCGCTGCCCTTCAGGACCGGCCGACATGGCGGAACCTCACGGTTGTCCCGAAGGAGAAGACGGCCCGGCGCTAACTCCTTTCTCTGGTGTGCGGTATCACCAATCTTTTGAACTGCGTCCGTCCCGGAGTGCTGCCAACAATGATGTTGGTCGCGCTACCCCATTCCAGGCGCGGCCAAAGGCGGATGGCCGTTTCCCCCCATCCTGGCCGTCTGCCACCGCCCGGTTTCCCACTCCCGACTGAAAACTTACCGCCGTAAGCGTATGACGAAAAAGGGCGTTTGGAGCGTCGTCATGTGCAATGACTATGAGCAGCATGTCCTTTGGAAGCTCTACACCGAGACCATGCAAGCCGCCGAGCTTGGCATACCCTCCCGGCAATCTGAACTGGACCTGACGCAGGCCGATGATATCCGTATCGGCGACCGTGGCCCGGTCATCCAGCCCATGGGCAATGGCGTCGGTCTCGCCTCGCTGAAATTCGGCTTTCCACCCAAGGGCCGTGGCGGGCCGGTCTTCAATATGACTTCCGACTATATGAAGGGCGGCGTGCGCCACCTGCGCGACTTCAGCCAGTCAAAGCGCTGCGTGGTGATCGCGTCTGCCTTCTTCGAGTTCACGGGCAAGACCTACCCGAAGGCGAAGCACCGCTTCACTTTGCAGAAGGCGCCATTTCTCGGTATCGCCGGGCTTTATGACGACGACGCGTTCACGATGCTGACCACGACGCCGGGGCCGGATATCGAGCCCTATCATGACCGGCAGGTGGTCGTGCTGCATCCATCGGAGTTCGGCCGGTGGCTATGGTTCGAGAACGGGGCGCACGACCTGCTTGCGCCAATGCCGTCAGGATCGCTGGCCGTCGAGACCGTGCGCCACGAAGCGATACCTGCGGCCTAATGGCCTAAAGCTGGAAAAACGAGGCTATCGGAACTTTGAAATGGCGCGACAGCCAGTAAAGCTGTGCAGCAGGAATCTGCGCTTCGCCCTTTTCCCAGGCGCTGACTTCATCTTCGGGAACATGGCTCAATGTCGCAATATCGACCTGGGATTCGCCCGCTGTCTCCCTGAGGGTCCGAAGGTGCCCGCCGACGACCTGATCAGGCGTCCGTCCGCGGATAGGAAACTGAATGATGTCTGCCACCTTCTGCTTATCTCCGTAGAGCTGACTCTTGAATCGGGCCATACGCGCATTTGCCTTAGGGGATTAACGGGCTTCCCCAGAAATGAGCCGCCAGCAATCCGGCTACGCCGACGCTTGCCGATCCGAGAAAGGCGACGATCACCCCCGCACCAGGCGTCATCATGTTCATGCGTCGCGCCGGGACTATCGGCGCTTTCAGCGCGAGCAGGCTGCCCGCGACAATTGATCCTATGCCACCCAGGCCTAAGATTGAGACGCTGGCCAACTGCACTAAAACCAAAATACTCACAACTACTCCAGCCGATTACGGATAGTAGGATATCGCGAATGACATCTTAGAACACCCTTCCAAGCAGTGTCCGAGGTAGTAAAGGTTGAATGCGTCAAAATTGCATCAGTGGCGAATACGCGCATCCGAGGTGCTACCGCTTAGGCAACAGGATGCCATATATGCGGGTCCGGCAAACCTGTGTTGAGAAAGCAAATAATGCGCACCGACGATCTTATCGAAGCATTTCGGACCAATGCTCTGTTTATCGATTGTGTCGAGATGACCCTCACGCAGCGCGGGGCTGACGAGCCCCTAATATTCAAAGGTAAAGGATTCATTCGTCAAGACGAACGCGGCCGCACCATCTTCAGACTCTACACAACCAGCGACGATGTTGACCAAGCAACCTATTATTTTGACGTCGCGCATACCGAGCCTGGAGCTCTTCTCGGAGAAGAGAAGTATTTTGATCTTCGCGCCACCGACAAATTAAACGGAACATGGATCGCAGACCGTCTGTCCATAAATCCAACTTGGCCGGTTGCTGGTCCGCCGATCATAGGCGGGGAACTGGACGAGCTTGAGACAGAGCGGGTGTGGCAGCCCACCCGGTGCACACTGAAAATGCTCTTGTTTGAGGACCTGAAGTTCCCAACCAATCGGGGACGTGCGCTGATCAATCAACCTATCAGCAGCACATTCAATGCCCTTGGCTACAAGTTTGATGTCTATCAGGCCCCGGACAGGGCCACATTGACCGTTGAATCGGACACGCCGATTCCGCACGATCTTCCAACGCGTATTCACGAAACGTTGATGTTTGTGACGGCGAAAGCCGCAAATATTCGTGTTCTCATCAAAGAGGAAAACCTGAGTCAGTATCTGACATTCAGGGCTCCGCCCGCGACTACGCGCCCGTTGCAGGCGTTCCCGCCGCTGGACGTGAACGACTATTGTTTCCCTGATGCCGGCCCAAAGCTCTTTGAGAAATATCTAGCATTTCTCAGGAAATCCGCGTTCAGCGGATATTGGCATCACGTTACCTATTTCGTGCAAAACGCCTCTGAGGCCAGCATCGCTTCGCTCGATAGCTGGGCCGTTAGCACAAGCGTCGGCGTTGAAGGCCTGGCCAGTCTTATAGACGCAATTGGCGTCGATGCGCACAGGCGGCGGGTCACCGAGCTGCGCAAATGGGTGAACGAGAAGCTTGAGAGGGAGGAAAGGTTCAGCCCGTTGCGCGACCGACTTTCAGGCCTGTTTGGAATGATGAATGACACGCGCGTGAAAGATCGTCTGGGACCACTCATTGCAACTGGGCATATTAGCGGTGACTACCTCAAAGCCTGGCAAAAACTGCGAAATCGGCAGGCGCACCCAAAGCAGGAGGATCTGGCCGACGCGACGGTGAATGATATGGACCGTCGTTTTACCCTTCTCCGGCAGACGACAACGCTCATGTATCAGATTGTCTTCTACATTATTGGCTATGAAGGTCCGTTTTCAGACTATGGCGAACAGCGTTACCCGGTAACGCAGTATCCATTGCCGCCTCCGATCCCGAAGGACGCCTGGGACAAGTCGGCACTTTTGAACTGGTCGCCGTTCCGCCGTAACTTTACTCGGCGTGAGCGCTGAATCGGTCCGTTGATGTCAATATACGGCCGGTCTTATGCCTGGCGTTATCCGAACGGCACATTGCCTCCCGTAACCCCGTCGTCAGACCGTGCGGCATTGATTGATGGGAACGTTGACCAGGCCGACCTTGCGGTCAACGCAACTCGCTTCCGCGGCTTCGCCTTGTGCAACTCCGTTCCATGAATGGCGCGCGAGGCGCGGCGTTTGACCCCTTCAGCCTCAAGCCCGGTCTGTTCGATCCCGTCAACGCCGCTGATGGTCAGCGACGAGAACAAGGGAGAGCAACATGACGACGAACAATCCGGCAAAAGGCGCGAAGCCCACGCACCGCATCTACATCGTGACCGGTGAAGGTAACGAGGCCAAATGGACGCCGATCGCCGCCTGCTGGCCGAATAAGGACGGCAAGGGCTTCAACATCGAATGCACTGCCGTGCCACTGCAAGGCCGACTGGTCATGCGCGAAGCCCGCGCCAAGGATGAAACGAATAAGGAAGGGGCGCTCTCATGAGCGCCCCAATTTCGCCGGCCGACCAACTTGCAGCCTTCACCCTGGCGACGGCGGGTTTTGCCTCGCGCTACGGTGAGGGTGGCTTCGAGCCGATGAACGATGCCACCCTGGCGGTGCGGCTGGAAATGGCCCTCGGCCTCTTCGGCGGCCGCAGTGGCCCGGATGGGATGTACATCTCCTACAAGGGCGCCGGCCTAAAAATCTGGATCAGCAGGGGCATGCTCAATCCGTATCGTATGACTCCGACTGTGCAGGGCATGAAGACCGTCCGGTTGGCGCGGCAAGTTTACGGCATCGCCGATCCTGATGATCGGCAGTTGGCATTATTTTAGAGCTGTGGACCTGTCAGAACTCCAGCGCGCCGTCGTCGTCGGAAGACGGAATAGCCGATATGTCGACCGAGAGCTGGCAATAGGGTGCCGTCGTCATTCCGGGCGGAAATTTCGGGGCGACGCCTGTCGCGTTCGCCAGAAACAGCGAGTTGACTTCCTGTCCCCAAGCGCGGATTGACTCGTTGATCTCGTCCTGGGACGGCTGGCCTTCCGGCGCCGGAATTTCCAACGCAGCCTGGTAGTATGATGTGATGCACCGGTCGGCGAAGCGCAATTCCCGCGAGTTTAATTCGGCTGCACTGTTGTGCACGCCTTCTTTCCACCGTTCGACTTCATGTAAGAGGCCTTGCCGAAATCCGGCACGGTCCACTACCTCCTCTTCAGGCTCGCCATGCGAGTGAAGGTAGCGAATTTCGTTGATGCGGTCGTTTATATAAAATCGGTCATAGGCCTTTTCATGCTGCGCCGATCTCCAGCCTTCATGGTTTTTCTGCCCAATGCGGTCAACCACGGTCGAAAGCCTTGCTGTAGATCATTGCTCATGCGGCTATCTCCTCCTGTTATCCGGTTGGACGAATTTGCGTCGACGGCCTGCCGTTCGCCGCCGAGGGGACGAGCGTGCGGTCATACAGTTGCCGGCGAAATGTCTCCTACGTGCGATCACCGGAAGCCCTCGATGGAGCCTGGTCGGAGTGTGAGGTCGTCGCGCTGCCGGTCGTCGGATCACGGATAGGTAGTCCGAACAACGCCCGCTCTGGCAGCTTCGTCACATACTCGTCGAGCACCGCGAGGAATGCGGCGGCGAATGTGGCGTCATACTGCATATGTTCGAGTGCAAGGGCACCGGCGATGATTTTGCGCCGGGTGTCGAGTTTGCGTTCCCGTTGCCGGTTCTGCGCTTCGAGTTTGCCTACCCGCGCGTTTTTCTTTTCGAGGCGATCAAGCGCCCGTCGCTGCTGGTTCTTTGCATCGGCCAGCAGTTCCGTTGTGCTACGTCGCGTTCTGCCCGTTTCAGCACGTATCACATCAATCTCCTGTTGATTGGTGCGCAAAAACGTTTAACAACTAAAAGTAGTTCCTAAAAGCAAAAATTCACGAAGTGCGCGCTTATATGTTGCCTAAGGCAACATGCTGCGTTCTACGTCCATGTGGGGAAGCTGTGGCGGCCTTTCACTTCAGCGCAAAGGTCCACTCCCGCAGTACGGGCGCAAGCGCCGTATGCGCCGCCGCCTATCGCTCGGCGTCCCGCCTTGACGACGAACGTCTCGGCCGCGTCTGCGACTACACCCGTAAGAATGACGTGGTGGAAACCGCGATCCTGGTGCCGGAGGGCGCGCCAGCGTGGACGCACGACAGAACACGACTCTGGAATGCAGTCGAGGCGTTCGAGAAGCGCCGCGACGCGCAACTCGCACAGGAGTACGAGATCAATCTGCCGCGCGAATTTTCAGACGATGAAAACTGGCGGCTCATAACCGACTTCGCGCGGGAGCGGCTTGTTGCCACAGGCCGGATTTGCGACATCGCCTTTCACAAGGGGGAAGCCTCGGACGGCCAGGCGCACCCGCATGCACACATCCTTATGCCGACCCGCGTTCTGGACGGTGACACATTCGGCGCCAAGCATCCGGACATGGACTGGCGCAATTTCCGTCAGCAGGGCGAGCGCCTTCAGGAACTCCGGCAGGACTGGTGCGATTTCGCCCGAAAACGTGCCGCGGAGCTGGGCATCGATCTCGGTCCGGAATGGGACGCGCGGTCGCTCGCCGACAGGGGGCTCGACCTGGAGCCGCAGCCGAAGATTGGTCAGACGGCGCAACGACTGACGGCTGAGGGCAGTGCCACCGAACGGACGGCAGAACTGCTGGAAGTGCAGCGCCGGAACGGTGAACGCCTTCTTCGCGACCCGGGAATTGCTTTGCAGGCTCTCACCCGGCAGCAGTCAACGTTCAGCGAACATGACCTAGCACGGTGGGTGCACCGCCACACGGCGGAGGATCAGTTCGGCCATGTCTTCGCGGCGGCGCGGGAACAGGCTGCACCGGTGGGGACTGATGGCAGGGGGCAGACCCGGTACTCGACACAGGAAATGCTCGACATCGAGCGCCGCATGATCGACACGGCCGAGGCGATGGCGGCGACGGCATCCCATCCCGTTCGTTCCGGCTTCGCTGACCGCATCCTCGATGTATCGGCGTTATCCGACGAGCAGCAGACCGCGGCGCGGGCCCTTCTGTCGGGCGGGGACCTCACCTGCCTTCTCGGCTACGCGGGAGCCGGCAAAAGCACAATGCTTGGCGAGGTGCGCCGGATGCTGGAACTCCAAGGCTATACCGTCAGGGGGGCGGCACTGTCAGGCATTGCCGCCGAAAATCTGGAGGAGGGCAGCGGGATCGAGGCCCGCACTCTCGCGAGCTGGACGCACGCCTGGGAACGGGACCGTGACCAACTGACGAGCCGGGATGTGCTGGTGATCGACGAGGCCGGCATGATCGGCAGTCGCCAACTGTCCGCCGTGCTGGAAAAGGCGCACATAGTAGGGTCTAAGGTTATCCTGGTGGGAGACCCGGAGCAGCTTCAGGCCATCGAGGCCGGGGCGGCGTTCAGAGCTATCGCCGAACGCACGGGCGCGGCAGAACTCACCGAGATCCGCCGTCAGCAGCCGGACTGGCAGCGAGCGGCGACGAAGGAACTGGCGACTGGACGCACGGCGGATGCGCTGGCGCGCTACCAGTCGGCCGGTTCGGTAACGGCCTTTGCAACAACGGACGAGGCGAGGGCGGCGCTTGTCGATAAATGGGCGACGGCGCAGCAGGCGGCACCGGAACAAGCGCAGATCATGCTGGCGCACACGCGAGCGGATGTCGCGGCGCTCAACGAGCTTGCGAGATCAGCGCGACGTGACGCGGGTCAGATCGACGGTGCTGATACAGCTTTTGAGACGAGCAGGGGGCGGCGCGATTTTGCCGAAGGCGACCGTTTGCTGTTCCTGCGGAATGACCGCGGCCTCGGCGTCAGGAACGGCACGCTGGCTACCGTGGAACAGGCCGGCGAAGGTCGGCTTGTCGTTCGCGCGGACGACGGGCGTGAGGTCACGATCGACGCCTCTGCCTACCGGGACTTTGACCACGGTTACGCGGTCACTGTCCACAAGGCGCAGGGCGTCACTGTCGACCGGGCATATGTGCTCGCGACCGGCGGCTTTGACCGCCACCTGTCCTATGTGGCGATGTCCCGACACCGGGAGGGCGTCGAAATGGTCTATAGCCGCGAGGACTTCAAGGACGATGGCGCGCTGGCAGCGACCTTGGGCCGCGAGCGGAGCAAGGATACGACACTGGACTATGGAGCCGGCCTCGCGATCGTCCGCGATCTGGAACCCGTGCCATCCTCCATCGAGCCACGGCAGGTCGAGCCCGACTGGCAGAAGCGGCACGCCGAATTACTTGCGCTGCGCCAGGGCGAGGCGCGGAAGGCGCTGCGACCTACTGCGATGAGAAGTCTTGGCGATGAGGACAGTCTGGCCCTCGATTAATCAAAACCGTCGCTATCGGTATCGGCATCAGCCTTCGATTGCTCGCGCAGAACTTCGTATTTCGATGAGCCGGAAATGCGGCTCTTTTGCTCGGCGATTTGGGCGCGTCTTTCCTCGATTTCACGTTGTATAATAGACTGTGAGACTTCGGCCGGGTCGCTATTGACCTTATGAACTCGATCCGCCTGATGGCGATCAAAAGCATCTAAAACACCGTCAGCAAAGGCATGAGCATCGGCTTCAATAGGTTGGTTGCGATAACGAGTAAAATCCACGTCGGCCGGTCTGTAGTTGTACCAATTTACTAGCCACTGCTGCTGAAGGCTGATGTCGATTTCGGGATGTTTCTCTGGTGCCGTAATTACATCAAACTGGTACGCATGGCGCCCTTCGTGCGCAACAGTGTCGATCGCATCGCGTGGAGAATTGTTCGCAATCACGTCATCGCTGTTGATCCATATATCCTTATAGCTAGGCTCGAAATGACCCCGATGCGCTGCGCCAGCAACTACGGTCTCGAGGCGGCAACTTGGACGGCATTGTTCAATTGCTAACTCATTTTCCAATTTCTGGAGCGCATCGAGCCGTTCATAAGGATCGCTCTGCGTCCATATTTCCTGATTAAGACCTGGATGGTTGGTGAAATCGACCATGGCTTATTAAAAACCGATTGTATCGTAGCCTTTTGCCAATGATTTAGCGGCGGCGTCCGGCTCCCTGATGAGCCAATCGAGAGTCAAAAAAGCGCTTGTCGGTTTCATCTTATACTCTTCTACCAACCGTTTGAGATTCCAACCCTTGATCGTGACTGATGATTCCTGAGCGCCGGTTTGAATAAAGCGTCGAGCGTCATCATGTAGGCTTGGAGCCAGCCTTATAAAGTCTTCAACTTGATCTTGGATGATATGAGGTGGAACGCCAAGGCCCGTGAGCCGGTGGGTAAGTTCATGCTTGGTCAGTCCTAGCCATTCAATTTTCATTGTTCCTCCATTTTCAGATAGAATAGGTCTTTCGTTGACCTAAAGTCGAGAACTCGCGTCAACAATCGTTCGCGCAGCGCCATCTCATTCGGTCGTAACGAAAAAATTTGCCCCAAACCTCGACAACGTGGGGCATCCCCTAGATCGCGGTGCCAAGTTCACTAAAACATCAGCCTTTCAGGCATCGTTTGCGTTACGTCCTGGAAGTTTTTCATAGCGGTAGTATTTGCCCCACGCTTTTACACGCGGACGAGCCCCCCATAACGCAGTGCCTGGCTGACGAAAACACACATCGTAGCCCTTCTGCCATTCCGGGTTTCGCCAGAACTGTACCCGCAATTCGAGCATGGCGGTGCGGTGTCGGTCACAGTGGTCAAGCACCATTTGTTCGGTGATCTGCCGACGACGGAGCGACGGATGGTTCCATCGCAGGTTCCAGCTAATGAGGTTGTCGTCGCGCATGCCGGCACTATGCCATAGTTCTGCCGAACATGCGGCAGAATCCCTGCCATATTGGCTTCATGGCTGTTGAGTTATGTCGCTGTGTACCTGGACCGAGTATCCTCGGAAGCCGTTGTTACAAGCGACCTTGTACTTGTCGATGCCAACAGGGGCAGCGAAATCCACGGCGGCGGCCCATGTCACATTGCAGTCCCCTATGCCCAACTGCTTCAACGTCGTGGTCAATGCAGCGCGCATGTCGGCGTCTTTGGTTAAACGGCACCGTTGCTGACCTTTTGTGTCCGCGTAAAGGCAATTCAGCGCGCCATAGTAGCCGGGCGCGGTTGCAATGAGCAGATAGCCAAAGCCATTATCGCACTTTACCTCGTACATCTCGGTTCCAGCGCCGGTTTGGCCCAAATCGGCTGACTGTGCGATATTGCAGCCCAGGCGCATCGTTTTAGCGATGCTCGCCGTCGTCTCTTGAAGCGTCGGTACATGCGGTGGAGGAATTGCCGCGGCTTCGGCTCCTGGACGGGGCGCTACTCCGATTGTCGATGAAGGTTTGTCTGGCTCAAGGGTCCAGTGCCCCTCGGAAAATGCGACCTTCTCATCGCAATACCTTATGTCCGCTGTGCTCACGTTTTGCCGGGTATCCCCGCATCTGACGCCGGCAAGTGTGAAGACTGGGATTTGCCGCGCTCCCGCCTTTGTCATTCTGAACCCCAGGACCTGAGATTCGGCCAGAACCATTTGCACGTTACCGCCGCGCACACCGACGTAAACGGTTGCCGGAACGCCGGTAGAAGCCGTTGGGGCAAAATAATTATCCGCGCCTGCACAGCTCATATTGCCGTGATAGACGACATAATCCGGCAGGCCGTCGCCGTTAAAGTCTCCTTTAATCACGGCTTGCGACCAATCTGGCTTCCCGAACTGCGGGCACTCTTTAGCCATCGCGGCGACCTCGGCCGCGACGGGCGCGGGCAGAAGTATATCGTCCGTTTGACGACTCTTTGCGGCCGCTTGTTTGACTGGCGGGCCCATGGTCGCGGGCGTAGAGGGCTTCACCGCCGCCGTTCTGGGCGCGGGAACCTGAACCGGCGTTGGCGTGGCAGCCGGCACGACCGCCTTGGCCGGTGGTGGCGTGGTCTGCGTTGCCGTCGGGCTGGCGTTCTTCGGTCGGAGAAACGATGTTTGCCCTGAGGCGGGCAGAGCGAGCAGCAGGAGGGTGAGCGGCAACGCGATCTTTGGAAGGGCGGCTTTCATGGCGCGGTCCTCAGGTGAAATCGTGTTCGACGGTAATGATGTCCTGGCGGACTGCGCCGGCACGCTGTATTTGCGCGAATGCATGCCACCGGCCCATATGCATGAGGTCCGAAGTCGTCAGCGCGGGCCGGACCTCGTTGCCGCTAGCGCGATATTCGCGCTCCTTGTCCTCGGCGCGCCAGAAGGCACTGCTTTGGGCGCTTAGAGAAGCCACATAGTTCTGATCCTTGCCGTTCCTGAGATCGGCGTTAGGTACGAACCGCATATCCGGCTCGTACGTGGGCCGGGCGGTGGCCTGCCGAAGGCTCGCACGTTCAGGATAGAGAAGGGCGCCGGCCGCGTCGAAAAAGGCCTGCGGCCCCGGCTGCATGCCGGCTGTTTCGTTGACCGGAGCGAGCGGCGTCCAGTTGTCGATAAGTTCGCGGAACTCGATGCTCTCGCGCTGGCCGTCGCCATAGACGCGGTTGCGCTCGTATTCACCGGCGCACCAGCAGGCGAACTGCACCGTCTGCATCTCCTCGGTCCGGAAAAAGACCTTTGACCGGGCCTGCTGGATGAAATTGTCGGCGGCGTCCTTTCCCATGGCCTGGACAAGCGCCGAGACTGTCTGTGTCGCGAACAAGCCCGCTATGCCGGTCGAGCGGGCGACGTTCCAGAACGTGGCGTCGCTCAGGCCCGAGGACGGATCGACCGTCGCCAGTTCCTGCACTTCATCCATGACGACTATGCATGGATTTTCCATGACATCGCGGCCGCTCTTCCGGAATTGGATTTCACGGCGGCGGGCGGCGCGGTAGAGCGCCGTCTTCAGCATTACCATGACGAGGCGGGCGGGAAGCCCGTCCTCGATGGAGGAGAGGTTTACAAGTACGATCTTCCCGTTCAGCGCGGCGTCGGAGGTCACCGTTTCAGCATCGAGCCCCGAGACGAAGCGGCGCCGCATTTCCGGAGCGCTCGCGAAGCCGTCGAGCAGATTGGTGACATTGGCGATAATGCCCGTCTTGGTGGCTGCGGCCATGTCGTTCCACGCCGTCACGGCGTATTCCATGCTCGCCGCGAGGTCGGGCGCGGTGAGCCGGTCTTGCAGGAGCGCCAGATCATTCAGCCTAGCGTCGATGGTCGCCAGATCGCCTGGCCGCGCCTTCAACTGCTCTAACTGGTCTTCCTGCTGCTCGCCGAGGATATCGACCTCCGCGTGGATGGCGCCAATCGCGTCTGCGAGGAGCGTCGGGTTAAGCACGGCCTGATAAGCCCACCACAGGCTTGCTGGGTGAGCATCCGGCGATTCCCTCCCGGGCGTTGTCAGGGCATACCCGGCGCCGATTGTCATCATATGGCGGATGATGGTGGAAGCCATGTTCGGCCAGAATCCGTCCCGCCTGTCGCCGCCGATTTGGGACAGGACGGAACGGAGGACCGCCGCCGTCTGCGTCGGGTTGAGGCCAGCCGTCAGGTTGACGCCGTGGCTGTCCTCGCCGAGACCCACCATGACGATATCGTCTTCCCGGCCGAGCTCTTTGGCAATTCTCGCCGCGTCCCGCCAGAGGACGCCCTTGGCATCAACAATGAAAGCGCCATAGCGCGGATCGGCAAGGACCTTCCGCATCATCGGTTTCAGAACGGCGCTGGTCTTGCCTTCGCCGGTGCCGCCGAAAACGAGCATATGCTGGAACAGCGATTCCTCATCGAGCCTGATGGGCTGGTTCAGTACGGGTGCCGCCAGATCGCCGCGCGCGCGGAGTGTTCCGGTTGCCGTTCCGACTTCGAAAGTCCGGCAATCGGCGAGGCGCGTGGTGGCCGTGAGCACCTGGCGGCGGTAGGTCTCCTGCACGATGCGGCGGCTTTCGATCCGGTGCGGCCAGCGGACGAGCGCATCTTTCGTGACGAATTCGTAGGCGGCTGCATGCTGGCGCATCCAGCTGCCGATCATGAGGAGGGAGACGATGATCGCCGTTCCGATTCCCATCAGTGCGCAGGCTGGCAGATAGGCTACGAGCTTGACCAGATTAAGCAGCAGGCCCGAAAGGGCGTTACCGAAGTTCTCCGCCAGAATCGATCCGACGGATACTCTCACAGGCTCAGCACCCGGCCACTGATCGAGGACTGGCTGGTCGCCCTGCAGCAGTGCCGGAATTACGGCAAAAATACTTATGAAGGTCTTCAGCACGATAAGCGCGGCGATGAGAAGAAAGAACAGGAGGCCGGCAACGAACCCGGCGCGTATAGACGATCTGTAAGCTTCGTCTGTCAGATGCCTGTCTGCCAGATGGGTCAGCGGTATGCCACCGATGAGCATGCCGTCCTCATAAGGTGGGCGGATTACATCGTCGGGAACCGCACGGTATAGATCGGGATAGATTTCCTCCGGCCAGGTCGCTCTCGCAACCTGTTCACGACGACCGCGGACGAGCGGATCATTCGACATTCGGCCTGGTATTTCCAGCAAGCCGGAAATGAACCTGTCGAGAGGAACGAACTTCAGGACTAGCTTGGTCACTGCCGTCATCGGTCGCCAGAAAATGATCGCGACAACGCCGACGACCCACAGCAGGATTGCAGGAATCAGGACGAGCAAAAGGCGGATGAGTCTGGCGGCAGGTTTCCAGACCTGACCGAGGATAAACAGCGCTGCAGCGGCGATAAGCAGCAACGGGATGAAGTGAAAGATGCCGGGCATCGCAAGGCCGGGCGCGATACCGGTCTGCCCGAGGGAATCTAATGCTTGCGTTTCCATCAGTGCGCCACCGGCAGAACGGAGCGTAGGGTCAGCGGTATGTTTTCTAAGCTGACGGCGGGGGTTGTCTTCGGCGTGAATGGCTGGTCCGAAGCGCTGGCCATTTCCCAGTGATCCTTGCGGCGGGAATAGACGATAAGCCATCGTATGGGCCGTGCATAATAGGCGTTGCCGTCGTTGGCGATTGCGCCAACCAGCCGGACCTGATCGTTCCCAACCGTTGGCAGGTCTGTCAGAGGCCAGGGCTTCGTCCAGAAGTCCTGCGCGGTTTTTTCATCGAGCGGCATATCCGGCAGCTTCCCGGATTTATTCAGGGAATCCAGAAGCGTCTGCGCCACCTTCGGCAATTGGTCGGCCGGCGCGAGTTGCGGATATTCGGCCGCGCTGATGGCCAGAGGCGGCAGCCCCGCCAGCGCGTCCGTCACTGGCTGTCGAGACCGCGCCACCTGATCCTGTGCAGGTGATTGAGCGGCTACGTTGCTGGGTCCAGGGATGGCAACCGCCATATAGAACCCGGCGATGATCGCAACGACGCCGCCCAGATAGAGCGTTGGCTGCATCCGCCGGAGACGCGCAGCGCGGACGTGGCCCTCGGTAATAAGATCGCTCCAGCGGTCCGTGCGGCTTCTTTTTGGATGTTCCGGCACTAGCCCCTCCGCTACCGTTACGATTGTGTAATTCTCAAACAATCGCGCTGTTGGCAAGAGCCTGATGCCTTATTTCAGATTTTCTTGTTACGGCGAATCGGCGCTGCGACGGCGTTAGCGGCAGCGGGCTAAGGTGGTGCGGCTCAAAGAGGCACACCAAATGATAAATTAATTGCGATGAAATATCCTGCCAAATCAATGAGGTGAGCCGCAGTTTCCTTGCGGGGCTCGGTGAAGGCGATTTGATTTTGCATGATTTTTCAATGAAATTAATTGCATTTTAGGCGCCAGTCTCTATCTTGGTGGGAGGTGCAGACATGGGAAAACTCAAGGACCTCCTCAGCCGCTTACGTCCGGGCAACGTTTACCGGCGCGAAGACGTGGCCAAATGGTCGGCGTCCGTCGACCGTCATCTGAAGCAGCTGGTGGATGCCGGCGAGCTGACCAAGCTGTCGGGCGGCGTCTACTATTATCCGAAAAGAACCGCGTTTGGCACCGCGCCACCGGAGGACCGGAACCTCGTGGAGGCATTCCTGCGGGACGACCGGTTTCTCCTGACTTCGCCTAACGCCTATAATTCTCTCGGTGTCGGCGCCACCCAGCTCTACAACGAGACGGTGGTGTATAACCATAAGCGCCATGGTCACTTCCGGCTGGGCGGGCGGACGTTCGACTTCCGCGTTAAGCCGCACTTCCCCAAGCAGGCGACGAAGGAATTCCTGCTTGTCGACCTGGTGAACAATGTCGGACAACTCGCCGAGGACAAGGATTTTCTCCTTGAGCAGGTCCGCAAACAGGCGAACCATACGGACCGGTACGCCTTGCAGCATGCCGTCCGGGAGTACGCCGCCCCGCGTACCCGGAAGTTCTTTGACCAGGTGCTGACGGGGGAAAGCCGGACGCATGTCGTCTGACTATCTGCATAATCACGAAGACTTCGCCGACCTGCTGCGAATCGTCGGCGAAGAGATGCAGATCGCGCCGGTCCTGGTCGAGAAAGACTACTGGATCATGCAGTGCCTGTATGGCTTGCAGCAGCTCGGCCTCGACTTTCAGCTCAAGGGTGGTACGTCCCTGTCCAAGGGATACGGGCTCATCAACCGGTTCTCGGAGGATATCGACATCCAGATCAACCCGCCAGAGGGGACGGTCGTCCATACCGGGGCCAATCAGAACAAGGCCGCCCACATCGAGAGCCGGCGTCAATATTACGACTCCCTGGCAGCGACGATTAAGGTGGATGGCATTGTGGAGGTCGTCCGCGATGCGGCTTTTGATGATGAGCGCTACAGAAGTGCCGGTATAAGGCTTATTTATCCGGAGCTGGCGGGCGGCACATCGGATCTCAAGACAGGCGTACTGCTAGAGGTCGGCTTCGACGACGTGACGCCAAACCAGCCCAGGGACATCACCTCATGGGCCTATGACTTCGCGGTCAGTCAGGGCGTGTCCATCATCGACAACCGGGCCAAGGGTGTCCTCTGCTATCACCCCGGCTACACGCTGATCGAGAAGCTACAGACCATCTCGACGAAGTTCCGGAAGCAGCAGCAGACCGGCGAGTTTCCGGTAAACTTTATGCGCCACTATTACGATGTCTATAGCCTCTTGGCCGACCCGGTGGTGCAGGCGTTCATAGGCACCGAGGAGTATAGGGCACATAAGGTCCGTCGGTTCCGCTCGGAAAATCAGATTATTGCGGAAAACCCGGCCTTCCTGCTGGACGATCCTGAGACATTTGCCGCCTATGAGCGCGCCTACGAAAGCACCCGGTCCCTCTACTATCGGGACCGCCCCGCGTTTTCGGATATCCTTGCCCGGATCAAAAGTTACGCCGGTCAGCTTTAGCAGCGACAGGGCAGGGTATTCGTAGGGACAGGTTTACGCCGTTTCTGACAGGCAGAACCAATCGCGCTTCAGGACATGAGCGGCCTCGCACGCCCGGTCCGCGCCGCAACCCGGCTCGCTTCCTTCGCTTCGCTCCGTGCAGCTCCGCCCCCTCTTTGAGGGCGCTGGGGCGGGGTTTGCCGGCCCGGCCCTGTGGCCGTGCGTGTTGCTCGCCATGAAGCCGCGGGATGGTCCCGCGGTCATCAGAAGGCGAAAACACCGTGTCCAACACTCAACCCAGACAGACTGGCCGCAAGCCGACCCACCGCCTGTACCGCGTCGTCGGCGAAGGCGAACACGCGAACTGGATGCCGATTGGGGCGGCGTGGCTGCACCGCGACGGCAACGGCTTCAACATCTCCTGCGATGCCATCCCGCTTCAGGGCCGCATCGTCATGCGGCTGATTACCGAGCAGCCGGAAGGAGGTCAGCAATGACCTCTGCTCATCGCATCCGCGACCTCAATGACGCTTTCCGGCAAGGCGGCCAGCCGGTGGACTGGTTCATGACGGCCGGCATCCATGCCCTAGGCGCGGCCTTCGCTCATGCGGCGCTTCAAAAGGTAAAGGCGTTCTGTGACTTCACCGAGGACAACGATCCCTACGGCGAACACGACTTTGGGTCGCTGACAGTCTTCGGCCTCAAGGTCTTCTGGAAAATAGACTGCTACGACTTGAATCTAGAGTTTGGCTCGCCCGATCCTGGCGACCCGTCGGTTACGCGCCGTGTCATGACGATTATGCTGGCGTCGGAATACTGAGGCCACCCATGACCGAGCAACCTCGCGACATCCAGTCGTTCCTTGTCACCTGGCAGGGCATCTATCTGATGATCCGGTATGAGCCGGCGTTTCTCAATATGAACGGCCCGTATGCACACGCGCATCTTCAGATCGAGTCCCTCCAGCCGAAGCGGGCCCCGCTGCCGGTCACGGAGACCGGCTACCGTTCGCACTTCACGCACGCGGCCAATGTCGAGGAGCAGGGTGGTCCGGTCGCCTACGCACTCGCGTGGCTCGATGAAGCGGCCAGCACCTCGGCGTGGCGTCATCAAACGGACGCTGCCCGGCAGCTATCGCTGTTTGACGACTAGATGTTATTGGCCCGCACCGGCCGCCCGGCAACGATGCGGGCCAATGCCGGGCATCTAGTAGCTGATGCCCGGATCGCAGGCATAGTGCTTCGCTTCCAGCGCGCCATTTGGCGTGATCTGATAGCCTTCGTCAAGTGTGTCCTGGATGAAGCAGCCTTGCGGCGGCTGGACCCGCGACGTCCCTTCCCAATGCCTGTCCGCATTGAAGCCGTTGCCGTGGCGGCTGACGACGACGAAGAATTTGCCGATCGCACTGTTACGGCCGAGGAACTGGTCCACGCCGACCGGCCCGGTGACCGCCAGCACCCGCACCGACTTTTCGCCCGGATGGCTCTGCAAATAGCCGATCTCGCGGGCGAAGCAGTAGCCCTTAAGCAGCTCCGCCCCTTGCGGGCACGGTCCGCCCGGCTGGACGAGCGTCAGCGTGTCGCCATAGCCCCAGGCCGTTTTCTGTGGTTGCGATGCCTGTGCCTGCGTTGGCAGGGCGGAGGGGATGACGGGCGTACTACCCGCTCCAGCCATGGCCTGCGCGATGATTGGCGGCGTGGCGTTGTCCGGCTCCTGACAGGCAATCACCACCTGGCCCTTGTCGAAGACCTCGGCATACATGAATTCACTGCGCGATCCTTCGTCCTCGCTATAGGGGGACGTGATGATGGCGTAGCGTGCGAATGACGGGCTGCCAGCCGCGCCCATGACCGTGCCGCTCATCTCATTGGTGAACTGGACATGCCAGACAGCCGCGCCCTTCTTGTTGCGGGTGACGTTGAAATTGTCCTCAATCAGCTTTTTCGTGGTGTCGATGTCGGTGCTGACCTGGGCGACCGATATGAACAGGTTCGGGTGCTGCTGCTCCTGACGGTCGAGGACAACCATCGAGACAGGGAGCAGTCGCGCTGCGCTGGCCGGGGCCTTGTAGATAAAGCTGCTACCGTTGGCGCTGTGATCAACCAGTTCGGCCCGGTCGAAAGCAGTGCCGGGTGCGGCCTTGCAGGAAATCGCTGCGTCGATTGCCGCCAGTTCCTGCTGTGTCGGGAAGGGAGCCACTGGCGGCGGCAGAGCGACAGCCGCGCTCGACCGACCGACCGGCACGGCTTGCCACTTCCCCGCCCGATAGACAATCTGACGTTCGCAGGTGATTGTTTCCGCTGCGGTGACACCGGCACGACCGCCGCACTCGACTCCGCCGAGTGTGACGATCAGCGCGTGCTTTATATAAACAAGGCCCGACACATTCTCATCGGACCAGACCTTTTGCACTGCGCCTGATTTGCGCCCGATGTACACCGTGGCGGTGAGTCCTGCCGATGCGGTTGGTGCCCACATGGCAGGGTCGCCGTCACAGCCGGCATTGCCTTCCCAAAAGGCATAGTCGGTCACGCCGTCGCCATTGAAGTCGGCCTTGATGACGGCCTTCGTCATATCTGCCTTGCTGCCGACTTGCTGGCACTCCCTGGCCATCTCGGCAAGGCGGGTGGCAATTGGCGTCGGCAGGCCAGCACCGAAGGTCACGTCGGTATTTGGCGGCGAATTTGTCGTTGGCGTGGCCGCGCAGGCCGGCGGCAGCGGCGTCTTGTCCTTCGATTTCTTCTTTCCCTTGGCCGGCGTTGCCGAGCCGGCATCGAGCGCTTCCCCCGCGCAAGCCAGGGCGAAGCTGTAGCCCTCGGCTTCGCGCTGCGCGGCGGCCATCATGCGGGGGTCGACTTCCCCCGTCGGCCCGGCCTGGGCGGTGGCGGTGTCCGGCAGCAAGGCCGGGATGGAAAATGCGACCAGCGCGGCGGCGCAGGCCGGAGCAAACTGTTTCATAATAGCCTCCGCGATCAGAGCTTGGGGGTGTTGGCGGTGGCGGCCTGCGCCCGCGATTGCTTGGCGGCCTCGTTGAGGGCGCGCTGCTTGTCGAGCGCTGCGAACATTTGCGCCTGGTTGATGAAGCCGTAGGAAAGCGACGCGGCCAGCAGTTGGTTCTTCGGCAGCGCCTCGATGCTGGCCTTTATCGTCAGCCCGCATGCCGGGCTTAATGACATGCCATTGAACTTCGCGCTCACCGTGAGGCAGTTCATGTATTGCAGGTCCTTCAAGCTGTCCGACGTGCGGGACAGCTTGCCGCCGTGCGCGTCGTAAACCCACGTCAGGGATTCGCCGTCCGATGACTTGTGGTCATCCGAGGGCGGCCCGTACTTGGCAATCAGCGCCTTGGCGGTGTCGGCGATGGTGGGGTATTTCCCCTCGACAAACGTCTCGGCGTACCAGACGCCGCTGACCGTCTCCGCACCTTTCGGCCCCATGGCCTCAAGGTAATAGTCGTGATGGACCCCGCTGTAGGTGTCGAGATATTCGCGGCGTGCGGCTGCCAGCGCGTTCATACCATCGAGATCATGGCCGTAAGGCGTGCCGTCCGTCACGCGGACAAGCTGGCGCGCGCCCGGCGCACCATCGGCAAAGTTCCGACCGGTATCCGCCGCATTGTAGGGCGTGCCCTTGTTCTGGCATTTTATGAAAAGAATGGCCTGGTCGAGGTTCGCGCCGGCACTGATGCCTTTAACGTCGGCCTCGCCCTTCGGCAGGTTAAACGCCAGCGGGCAATTCAGATTTTCAGATTGCGGCTTGCTGGACTGTCCCTGCTGGCCGTTGGCCGCAAGCTGCATTGCCGCCGCGTCGGTTGCGGCATCCGTAGTCGCATCGGAATTTGCTGCCAGTTTTTGGCCGCAGGAAGCTAGGGCCGAGGCGGACAGGACCGCCACGGCAAACAGAAGTGCGTGCTTTTGCATAGTCCCCCCGAGGACGATGGCGAATGTTGAATTGACGAAGCGAAGCGACCGGCTGCGGTGACGTGCCACCAGCGGCAGGTGAAATAAACTCTAAATATGACTGTCAGTCCGTGGACTGTCAGTCAAGTTTTTTCTGAATTGGCCGGATGATCGATGAACAGGCAGCATTGAAAGCGCTCGGCGCGCAGATTCGGACGCTGCGGAAAATCAAAGGCCTGACGCAGGAAGACCTAGCCGCGTTGTGCGATTTCGATCCAACCTACGTGAGCCTGCTGGAGCGCGGCCAGCGCAACCCGCCGTTCTCAACACTGCTCAAGATCACATGTCATCTTGGCGTGCCACTACGCGACCTAGTGGCCGAGGTGAAATAAGCGGCGTTGCAGAGTGGCGGAAACCGGCCGTTTCAGCCCGACTTTACCTGCCCAAACACCCGCACCGACCGGAGGTTGCATCCTTTCGGGATCAACTTTCTGTGATTGTGTGTCGGACGTGACATATATAAGTCCCGGATTCTTTTTGTGAAATTTCAGAGCGTTTCTTCGTTGCAATATATGCTTTTAAAAACAACTTACTCCACTGCCCGTTGACCGCAGTCTAAGACCGTGCGCAGGTTTCCCCGTCGGGGGATTTTCAGTGAACGATTTGGAGTTATTTCGACCGCAGGCGGTGCTCCACGCACGGAGCCGGCTTGGCGAGCCGATTAACAATTTCGGGCTTTCTTACTGGGCCGTCGTCGGTCTGATGGTTGCTGTTTTTGCGAGCGCAGCCACATTCGTCACCACAGTCAAATACGCGAAAAAAGAGACGGTAGCCGGCGAGGTCATTCCGGCCGATGGTGTCGACAAGCTGTCACCTCTTCGTGCTGGCGTTGTCGAGAAGGTGTGGGTGAAGAGCAATCAGGCCGTCAGCAAAGGGCAGCCGGTCTTTTCGATCTCATATGACTCGATCCTGCAAAACGGGCAGGGCTTCGGCGGGCGTCTCAACGACGTATCAAAGACGCAGATTCTGACGGCCGAACAGCAAGGCCAGTCTCACAAGCAGCAGGCGATTGAGTCGGCCATACAAACCGAAAACACCATTGCCGGCCTCAAAACAAGTATTGATCAGTACCAGCAGCAAAAGGTCCTTCAGGCGGCGCGCGTGAAAATTCTGCAGCAAAGCCTCGACGCGGCAGAGAAGCTGGCAAGCCAACAATACCTGTCCGAATACGCTCTCGGACAGCGCAAAGACGCGCTTCTGCAGGGGCAGCAAAGCTTGCTGCAACTCGACCAGAACATCAGCCAGGCGGAAAGCCAGATCGGCCAACTCAAAGCGCAACTTGCCTCGGAAAAGCAGGCAGCGGCAGAAGCCGATGCGGCAATGCGGCTGACCAGGGCGCAAATGGAAGAGCATGATCTGTCAAACCTTTCAACCGAAGGGGCACAGATCGTCGCGCCAAAGACAGGGCAGATCACGAACATACAGGCCCGCGAAGGCGATCTGGTCGAACCGACCCAGACGCTGGGCCTCATTGTTCCCAATTCATCTGAGTTACAGCAGGAGGTGACGCTGTGGGTGCCTTCGCGAGCTATCGGTTTTGTTCAGGTGGGCGGCAAAGTCCGCCTTATGCTTGATGCCTTTCCTTACCAGACCTTTGGCCTGGCGAAGGGTAGGGTCGCTGAAATCTCGACTGCCCCCGTCAATCCCAATGAACTCCCGGTCCCAATCGATACGCGGGAGCAAATGTACAAAGTCATGGTCTCGCTCGATGAAGATCACCTGACCGCCTATGGGCGCACCTGGCGTTTCCTGCCGGGCATGCGCGTCACTGCCGATCTTGTACTGGACGAGAAATCCTTTCTCGACTGGTTACTTGATCCTCTGCAAGCCGCGCGAAAACGAACCGCGGATTGAGAGGCGTTTTCAACAGTTCAATCGGAGATACGGTATGAGACGTTTGACGATCCTAGAAATGGAAGCCGTTGCTGGGGGGCTCCGCGATATCCCGGACGACGACCGGCCGCCTCCCAGTTCAGGACTGGGCGATCTGAGCTTCGGTTACACCGACGCCAACGGAAACCTGCTGACGAGTGATTTTGGCGATTTGGCCTCGCCCGACTCAATGGGCTTTATCGTTGATTCCTCCGGCTTCGCGGTCGACGTGGCAAGCTACGTCAACGCGGTCGACGCCGGAACTGCCCACATGGGATCGAACGTTACCGGGACTGACTGTTTCGTCGGCCTGGGCGTCGGCTATCCCGGCGATGGGAGCGACTCCGGTGGCGGCGGTGCGGGCGCGACCGTGACCTATACGACCGCCGACGGCGTTAGCCACCAAGTTTCCTATACGTCCGATCCCAAACTGATGGGAGACCACTATGTCGGACAGGCAGTGACCGGTAGTGACAACAACCACTACCAATATGAGAGCGGAATTCTGCCGGACGGAACCACTGGATATTTCTGGGCGGCCATCAGTGCCCAGACGTACTTCAATGTCGTCGATAGCCAACTCCAGGCGCTGTACTCGTTGCCGAACCTCAGCTCCACGAACACCGTGCAGGTGAGCGCGAGCCTGCCGGTGCTTAGCGGGGGGGTATCGCAAGGGCCTGACCCTTTCGGTGGTAACACAGACATCTATTTTACTGTTGCGACGGGATACGTTCAAGGCACTGAAGTGCCAGTAAACGTTGCGCTCAGCTCTAATACATACAGCACTTTCTCAGTCTCTGAAACCAATTCAATGGGTTTTGCAACCGTACAAAACACTATAGCGCAATACAGCGATGCCAATACCTGGGCTTCGGGGTCTTGGACCAACGGAACTTATACCGGTACATGGACTTACATGAGCCCACCGTCGGGTGGATACCAGGTGTTGCCCGGGGCCGGTGCGACGTTAGAAATGAGTGTCAATCTGACTGATGGCATGCGTTATGTCATCGCGCCCAATTCCCATATCTATACCGATTTCGTCAATCAAGCGATTAACGGTACTGTCAACAACATCCTCAACAGCGCTCACCAATAATAGGAGCGGGGCCGGCACAGTCGGCCCCGCTCTCAGGCTTCACAGCAATGATCAATATTCAGCACTGCGATATTCAGACTGTCCATTTGCAAGGCAGGCAAGAGCTTCACGTTTGTGGAAAACTCGATCCCGCGATGTACAAACTGATATCCGCCGTGCCGACGGATCAATACGGAGTCGTTGTCATGACCAGCGGCGGGGGGTCGGCGGCAAGTGCGGCGAAGATCACCGAATATTTTAACCGGTACAACAAACCCATACGTATTGAGGAATATTGCGCGTCAGCCTGCGCCGATATCATGTTCATGGGTGCCAAGTCGGTTACGGTATCAGATCGCGCCCTTGTTCTTTTCCATTACACGTCAAGCTATGTTTATGACAGCTACAGGTTCGGCGGCGGCAAAAGTCCAGCCGCCGTCTCCCGGTTTGAGGCGGAAGCTGAGACGGCCTTCTACAAAAAGGTAGGGCTTGATGTCTCGTTTTTAAATAAAGTTGCTTTCAGTGGTTGGCCGATCTGCGTCGACGCCGTTCCCGGCCAGCCTGATGAGACCTACGAAGCATACCATATCGACTGGGTTGTTCCGACGCGCAAACAGATCGAAGCCTATCGAGGCACATTTTCCGGATATTGGCCAAGCAGCGCAGCTGAAGTCGGGGAAATACTGGCGTCTCAAAACATGATCGCCAAAGGGCATACCATCAAATTCGAGATGCTCGACTCGTATAAGTTTGCCCCCTTGTGCGGCGGCCAGCCTAGCGGTCCGACCAACTGATGTCATTGAAGGAACCTCTTGGTTGCTTGGTTCCTTTGTTCAGTGGCCCTATCTGCTGAAACAAATCGCAACCAGCGCTATCGTCACGAAGCCAATAGCGGCAACGAGAAATACTGATACCAGAATAAATAGGACGGGATGTTTTGCTAATTCCAGGGAAGCCCCCAAGCCCATCGATATCCGCCTATTTTTTACGGCCAGAACGAGCGCGACAATGAGAAACAGTTCTGATGCGGCAAGGACGATGAGGGGCATGAGCGTTCCGGATGAGTACGGACAGGACGATTGGCAGACCGATAGTTACTGCGACAGGCGATTAGCCGCAAAGGCTATCTTCGGGTCTATTGGGGACGGGCATTCAATCCCATCACGTATCTGGCAAAATATTGGGGGTCATGTCGATGCTTAGCCAAATGGAAACGGCGGAATGCGGCTTGGCGTGCCTAGCCTATGCTTCGTCGAAAATCGGGGCTCATCTTGACCTTGCCGAACTTCGGCAGAGATTTCCTGTTTCCGCGCGCGGCCTCAGCCTTAAAGACATTGCGGAAGTGGCTGCCGGGCTGGATATGCTCGGTCGAGCGGTCCAATGTGACCTTGACGAGCTAAGCCAGCTCAAATTGCCGGCAATTCTGCACTGGGATCTCAACCATTTTGTCGTGCTGGATAAAGTCGGGAAGGGCACCATCACAATTCACGATCCAGCAAGGGGGCGCCTGAAACTGAGGGCTGCCGACGCCGGCAAATCCTTTACGGGGATAGCGCTTGAACTCAGCGCGTCTCCGACATTCCGCAAGCGGCGGGAAAAAAGCCCGCTGAGCATCTTGCAGTGGGTGCGGCTGACGCCGGACCTGTATAACGGCCTGGGTCAGGCGATTATTATGTCGCTGCTGCTGCAGGCATACATCGTAGCGAGCCCTTTCTATATCGAGCTTGCCGTCGACCAGGGCGCGCTCAAGGGCGATGCCGAACTTCTGAAATCGCTCGCCATTGGGTTCGGCTGCTTTGCGCTCTTCAACGCCATTGCTTCGATGCTCCGAAATTTCGCCACGCAGCAGCTTTCTGCGTTCCTGAGCTGGGACATGAGCCTACGGCTGTTCCGGCATTTGGTGCGGCTGCCGCTGCCATGGTTCCAGAAAAGGCGCCTGGCCGATACCCTTTCCCGTTTCGATGCCATCAACACCGTGCGCGACCTTGTGTCCGGCGCGCTCATTTCGGCGATGATCGACGGGCTTCTCGCCGTGGCAACCGTCATTATGATGTTTGTTTTTTCGTGGCAGTTGGCCATCTGCGGAGTGGTTGGAGTAATGGCTTACGCCATCATACGACTGGCCTGTCTTCCGACATCGCTTCGCTTGAGCGGAGAGAACCTGTCCGCGCAGATCGCGGAAAATGGCAAGCGAATTGAGACTATCAAGGCGATCCAGACGATCAAGATCATGTCGGCGGAGGTCGAACAGGAGGTTCAGTGGTCGAACAGGTATGCAGCCTTCCTTAAAAAGACGCTGCACAAGACTAGGTTCGACATCACGAGCCGATCCGCCAATCAGGCGATCGACGGAATTGTCAGCACACTCATCATCTTCCTGGGAGCGAAGGCTATTATAGACCGATCGATGACCGTTGGCATCCTGTACGCCTTCATGTCATATCGCGGTCAGTTTAGCTCAGCCTTGACGAATGTTATCGACCAGATGATCCAGTGGAGGCTGAGCGACGTTTACTCGTTCCGCCTCGCAGATATAGTGCTCACGGCCAAGGAAGATGGCATTGATAAAGTCGAAATCGCCTTGCCGGAGGTGCGTGGCGAGATCGAGGTCGAGAATGTCACTTTCCGCTACTCGCCGTTCGAGCCATTTGTCATCAAGAACCTGAACCTCTTTGTCAAAGAGGGCGAGTTTATTGCTATCGTCGGACCGTCCGGCGCCGGCAAGACCACCTTGCTTAAGCTCATATGCGGCCTTTACCCGCCTTCGAGCGGTGAGATCCGCATCGATGGCCGTTCGCTCGCCGCATGGGGTCCTAAGGCATTGCGCCGCTCCATTGGCGTTGTAATGCAGGATGACGAGCTACTGTCAGGCACCATTGCTGAAAATGTCGCGTTCTTTGACGAAAAGATCGATATGACCCGTGTCTGGGAAGCGCTCGACGCCGCGTCAGTCAAAGACGAAATCATGGCGATGCCGATGAAGGCGGAAAGCCTTATCGGCGACATGGGAAGTGCACTGTCGGGCGGGCAGAAACAGCGGATTTTGATCGCGCGCGCGCTTTATAAACGGCCTAAAATCCTGTTTTTCGATGAGGCAACTTCGCATCTGGACAATCGGAATGAGACGATCATCAATGCCAGCCTCAAGCGTCTCAATATCACACGGATCGTCATCGCCCACCGTACAGAGACCATTCAGGCCGCCGACCGGATTTTCGACGTTCGGTCCGGTCAGTTTTTGAGCGTCGTAAAAAGCCAGCATCAATAGGACCTCTTCCAGCCGGCCTGGCAGGCTGCTTCGATATACTGACGGCTCAGCCGTCGTTAGGGCGCAATGCGACCTCCTTGCATGGGACATTGGCCGGAAGTGGCGGGCTTTCAACGATCCTCGCTTCCGCGCTGCGCTTGTGCAGCTTCAGCCCGCTTTGGCGGCGCGTCCTCGACGCGTCGTGTGAAAGTCCGCCTGATCCTTCCGGCCGGTCCCGTCCCATGCGGTCGCAATCCTGCGGCCGGACGAGGACAAAGCCATGTCACAGGATCGTTTCGACATTCATCAGCACATCACCGACCAGATCATCAGCGCCATCGAGCAAAGCCCAGGCGAATTCCGCCTGCCGTGGCATAGCAGAGGTTCTATCACTTGCCCCGTAAATATCGCTTCAAAGCGAGCCTATCAGGGCGTGAACATTCTCGCGCTCTGGGCCGCGGCCGAGCACCGCGGGTATAGTTCCGGCCTCTGGGCCACCTATCGCCAATGGGCCCAGGCCGGCGCCCAGGTCCGCAAGGGCGAAAAATCCAGCTATGTCGTCTTCTATAAGGAACTGGAATATGCCGGCGACGACACCGACGTTGACCCCGGCAACGAAAAGCGCCTGTTCGCCCGGGCGACGCCTGTCTTCGCGGCCGAGCAGGTCGAGGGATACCAACCACCGGAGCTGCCGATGGGCTCCGTCATTGAGCCGGTATCGGCCGCCGACGCGTTGGTCTCCGCGAGCGGGGCCGTTATCCACCATGGCGGGACAAGGGCGTATTACCGTTCTTCATCTGACAGCATCCAACTGCCGGAGCGAGCGGACTTCATCGGCACGGCGACGAGCACCGCCCAAGAAGCCTATTACTCGACATTGCTCCATGAACTGATCCATTGGACTTCTCACGGCAGCCGTTGCGCCCGCGAACTCGGCAAGCGGTTCGGCGACGACGCCTATGCCATGGAGGAACTGGTTGCAGAACTCGGCGCGGCCTTCCTCTGCGCCGATCTGGGCGTGACGGTCGAACCCCGGGCGGAGCACGCACAATACCTGGCATCGTGGCTAAAGGTACTCAGGGCCGACAAGAAGGCAATCTTTACCGCGGCGTCGCAGGCATCGCGCGCCTCGAACTGGCTGAAAAACATCGAGCCAGGATGAGGTGACTCGGCACTTAGACACCTATAATTGACGTGGCGACCTTGAGCGCCATCTCCGGTTCGCTGACGACCACGCAATCACTGATCTTGTCGAAACCGAGCGACTTCTGACCACATAGTTCGCGCAGCGGACCCTCTGTGAAAAATGCATCACAATAGCCGATAGCTGCCGAAGCATGATGGAAGTCCCAGAAATCATTCGGCTTGAACCGTCGAGCTTTGTCGACACGGAGAGCAGCATGCAGGCTAGTCTCGATGTGTAATGTCCGGGCAATGCTTTTGCCCTTTGGCTTTTTGATCGCGTGAAACAGTATGTCTTTCCAAGACTGCTGCGTCTCATCCAATTTAGCCGTACCTGGTTCCGATCGAACGCCGCCTTTCCCTTCCACTATTCCTGCGACTGCATCGGCCACCGCATCACTGCTCGCATCGATCGCTCCGCGCAGTTCAATGTCATAGGCACGGCGATAGCTGGTAATCTCAGCTTGGTGAAGGTCGCGTTGTCGGTTTGTATCATCGCTGAGTGCTCGAAAGTCTTCCCGGTCCCGATCCTGATCGCCCATTGTTGTCACCATCTCAGTTAGGGTCGAATTCCAGAGACGGTCGATAAACTTCTGCTGGAAGTTCAAAAGAATGTCGGGGGGCATGCCGGGAAAGGTCGGAAAACTTTCACCGAGCACATGGCAAACCTTTGTCCACACAAGCTCTTGCATCGTGTGGACCCGGCCTGTGTTGATCTGCCCGCTCAAAAATAGGGAATATACCTCCGTACCCACACGGGTCTGCGAATTTATGAGCGAGACACCCATGCTCAGCTCATCTATGAGGCGGGCAGTGGCGATACGGCGGTCGTCGCTGTAAACCTGCTTCATGAGTTCCATGAGGACTACATCGCTGATCGGACAAATGATCCGGCCATTCGCCACGGCTGTCCGAACGACCTTCAGCAACTCCGCAATGGCCTGGGTTTCCGGGTTGCCTGCGTCCGCGTCTCGCAACCAAATCCAGTATCGAAGGTCTAGATATACCTTCTTTCGGTCTTTGATGCTGGCGGCTAACTCAATCTGTTTGGCTTTGACGTGCTGCTCAATGCTCATGCCGGCCTGCCGAATTGGTGTGTTCAAAGATTGGTTTGCAGATCGCGGAAAAATTGTAAAGTGCCGATTCAGGTCCCGGGCGAGAAGAACTCTGGATTGTGCTCGTCAATCAAATGGAGCCGCAAATGAGCAAGCCGCCTCAGTCACCACCCAGGGCAGAGCAAGAAATATTTAATGACCTTGCTGTTCTCTGTGCCTCGCCCGGCTACGCTTTTGCCATTGCGAACTTCTGTTTCTTCAGTAACTTCATACTTACGCGCAAAGCCCTGACGGCAGATGCCGTTGCGAAATTTGGCGCTCAGTCCCTTTTGGTTCGCAACGAAATCAATACTATTGTCGGCTTGCTGGCCAAAGTTGTTCCCGACTATACGGAACCTGCTCAGGATATCATTGAGCAATACTGCCAAAAGACCCGTCAGCTATGTCGTGAGCTTCACGACGCGCTGATGGCTGGAATGATGGCTGCGATGTTTGGCGGTCTCAAGCCGGGAACTCCACCGCCGCCGGATCATTTGCAAAAAGCGTTCGCCAGCGACCCGCGCGAGCCAATATTTTATGGTGGGGAAGCCGCCTACGACTTCCAATTTCGTGATTTCGCTGTTCCAAAGTATGCGGAAGATTCTGCGTGGCTAATTGCCAACAAAGGTTTTGACATCCAAACCGCGCGGGACGTGATCATTACCATTGGAACTGTGCAAGATTCCAGGCGGAAGAAGTTTTTTGCCGGACTGAAAGATTTATCGTTTCACGAAGCGGGTTTACTCGATGTTTTCACTTTCACAACCGGTGAGGTGAGCGAAGCTGCCGGCGTCGAGGCCGATGTTGTGTCGGCTGTAATAAGTGCTTTCTCTATCCCCCATGGCACTACGAATGTGGCTTTCGAGACGTTAAACGACTTCAATGCCATCAGCGGTACACCGATCCTGACGACTGAAACTGGCGCGCACATACTGTTCCAATATTATAATCTGGTCTCAGCATTATACGAGGCGCCGATATACTGGATGACCGCCGACGACAGGTATAAGGCTCAGGCGTTCCGTAACCGCGGAAATTTCGCGGAGGCCTTGTCTTACGAGCGACTGTGCACCGTTTTCGGTGAGGCGAATGTCCATATCAATGTCGAAATTCCAGCCGATAAACACACAACCCGCGGCGAGATCGATGTATTGGTCCGCTATGGACAATACGCCATTGTCCTCCAGGCCAAAACCACCCGCCTGAGCGTTGCGGCGCGAAAGGGGAATGAGCTTAAGCTTCGTGAGGACTTCAAGCGGGCAGTGCAGGACGCCTATGATCAAGCATTTGACTGTGCTGCGGCGCTATTGGATAAACGCACGGGATTAATTGGCGCTGATAAAAAGCCACTTCCGAAGCAAGCCATCAGTCACGTTTTTCCCCTATGCGTCGTCGCTGACAACTATCCGGCACTTGCCTACCAAGCCCGGACTTTTCTGAAATCCAAAAGCGCGCAAGGTGTCTTCGAGCCACTGGTAACAGATGTGTTTGCTCTGGACGCAATGGCGGAGATGCTGGACACGCCACTAAGGTTTCTCAGTTATTTGAAATTGCACTCACGTTTTGGTGGCAAAATAGTTGCCATGCATGAGTTGACCCTCCTATCGCGCCACATCAAAACCAATCTTTGGCTCAGCGACGAGCACGATATGTTGGCTCTGGACGAAAGTGTTAGCGCCGATCTTGACGCGGCCATGATGGTCAGGCGGGAAAACATTCCTGGCGAACGCACCCCGTCCGGTATTTTGACACGTTTCAAAGATTCGTCAGTTGCCCGCCTGCTCGACGTAGCCGGATCGAATCCGAGTCCGGCCATTATCGATCTGGGCCTCCTTTTGCTCGAACTTGATGAGCGGACGACAGCAGACCTCAGCAGGTCGATCGACAGAATGTGTGAAGACGTGCAGAGTGATGGAAATCGTCATGATTTCACAATGGGTTTCAAAGGTGATACGGGCATCACGCTTCACTGTGTTCCGGCATGGAGCATGGCTGCAGACCAGGAATTGGCATCTCATTGCGAGCGGCGGAAATATGCATTCAGAGCCAAAACGTGGTTTGGACTTCTTTTCTCACCGGACGGACGGGTCAGGCACGGTATAGAACTCAAGAATCCTTGGCGGCCAGACCCCAAAATGGATTTTGTAGTGTCGACGCTGCCGGAACCAATGTCTGCCTTCGACCTCCGAAATTCGCTGAATCGAGGTACCAACGCCGGCCGAAACGACCGATGTCCTTGCGGGAGTGGTAGAAAGTACAAACACTGTTGCTTAGGTGCGTAAATCGACGTCGTTACGGCGCTGACACTGATTGCCGATGTTGGACCTCTCACTGTCCGCACTTCGGTATAAATTGCGAATTAAGGCGTGAGGTACCGTAGCCATGTATCTATTTTAAAAAAAACCAAATTGCTGGACAATTACTGGCCGGGAGTGGTGACATCGATATTAATCAACTCTCGCCGAGATAAACCTTCGCCCAGGACGATCGCCCAGCGATAAAAACCCACACCAACGTGTTCTGGTGTCGACGGGAGTCCGTCGACAAATGGAAGTCGGGTTGCACGACCAAAATGTGCATTATTCAATTTCGCCGCAATCGACAAGCTTTCGCCTTCTCTAATCAGCGTGCCTCGCTGCGGATGCACATCTTGCGGACTGAATATAGACGATTCGTCTACCTCAATATGCACGTCTTCTATGATTAATCCCGCCATTTCATTATTCGTCTCTACATGAAAAGCGTCAAAGCAATATTGGCCGGCTAAGAACACTGCTGTAACTTGTTCATGCCTCCTCCAAGCGAGGAAGGTGTGCTCATATTCGGTTCGGGGCAGAATGAGCGACAGTTTCAAGACATTATGCAGCCGGCCCGCGGTGAATTGATGGACTTTGAGCAATGGTACTTCCTTGACGACAGGTAAAAGAGGGGCGGCGGAGGCGGATTTATTCATAGCCATCTCTAACGTCGGTTCGATTGCACCGGGGACAGTGAATGCGCGACGTGGTTTGTCCCCGCTCACGAGCTTCCCTCGCTTCCTGCTTTGAGAGCACCTCTGTCTTGAAGCGTTCCCCGCAATTGTTACAACGGAATTGCCGTATCTCGCCCAAATCAACCTCCGCCATTTCCGGCCATACTGCCTACCAGTGTTGTGCGTGATGGTAAGCTACCGGCGCCGGGACTGCTGAAGGGGCTCAATCAATATGCCCCAATACAATTCCGCCGCGCCTTCCTGAGATAGTTTTTCGTTTCCATCGCGACGCGCCGAAAAACTCATCCCCATGCTTTTCAGAAACATAGACTGGTCGTCCGCTTCGACGGACATGTTTTCGTTGAAGCTGTTGCTCTCGGTGGTTTCGGTGGATGAATAGGCGATACCCGACGACCACGCGTTTCCACCCATGAAGATCGTGCAACGTGCGACCGCGGCGCCATTCTGATAGATGCTCGCTGTGAACCTGTTGGCATCGATCCGACGAAAAACCCCATCTATACCAGGATTCCGCTCGGCCAGTTCAGTCAGTGAGTTTTCAAAGAACTTCGCCAGGTACTCGAAGCTTTCATGCTTGAAGACATCTTTGTCCTTTTGGGTGAACTGCTTAGCAAGCCGTAAATTGCTCGAACGCGGAGGAGTGGACATCGCTGGCGCTTGTGATGGTGCCGGAAATGGCTCTACCGCCGACATGGCAGCCTGAACGTTTTCCGCCAGAGAGCTCTTAGGTGCTCCTGCTTTTTCGTTCAGCCGGACAGCTTCACTTCGGATTTGCTTCGCGACTTCAAGAAAGGCTTGGTCGCGGTCCGGCCATTGCGTGATGGGACGGCCGTCGGTTGGGGTCGCCATCAGTTTTCCGAACGGCGCTTGCTGCCAGTCGCAGGCGCGCAAGATGACGGGGATGACGACGGCATTGCCGGCATTATGCCGCTCCATGGCTCGTTGCATTTCACGGTCGTAGCAATAATCGGAAGCTAGGAAATCCGCGCTTACCAGCAACAGCAGTATGTTGTCGTTCTCGACATGCTCGCTTATGGAGTGGTCAAGTTCAGAGCCTGCCGGAATGCGTCGGTCATGCCATGTTTCGATAACACCCTGCCTCTTAAGCATCGACAACTGCTTTTCGAGTTGGTCGCGCAATGCCTCGTCAGCATGAGAGTACGAAAAGAACACTGATGCCACCGGCGCCTCCACGTAGTTTGTATTGCGCTTATATAGTGAGCGCCAGCATCCGTTCCATATGCCGGGATGGAATTTGTGTCCTAAAGAAGGCATTTGTCCCCCAGGCATGATGGCATGGGCGGCTTGATGGATGCGACGCCGGCGCGGTGGTAACTATTGAAGGATGTCAAAAGATAAAGGTTAACGGCCAATTTCGTCTTCTATAGCGATTTATCTTGCAAAAATGGCCCACATATGGTTCAATTGAACATTATAAGGGCCAAATGGAAAACAAAGACCCGTCCAGACCGTCGAAGATCGAAGTGATCTTTTATGCCTCCGCTGCCGGCAACGAGCCTGTGCGTGAGTGGCTGAAGAGTCTGGAAGATGAGGACTGTGACGCCATTGGGCAGGATATCAAGCGCGTGCAGTTTGGCTGGCCGATTGGCATGCCGCTCTGCCGGAATATGGGGAAGGGCATCTGGGAGGTCCGGACGACCCTTAAAAATAAAATAGCTCGTTGCCTGTTTTGTTTCCATGAGGGCGAGATCTGGCTGCTCCATGGTTTCATCAAGAAGACCCAGCAGACACCTAACGACGATATTGAACTGGCAATTAAGCGGAAAAAGGAGATTGAAGATGGCGAACAAACATAGAGGCTCGACCTTCGATAGCTTTCTGGCCGAACGCGGCACGCTCGAACAGTTTCAGACGCAAGCCATCAAAGAAGTGCTGGCTTGGCAATTACAGCGTGAAATGAAGGAAAAAAAGCTGACGCAAATTGCCATGGCTGAATTGATGCATACGAGCCGGAGCCAAGTCAGGCGAATCCTTGACCCCAAGGACAATTCCGTCACGCTCGACACCTTGCAGCGGGCCGCGATGGCTGTCGGCCGTAAGGTGCAGGTAGCCTTGGTCTAATAATGGGCTAGGGGGGGGCGGCCCGACCTCGGCGGGTAGTTTAAGGCAAAATTAACCTGAAGTTACCGATACTTGCCATTAAAGACGGCGAGAAATACATGTTGACGTTCGCGTCAACACTGGTGTATTCACGCCACACCGGTTTGAAAGTCGCGTTTTTCACGATTTTTAGCCCAGATTTTAGCCCAAGGCTGAAATCTGGACCAAATGAAGAGAGTAAAAATCTAGGAAAATCAATGACGCGGGGTGGAGCAGCCCGGTAGCTCGTCAGGCTCATAACCTGAAGGTCGTTGGTTCAAATCCAGCTCCCGCAACCAACAAAAACGCCGCCCCAAAAGGGCGGCTTTTTTGTTGCATGACAGCGTTGCATGAGAGCTTTGACTATGGCGCGGATGTTTCCGCCAGTCCTTTCCTATAGGCCCGCTGGTCGCGCCAGAAACCGGATGCGGGAATGATTATCCAAACCGCCGCGATCCAAATCCAGATCGCCCAGCTATGTGGCTGATGCGGGAACAAGATAAATCTAAAAAGCCAGCCCGCCGAAAAGACAGCGGCCAACATGACCCCAACAGATGTCTGGGTATATTTCATCCTGGCGTCAACACGGGGCAAGGTGTCCATGCCAGCAATGCTAACACGGCTTGCTGGATTGTCCACATGACGGCGAATTGAAGGCTGCGCCCACCCGACTCCCCGAAAGGCTACCTTGGGCAGGGAGAGAGCGCAGCGGTCGGGCAGAGTTGGTTACACGGCCATTCCCACCTTGCCACGCCGAAACACGCAACGGCTCAGCGTGTAGAGGACCGTCGTCAGCGGAGAGACGAGCAGAATAACGAAGAACACGTCTTTGGGCGGGATAATCACCGCGCCGCCATGGGTTTCGTACCATTCCAGGGCCAGCAGGGCGCAGATGATGGCGAAATTGAATACAACGAAGCTGCGTGAGTTTCTCATCAGGGTATCTCCGGGCGTTTGCGCCGGCTAAATCCCGGCGACCAGTCCTCCAGTCGCGCCACGCCGGGATTTCTTACAAACCCTCTTCGAATGACCGCAGTTTTTCGCTCAATTCCTGAAGCTGCAATCGTCTGGCGCGCGCCAGGACCAGACCCGCGACGACCATGCCGGCCAGCATGGCAAAGCTGGCAGCCGTATAGATCGCGGCCAGCCATGGGGCCAGCGCGTGGCCGCCCGCGCCGAGATGCGGCAGGAAGACCCGTGTGCCGATCCAGCTCACACCGGCCGCGATGGGCACGCCGATATACATCCGCCGCGCCTGGGTAAGGCCGCGCCTGGCGCGCTTGATCATACGTTTCAGCAGGCTGACCGTATCGAGATCGAGCGCATCCGTCGCACGGCAGCGCGCGCGCTCATAACCGATCGCTCCGGCCACGAAGGCGATCCACAACGCCGCGGCGATCCACAGGCCCACAGCCCCCACACAAGCCGCGCCGAAAACAAGCAGCCCCGCGGTGGCGCACAGAATGCCGACCAATACGCGGTTGTGCCATTGATGCGTTTTCTGCAGCCGGCGAATATCGGCCATCAATTGCGCTGTGTCCGGTTCGGGCGCGGATTGCCACAGTTTGGCAAAGGGATCGATCTCAGGAAGTTCACTCATGATACGTCTCCGAAATGCTTTCGGATAAGGGTTTTGGCGCGATACAGCCGCACCGACGCATTGCTTTCGCTGATGGCAAGGAGAGTGGCGATATCCTTGATGGCGATGTCTTCGAGATAGAGCCCGGCCACCGCCTTGAGTGGTTCGGGCAGGTCGCGCACCGCCTCGGTCAGCCGCGCCAGTTGCCGGGCATGGTCGGTCGCCTCATCGATCGGCGTTGAGGTGTCAGGAACCGTGTCGGTCAACGGTTCGGCCTTGCGCACCAGGGCGCGGCGCACGTGGGTGACGCAAATATTTTGGGTCATGCGCGCGATGTAAGGCTTGAGCATCGCCGCATCGCTCAGGCGCGGCAGGGCCTGCCATACCGCCAGCCACACTTCCTGCACCAGGTCGTCGACGCGGTCGGGCTGGCGCTCATAGACCGTCGCGATGCGGCGGACCATGCCGGCATGCGCGGCGACAATCTCTTCAAGGCTCAGCACGGCTGCGTCATCCACGGTCCTCTATAAGCCCAGTCGCGCGACGGCGGATAATCTTACGGCCAAGATGCGAAAAAATTCAGCCGTGCGCGGGCTGTAAGATTCCGCTCCGCGCCCCGACTGCAAGCCTGACGCCGGTATGGCGTTTTGCAGAGGGACGACGATCTTGAAAACACATTCAACAGCACGATTGGGACTGAAAAGCCTTTTGGTTACGGCGGGCCTGCTGGCCGTGACCACAGGTCGTGCATCGGCCGAAGACGCGACGGGCGATTGGGTCGGCGTCCTGGTTGGCCAGTACCATATCGTCGTGCACGTCACCAAGGACGGCGCCGGCCACTATCAGGCGACACTGGAAAGCCCCGATCAGGGCAGCTTCGTCCTGACCGCCGACGCTGTAACGACCGACGCCGATCATCTCGACTTCACCATCCCCAAGATCAGCGCGAGCTACAAAGGTGAATGGAATGCCGACAAGAAGGCCTGGGTCGGCACCTGGACGCAGGGCACGGCCTTACCGTTGGTTCTGACGCGCATGATTGGCCAGGTCTCGGATCTGGCGCCGCCCAAACGCCCGCAAGAAGACGCTATCGCCGCCGGCCCGCGGCCTTACCGGACGCAGGACGTCACCTTCACCAACACCCCCGCCGGCGTAACGCTCGCCGGCACACTCAGCATCCCCGATGGCAAGGGGCCGTTTCCCGCTGTCGTCCTGATCGGCGGATCCGGGCCGGCGACGCGCGATGAAAACGGCTTCGGGCACAAGATATTCCTGGTGTTGGCCGACGCGCTCAACCGGCGCGGCATCGCTGTCTTGCGTTACGACAAGCGCGGCGTCGGCCAATCCGGCGGTGACTTTGCCAGCGCGGCGATCCCTGACTTTGCCGACGATGCCGAAGCGGCCGTCACCTTCTTGAAATCGCGTCCGGAGATCGCCGCCGGCCATATCGGCCTGATCGGCCATTCGGAGGGCGGCGCCATCGCGCCGATGATCGCCGTCCGCAATCCGTCGGTGCGCTTCGTCGTGCTCATGGCTGGGCCGGGCATGCGCCTGGGCGCCTTGCTCAACGACCAGACCGCCCGCATCGCCCGGGCCTCGGGCATGCCGGAGGACCAGATTGCCCGGCGCAGCGCTTTTTTCGCCAAGGTCTATAAGGACTTGAAGGCCGCCCAAAGCGACGCCGAGGCCCTGTCGATTGCCCGCGCCGATATGGCGCAAGCTGCCGCTGACCATCTCATTGCGCCGGAAAATGCCGAAACGGCGGCCCGCCAGCTGACCAGCCCATGGTGGCGTCAGGCCGCCGATTACGACCCGATCCCGGTGCTTCAGAAGCTGCGCGTCCCGGTCCTGGCGCTTAACGGCACCAACGATCTTTACGTGCCGCTTGAAGACAATCTGCCGGCAATCAAGGCCGCCCTGAAGGACGATCCGGACGTAACCATCGTCGAACTGCCGGGGCTCAACCACATGTTCCAGACGGCGAAGATCGGCACCGCGGCCGAATCCGTCGAGCTTGAGGAAACCCTGGCGCCGGCCGCCATGAAACGGATTACCGATTGGGTGGTGGCGCACGGCGAATAGGGCAATAGGGCACCGGACGCGGTCAGGTGCCGGTGCCTGTCTCCAAGCGCAGGGCGCTAATCCCAAATAGTGCGACTTTGCGACAATAACGCCCTGTTTTCCATGCCGAAATAAGGGACTTTAGGTGGCCATTTACCCTCTTTTGACTTTCTCATGCCAAAACTGGGTCGTCGATAGGGACGGACGGGCCGGGGGGCTTATCCGCTTAGATGTAAACGCTTTCGCCACGCCCAAATCGGCAGCGTGCCTTCGTGTGTCTTGCGTACCCGGCCTGCCTTCAGGCCTCTTCCGAACAGCCCTTCTTTTCTACCTTCGCCCGATAGGCGCAGGCCAGGACCGGACACCTGCGTCCGCTCAGGCTTCGCCCAATCCGGCCCGATTTCGAGACGTATTCGCGTGATGAGAGCCGCATCCAAGGCCGATAGCTTCAATTTCAGCGCCGCCACCAAGCCCGGGCGCGAATTGCGCAGCCTGGCCAATCTAGGCGAGACGGCCTCGACCTCACGCGTGCTCAACCTGTCGCAAATCTACATGATGTCCAATGAGGACAAGGAATATAACCGCCGGCCGTTCTTCCGCGACGCCCGGCTCAACAAGTCGATCATCATCAAACACAGCCTGCGCGCGAACGAGCTTGAGCTGTTCAGCCGGCCGCGGCGCACGGCGACCAAGATCCTCATCCCCTTCGATCCGTCGGACCTGCGCGTCGGCGCCGCCTCGATCTTCGTCGACCAAGTCGGCTTCAAGGCCTTTTGCCGCAGCCATTTCGGCATTATCGACGATATGGCCGTCAATGCCGACATCGAAACCCTGAAACTGCTCGACTCGATTCCGTCGCTCGACCCGTTCCTGGTGCGCGAAGTCCTGGCGCGCCATGGCTACAAGCCCGCCAACTGCTACCTGCAGATTTCGCCCAGCGACGTCCAGCGCATGGTCGGCTTTGCCAACAGCGAAATCGAGCGCCTGGTGCGCATGGCGTTCGGCGAAGCCATCAACAGCGCCTCATTGAAACTGGCCAGCCATATCCTGTCGAACGAGCTGAGCAAGGAACTGGAGCCGCTGAAGCCGACCCTGCGCCTGTCGGACGATGAATTCTTCGACGGCATCTTTTCGTGGCGTGGTTTTCTCTATTTCAAGTGGCGCTATCTCGAGCTTCAGGAAGAGATGCAGGGCGTCATCGACGGGTTGGCCAAATATCAGCCCTTGGGCGCGCCCGATCCCGGCATCCGCGAATATCTGAACGAGGCGCGGCCGCGCATCGGCAAGCGCATCGCTACGGCCATTGTCGGCGTCGGCCGTCTGCTGCGGGTCTATGACGCGGCTTACGGTTCGCTGGTCGACCGTGGCGATCCGGCGCCGTTCCGCCAATTCCTGATCGACGGCCCAAGCCTGTTCTACGAGTTGGGCGAGAGCATCGCCGTGCTCGACCACATCGCCTCGTTCTGGCGTTATCGCCTGAAAAGCGTCGCCGTCCGCGACCGGCTGCACCCCAACGACTATGCCGACATCCTGATGGATTTCGAAGACGGTCTGGCCAGCCTCAGCGGCGCGGACTAAAACAGCGGCTTTTCGTCGGCCGCGACCGGTTGCGCCCGTCGCGACTGCGAGGGCAGGGCGAGGATGAGACGTCGCTTCAGCGCATAATCCCTTTTTGGCAAGGATTTGTCGGCACGGATATGACTCGCCCCTAACCGTTTCGTGACGCCATCATAGCGCCATCAGTGCATTTGGCCGATGCGTTTTCATTTGCAAGTGTTCTGCATTTGTTCTATTGACTTGCGTCATGCAAGCAGAGCTTTTCGACTTCGGTCTCAGCGACCGTATCACCCAGATTTACACCCGTTTGAAGGGCGCCATCGGGCGGTTGCCCGATCCAACCGTGCGCGAGCCGATCGACACCCTGGTCAAGTCGATCATCAGCAGCCGCACCAAGGATTGGCAATCTCTACGGGCCTTCGACAAACTGAAGGCACGCTTCTCGGCCTGGGCCGAGGTCATGGCGGCGCCGGAAGCCGATATCGTCGCGATCATTGCCGACGTGCAGTTTGCGGAAGAGAAGGCGAAGAACCTGCAGCTGGCGCTGCGCCACATCCACGCCTACCATCCGGATTTCGACCTGCATTTCCTCGATGCGGAACCTTTGCCCAAGGTGCTGGCCTGGTATCAGGCGCTGCCGGGCGCCGGGCCAAAGGTCGCGGCGGCGGCGGTCAATTTCAGCACCTCGAACCGCGACGCCCTGGTCATGGATACGCACGTGCTGCGCGTTTTTACGCGGCTGGGCCTGATCGGCAAGCGCACCTCGGCCGAGGCCGCCGAAACGCTTTTGGCGCCGGCCTTGCGCGGCTGGACGCCGCAAGACCTGTCGGATCTGCATAGCTACGTGAAGAAGCTCGGTCAGGACGTATGCACGGCCAACGAATGTCGCTGCCGGCAATGTCCGCTGGGCGATCAGTGCGCTTCGGTCTGGCCTAGACGCTGATCGCCACGATTTCGACCGTGCCGCCCGCCACCTGAACCTCGTCGCCGGTCTCCTTGCCGAGCAGTGCGCGCGCCAGGGGCGAGACGTAGGAAATCGTCCCGGCCGCCGGATCGGCCTCGTCCTCGCCGACGATGCGGAACATCTGTTCGCGGCCGTCGTCGCGGGTAATGGTCACCGAACAGCCGAAGACGACCTTTTGCGGATCGCTGACCGGATCGATACGCTGCGCCGAGCCGAGGCGCGCCGTATAGTAGCGCAGGTCACGCGTCGCCCGCGCCATGGCGGTGCGGTCGTCGCTGACGTCGCCGGTCTGGGCCGCCGAATAGGCCGCCTTGGCCGCGGCAAAGGCGGCTTCCAACTGCGCCAGGCCGTTGGGCGTGACGAGGTTGGGATGCGGCGATATCGGCCGGTCGGGCAGGTTGGCCGCGGCGGCTTCGTGATCTTCGTCTCGGGTAAAGGCTACGCTCATGCGCCGGTGTAACACGCAGCAAGGGACAAAGTCAGCCCACGGAGTTTTTACGCGGCGCCCGGCGCCTCCGCATCGTTTTCCGCCGTCGCCTCGCGCACACTTTTCGTCATGTACGAGACCGCCGATCTTCACGATTACAAGGCCGAGGCGCGCAGCAATGGCCTGCGCTATGTCAGCGACGCCAAGCCGGGCTTTCGCCGCAAGAAACACGGCAAGCACTTCATCTTCTTCGACAATTCCGGCAACCGCCTGCGCGACGAGGACGAGGTCATCCGCATCCGCAAGCTGGCCATCCCGCCGGCCTATCGCGACGTGTGGATCTGCCCCTATGCCAACGGCCACATCCAGGCGACCGGCGTCGACGCCAAGGGACGCAAGCAATATCGCTATCATACCCAGTGGCGGGCCGTGCGTGACGCCACCAAGTTCAATCACATGCTGGCCTTCGGGGAGGCGCTGCCGCTGATCCGCGCAACGGTGCGCCAGCATCTGGGGCAGCGCGGCCTGACCCGCGACAAGGTATTGGCCTCGATCGTCACCCTGCTGGAAAAGACGCTGATCCGCGTCGGCAATGACGAATATGCCCGCGACAACCAGTCCTATGGCTTAACGACGCTCCGCGACGAGCACGTCGACGTCTCGGGCGCCACTATCCGTTTCCGCTTCAAGGGCAAGTCGGGCAAGGAGTGGAACCTGAAACTGGCCGACCGCCGCATCGCCCACGTCATCCGCGCCTGCGCCGATATCGAAGGCCAGGAGCTGTTCAAATATGTCGACGCCGACGGCACGGTGCGCGATATCGGCTCGGGCGACGTCAACCGCTACCTCCAGGAGATCACCGGCCAGCCGTTTACCGCCAAGGATTTCCGCACCTGGACCGGCACCGTGCTGGCGGCCATGGCGCTGCGGGAATTCGAGGCCTGCGACAGCCAGGCCCAGGCCAAGAAGAATGTCGTCGCGGCGATCGAGGCCGTGTCGAAACGATTGGGCAATACGCCGAGCGTCTGCCGCAAATGCTACGTCCACCCCGACATCATCAATACCTATCTCGACGGCCATCTGCGCGAGGCCATCGGCGAGGAAATCGCCGAGCTCGAAGACGATGCCGACGGCCTGACCGCCGATGAGCGCCGCGTTCTGGCCTTCCTCAAGGCGCGGATTTAGGCAAGCAAGAAACCCCACCACCGTCTCGCTGTCGCTCGACGGTCCCCCTCCCCAACAAGTGGGGAGGAACAAGAAAAGAGAAGTCGCTCTTACTTTGCACCTCCCCGCTTGTCGGGGAGGGGGACCATTCGCGAAGCGAATGGTGGTGGGGTTTCTTGCTTGCTTTCGCACGCCCAATCTGTTCTTATTTTGTTCCAGTTTGGCAGCAGAAGGCATGCGACGTGACCATGGGCGGATTTGCCCGGCAAAGCCTGTTCGACGACCTCGATCCGCCTCTGATCGACGGCCTGTCGTATCGCGACAATTACATCACCCCGGCGGAGGAGGCGGCCATCATCGCCGCCGCCGACCGTCAGCCGTGGTCGCGCGAATTGCTGCGCCGGCGGCAATGGTACGGCTGGGGCTATGACGACACCGTGCTCGGCCGCGGCGAGGACTATCACCCCGAACCCATGCCCGATTGGCTGAAACCGCTGGCGCAGCGCCTGCACGCCGACGGCTATTTCCCGGTGGCGCCCGATCGCGCCATGATCAACGAATACCATCCGGGACAAGGCATCGGCGCCCATCGCGACCGCGACGCCGACCATATCCGCACCGTGGCGATCGTCAGTCTGGGCAGCGCGATCACCATGGACTTCACCCGGCTGGGCCACCCGACGCGAAGCCATTACCTCTATCCACGCAGCCTCGTCATCATGCGAGGCGAGGCGCGCGACAAATGGTTTCACGGCATTACTGGCCGTAAAAGCGATCGTGTCGGCGGCCTGATCCTGCCGCGATCCCGGCGGCTGTCCGTGACCTTCCGCAGCAAGGAGGACGTCCTCCAAATGGCGTAAGCCATTTGGCAAGCGCAAAGCGCGCCCGAGCGCAGCGAGGAGCCATGCGGCGCTTGAGCTGAAAAAACAACCAACCTTCACGCAAACTTCATGAGCCACGGAATTGTCAGGCGGAGGCCACAAGGCTAAGCAATGTCCGCATTCATCAGCAAAGGAGAGGTGTCATGATACGGACGGCAAACGCCCATTGGGCCGGCAGCGGCAAGGACGGCCAGGGGAGCCTGACGACGCAGAGCCATGTGCTGAACAACCAGCCCTACAGCTTCAAACTGCGCTTTGAGAACGAAAACGGTCAGGCCGGCACCAATCCGGAAGAGCTGATCGCCGCGGCCCACGCCGGCTGCTTTACGATGGCCACGGCCTTTGCCCTGCAAAACGCCGGTTTCACCGCCACCAGCCTCGATTGCGAAGCCGACGTCAATCTGCAGCCGGGCGAGGGCGGTTTCTCGATCACCGCCATCACTCTGAAGCTGAAGGCCTCTATCCCGGGTATCACCAAGGAGCAGTTCGACACCATCACCGCCGGCGCCAAGGCCGGTTGTCCGGTGTCGAAGGCGCTGTCTTCGGTGCCGATCACCCTGGAGGCGACGTTGGCCTAACAAAAAATCGCGCCGCCTGTCGAAATGACGATGGGCGGCGCGTCATCCTTTTGAGCCCGGGTGATGGGCTCTGTCATCCTCGCTCGAAAGGAGCCCGCCATGAAATATTCGCTGATCATCTACCAAACGCCCGAAGCTTTCGCCATCCGCCAGGACGCCGTCAAAGGCGCTGAATATACCGGCGGCTGGATTAGCTATTCGACCGCCCTGTCCGAAGCCGGCGTGCTGGTCGGCGGCGCCGGCCTGCAAGGCCCCGACAGCGCCACGACCCTGCGCTTTGCCGGCAGCGGCCATCAGGTCCAGGACGGCCCCTTCGCCGACACCAAGGAACAACTGGGCGGGCTGTTCATCATCGACGTGCCCGACCTCGACGCGGCCATGAAATGGGCCGCGCGCGCACCGATGACCTATGGCGGCTCGATCGAGGTCCAGCCCGTCGTCCATTCGACCAATATGTAAGCGGGCCCAGGTGAGCGCCGCCGGTGAAACCTCGGACGTGGTGACCCGGACGGCGCAAACCGCCTATGGCCGGCTCATTGCCTATCTGTCCGCGCGCAACCGCGACATCGCCGCGTGTGAGGACGCCCTGTCGGCGGCCTTTCAAGCGGCACTTGAAACCTGGCCGGGGCAGGGCGTGCCCGATCGGCCGGAGGCCTGGCTGCTGACCGCGGCACGCAACCGCCTCAATGATGGATATCGCCGCGCCCGCGTCCGTGCGGAGGCCGAGCCGACGCTTATCGCCCTGATGGATGAGGCCGAGACCATGGCCAACCGAACCGATCCCGTCTTTCCCGACGACCGGCTGAAACTGATGTTCGTCTGCGCCCACCCGGCGATCGCGCCCGAGGTGCGCACCCCGCTGATGCTACAAACCGTGCTGGGGTTGAGCGCCGAACGCATCGCCTCCGCCTTCGTCGTCAAGCCGTCGGCCATGGCGCAACGGCTGAGCCGCGCCAAGACCAAGATCCGCGACGCCGGCATTGCCTTCGAAGTCCCCGAAGCCGCGGAATGGCCGGCGCGCCTGGCACCCCTGCTCGATGCCGTCTACGCCGCCTATGGCCTCGGTTGGAGCGACCATGCCGGCGACGATGGCGCGGCGCGTGGCCTCGTCGATGAGGCGTTGGAGCTCGGCTTTGCCCTATTGGCCCTGTTGCAGAAACGGCCGATGATCGTGCCGGAGCTGAACGGTTTGCTGGCCCTGATCCTATACTGCGAGGCGCGGGCGGCCACGCGCTTCCAGGCCGGCGCCTACGTGCCGCTGTCGGAGCAGACTCCGGCGCAATGGGATTGGTCAATGATTGATAAGGCTAATCGACTATTAAGCGCCGCCGAGCCCCTGCGTCAGATCGGCCGCTATCAGCTCGAAGCGGCGATCCAGTCGGTGCATCTGCGCCGTGGCGTGACGGGCATCACCGACTGGGCCGAGATCGTCGTCCTATATCAAGGCCTGTTGCAGTATGCGCCATCGCTCGCCGCCGGTATCGGTTATGCGGCGGCCTTGGGCGAGGCGCGGGGTGCCGAGGCGGGGCTGGCCGTGCTCGACGGCATCGAAGCGGCGCGTATCGCCGACTATCAGCCCTATTGGGCGACGCGGGCGCACCTGCTGCAACGGTTGAACCGGCCGGAGGCGGACGCGGCCTTCGAGCGCGCCATCGGCCTCAGTGTGCATGGGGCGCAGCGGGCGTTCCTGCGGCGGAAACAGGCTCAGTGAGTTGACATCCGGCCGTGCGCAGACGCCCGGCATAGAGATGGAAATCATCGCGCGCCCCGCCATGCGACGACCGGGCCACCGCGCCGAGGTCGTTCAGCCCGTCGAAACATTGCGTCAGGTCCGGATGGCGATTGGCCGGAATGACGATTATGGCGGTGTCGGTCAGATGCGCCGCATCCGTGGACGGCCACGCATAACGGTCGCGTTCCTCGAACGCGGTCACGGTCTGTTTGGGCAGGTGATAGCTCAGCTCGCCCTCGGTGTCGTAATCGACCGTGGCGATCCATTGAGCGCCGGTCTGATGCACGATATCGGCAATCTTTTGCGCCAGCTTGTCCCAACCGAGACCGGCCGAGGCGGCACCGGGCAGGCGCGGCGCCTGTGCGCCGAGCGCCAGGACAAACAGGGCGATGCCGCTTAAAGCGACACCTAAGCCAGTCGCCCATTGCCGGCAAAGATTCAAAGCCTTGCTGCTGGTCTCGCCTGACGCGCTGGCGGTGGCCAGAACGATCAGGCCGGGGAACAGAGGCGCGGTCCAGTTGCCCTGGATGCGGTCGTGAAAGACGTGGATCAGCATGTAGACGACCAGCGGCGCCGGCAGGGCGACGAGCAGAGTCAGCGCCCGGTCGCCGCGCGCCTTCCACCAAGCCAGAACGCCGGTGACGACGAAAACGAAGATCAGCGGATTGAGCAGCAGGGGCTGCGACACCAGAAATTCGATCAGGTATTTGACCGTGAATCCGGCCGGCGCGATGCGGCCAAATTGCTTGTCTATCGTCAACCAATGATGCTGGGCGTTCCACAGCAGGTTAGGCGCCATTGCGGCGACGGCAACGACCGCGCCGAGATAGGGCCACGGCGTCCGCAGCCATTTGCGCGCATCGCGATCGAGCGCCACCCACAATACGACACCGACACCTAGGAACAGGTTGGTATACTTGGCCTCGACGCCCAAGCCGGCGAACAGGCCGAACGCCAGCCACCACAGGCCACTCCTCGACGCCACCAGGCGCGCCAGTGCCCATAGCCCCAGCGCCCACATCAGCACCGACGGCGGGTCGGGCGTGGCGATGACCGTGCCAATGCTCAACAATAGACAGGCGTTCAGCCACACCACGGCGCGGCGGGCGGTGTCGCGGTCGAACAGGGACTTGGTGGCGTCATAGACCACCCAGCCCAGGGCAACGAAACTCAAAACGAACGGCAGCCGCACCGCGAATGCCGACGATCCGAATAGGGTGGTCGAGGCACCGATCCACCACGCCACCATCGGCGGGTGATCGTAATAGCCAAACGAAGGGTGCTGCGCCCACAGCCAGTAATAGGTCTCGTCGGGCACCAGTCCGCCACGCGCCGCCGCGATCAGGCGCAGCGCCAGCAGGACGGTCAGCAGGATCGGGGCGGGCAGGGCCTTGAAACGGTCAAGCATGCGCCGTTCATGCCGGGTTTTGCCCAGGCTGGCAATCCCGTGACACCCCGATGCGGGCTTTTCAAACCGGGGCGCAGGGCGTAAGGGAGTGTCCCTTCGTTTTGACTGGTTTTTCCGAGATTCGCATGACCGTTAAGGTTCGCTTCGCCCCGTCGCCTTCGGGCAAGATCCACGCCGGCAATGTCCGCGCCGCCCTGACCAACTGGTTGTTCGCGATGAAGCACCAGGGCGTCTTCGTGCTGCGCATCGACGATACCGACCTGGAACGCGCCACGAAGGAAAACGAGGATCAGATCGAGCGCGACCTGACCTGGCTCGGCCTGCCCTGGGGCGAGCGTTACAACCAGTCCAAGCGCTTCGACATCTATCATCGCGCCGCCGATTACCTGAAGCAAATCGGGCGCTTGTACCCGGCTTATGAGACGGCGGACGAACTCGATCGCCGCCGTAAGGTGCAGCTGTCGCGCGGCCTGCCGCCGGTATATGACCGCGCCGCCCTGAAGCTGACCGATGCCGAAAAGGCGGCCTTCGAGGCCGAGGGCCGCAAGCCGCACTGGCGCTTCAAGCTCGACGGCAAGCGCGTCGCCTGGGAAGACATGGTGCGTGGCCATTGCGAGGTCGATACCACCTCGATGTCCGACCCGGTGCTGATCCGCGAGGACGGGCTCTACCTCTACACCCTGCCGTCGGTGGTCGACGATCTCGACATGAAGATCAGCCACGTCATCCGCGGCGAGGACCACGTCGCCAATACCGGCACCCAGATCGAGATTTTCGAGGTGCTGTCAGGCTTCTTCGGCAATCAGCCGTTGCCGGCTTTCGCCCACATGCCGCTGCTGGTCGGCGCCGATGGCGAGGCGCTGTCCAAGCGCCTGGGCTCGCTGTCGGTGATGACCATGCAGGCCGAAGGCTATGAGCCGCTGGCCATCTGCTCGCACCTGGCCAAGATCGGCACCTCGGATCCGCTCGAAGCGGCGCCGTCGATGCAGTCCCTGGTCGAGCTGCAGGACTTCGACAAGATGGGCCGGGCGCCGGCGCGTTACGACAATGCCGACCTGCTGCGTCTGAACGCCCAGGTCTTGCAGGCCATGCCCTACGCCGAGGCCAAGCCGCGTCTCGTCGAACTGAACGCCGATCTCGGGGAGCTGTTCTGGGATACGGTGCGGATGAACCTGCATCTGTTCAGCGAAGTGGTGGAGTGGGCGCAGATCGTCGCCGGCGACATCACGCCGCGCATAGAGGACGCGGGCTTTGCCTTAAAGGCCCTGGAATTGCTGCCGGCCGATTATGGCCGCGACAGCTGGCAGACGTGGTCGGGTGCCATCAAGGAAGCCACCGGCGCCAAGGGCAAGGCGCTGTTCATGCCGCTGCGTCAGGCCTTGACCGGCCTCGACCACGGCCCGGACATGGCGGCGCTGACCTTCCTCATCGGCCGCGACAAGATCGCCGCGCGCCTCAAAGTCTAGTCTACTCAAGCGGAGAGGTGATCTCCACGCCCTCGGCGCGCAGGCGGTCGAGAATGCCGTTCTTGCGCAGCAGATCGCTGAGCGGCATTACCGCCACGCTCTTACCGGGGGTCTTCAGCGCATCGTCGACCGTCTTCACCATGTCGTCGACGGCGTAGCCTTGATAGATCGACGCATATTTAGGCTGTGACAGGAAGCAGGTCACCCAGGCCGGATCCTGGTGGTGAGCCAGGATGGTCGGGACGTCGCCGGTCGCCCAGGCCTTGCCCATCAGGCTGGCCGTCGCCAGGTCGTGATCTATGCTGTCGAGATAGTCGTTCAGGCAGGCTTCGGCGATATCACGGCCCTGGAAGAAATACTGGCGCGCCTGCACCTGGTCGGTATGGCGGTCGACATATTTGACGGCGACACCGCTTTGGTTGGCATAGGCCACGACCTCAGACGGCACGATGCGCGAATTGATATGGTGCGCCACATAGACGCGGTGCAGCAGCCAGACGCCGGCCCAGGCCGGTTCCAGACGCGTCGGCAGATCGCTTATGTTTTCACGCTTCAGGATCGTCTGAAGATGATCGTAGGCCCCCGCCGACACGACGTCGCGGAGCTGCTGCGGCGCCGGCAGTTCCACATCGACCTTGGTCAGTTCCTCGGTTTCCGGGATGAGGCGCGGCAGGATCAGCGCATGTGCGCCCGTCAGCACCCTGCGAAACCGGCCGGCGTCCCAAAAGACGTCATCCGGAGACACATGCAGGACGCCCATGACCCAGACGGTCGAATCGCCGCGCCTGAGCCGCCACATCGCCGGCCCTGGCGCCTTGGCGCGGATAACGACCTCGGTAATATCGGACCACTGTTTGTCGGACGCAGGGGGCGCGGAAGCGGCCGGGGCGGATACCGCCGCATCGGGCGCCGTCTGAGCCATTGCCGGCGCGCTGGTGGCCAGCGCCGCGACACAGGTCATCGTCAACAAAAACGACCTCATGATCCGCCCCTCCGTAGACTTATTAAACCAAAGGACGATCGTTATCCGGCGATGTCAATAGCGCCGCCTTCAGTGCCTGAACGCATCCATGGCGGCGGTGAAGTGGCCGTCGTCGCTCATCGCCCCCAGCGGATAGTGCATCGGTCCTGGGCTGTCGGGCTCCCAGTAGAAGACGCCCAGACCTTTATCGCCTAAAGCCTGGTTGCGGGCGATAACGTCGCTGATCATCGCCTTGGCGTCCTGCGGCTGGTCGGCGCGATAGCCGATTTCGACCACCATCACCGGCTTCTTGTAGCGGCTGACGATGCCGCTCATCGTCGCACTCAGGTGCGGGTTTTCCTGCTTCCAGTCCTTGGTCGGCGAATAGGCCGGATAGTAAGACAGACCGACGATGTCGACCTTGCCGCCATTGGCAAAGAAATTGTCGAACCACGACCGCGCCTGGGCGCTGTCCCAGCCATTGTCGATATGGATGACGACCTGGGCGTCGGGATAGATCGACTTGACGGCGTCATAGCCGCTATTGGTCATTTTCGTCAGACTGGCCCAATGCTTGGTATCGCCATCGGGCCACAGCAGGCCGTGGGTGATCTCGTTGCCGACCTGAACCCACGACACGTCGATGCCATTGGCCTTGAGATAGCTCAGCACGTCGCGCGTGTGGTCGGCGATGTGCTGCTCCAGTTGCGCCTCGTCGTCCTTGGCCCAGGCGGCGGGTTTGAATTGCTTGCCGGGATCGGCCCAGTTGTCGCTGTAGTGGAAGTCGATCATCACCTTTTGGCCGAGTGCCTGGGCGCGCTTGGCCTTGGCCAGCGTGTCGGCCTTGCCGTTCCAGCCGTCCTTAGGATCGACCCAGACGCGCAGGCGAATGGCATTGATGCCGAGGTTTTTCAGCAGCACGAACGGATCGGTGGTGGCGCCCGAAGCATCGTGAAACTTGAAGCCCTGCGATTCTTCCTGGGTGACCCAGCCGATATCGGCGCCGTAGGCGTAGGTCGATTGGGCCTGGGCCCCTGATGCCGTCAAAAGGCCGGCCAAGGCCGCCGCCGCGATCACTGCACGCATCGTAACCTCCCAATTGATTTTAATTGTATTATAATTTGGCTTTGTGCGCTGGTCAACGGGCTTAAACCGCCGCACCGACCAGCTTGCCGATGCCGGCGGTGACAGCCAGCGCCACAGCGCCCCAGAAGGTGACGCGGATGACGGCGCGCACTGGCTTGGCGCCGCCGGCCCAGGCGCCGAGCCAGCCTAGCGCCGCCAGAAAGGCCAGCGAGGCGATCGACACCGCCCACAAGGTCATCGGCCGTGGCGCCAGCCAGGTAGCGACGAGCGGCATGGCCGCACCCGTGCTGAACGACAGGGCGGACGCCACCGCGGCCTGGATCGGCCGTGCCACGGTGATGTCGGAAATGCCGAGTTCGTCGCGCGCATGGGCTGCAACCGCATCTTTTTTGGTCAGGGCGCGGGCAACCTCCATGGCCAGGCGCGACGTCAGGCCGCGTTCGATCCAGATGTCGCGCAGCTCTTCAAGCTCAGCTTCCGGATTGTCCTTCAGCTCGGTCTTTTCCCGGCGGATTTCGGCGGTCTCCGTGTCGGCTTGAGAACTGACCGAGACGTATTCGCCCGCCGCCATCGACATCGCGCCGGCAACCAGGGCGGCAATCGCCGTGAGGATCAGGGTGGGCTTTTCCGCCGGCGAGGCGGCGACCCCGACGATCAGCGCGGCGGTTGAAACGATGCCGTCATTGGCGCCCAGCACCGCGGCGCGCAGCCAGCCGATGCGCTCGATGAAGTGCTTGTCGATGCCGGTCGTCGCCGGTGGTTTGGCTGCCATGATCGTGCGCTCCCGTTCGTCGCCACCTTGAGAAGGTGCGCGGCTGTCGTCAAGGCTGCGATGCGGCGATCATGGCGGCGGCGAGGGCGTCGTCACCTTGCACGGAGAGCCCTGCAATGACGCCGTCGCGGTCGGCGGCACTGCGGTTCTGGCTCAGCTTCCACTTGCCTTCGAACTGGTCGACCACGATCTCGACCCCGGCAATGCCGCGGATCTGGGCGGCGACAAAGGCCTCCGGCGCGTCCTCGACCGCCCACGCGTCGGCCCGGCCGGCCTCTTGGGCCTGCGTCAAGTCGCCGATCTGCGTCCGTAGCCAGCCGGCGTCGTCGATGACGCGCGCCGTGCCGCGGGCCTGAGCGATGATGTAGTTCCACGTCGGCACCACCTTACCGGTCTCTTGCTTGGTGGCATACCAGGCTGGCGAGACATAGGCCTGCGGCCCCTGAAAGGCGACGAGACAGGGCACGCCGCCGGCCAGTTCGGCCAGCTGTGGATTGGCACGCGACAGGTGGGCGCGCAGCACGGGTGGCTCAGCGTCATCGATCAGAAACGGCACCGGATTGGCCATCAGGCCGCCCGGACCTGCCGTGATCAACAGGCCCAGCGGATGCGTCCGGACCAACTGCGCCAGAATCTCCGGCCGCGTCTCGCGAAACGCCGGTGGTGAATACACCCTAGACCACCTTGCGCGTATCGACGGTCAGGTCGACCGACTGCAGCTCCATGATCGCCGGCAGGACTTCCTCGACCGTATCGACGCTGACATAGGTCTGGCTGAAGCTGTCGGGCGTGAACCCGGCCTTTTGGGTGTGCTCGATCAGCGCGAAGAACGGCGCCCAGAAATTGTTGGTGTTGAGGAAGATGATCGGCTTCTTGTGCAGGTCGAGGCGGCGCCACGACAACAGCTCGATGACCTCCTCAAGCGTGCCGACCCCGCCCGGTACGACGACGAAGGCGTCCGATTCCTCGAACATCATCATCTTGCGTTCGTGCATATTGGCGACGACGCGGGTTTCGACGTCGTCATAGAGGATTTCGCGGCGGCGCAGGAATTGCGGCATGATGCCCAGCACCTTGCCGCCGGCGGCATGGACGGCGCGGGCGGTCTCGCCCATCAGGCCGACCCCGCCGCCGCCATAGACCAGGCGCAGGCCGGCACCCGCCAGGACCTGACCCAGGTCGTGAGCGGCCGTCTTGTAGGCTTCGTCATTTCCGAAGGCAGAGCCGCAATAGACACACACGGATTTGATATTATGCTTGGACAACGGCATTTGTTGTTATTGACCTCTTGGATTCGCCACCCGCCCGATGCATTCAGACTCGATGCGAAACGTAATTCTTTTTCCCTGGCGATGTAAGCCCCATTCGCGGTTGCGAGAAGCGGCGTCCACCGGGCGGGACACACATCAGCAAGTGAAACGTTTAACGGCTATATTGTCAATGGCTTTGCTGGCCGCTGCCTGTCAGCCCAAGGTGCAGCCAAAAGACCCGGCGGCCGCCGAAGCCGCGGCGCTCGAAGACAAGGGCTATGCCCACGCCCCAGTCGTTGCGTCGGTCACCATGGACGGCAAGGCCTACGCCATCATCGAAGGCCAGGCGACGCCGGATGGGCGTGTGCGTTTGACGTTTAGCGATCCTCTGCACGCCGGCGGCGCTCAGGCGGTCGGCGTCACCGCCGACGGCAACGGCCATTTCCGGGCCGAAGTGCCGATCACCGCGTTGGGCGGCCTCTACGATATCAGCATGGACGACAATGGCCGCACCATGCAGGCCGAGGGACGGCTGTTCGTGCCGCCGGGCCAACCGGCGAAAGCGGTGCTGATGCGCGCCGGATCGCCGTCCGTGCCGTTGTTCACTGGTGGCGGCGCGCTGGCGGTGATCGATTACGACGCCGGCGGTGCCGTGGCGGTGGCCGGGCACGTCGTCCACGGCCAGAGTGTGGCCATTCAGGCCGACGGCGAGACGGTCGCCCAAGCCCAGGCTGGTCCGGACGGGGCTTTCAGCGCCGAGACCGGGATTTCACCGGCGGGGCTCAACCGGCCGCTCACCCTGGCGGTCAAGGCGGGGGCTGGGGCGGCGGTGTCGCATCCGGTGGTGCTGGCGGTATCGGAATTGGCGGGCGTCAAGAGCGACCAGATCAGCGCCATCGACGGCGGCTGGAAAATCGTCCGGCCGCTGCCCGGCGGTGGCGCGCAATCGACCCTGGTGTTTTAAAGACACCGGCATCGCTATGGTGATTATGCGCTCACGGAAACTCCGAAATCTTTGATTTCGGCAAGGGCGACCGCCCGCCGCGCCTTATGGCGCGTAAGCCTGCGCGGCGTTTGAGCGCATAACAAAAAAGCCCCTACATCATCTCGTTCTGCTTGGTCGACGAGAACAGCTTCTTGAGGAATTCGGTCAGGCCGTGACGCTTGGCCTTGCGCTGAACGGCGTCCTCATTGACCAGCCAGGCGATCTGCACCACGCGGCGCTCGCCCTCGAACGGCTTGTGGCCATGCCACGAATTGTCGAGCCGCGGGAAGGCGATGAAGTGGCCGTAGCCCGGATTGACCTCTTCGGTGCCCGGGCCGTCCTGGTCCGGGCCCTCGAGGAAGCGCAGATTACCGCCCGAGGTGCCATCCTTGTTGAGATAGATCAGGGCCGAAGCCAGCTTGTCGGCGCCGTCGGTGTGCACGCGGCCGTCCTTCAGCGCCGACCATTTGCGCACCGTAACCCACGACGGCTTGCCGACCAGATCGACGCCCAGCTTGTCACCGACCGCACGGGCGAATTCCGGCGAGCGCACCTCGGCCAGCAGTTCCTTGAACGCCGGACCCATCGGGAAGTCTTCCGGACGCATGAAGCCCGTCTTGTCGATCTGCGGGAAGTCGCGCGCGATGTCTGCCTCACGCTCCGGCGGCAGGATATCGGCGCCGATCAGGTTGCGGAAAGGATAGTCGGCGGCCGGCGTGGCCTGGATGGAATCGTAGCGCAGCATGGCGAAGAACCTTGGATAACAAACCGTATCAGTTCCTTATATAGCACCATTATTGTGTTTGTTCAGGGGCAAAAGTCACAGAATTTACGGGGCAAAATGTCACGGCGGTGATTGCGGCGGAGGGGCGCTCGCGACCAAGATGAACGACCTGTTCATCTGGCATTCATCGGCCCGATGAAAAGGGTTAACTCCGGGGCGAGTCCAGTGGCGTTGCGTAGAATTTCCTAAAGTTCCCAAAGTCACCCGCACAAAGGACCCTCCGATCATGAACGACATCTGGAATTTTATCATCAGCCTTGGCGACGGCATGTCCAACGCGCTCGGCGCCGCCAACACCTTGCCCGTCCTCATCATCGGCATTCTTATCGGCCTGTTTCAGCCCAAGACCGACCACCTGGCGCTGAAGGCGCTGATCACCCTGCTGATCGCCATCCTTGTGCCCGCCTTGTGGCCGACCCTCAACGGCCGCGCGCCGGTGTGGCCCAACGTCGCCCACCTGTCGACCATCGCCCAGATCTTCATGCTCTACATCGTCGCCTTCGGCATTATCGGTGCCTTCGGTGCCTTGAAGTCGGTGTTCAGCGGCGGCGGCAAGGCGAAAGCCGCGCATTGATGCCGCTCAGGCGCCGCGAGGGTTGATTCAGCTCAAGCGCCGCATGGCTCGCCGCACGAGCGGCGGCGGGCAGTCGCCCTTGCCGAGGCGAATGCCTCGGAGTGGGAGAGTGGGAATAGCTCGGAGAAAACCGGGCTTTCTCTTTCTTACCGTATCCGCCCCGCGGCGTTTTCCAGCACCACCCCGGACAGGACAGCGGTATCCGCCTTGTCCGGCACATGTGAGCAAAACCCTATGCCGACATAGAACGGCCCGTCGATATGCAGATGCATCGGCGGGCCGAAGGCGTGCATCGGCTCGCCGGCGACGCTGACATAGAGCTGGAAATCGTCACCGTGCTTTTCGATGCCGATGCGCTTCGGCGCCGCGGGGACGAGGCTGTCCGGCGATTTGCCGCCGGGCAGGTCGCCGCGCGAACCAAGGCTGTATTCCATATCGCGGACGCGCGCGCCTTTTTCGGGGCGGCGGGCGATCTGCACCATGCCGGCGCCGTGCAAGGCCACCAGCGCCTCGGGCGAGTCGTCGTCGAGGCTTTGGCGAATGATCAGCACCGTCTTGCGGTCGCCATAGCCCGTGGCGTCGGGGAAGGCGATGTCGGCGGCCAGCGAGACATCGCCGTCCATCCGCTTCCACAGATAGCGGAACTCGTCGCGGCCGTACCAGATGTTGTAGCCGGCCGAGGTGATGCGATAGGCGCCGGTTTGGGCGTCGAAACTGGCGCTGCCCGGGATGACGGCGCTGCCGACATCGGACTGGCCGTCGAAAACGCCGATCGGCGTGGCAAAGGTCGTGGTGGCGCGGTGAAAATCAGCCGGCGGGGCAACCTGTGTATGCGTCGCCGATCCCGGCTGCGCCCAGGCGGGCACGGCCGGGGTCACAGGTGCTGCCTGGCCGGCCAGGGCCAGTACAAAAGCCGTGAGCATGATGTTTCCTTCACCCAGTATGGTTTTGATAGCGCTATCATATGCCGTTGGCGGGGCGCTGTCACGGACAGCTATATTGGCCGCAAAAAAACGGCCCGCCGAGGTGATCGGCGGGCCGAATGCGTTCAGGTGAACGCAGGGGAGAAACGCAAACCTAGATAAAGGCGCCGTCCATGATGGCGTCGAAGGCCGGCAAAGGCATGGCATCCTTCAGCGCGAAATCGACCGCGGCCTGGGCGTGCAGATGCGTCGAATCGAAGACGGGCAGGGGCAGATCCTTGGCGCACACCGACAGACCCAACTCCGTGCAGCCGAGGATGACGCAGTCGGCGCCCTGGGCCTTGCCACGTGCGGTCATGTCGATCAAGGCCTGGCGCGCCTTCTGGCTGACGACGCCCTGGCACAGCTCGTCGAAAATGGCGTTGTGGCAGATCATCCGGTCGTCGGCGTCGGGCGTGACCACATCGAGCGCGTGATCAGCCATGTGGGCGGCGTAGAAACCCTGTTCCATCGTATAGCGCGTCGCCAGCAGCAACGGGCGGCGGCGGCCGACGGCCTTGATGGCGCGGGCGGTCTCGTCGATGATGTGGATCAGCGGCACGTCGCAGGCCCGGGCGACGTCGTCGGCGACCAGATGCATGGTGTTGGTGCAGATCAGCACGCAGTCGGCGCCGGCGCGCTCCAGCCCCTGAGCGGCGCGCGACAGCAGGCGGGCGGCTTCGTCCCAGCGATCGGCCTTCTGCAACGCCACGATCTGACGGAAATCGAGCGAGCGCAAAACGATGTCGGCCGAAGCCAGCCCGCCCAGACGGGCGCGGACGGCCTCATTGATGAGCTTGTAATAGGTGGCGGTGCTTTCCCAGCTCATCCCGCCCAACAGACCGATCTTGCGCATAATGTACTCCTTGTCCCGACCAGAGTAGGGCGGAAGTCGAGCAAATGGCGCGCATAGTTGAGACTATTTCAGGCGACGAGCGCTGAAAAATTGCGTATAACTGTGAAAATGTGCAAATGGAGTCCGTCATGCTCGACGACCGCGACCGCCGCATCCTCGACCTTCTGCAACGCGATTCCGAGACGCCGCTGGCGGAGCTGGCCGAGCGCGTCAACCTGTCGGCCTCGGCCTGTTCGCGCCGCGTCACCCGTATGCGCGAGGAGGGCTATATCACGCGCAATGTCGCCGTGCTCGACCGCCACAAGATGCGCGTCGCCACGACCGTCTTCTGCCTGATCAAGACGTCGCAGCATAATGCCGACTGGCTCGATCGTTTTCGCGCGGCGGTGCGCGACATCCCGGAAATCGTCGAATGCCATCGCCTGGCCGGCAATCTCGACTACATCATCAAGATCGTGGTGCGCGACATCGCCCACTACGACGCAATCTATAAGCGCCTGGTCGGCCGCATCGAGCTGTTCGATGTCTTGGCCTATATCTCGATGGAGACGCTGGAAGACGATAAGGCGATCCCTACGGGATATGCTTAGTGTGCGCTCAAGCGCCGCGCGGGCTCACGCGCAAACGTGCACGGCGCGCGGTCGCGCTTGCCGAAGCGTAGGCGCTTCGGAGCTCAACTTCCACCGTAGCGTCTGAGCGCAAACTAAGCCTGGTTTGCCGACTCTGGTTTGGCATCGGTCACCGGACCGTCGGTCTGGGCTGGTGTGTAGGTGTCGTAATTGGCGGTGGTGGTGTCGCCGTCGCTGATGGTGGCGGCGCGGGGCTTGTCGAAATAGACCCCGGTGATGACGATGCCGACCAGCAACATCATGACGAGGTAGACGACGGTATAAAGACGAACGGTCATGGCGGGATTCCTGAAACAGCCCGTTCATCGTGCGCCGTTTCCCGTAAGCGGGAAATAAGAGCGCCGATCCGCGAAAATAAGCCCGTAGATAAATCGCTGTAAGCGGGCCCTTGCCGGACCCTGCCGGATGTGGAAGGGTCGTTGCCACTGCAACGGAGGTTCCCATGAAATACGCGGTCAGTGCATTGGCTTTGGGCTTGGCTTTGGCGTGTTTTTCGGGGGCGGCAACTGCCCAATCGGCGCCCAATTCGGCCTACGACTCGGTCGATCCGATGATCGGCACCGGCGGTGGCGGCCACACCTATCCGGGCGCCGTGGCACCGTTCGGCATGGTGCAGCTCTCGCCCGATACCGACATTCGTGACTTCAAGCACAGCTACGATCGCGCCGCCGGCTATCAGTACGGCGATCCGACGATAATGGGCTTCTCACACACCCACTTTTCCGGCGCCGGCCACTCCGATCTCGGCGATGTGCTGGTGATGCCGGTCTCGGGCGACACGGTCTCAACCGAGCCCGGCGATCCGGCCAAGCCCGGCTCGGGCTACCGCTCGCGCTTCTCCCACACAACCGAGCAGGCCCAGCCCGGCTACTACGCCGTGACGCTCGACGACGCCCACGTCCGCGCCGAGCTGACCGCCGGTACGCGCTTCGGGGTGCACCGCTATACCTTCCCGGCGGATCAGGCGGCGCACCTGGTCATCGACCTGCGCACCTCGATCTACAACTATCCAGGCAAGATCCTGTGGTCGACCGTCAAGCTGATGCCCGACGGCACGGTGGTCGGCTCGCGCGAGACCCGCGGCTGGGCGCCCGACCGCAAGCTATACTTCGCCATGCGCTTCTCGGCGCCGGTGACCGCGCACACCTTCGCCAATACCGAGACCGACGTGCCCTATAAGGGCTTTCAGGGCCCAAGCCGCGGCAGTGACGACGTCGCCGAGCGCGATGGCCGTGCGCTCGTCGCCCGCCTCGATTTCGGCAAGCTGTCGGCGCCGTTGACGGTCAAGGTCGCTATCTCCAATGTCGACGAGGCCGGCGCCATCGCCAATCTCGACAGCGAGGCGGGGCAGGGCGCGCCCACGGCCGCCACCTTTGATACGGTGCGCGCGGCGACGAAGGCGCAATGGACGCAGGCGCTGGGCGCGGTCGCGATCGATGCGCCGGCCGATATGAAAAAGTCGCTCTACACCGCGCTTTATCACGCGCTTCTGGCGCCGTCGGTCGCCGGCGACGCCGACGGCCGGTATCGCGGCACCGACAATGAGGTTCATAAGGCCGCCTTCACCTTCCGCTCGACCTTTTCCCTGTGGGACACCTTCCGCGCCGAGCATCCGCTTCTGACGCTGATCCGGCCGGAGCAGGACAATGCCGATATCATCAACTCGCTTATTACCTCTCAGAAGGACTCGCCGTTCGGCATCCTGCCGGTGTGGCAATTCCAGGGGCGCGAGACCTGGTGCATGATCGGCTATCACGCCGTGCCGGTGATCGCCGACGCTTACCTGAAGGGGCTGAAGGGCTTCGACGCCGAGGCCGCGCTCGACGCCATGGTCAAGTCGGCGACCTATGCCCCTTACGGCGGGCTCAAATCCTATATGCAGTTGGGCTACGTCGCCATCGACCAGGAGCCGGAAGCGGCGTCCAAGACCGTCGAATACGCCTATGACGACTGGACCATCGCCCAGATGGCGCGCAAGATGGGCAAGACCGACATCGCCGAACAGTTCGAGAAGCGCGCCACCTACTGGCGCAACGGCTTTGATCCCAAAACCGGCTGGGTCCGCGCCCGTCTGACCAATGGCGACTTCCGCACGCCGTTCGACCCGACCGCGATCGATTACGGCAGCGACTATACCGAGGGCAATGCCTGGCAATATTCGTGGTTCATGCCGCAGGACGAGGCCGGGCTGATCAAGCTGCTCGGCGGTGACAAGAAGACCGTCGCCAAGCTCGACGCCATGTTCGACTACGACGATTCAAAGCTCGACTACTCCAAGTCCGAAGACATTTCCGGCCTGATCGGTCAATATATCCACGGCAATGAGCCCAGCCATGCCGTCGCCTATCTCTACGACTATGCCGGCGCGCCGTGGCGGGCCCAGGAGCGGCTGAAGCAGATCGTCACCACGCAATATGCGCCCAAGCCCGACGGCCTGGTCGGCAATGACGATCTCGGCCAAATGTCGGCCTGGCTGCTGTTCACGGGGCTCGGCTTCTATCCGGTGACGCCGGGCTCGGGCCAATACGTCATCGGCCGGCCGTTCGTCAGCGACGCCAAGCTCAACCTGCCCAATGGCAAGGTGTTTGAAGTCAAGGTCGACGGCTTGAGCGATGATCACCCCTACGTCGGCCAGGTCGAGCTCAATGGCAAGGCTCTGAATCGCGTCTACATCACCCACGACGAGATCGAGGCCGGTGGCGTCCTGCACTTCGTCATGCAGGCCAAGCCCAATACGCATTGGGCGACCGCCAAGGCAGCACGGCCGTTCAGCATGAGCAGGTATTAGGACGGATCGGCCACCTCGCACAGAAGCAGCCAAACCTTGCGCGCCTGTCACCAGCTCACCCCGACGGCGGCCTTACCTAAGGTTTGATTCCCCGAAAACGCTGCCGCAAAGCTCATATCGATACCGCCCGATTGGTGCGTATAGTTGATGCTGACAGCGCCCTGTCCAGAAAAGGCTGCCGTTCCAAGGGCCAGCCGATTGGTTGCCCCTGGCGCGGGCGCCATAATCGACAGGGCCGAGGCCATGGCGACGCCCTTTTGCGTGCGAATCTGATCGTCGTGGGCCTGCTGGTTCGAAGCCTCTTGCTGGGCGACGAAGGCATCGATTTTATCGCTGAGCGCGGAAACGGAACTCGCCGTTGCGAAAGATGACAAAGGAACGCTTGCGTAAATAGTGCTGAGTCCCGACGGGGATGCGGGATCTGCATAAAAGCCCTGGATGTTCACTGCGACATTTGCGTTGCTTATATTGGCCGGAAGCGTGGTAATGTTGGTATAGGTCGAAGATGGCATATATCCGGCATAGGTAGTCGACGAATTTGCCGGGCACGGCGGCGGAGTCCACACAGGCGGTGTGTAACACATCACTGTAGTGGTCCGAGTGTAGCTGGGGTTCTCTTCAAATGCGTGGCCATAGTTGGGAAAGTTTCCCAACTGTCCGGCCGTCGGGGTACCGGCCCAGTCCTGCCCCCAGGCAGGCGCAGCGAACAAAGCCGCACACACGGCCAAAAGTATAACTTTCATGATTTAGCTCCGATGCTGAATCGCGTTGCGCCGAAATAATTAACACGGTGCAACCAAACATCGAATCATTTTGGACGGGCGTGAGTGAAGCTGACGGCCTTCAGCGGTCCTGGATCATAGCAGAGCGAAATGCCTGGGAGATGAAAGCCAAAAGGTCGACGCGTGATTTGCGGAGGATGGGCCTATTCGCACGGCTGGCTCCCCGAACAGGGCTCGAACCTGTGACAATTCGATTAACAGTCGAATGCTCTACCAACTGAGCTATCGGGGAACGTTAGCCGTGCGAGGGGCGCCGTATAGCAAGGGTTCGAGGGCGAGCGCAAGGGCATAGAGCGCTTTTTTCACAGGCTTGATGATTTTTCGCCATTCACCCGAGTTTCCGTCGAGAAAACAGGACGATGTGCGGGATGATGTCTCTGCCGCGCACAATAGAAAAAAGCCCGGAACAATGCCCCGGGCTTGGAAGTTTGGTGATGGTGGGTGTCTTACAAAAAGCAAAGACATGATCTTAATGAAGGATTCAGATTAACAACAGGTTAAGCGCGCCAGGCGCCGAAATTATTCTTACTCGGGTCATTTGGCTGCGGTATTCGACTGCCTTGCTTTGAACCAGGGACCGGCGGTTTCAATCTCGTCGGTCAGCACGCCCATGCGCCACGACGCCGGCACCCAGCCGAGATCGTGGACCGAATCGAGGCCCTGCAACCCGGCATCACCTTTTTGCGAGCCCAGGAGATAAATATAGCTGCCAGCGGCGGCGAAACGCGCCTGCAGGCGGTTGGGATAGCCCCACACCATCCACGTCATATTGGCCGGCAGGTAGAGCGTGGTGTTGCGGCATTGTTTCGGCATATAGCCGGTCCAGCCAAGCGCGATATAGCGATAGCCGCAGGCCTTCAGGCTGGCCTTGCTGAACGGGCGCATTTCCGGCCGCAGAACCTGCGTGCGGGCCACCGGCCGGTCGCCGCCATAGGCCGACAGGCGCGGATCGTGGCCTTCGCCGATGCGGTTGAGGTAGGCGTCAAGCAAGTCGGCCTCGGCCGGATCATTGCTCTTGTAATTGATCAGGAAGCGCTTGCCCGGAAAGGTTTTCAGCACCTCCTCCAAGGACGGCATGGCACCCTTGAACTGGCGGCGGAAGGGGAAGGTCTTACCGCCGTCATAGGTATAGCCGTAGCCGATATCGAGCGCCTTCAGCTGTGCCATCGTATGCTCGCGTGTCACGCCGTGGCCGTCGGTGCGGCATTCCAGCGTCCAGTCGTGAAAGACCGCGAATTGATGGTCGGTGGTCGGATGGATGTCGAGCTCGACGACGTCGGCGCCGTCCTTGAAGGCCTCGGCCATCGAGGGGATCGTATTTTCAAGGAAGGCATTGGTCGGCTTATAGATGCGCGCCGCCGTGCATGTGTCGTTGGTCAGGCCGGTGCGGTCATAGCGCTGATAGACGCCACGGTGGGCCAGCAACAGCGGCTGTGTCGCCGGCGGTTTGGCCAGCCACGAGGCGTTGAGCAGATACAGTCCCCCGACGATCGCGCAGGCAACCCCCGCGACCCAAATGCGTTTTTTCATGACCATCTCCCGATATGCGTAGCCATGCTACGTATATGGCGAGCTGTCAAGATTTCAGTTGCGGCAGGTCTTCGAGCGCGGCCAGCATGTCGGCCACGGTACCGGGTTTAAGGCGCGAGAGCAGGGCGCCGATCAGCTTGAGGCGGCGGTCATAGACGCGGCGATAGGCGGCAGCGCCGTCGTCGCTGAGCGACAGGCGAAAGGATCTGCGGTCGCCGGCGTCGGCCTGACGCACCACCAGGCCCTGTTTGATGAGGGTCGAGACGATACGGCTCATGGTCGGGTGGCTGACATATTCCAGGGTGGCCAGTTCGGTCAGCGGCAGGCCCGGATGGGAATAGAGGGTCGACAGGGCCGAATATTGCGCGCTGGTCAGGCTTGAGCCTTCGTCGAGCAGGCGCGCCTGACGCAACAGGCGGGTGGCCAGGTTCTGAAATCGCGCCGCCGCTTCGGCCGGATCACTCATCGAACACCCGAACTTATAAGGAAGTGGAGGCCTGAGCCAGAGTCGAACTGGCCTACACGGATTTGCAGTCCGCTGCGTAACCGCTCCGCCATCAGGCCTCACCTGCGGATCGTAAAAAATGCGAACCGCGGAGCGGACGGTCTGGCTACCAGATCGCACCCTGAGCCGCAACGGCCATTTTGCAAAAGCCGTGGAAATTGTCGCCATCGCCCGGTTGCCGATCAAAATCCTTGCGCCTATAAGCGATTTGCAGTGTATCGCGCCGCACAGGTGCATGAGTGGCCTCTGGCAGGCTGACCGAACAAGGGATTTGAAGGAATGGATTTCACCGCCGCCCGCAACAACATGGTCGAATCCCAGGTGCGCGTGAACGACGTCGACGACATCAATCTGCAGCACGCCATGCGCCACATCGCGCGCGAACGGTTGTGCGCGGCGTCGCAAGCCTTCGGGGCCTATGGCGAGGTCGAATCACCCATCTGCCCAGGCCGTGCCCTGATGAAGCCGCGCGATATCTCGAAGCTGTTGCAATCGATCGAGCCCAAGGCCGGCGAAAAGGCCCTGGCGATCGCCGCCCCCTATGCCGCCGCGGTCATGGCTAAGGTCGGGGTGCAGGTGGTGGCGCAGGAGGGCGATCCGCGCGCCATGACGGTGATCGAGCCCTACCTGAAGGAACTGGGCGTGACCACGGTGGTCGCCGATCTGAAGGCGCCGTCGGGCAACAATTATGACTGCATCATCTGTGAAGGCGCCGTGGCCGAACTACCGGCGGCGTGGCTAAAGGCGCTGAAGGTTGGTGGCCGCCTGGCGGTGGTGCTGCGTTCGGGCGCCATGGGCCGCGCCCGCGTCTATATCCGGTTGGAGCACGGCTTCTCGGAACGCGAGGTTTTCGACTCGGCTCCGAGCGTATTGTCCGGATTCGAACAGGTCCCGTCGTTCGAGCTGTAATCTAGCGCCGGCGCTCACCCCTAAATTCACTTTAGAAAACTCCGAAAGCGAAGCTTTCGGCAAGGGCGACCGCCCGCCGCGCCCTTTGGCGCGTAAGCCCTTGCGGCGTTTGAGCAACTAAGAAAGTGGCGCCTCTGCGCCACTTTCGAAAAAAAACTAAACTAAAAAAACCGTAACTCGCCAAAATCAGTGACTTCTGTCAGTGTGCGGCGCACACGGGGGTGCGTCCTGTTCAGGAAGTCTTATCGATTTGGCCGCAAGGCTGAGCGGCATTCCCCCCGAATCAATGATTAAACGGTCCGGGGGGCCGAAGACGTGGGAATTCGTTTCATGACCAAGACCAAGCGGAACGCGCACGCGTTGCTCATCGTTTCCGGTGCCGTTTCCGTATTCGCCCTATCGGCCGTCCTGTCGGCCACCGTGGCCCAGGCCGACAGCCTGCGCGACGCCGTCGCCATGGCCTATGCGCAGAACCCGACCCTGGCACGGGCGCGGGCGCAGCAGCGGGCCACCGACGAAAACTACGTCCAGGCGCGCGGCGCCCTGGGGCCGCAGGTCGGCGCCGGTCTCGAAGACGACTATACCAAGGAACCGAGCTATCTCGGCGGCAACGTCTCGACCGTCGACGGCTCGCTGTCGCTGAGCCAGACCCTGTTCACCTCGGGCAATCTGTCGTCGCAGCTCAATGCCGCCGACGCCACGGTGCGCTCGGGTCAGGAAAGCCTGCGCTCGACCGAATCGCAAGTCCTGCTCAGCGTCATCTCGGCCTACACCGCCGTCCGTCGCGACCAGGAAGCCCTGCAAATTTCGCAGGATAACTATGACATCCTCAAGCAGCAGCTGAACCAGACCCAGGCCCAGTTCGAGGCCGGGCAACTGACGCGCACCGACGTCGCCCAGAGCCAGGCGCGCCTGTCGCAGTCCGAGGCGTCGCTGGCCCAGGCCCAGGCGCAGCTCGATACCGACCGCGCCACCTATGTTCAGGTCGTGGGTCAAGCCCCGACCGCGCTCGAAGCCGAGCCGGATCTGCCGGGCCTGCCGGCCGATTTCAACGCTGCCCTGGCCTCGGCCGAAAAGAGCAATCCGGACCTCAGCTCGGCGCAGTATGCCGAAAAGGCGTCACACGACCGTATCGGCGAGGCGCGCTCGGCCTTCGGTCCGCAGGTCTCGCTGCAGGCCTCGACTGCCCAGGTCGCTCCGACCAATAACCTCGGCACCTCGATCAATGAGACGACGGCCAGCCTGCGCCTGACCATCCCGCTCTATGCCTCGGGCATGAACCAGTCGCGGCTGCGCGAAGCGCTGGAAAACGACAATGCCGCCCAGTCGACCGTCGACATCACCCGCCGTCAGGTGACCGCTTCGGTGGCCCAGGCGTGGTCGCAGATGCTGGCCGCCAAATCGGCGACGGCGTCGAACGAGGAGCAGGTCAAGGCCGCCCAGGTCGCCGCCGACGGCATCAAGACCGAGCAGCAGGTCGGTCTGCGCACCAATATCGAAGTGCTCAACGCCGAGCAGGACCTGAAGACAGCACAATTGTCGCTGATCGACGCCCGCCGGGCGCAATATGTCGCCGCCGCCCAGCTGCTGGAAGTGACCGGCGTCTTGACGGCGAAGACCCTGGCGCCCGACGTGCAGCTCTACGACCCGACGCAGAACTTCCACAAGGTCAAGAACAAGGGCTGGACGCCGATCGAACCGGTGGTGCACGGCCTCGACAGCCTGGCCGCGCCGAAGTAAATTCCGGCACACATTTACCCCTAAAGTAAACCTGGCCGCGCCGCGTGTTTATCACGCCGGCGCGGTTTGGTTTTTGGCGGGTTGCTGAAGGAGGGCGGTGGCCGGTTAACCCTCGTTAACACACTCTTTACTTCGCCCGCCGAAGCTAGGGGAAAGCGGGGAGCGATTCTTGAAATCCTGCCACGCGAGTTATTCACCGCCGCGACGAAATTGTGGCCGATCTCTAGCGCAAAAGCGTTGCCAAATGCGACGAAGGCGTGTCTCATCATCCGGGTTTCAGATTCGAATCCGATTCGCAGCAGTTGAAAAACACAATGGCAGAACAATCCGCACACGAACCGACGATGGAAGAGATCCTGGCCTCCATCCGGCGTATCATCTCGGAAGACGACGCGCCGGCGGATGAAGCCGCGGAAGCTGCGCCCGAGCCGGAACCCGAAGTGGTCGAGGCCGCCGCTCCGGCGCCGGAAGGCCATGAGGCCGAAGAGGTCGAGGAAGAAGACGTGCTGGAACTGACCCAGCCGTTCGAACCCGCCCAGGGCACCGTCTCTATCGGCGATATCGATGCCTATGAGCCCGAACCGGAACCCGCGCCTGCGCCCGCACCGAAGCCGGCCGCCAAGGCCGCGACCGGTGGCGCTTCGTCGGGTCTGGTCAGCAAGTCGACTGAAGCCCACGCCGCCTCGGCCTTCGGGTCTCTGACCTCGTCGCTGCTGGTCCCAAAGTCCGACCGCACGCTCGAAGACGTCACCCGCGACCTGCTGCGCCCGCTACTGCAGGCCTGGCTCGACGAGAACCTGCCTAGCATCGTCGAAGAGCAGGTGCGCATCGAAGTCGAGCGTATTTCGCGCCAAGGCCGTCAATAGAAATCGTAGATTTCCTTATTCAATAAGGCTAAGAGAGCGGCTCACCTTCGTGTGCCGCTCTTTTTTAATTCCCCTGAAAGATCATGCTGGAAAAGACCTTCGATCCCTCCGCCGTTGAACCCCGCCTGTACCAAGCGTGGGAAAAGTCCGGCGTATTCGCTCCGGCCGATGCGGGTGAGGGCTTCTCCATCGTCATCCCGCCGCCCAATGTCACGGGCTCGCTGCACATCGGCCACGCGCTCAACAATACGCTGCAGGACGTACTGGCGCGCTTTGAGCGCATGCGTGGCAAGGCGGTGTTGTGGCTGCCGGGCACCGACCACGCCGGCATCGCCACCCAGATGGTCGTCGAGCGCCAGCTGGCCGCCGCCGGCAATGAAGGCCGCCGCGACATGGGCCGCGACAAGTTCGTCGCCAAGGTGTGGGAGTGGAAGGCCGAATCGGGCGGCACCATCGTGCGTCAGCTGCGCCGCTTGGGCGCCTCGTGCGACTGGTCGCGCGAACGCTTTACGCTGGACGACGGCCTGTCCGAAGCCGTGCGCACCGTCTTCGTCACCCTGCACAAGCAAGGCCTGATGTATCGCGACAAGCGCCTGGTCAACTGGGACCCGCACTTCCAGACGGCGATCTCCGACCTCGAGGTCGAGCAGAAGGAGGTCGAGGGCGCCTATTACCACTTCGCCTATCCGCTCGCTGACGGTGTCACCTATCAGCATCCAGTCAAGGACGCCGACGGCAACGACACCTTCGAGATGCGCGACTATATCGTCGTCGCCACGACGCGCCCGGAAACCATGCTGGGCGACAGCGCGGTTGCCGTGCATCCGGACGACGAGCGCTATTCCGGTTTGATCGGCAAGGAAGTCATCCTGCCGATCGTCGGCCGCCGTATCCCCATCGTCGCCGACGACTATGCCGACCCGGAAAAGGGCTCGGGCGCGGTCAAGATCACCCCGGCGCACGACTTCAACGACTTCCAGGTCGGCAAGCGTCATAATCTGCCGCAAATCAACATCCTCGACGACGAGGCGCGGCTGAACGGTAGCGTGCCCGAGGAATATCGCGGCCTCGACCGCTTCGCCGCGCGCAAGCTGATTATCGCCCGCGCCGAGGAAGAGGGCTGGCTGAAGCAGGTCGAGAAGACCCGCCACATGGTGCCGCACGGCGACCGGTCGGGCGTGGTCATCGAGCCCTACCTGACCGACCAATGGTATGTGAATGCCGGCGAGCTGGCCAAGGAAGCGATTGCCGCTGTCGAGGACGGCCGCACCGTTTTTGAGCCGAAGAACTGGGAAAAGACCTATTTCGAATGGATGCGCAATATCGAGCCGTGGTGCGTCTCCCGCCAGCTGTGGTGGGGCCACCGCATCCCGGCATGGTACGGGCCGGACGGCTCGATCTTCGTCGCCATGTCGGAAGCCGAGGCCAGGGCGGACGCTGAAAAGCAGTTCGGCAAGCCGGTCGAGCTGCGTCAGGACGAGGACGTCCTCGACACCTGGTTCTCCTCGGCGCTGTGGCCATTCTCGACCATGGGCTGGCCCAAGGAGACCTCCGACTATCAGCGCTTCTACCCGACCCACACCCTGATTACCGGCTTTGACATCATCTTCTTCTGGGTCGCCCGGATGATGATGATGGGCCTGCACTTCACCGGCAAGGCGCCCTTCCAGCGCGTCTTCATCAACGCCTTGGTGCGCGACGAGAAGGGCGCCAAAATGTCGAAGACGAAGGGCAATGTCATGGACCCGCTGGTCCTGATCGACGAATACGGCGCCGATGCCCTGCGCTTCACCCTGACCGCCATGTCGGGCCAGGGCCGCGACATCAAGCTGTCGAGCCAGCGCATCGAGGGCTATCGCAATTTCGGCACCAAGCTGTGGAATGCCGCACGCTTCGCCCAGATGAATGAATGCGCCCGCGTCGCCGGTTTCGATCCGTCGACCGCGACGCTGACCTTGTCGCGCTGGATCCGCGGCGAGGTGCAAAAGGCGCTGCGCGAGGTCACGGCGGCGATCGAAGCCTGCGGTTTCGACGATGCGGCGTCTGCGCTCTACCGCTTTATCTGGAACGTGTTCTGCGACTGGTATCTGGAGCTGGCCAAGCCGATCCTCAACGGCGACGACGAGGCCGCCAAGGCCGAAATCCGCGCCATGACCGCCTGGGTGCTCGATCAGGCGATGATCATGCTGCACCCGGTGATGCCGTTCATCACCGAGGAGCTGTGGGGCCAAAGCGGCGGCGACGGCATGCTGATTTCGCACGCCTGGCCGGCGTTTGATGACAGCGCCATTGATGCGGCGGCCGATACCGAGATTAACTGGCTGATCGATATCGTCAATGAAATCAGGTCGATCCGCTCGGAAATGAATGTACCGGGTTCGGCGCGCGCCAAGCTGATGCTGACCGGGGCTTCCGACGTCACCCGGGCGCGTCTGGCGACTCATGAGGACATCCTGCTGTTCCTTGGCCGCCTGTCGGAGGTCAAGGCCGCCGATCACGCCCCGCAGGGCTCGGTGCCGTTTGTCGCCGCCGAGGCCACGGCGCACCTGGCGATCGCCGAATTCATCGACGTCAAGGCCGAGGCCGCGCGTCTGGAGAAGGAAATGACCGCCTTCGACAAGACGATCGAGCAGACGCAGAAGAAGCTCGGCAACCCCGACTTCGTCGCCCGCGCCCCGGAAGAGGTGATCGAAGAAAACCGCGAGCGCCTGAACGAGGCGATGAGCGGCAAGACCAAGCTGTCGGCGGCGCTGGAGCGGCTGAAAGCGGCAATTTAGACGCGCGCAGCGCCTTATCCCCACGGGGTACCGACCTTTGCCGGTCGGCCTCAAAATCTGTGTAATCTGTGTAATCTGTGGATAAATTCTACAGACGATAGCGCTGCCACCGACCTCAAAAAGTCGATCCACAGATTACACAGATTACACAGATTTTTTCATGGCGCGCCTTTGGCTGCGCCCGCCTTTAGGCTGCTTTCGCAAACAGAGTCTTCGGATCTTTGACCCAGCCGCGGATGCGGGCCTCGTGCTGTTGCGCCGTGCGCGCGGCAACGAAAATAGTGATGCCGCAATAGACGAAGACGGCAATCGGCGCGCGCTTGATGGCGTTGACCTCGGCGATGTTGAGCACGACCGCCAGCACCAGCACGCCGAAGAAGGCCCAGCTGACCCAGGCAAAGGTGCGCTCACCCAGGGGCTTGGCCAGCATGACGATCAGCACGATGGCCGGGGCCAGCATCATCAGATCGTAGTCCATCAACCGTGGATTCAGCAGCTGGGCGATACCCAGCCCCAGCACGATACGTTCGGATGGCTCCAGGCCTGACCATTCGGCGAGCACCAGTCCCGACAGCGCCATGATCCCTGCAAAGACGACGAAGGCCAGTTGCGCGCCGATCGACTGAGCCGGCAGGCCGATCAGCGAGGTGTAGCTGAAGAAGCCGATGCCTGGCTGCTGCTGCACGACGATGGCGCCAAGGATGCCGTGCCATTGGGCGCTCAAGGGCCCGGCGCCGTAGAGCAGCCAGGACACCGCCGCCAAGCCGGCAATCGCTGAAATCGCCGTGGCACGGACGCGGTCGATCAATGGTTTATCCTGATAGAGCAGGACGATGAGGTAAGTCAGGAACACCGGCTTGACCAGGGCGCCCAAAATCACCGCGGCGATGAACGGCAGCCGCGTCCGCGGCAAGGCCAGGGCGCCGGCCAGGGCCAAAGCGTGCAGCGGGATGCCGATATTGCCGCAGGCAAAGGCGGAACCGTTGATGGCGGCAAAGGTCATCAGGCGCAGGACGAACGGCGTCTTCGGCATCAGCTTGAAGAGCGCATACCAGATCAGCAGCAGCGTCGCCGGCACCAGCACGATGAGATAGAGCCAGCGCGCGCCCATCAGGCCCGTGGCATTGACGAACGGCGCGAAAAACGCCGCCACCTGAGGCGCGTAGACGAAGGGCGCCGGGCGGATGCCTTCGCACACCGGGTGCAGGCTGTAGGGCGACTGGCCGTGGGCCAGGCTTTGCGCGCCGCAGATCAGGGCGTCGTAGTCGTTCAACCACCAGCCGTGCTTCTTGGTCAGGCGGCTGACGACATTGCCGAGCACCGGGAACAGGAAGACCAGGCCGAACAGGGCCGCGCCCCACCAGGTGGCGGTCCAGCGGCGGACGAAGCTTAAGGCGTCCGTCACGCGCAACGTCAAGATTGCGTCTCGGAATTGGCCAACCCGGTCGTCAGCTCGTCGCGCAGCCAACCGGCGGCGCGGCCGATCGCCTGACCGGACAGGCCGGCGCCCAGACCGATGACGTAGAGGCTGAAGCCGAGGAAGGCGACGCTGGTCGAATAGCGGCCGTTCTGGATCATGCTGACGAACAGGGTGACGACGCACAGACCCCACAGGATATGCGGGCCATAGCGCAGCAGGGTCTGGATCCACTTCGTCCGCGGCATCAGGCGCAGGTTCGAGGCCTCGGCGGCGCGGCGGGCCAGCATGACGAGGCCCGGCCCGACCAGGAAGACGTCCTGGCTCATGATGCGCGGAATGAGCAGGGCGGCGATGCTGAGGCCGAGCCACAGCCGCTCCTGGGCGGTGAGTTTCAACCGCTCGGCAATGGCCACGGCGGCGCCGGTCAGCACCAGGCTGTAGGCCAGGCAGGCGACCTGGGCGAACATCGTGTCGCCGCGCAGGCCGACCATGGCCAACCAGCCGTAGAAGCCTGAACCCGGCGTCACCTCATAGACGAAGTGCGACAGCAGTTGCGCCCACTGCGACGCGCCGGCCGGGTCGGTCAGGACGAACAGGGCGGTTGGCGCCAGACCGGCGGCCGCGCCGACGACGCACAGGCCGATGCGCCGCCAGAACGGCATGTCGGCCAGCAGCAAAAGCACGAGATAGGTCAAAAACACCGGCTTGACCGCGGCGGCGCAGGCGACGGCGGCGATGAACAGCCACGGCGATACCTCCATCAGCAAGGCGGCGCCCAGCACCAGTCCATGCAGAATGACGGCGACATTGCCCCACATCACGGCCGAGCCGCTGACGAAGACCAGAAACGGCATCTTGTCGCGCCACGATCCGGGCGCCAGGCGCAAGGGTGCTGCGACCAGAGCGACGAGGGCTGTGATAAAGGCAACCAGATACAGGGCAAACAGGCCGGGTTCGGACAGAATGTGCTCGAGTGCCGCGGTAATCTTTGCCACGACGGGAATGTAGACATAGACCGACGGATGCATGCCGTGACACTGCAGATCGAGTGCATAGATCGGCTGGCCGGCCTGAGCCTTCAAGCCCGCGCAGGCCATGGCCTGATAGTCGCCGAACCACAGTTTCGAGTGCTTGAGCTTGGCCAGGATACCGAACAGGAAGGGCAGGATGAATACGAATGGCGTCACCTTCAGGCGCTGAATAGACGCCAGCCACCCGAGAACAGCTTCGCGTTTCACCATTGTGTTTGGGCCCTCAAACGATTATGGAGCGACATCGTCCCCTTGGCTGTAAAAGGCCGGGGCGGCGTTAGTTGGACCTCAATATTTCAGCTTTGACGTCAATGCGGACGCTGGTTGAGCTATGGGGTGTTCGCAGGTGCACAATAAATCGCTTTCTGTTGTTGGGGAACCCCTTTTTGACGACCGTTGTTTCTGACCCGAACGCCGTTGCGGCCACCACCGACGCCGAACCTGCCCTGAGCATGGTCATTTGCACGCTGAACGAAGGCGCCGCCATCCGTTCCGTCATCCTCGAACTTACCGAAACCCTGGGGTCGATCTCGCACGAGATCATCGTCGTCGACGACAACTCGCAGGACAATACCGGCGCCGAAGTGCTCGCGGTTGCGAAGACTCACCCCAATGTCCGTTTGCATGTGCGAACCGATGAACGCGGCCTGTCCTCGGCGGCGATTCGCGGCTGGGATCTGGCACGCGGGCGCGTCCTGGGCGTCATGGACGGCGACGGCCAGCACGATCCCCAGGCTATTCTGGCCATGGCCCAGATGATTTTGAAGGGCGACAAGGATCTGGTCTGCGCCTCGCGTTATATCGGCAAGGTCGATACCGGCCTGTCGTGGTTCCGCGACCTGGGCTCGAAGATGGCGACCGCCGTTACCGGCATCGTACTCAAGGTGCCGCTGACCGATCCCCTGTCGGGCTGCTTCATGATGACGCGCGAATATTATCAGTCGGCGCGGCCGCGCCTGGCGGGTGTCGGCTTCAAGATCCTGGTCGATGTCGCGGCGTCTGCCCGTATCAAGCCGCGCTTCGGCGAGGTCAAGGCGTCGTTGCGCGAACGTCAGGGCGGCCAATCGAAGCTCGACCTGCGCGTCGTTGCTGATCTCGGTGCTCTCTTGATCGAAAAGGCCACCGGCGGCCTTCTGCCGGCGCGGTTTGTGCTGTTCGCCGGCGTCGGCGCCACGGGGGTCGTGGTTTATCTGGCCGTCCTGTGGCTGGCCCACCACCTGCTGCATACCGGCCTGACCATTCCGATCTACCGCTTCCAGTTCCGCCCGGACGATTTCCTGAGCTATGGCCTGGCCATCTGGGTGTCGATGACCTGGAACTTCTTCGTCAACAACATCATCACCTTCCGCGATAAGCGCCTGAAGGGCTGGGGCGTGCTGGGTGGCCTGATCAGCTTCTACGTCGCCTGTTCGATCGGCGCCCTGCTGAGCCTGGCCCTGTCGATCTTCATGAAGGAAAAGCTGCATATCCACTACATGCTGGCCGGCGCCATCGCCGTCCTGCTGAGCAGCGTGTGGAACTACTGGGCCTCGAC
>FTCV01001900.1_pt1 | contig 76610 bp, 56 predicted proteins | sample 1639691 | NCBI WGS metagenome assembly FTCV01 (sample SAMEA3914864, study PRJEB12502) | metagenome | biome: forest; material: soil | place: USA | collected 2012-03-12 | depth 0.3 m
CATTCACGCAGCCTAGCGCAAAGGTCGAGCAGTATTAGGGTAACATCGTGGCGCAGTGATCGGAGGTTGCGCCTTCCCCGCGGGTGAAGAGAAGAAGAGACTGCGGACACGGCAGCGATTCAGCGCCGACGGTGCGTTCCAACCAAGCCTAGGACGACAAAAATCCTCTCAGCCATCATTCCCTTCGCCGGATGAAGCCAACCGGTCGCGATATGCCTTCCACTCTCCAAAACTTTCCTTTGCCGCCGGAAGAGAGAAAAAATCCTCCGTCTGCATATCGATCGCGCGCAGCTTCAAGTGTTCGAGCAGTCGTGCAATGGTCGCCATCGCGTTGCCACCTCCCCGAACGTGCAGCATGATCGAATGGATAACTTCTTCATCCCCCATCCGAAACTCGATTCGGCAGTCGTGTGTAAGCCTCCCAAAAGTCGGATCAGAGAAATCGACCTCAGGTAAAACCTCTAAAATTCGATCAATGACCTGCCAGCGTGGCCCAATCGGCACCTGTTTGAAATTTCCCGCGAACGCATCAACAATTTGGATATCCGGTGGAAAGTTCTGGATAAAAATGTCCCAGCTCATAGCGCGAATTCACTTAGCCTCCGCAATATACACCCCGCCTATGGAGAATTTCCAGATTATCCAGGCGCTCTTCCGCGCAAAAAAGCGGAATCGTACCCGTCTGCTCACCGCCCATACGCCTTCAACGCCTGATCCCTCTCCGCATTCGTGAGCTGCCCTGGCGTCTTGCCCAGCCCCCGAGCATACCCTACCAGAAATTCGTTGTACTCCGCCGCCTCCCTCTGCCCACGTTCCCGCGCATACTCGACATCCCGCTGATCGTCCTCCCGGTCCAAACGGGCACGCTTCTCGGCGTTCATGCAGCCGGTGACGAGAACGACGGAGAGCATCAGGGGGAGGAAATGCATGGCCGGGAAGTCTCCAGGCCACCGCACCGAGGTCAACTCCCCGCCTTGGGAATCTTCCGTCGGGCCGCGTGTACCGGGCGCCGGAATCTTACGCAGCGCCGGCGAGAGATGATAGAATGAATCCAAAATCTCCGCGCCTCCGCCTCTGCGGGAAAAACTAGTCGAGCTGCACCACCGCAAAGTCCGCGACCACTGCAATCACCTTACCTCCTTCATCGAAGCCCACATACGTCGCATACACCCCGTCTCCAAACCCGGAAGAAAACACAATCATGTTCCCCTTGCCGAAAGGCATATCCGCCCAGCTCCACGTATTTACTTCGGTCTCCTCCATTTCATGGATGATCGTCCAAAAGTATTCCGAATCCTCTGTCATCATTCGATCGAGGGTCTCCGCAGCCATCCGGTCCATGAAGCAACCGGTTCCCGCATCGACTGGATAGCCAAAAAATTCCCCAGGTCCAAGCTTCGACCGGTCCGCGCCGCCAAGCGTCATCATGTCCCATGCCGTCGGCGCCGCTTCTTCGAATCGGATCGTCGCAAACGCCACCCGCTGATCGCCATTGAGGTCCGCGATGCTGAGAATCACCGGAAACCGCCCAACAGGAACCTTCAACTCGAAGGGCTCGCGCTCCGGGCATACGAGCGGATCACACGCCACAAGTTCGCCCGTGGGCAAGACCAGATCGCCCACCCGCCGATGTTCAAGCTTCACGTTGCCAACGGTCGCGCCATCGCACAGCGCGCTCGAAAGATATTCGCCAGATACGGGCAGGTTCATTGCAAACCTTTTAAGTACTCCGATGCATTTTGACAATCGCAACCCGGTTTCAGCCCGCAGTCCATTCGGCGCCGGAGGCATTTCCGAAACGTTCCTCAGCTACTGAAGGGATCTGCATCCAAAACCTCTACGTCTCTGCGCCTCTGCGGGACATCATTTTCCTCACCCGCGAAATTGCGCAAAGCCGTCCGTAAGGGCCGCCCGCCCCCCCTACCGCTTTGCCCCCAGCTTCTTAGATTCCCATTCCGTCTCGGAGACGAGCTTGTCAATCAATTGCTCGATGGCCCAAACGTCCAGAGGTCCGCTGTTCGCGTAGTTCGAAATAGATTTCCTAACCCCATTGACGACAAACGAGGTATAGACCGTTTCCAGATCGCTAATTCCCAGGTTCTCGTATTCGTCCTTCATCGCCATGACATCTGCTTTCTGGACGAAATCCGCGAGGTATTGAAACTCCGGCGTCGGAATGGCGCCATTGAAAGTACCAAGCTTTTTCACGTATCGGCCGCCGAAATACTTCACCTTCCCGTCGCTGGTCAGCCTCACCGAGTATTGCGGGCACCAGCCGTAGCATCCCCCTCTCGTAAGCGAAATCTCCGTGACCTGATTTTTATTTTCCAAATCTCCCAAGATACCACCAGGCATGTGAAATCCAAACCTCCCGCCTTTCGTGAGACCATTTTCATCGAGATCTTCAGGGGTGGAAGCATGTTCTTTCAAAGCCTGGCCGCTGTACTCCTCTGCCGTCGTGAAATCGCGAGTCCGAACCCGGGCTTCATAGCCTCGCTCATCTCGAATCGGAGGGGAATCCAGAAACTCAATCACCCGCTTTTCGTTCACCGAGACGGTCGCGGCAGCCGGTGACAGGTGGTCAACTCGCGAGGCAATGTGTGTTGCGAAAGCCAAGAGATCGTCGAAGTTCAGCGAGTTCGAAGAAAGGACGACGACACAAGTGCCGACGCGGCAATAGATGGGTCCGACTGGCTCCAACTGCACGGTTCTGGTTTGATTAAGACCAAATGCTTCGTCGCCAATTTTCAAGGCAACTGGATTCGCGGGATTCCCGTGAGACTGGATGCTTCGTTCCGTGGCGATGAAACGCATCGCGGTTCGGGTCGTTTTCAAAAACTCGAAACCTATGTTGATTTTGCCGTCCCCGCCCACCAACTCGGCAATTTTTCCTCCGGAACCTTCGAGAACACTGGTTTTGTCCGGATTTGGAAGATCCGTCTGCTTCTCAAATTCAAACGTGAATTGATGCACCGGAGTCGCCTCTGGTCCTTTGTACTCGAATGCTGGACAATGGCTGCCAATCCAAGGCTTCAGCACTTGCTTCAGCAGACGCGATTCAAACGCAGACGGCTTAGGAGCATCGGGGCCAACCGCATCAGCCGAAGCGAGAACGAAAATGGCGAGGATGAAAATCGCGGCGCCGCGATCAACCAACCGTCCAAGCTCCAGAAAATGCGCGGAGGGGGATTTCATAGCTGGAGGAATTTCGGCGCCCCCTCACCGCCCATACACCTTCAACGCTTGCTCTTTTTCGGCATTCGTAAGTTGCGCAGGCGTCTTGCCCAGACCACGCGCATATCCCACCAGAAATTCATTGTACTCTGCCGCCGCCCTCTGCCCGCGTTCGCGCGCATATTCGATATCCCGCTGATCATCCTCCCGATCCAAACGAGCCCGCCTCTCCGCGCTCATACAGCCGGTGACGAGAACAACGGAGAAGATCAGGGGGAGGAAACGCATAGGTGGGAAGATTCCAGGCCACAGCACCCAGGTCAAATCCCTGCCGTTGATCAGCCTACTGCTGATCTGGGCCTCTCGCCGACCCGCGGAACCCGAACCATGGAGAAAATGAATCCCGTAGAGACGCTAAGGCACAGAAGATTTTGGCGTCGCGCGAGTGTAAGAAATCGCATGGTCCAGGCTGCGTGAATACACGGTGGGAATTTCGCGCAGATTTGCAGAGGTAAAGAGAACATCTGGATCTAAAATCTCTGCGTCTCAGGGTCTCTACGGGAAATCACCGGCGCCGTTACTCGCACTCCCCGGCGACCGGTTTGCCGTCCCAGTCGATGAAACCACCTGGTCGCAAAATGCCGTCCACCCGCCAAAGCTCTTCAGGGCCGCCTGATAAGAGAAAACCTCTCCCGTCTGGCAATCGATCCCTCGGAGCTTCAGATGCTCGAGCAACCGTGCAATCGTCGCCATCGCGTCACCCCTTCCGCGCACGTGCAGCATGAACCCATCGCACACATCCCCATCGCCCATATTAAACTCAATCGTAAAGCCCGGCTGTCCAAACATCCCCCACGTTGGATCGGAAAAATCGACCTCCGGCAAAACTTCCAGAATTCGCTCAATGACGTCTTTCCGCGCTCCAAGTGGAGGCGCACCGTACTCCGCGGGGAGGGTATCGAGACGTTGGACTTCCGGCGGTAGATCCAAGATGTAAATGCCCCAGCTCATAGTGCGAAATCACTTAATGATCGAAAACTTCGCCGAGTGCATGCGAAAATGCGTGGACCAAGATTCCTCATCCACGTCGTGGGCTACGACTTACACATCGGCATGCAGACCAGAGTCCGATTGCCCTGAGCGAATGGCGCGTCGCGGTCGAGGCGACCGAAGGGGTGCGTCTGTTCGCCGCGATGCGCACACCGCCACCAACCCGTGGACCGGCGAAGTCATTAAAATTCGCGTCCGGGAGAAAAACGTAGACGCAGAGGTTTTCTTCCCAGATTCCTTCGACCTTCGACAATCCACCCGAGTCCGCCTCTCGGCCCTCATGCAGCTCGTGACGAGAGTCATGGAGACGATCAAGTAGAGAAAACGCCCGAGAGGCGAAATCTCAGACCCGAGCGAGCGGTCAACTCTCTGCATTTGCTTCCGAACGGCAAATCTATCCTCATTGCGGCGCGCCCGCATTTTGTTCCGAAAAACTCAGCTCACCCTTAGTCCCGTCGGGAAGTTGCTGTCATCTCGATGCATTGCACAAAGCAACGCAAATGTCACAGTCTTTTTGACACGCGACATCTGTCTGAATTCTCATAGTTCAGCCGACGATCCAGAAAAAAAGCTTGAGTCAAACTCCGTCATTCGGTAACCACACCGCACAGACTTCTGGCCTTAAAAAATGCCTATGAATAAACCCATTTGGGGGCAGTGGATTTCTCTCGTTGTACAATGGGTTTGGGCGAGCCTGACCCTCCAGGCATTTCCCTTTGAAGGTCGCGTCGAGATAGTGCTCTCGCGCAAAGGCGCCGAAAATTCCACGATTCTTTACACCGTGGGGGCCGGGAATATGCGGATTGAATCGGTGGATTCGAAGGCGCAGAAGCCGATTAATATAATCGACCTGAAAACTGGCACAACGACGCTGCTCTTCCCTCGCAACCACACTTTCGTTCATTTCCCTCTGCCTGGCAGCCGACCGTCGATGCCAGCGATAGATAGCCGTCCAATGCCGCTTAGCAGCCTGCCGCCAGGAATCGGTCCACAATCGGGCGTGCTTGACCCCAGAGCGAACGAGCAAGGCGCCGCGACTACCGCGCCACCTATTCCATCTCTCGGCGCCTCGCCGCCCGCGGGTATCGGTCCGAATGGAAGTGTCAACGGTCTCACGGCCTACCCAGTCATCCCACGCTCAACTGCCGCACCCTCGTTCCAATCCGGGTTCGGACCACAATTCTCGCCATCCTTCGGGACAACTTCGCCCGGCGTTGGCGCAGCGTCAGCCGCTCTACCGGCGATGCCGTTGGCGGGGGAAATGGAGAAGGTCGAACTCGCGCCAACCCATATTTCCTCGAACATTCTTGGTTATCATTGCGTTCAGTACGAACTCAAGCAACAGGGAGAAACCGCGGAAATCTGGGCGACAAGTGAACTTTTTCCCTGGGATCCATATTTGCTTGGTCAGCCGCGCAGCTCTGGCCCACAAAGCATCGATGAGCAATGGTCTAAACTCTTGAAGGCAAAAGGGCTGTTTCCACTACACGTCCTCGTGCGCTTTTCCGACGGTTCAGAGCGAAGCCGCCTCGAGGTCACATCCATAAAATTGCAAAAACTGAGTCTTGACGATTTCAAAGCCTTTGAATTGCCGGCCGGGTACGCAGAGGACCAGCCATTGCCATTTTAAAATCAACATAACTAACACCTATGAAAGCGGCCAGATTTTCCTCCTTTTGCAGTTTGTGCGTGATCGCGTACGCATTTCTTGATTCATCCAATATCAGTCTTGGCCAGGGCAGTCTTACTCCACCTGGGGCTCCCTCCCCAACCATGAAGTCGCTCAGTGATCTGGATAACCATATCGGAGTCGCAGGAGATCAACGCGTGGCCGTTCCGAACGGCGTGCTGCCAACCACCTATACGATTGATGCGCCGGGATCGTACTACCTCACTGGCAATTGCGTCTCCAATGCCGGAACCGCTATTATCATCTCATCAAGCAATGTGACGCTTGATCTCAATGGTTATTCAATTACTTCGACCGGGTCCGCCCCTGCCGGCAGTGGAGTGCTCCTCACCGGCGTCATCTCGAATATCCATATTCACAACGGCTCGATTGCCGGAACAGCTAGCCAGACCGACGGAGTTTTCAGCGGAGGCGGTTTCGTCAATGGCATTTCCACATCCGCCGGCCCGCAAAGTGGTGTGCAGGTTTCTCGCGTTTCGGTGTCCCGCTGCCAAAACTCCGGTATTAACCTCGCTTTTGGCAAAACGACTCTCATTGATTCCTGTGCCGCTGATTCGGTCGGAGGAGTAGGACTTCTGGCCACAGGCGTTGTCAATTCGGTGGCCTGGGCCTGTGGTGGCGACGGAATTGACGCCTCTAACGCGGCGAATTGCATCGGACATACGCTGAGTGATGGCACTGCAGGAGTGCATGCGATGAACGCGAGTGATTGCTATGGGGCCTGTGACGGCGCGAATGGCTTCGGGCTGATCGGGTTCAATGCAACAAACTGTTTTGGGACCACGAGCGGCAGCGGTAGCATTGGCCTGAGCGGAACTACGTGCAGCAATTGCTACGGCTACAGTGGTCATGAGTCCAGTGGAGAGGCCGGCATAACGGCGACCACAGCAAACAATTGCGTTGGCTATAGCGTGAGCGGTAGCGGACTCGGCGCATTCAGCGCCGCCAATTGCCGGGGTGATTGCGAATCGGGCGCGGATCATGGTCTAGTTGCCACCATAGCCCGTGGGTGCTATGGCGCCTGCAACGGCGCTGGAGTCGGCGTCTATGCCTATCAGGTCGCCAGCGACTGTTACGGCATCAGCGTTAGCGGCTACGGCATAAGCGCCAATTGCGCAAGCAATTGCTCCGGCGTCAGCAATAGCTCGGTTGGGGTCACGGCGAATTTGGCGAGCAACTGCTTGGGAGCCAGCAGCAGCGCGGCTGGGATCATCGCGAATTGCGTGAGCAACAGCTACGGCTCCTCTCACAGCGGCATCGGCCTAAGTGCTGAAGTTGCGAGCAACTCCTACGGTCTATCCAATTCCTCGTACGGCGTCTACGCTAATGTATCGGCAATCGGGTGCTATGGCTCCAGCCTCGGAAACAGCATTGGCCTGTACGCAAATCACATCACAATTGGATCACTAGGCGACTGTGTCACGGGCTTCGGATTGCACGCGATCATCGCAAATTCATGCATTGGTTTGGGAACAAATGGCTCGGATGTCTTGAATAAATACAACATGCCTTAAGATGCGATCGGAAGCCGGTGATGCATACTGCGATCTTTTTTGAATATGAATGTCCGATTCTTCGTGCTTTTGGAAGCGCTGCTTGGCGGCTTTGCCTGCGCTTGGGCGGATTCCACTGTCAATCCAGTTAACGCCTACTCGTGGGGAGCCAACACCGGCTGGGTGAACTGGCGCGCAGACGGCATCAATGGAGCGTCCATTGGTGAATACGTGTGCTCCGGCTACATTTACAGCGCGAATGTTGGCTGGATCAATCTAGGTAGTGGTCGCCCGGTCAACGGCATTCGGTACCAGAACAACTCGAGCGTGGATTTCGGAGTGAATCTCAGTGTCGATCCTGCGCAACCCTGTTACGGTTTGCTTCGGGGCTATGCGTACGGCGCGAACATCGGCTGGATCAACTTCGAAAGGCAGGGCAATGCACGCGTAAAGCTATGCGATGGAGCCATGAGCGGCTTCGCATATTCGGCAAACTGCGGCTGGATCAATCTTGACGACCTGCACGGTCACTATGTGCAAACCGATTCCATCGCCAAGGGCGCGGACACCGACGGCAACGGTTTGGCGGATGCATGGGAATATACTTTTTTCGGTCACACCGGCGTCGATCCAAATGGCGACGCGGACGGAACCGGACAAACAAATCTCTTCAAGTATCTGGCTGGGCTGGATCCACTGGACGGTTCGCGTTTCATTCTGACGATAAACACGATTACAGGACAGCCGACCGAGCGAAGTTTAAGCTTTGGTCCGATTGCCTGCTTTCGCTCCTACGTCATTGAATTCGCCCCGATACTGGGCAATGAAAGCTGGTCCGCACTCGCGACGGGATCATCACCAGTAGACGTCGACACCACTCGAACCGTAGTTGATACTGCGGCCGTCGGAAATCAGCGCTTCTACCGTGTAACGATCAGCCATCCGTAGCTAGAAGTGGCCGCGCGAAAGGCTTTCGCTCCGTCACCCTGATACTTCTCGTTATTCATCGCCCGCTGTATCCCATCGGAAGTTCTGTGGACCTGCTTCGTTCCTTCGTGTGAGACTATCTCCGCATGAACTTCGCCCCGATACCGGTGGATTGGAGATTCATCAATTCACACAGAGTGAAAAAAGTTCACACGAAGACTCGAAGCGTACCCGCGGCCTCGCCGGAGCAATCATCAGCTCGTTCGAAAATGAGCATCTGCCAATCAACCATGAACTGAGGCGGCGCAAAGTAGGCGAGGCATTCTTATCTCGCGCGGAGTACCGGAGACGTGGCGGGGCGGGAACCGCGCTCCGTAAACACTCCAACATGCCATTCACAGTTAGGCATTCTTCCTATTCCTCCCATTCTCCAAAATAGCCGCCCGCCCCAGGCGCGCTTACAGCACGCCTGGGCGGTTAAAACCGGCCCTCTTTGAGGGGCGTCTTCGACGCTGCGAGTTAGCCTCGCAGACTCACTATCTTTTCGGCTACGCCGGAAGATCGTTTTCCAACACGATCCGGTAGCGCGCCTTCCCTGACCGCAGGCGCTCCAGAGCATCGTTCACCTTGGACATAGGGAAGGTTTCGGTCACTGGAGCCACTCCGTGCCGCGCGCTGAAGCTCAGCATCTGGTCGATATCCGTCGGCGCCCCGGTGGGCGATCCGGAGACCGATTTCTGGCCCATGATAAGGCCGAAAGCCGGCACCTCCAAGGGCTTGAGGACCGCGCCGACGACATGCAGGACGCCTTTGGGCGCGAGCGTGTTCAGCAGCGCCGGGACGTCGAGCGGCACATTGATGGTCGAAATGATGAGATCGAGGCTGCCGGCGAGTTTCGTCAATTCGCCGTCGCGCTTGGTGTTGTGGACCTGGTGGGCGCCGAGCTGATGCGCTTCCGCTTCCTTGCTGTCGCTCGTGGTGAAGGCGTGCACTTCACAGCCCCACTTATTGGCGAATTGCAGCGCCATGTGGCCGAGTCCGCCGATGCCGATGATGCCAACCCGCGCGGTGGACGGGATATTGTGGATAAGGAGCGGAGCGAAAACCGTGATGCCGCCACAGAGGAGCGGGCCGGTTTTGGCGGAGTCGAGCGCCTCGGGCAGCGGACGCACCCAGGGCCATTGCGCCCGCAGGTAATTCGCAAAGCCGCCATGGCGGCCGACGATGGTGCCCTGACCTTGCGCGCAGAGGTGGTGTTCACCGGAGAGACATTCGTGGCAGGACAGGCAACTCGAGGCGGTCCAGCCAATGCCGACGCGCTGGCCGATTTTCAGACCCTTGGCGTCGGAACCGAGCGCGGTCACGGTGCCGATGGCTTCGTGGCCGGGGACGAAGGGGTATTTGGACATGCCCCACTCGTTATCGAGCATGGAGATGTCGGAGTGGCAGATGCCACAGTGGGAAACTTTGATTTCGACTTCTTCGGAACCGAGCTCGCCGGGTTCGAAGCTGAAGGGCTCCAGGGGAGCGTGAGCCGAGGGGGCCGCGTATGCGTGGTACGTTTTCATGGGTTTGAAAGGAATTGGCCGGGCCGCGGAGTGGCTGGATTGCCGGGGATTCGCGGCGAAGCTTTTTTTGGCAGCCGGAACGGGAATCTGCAATGCTGGGCAAAGGTAAATTTCGGCGCGAATCGCCATTGAGACGAGGCCACAGAGAGTGGCCGTAGCCGTAAGAATTTCCGTAGTTTATCTTCGCCCCGTGATATTCCGGAGCGGTCCCCCCTTCGCTCCTTCGCTCCTTCGCTCCTTCGCTCCTTCGCTCCTTCGCTCCTTCGCTCCTTCGCTTCTTCGTGCCTTCGTGCCTTCGTGTGAGTATTTTTCCCTCCGTATGGCTCGATCGACGCTGAAGTCATTGGCTTTGAGCAAATCCCGCACAGCGATTTTCTCACACGAAGGCACGAAGCCACGAAGCTGGCCGGGGACCTGCCAAAGTGCTGCCGCCGAACGGGCCAGGCTTGTGAAGAGATTGGCTCAAGGAGACACCCACGTCTTTTCAAATGCTTCCGCCCCGCGGGCGCGACTCCGTGTCCACACTCCCAGGAGGCGCCCCTCGCGATGCCCAGGCAAAAACCTCGCGGAGAATCCCTCAAACATCTTGCAGGGGCGCGTGGTTGTCTGTCGTACCCAGCCAGCCTCCCTGTATTGTGATCTCTTCTCCTACTGCCGCCGCCACCGCTCTCCTCCTCTGCACAGGCTCTGCCTTTGCCGCCGTCGAAATGAAGGAAGGCCCCGATAAAATCCGCGTCGAAATCGATGGACAGCTCTTCACCGAGTACTGCTTCACCGGCGCCCCACACGTCTATTTCTACCCACTAATTGGACCCGGCGGCGCGCGGATGACGCGCGATTGGCCGATGAAGGATTCCCCTGGCGAAGACCACGATCATCCGCATCATCGCTCGCTCTGGTTTGCCCATGGGGCGGTGAATGGCTACGATTTTTGGACGGAAAGCGCTTCCTTTGCCAAGGGCACGCCCCCTCACCCGCTCGGCGAGATTCATCACGACAAATTCCTCGAAGTGAAGGGCGGCGAGAAGGAGGGCGTGATCCGCGATCAGCTGAAATGGGTGACGAGCGACGGGACCACCCCGCTGACCAGCGTGCAGACCCTGCGCGTGTACGAACGCCCGGCCAACGAGCGCCTCTTCGACTTCGAAGTTGCCCTCACGGCCGGCGACAAGGACGTGATCTTTGGCGACACGAAAGAAGGCGCGATGGCCATGCGTGTCGCAGAGTCCATGAAGCTCGGGACGAAGGCGAAACCGGGAACCGGCCACATGGTCGACAGCTCGGGCAATCACGACAACGATGTCTGGGGCAAGCATAACGACTGGGTGGACTATTCCGGACTCGTAGATGGGAAGCCCGTAGGCATCACCTTTTTCGACAATCCCAAGAATCCGCGCCATCCCACCCGCTGGCATGCGCGCGATTACGGGCTTTTCGCCGCCAATCCCTTCTGCGAAAACGAAATGGACAAGACGCAGCCCAAAGGCGCCGGCGACTTCAAAATCCCGGCCGGCCAGACGGTCACGTTTCGCTACCGCATCCTCCTCCACGAAGGCGACGCCGCCCTGGCCAAGGTCGCCGAGCGCTACGCCGAATACGCTTCCGAAAACAAGTAATCCTCTCTCCCATGAATCAAACTCGCCGGTCTTTTCTCAAATCCTCCCTCCTCGCCACCGCCGCCGTCTCGCTGCCCGCGCGTCTGCGCGCCGCCGCGGAAGGCGCGAACGGTGACATCCGCGTCGCGGTCATTGGCTTCAATGGCCGCGGCCAGGAGCATCTCAAAAGCTACCTGAAGCTGAAGGGCGTCCGCGTGGCGGCCCTTTGCGATGTCGACAGCAGCGTGCTGTCCAAGGGCGTCGCCCAGGTGGCCAAGGAAAAAGGCGCGGAGCCGAAAGGCTACACTGATCTGCGCAAACTTTTCGAGGACAAGGACATCGACGCCGTCTCCATCGCCACACCGAATCACTGGCACTCGCTGGCCGGCATCTGGGCGATCCAGGCGGGCAAGGACGTCTATGTGGAAAAACCCGTCTCGCACAATGTGTGGGAAGGTCGCCAGCTCGTGAAATGCGCCGCCAACAGCAAGGCGGTCGTCCAGATGGGCGTGCAGAGCCGCTCCGGCTATGGCCTGCGGGCCGCGGAGGCCTGGGCCAAGGCGGGCAATCTCGGCAAGATCAAGTACGCTCGCGGGCTCTGCTACAAGCGCCGCGCCTCGATCGGCAAGGTCGACGGCGCCCAACCCATCCCGGACAATATCGATTACGATCTGTGGTGCGGGCCGGCGGCCAAGCTGCCCCTCATGCGCGCCAAGCTGCACTACGACTGGCACTGGGTCTGGAACACGGGGGCCGGAGATCTCGGCAACCAGGGCATTCACCAGATGGATATCGCCCGGCGTTTCCTCGGCGAGGCTGCGCTTTCGCCCAAGGTTTACGCCGTGGGAGGTCGCGTCGGCTATGTCGATGACGCCGAGACGCCGAATTCGCTCTACGTTTTCCATGACTATGAGAAGGCGCCGCTGATTTTCGAAGTACGCGGTCTCCCGAGCAAGAAGGACGGGAAGGAAATGGACAAATATCGCGGGGCCAGCGTGGGCGTGATCGTGCAATACGAGAATGGCTCGATCGTGTGCCCGAACTACAACGACGCCGAGGCCTACGACAACGACGGCAAGCTCATCAAGAAATTCACGCATCCGGCGGCCGGTGAACAGCCGCCCGCCGACGTGGCGCCGTCGGAGCTCTCGGAAAATCACTTCGAGAATTTCATCAATTGCGTGCGCAGCCGGAATAGCGCCGGTCTGCACGGTCCGATCCTGGACGGCCACATCTCGAGCGCGCTCTGCCACACGGGCAATATCTCTTACCGCATCGGCAAAAAGGCGTCGCAAGACGAATTGCGCGAAGCCGCCAAGGGCTCGCCCGACGCGATGGATTCACTGCAGCGCCTCTTCTCGCATCTCGCGGCCAATGAAGTGGACGTGAATGTGGACAAGTTGACGCTGGGCCAGTTCCTGAAGATGGATCCGCAGACCGAGAAGTTCATCGACAACGCCGACGCCGACAAGCTGCTGAAACGGGAGTATCGCGCTCCGTTTGTCGTACCGGAGACGGTTTAACGAAGCACGGCAGAAAAACTGACAGCCAACCGCGGCGCTGCGAGACAAGTTCTCGCAGGTCGCGGTTGGTCTTTTTTGGGATAGGCAACGATGAGTTGCCTGGATAAAGTTAAGGGGAGCTAGCCAGGAAAATATCAACCTTGCCTATTTGCGGCGCCTCCACGCCGATCACTTAAATCCCCATAACCAATACACCCACTATTTGATTATTTGCCCGTGTAGCGGTCCACTACGTAGACTATAGGCCTCGAGCGCCCTTCGGTCTGCAGTCGGGTTTGGTCAACTTTTACTACATCGTGCAATAGGCGATCCCGTCAAGGCTGGCAAGTCCGCGTACAAGTCCGCGAGGTTTTGGAGTGCGGTGGTTCTGCACCGCTTTTGGAGTGGGCAAGTTGAAACCGATGCAGCTCAACCGCCTTTTCCAAAGCAGGCATTGGCCTCATCGTCCCGGATGGGTGACCTATCCGTAGGCGATAAGTAAAGTAGACTCGCGGAGAGGCACTACAGCTAAAGCCTCCTCAGGATTGGACGTGCGGTCGATAACCCGCCGAACCGGGAAGGCAACGCCCGACGGGCTGAACTCGATCAATTCGCATTCACCTCAACTGGCCCACTCCGAAAGCGGTGCAGGACCACCGCACTCCAAAACCTCGCGGCATTACACTCCGCATTGCCAAATTAGGAGGCGACTGCAGCACGTCGAGACAAGGCGACGTGTAACGCAAACACGTCAAGCTCACGCGGGGCCAAGATGATACCTCCAGCAACTATACGGCCAGATCCCCGCAACGCCGCAGCCTGTACTGTAGCAGTTTACGCTAACGGGTTGACTAGGCTTTTACCGGACGCTGCAATTTTAAGCCTTATTCTTCCGATACTCTTCCCAGCGACGGCGAGCCGCTTCGGCAATGCGGGCCTTGCCTTCCGGGCTGAGTTCGCGACGGCCAGTTCGTCCGCCGGCCGCTTTTTTGAGTTTAACGGTGGTATCCGAATTGCGCCGACCGGCAGGGCGACCCCGCCCGCGCTTACTTACGGCGGAAGTTTCATGATGAACGGCTGCTGCCGTGACGGCGCCAATGGAGCCGGCAGAGCCCAGCAGGCCCGCCAGCTCTGTCTCGAGCCGCTGGAGTTGCTCAGCGACGTGTACGGCGCGCTTGAGTTGATCGAGTGAGGGGAGGGATGCCATAGACATAAGATGTTGTGTTATCCGACATAATCGGTTACCAACAGTGTTTTGCGCCTAGCTAGTGAGAAATTTTTTCACGAAGTGACAACTTTTTCTCTCACCAGCGGCGATTTACTCTTTTCCGGCAATGCCCACCAAGCGCTCAGGACCCTCCAAAACTGAAAAATCCACAAAAGCCATCTCACCTGTGGAGAAAGCCAGCCAACGCTATCTCGAGTGGCTGAGCCGTTATATCTTCATTCTCGATAGTGATCTGGCGCGAAAATATGAGAAAATGCGGGAGGATGCCGGCGGGTTCGTCTTTTTCCGCGGCACTTTCTATCGCTGGGCCAGTCTCTGGGAAGAAAAGCGCCGTGATTTGCGCGATCGCGGGGTACTCATTGCCGGCGCGCCCGAGATCTGGAGCGTGGGTGACCTGCATGTGGAGAATTTTGGCACCTGGCGTGACCGCGAAGGGCGACTCATCTGGGGAATCAATGACGTCGATGAAGCCTATCCCATGCGCTACATGAATGATCTCGTGCGTCTCACCACGAGCGCCTTTCTCGCCATGGCCAAAAAGCAGTCGGCGCCAAAGTGGCAAATCTCCCGTGAACGGGTGTGTGAGTCGATCCTGAGCGGCTACGGCGAAGCGCTGAAGGCCGGCGGGCGGCCCTTCATCATGGAGCGGGCCAAGCCCTGGCTTTGGAAAATGGCCACCTCACCCTCCCGTAGTCCGGAGGAATTCATGGAAAAGCTGAAGGCCAAGATCAAGCCGCTCAAGTACTCGCTGCCCGCAAGTCTGGCGAAGAAAGCACAACAAGCCCTGAGACGCGCAGCTCCCAGGGAAGGGAAAGGCGGCGATCTCTTTCGCCGACGGGCAGGCGTCGGCAGCCTGGGGCGGCCGCGCGTCGTGCAATTCTTCACGGTCATGCACGGCGAAGTGATTCGTGAGACGAAGGCCGTTGCGCCTTCGGCTTGTGTCTTTGCCGGCTATGGAAAGCCCGCCAAAAATGGCTACAGGAAGATCCTCAGCGCGGCGGTGCGCATCCCGGATCCCTTCTTCTCCGCCGCGGAGGGATGGGTGACTCGCCGCCTCGCCTTCGACAGCGACAAAATCGGGATCGACTCACTTGCGTCACTCGCGGAAGCCGAGGATTTCTTTCGCGCCATGGGCGCAGAGACGGCAAATCTGCATCTGAGTGACCCGGAGATCGCAGAAGTGCCCCGCCACCTCCAGGCGCAGAATCGCAAGCGACCGGACTGGCTGCTCGTGGCGGCGCAGGAAATGGTGGATGTCATGAAGAAAGACTTCGCCGACTATCTCCAAAGCCCGCTCGGGCGGCCGAAGCCGAGTGAGGTGAGATAGGGAAGCGGAATCGGAGCACGGGCATTCCTGCCCGTGACCTCCTTCGAGCCCCACTGCTTCACTCCCGGGCATCGCTCCTTGGCAACGAGGACGTCTCATTGGCGAGATGTCGGCGCTCGCATTCCACCGGGATTCAGGAAGCCCGAAGGCGTGCTTCGGGAACGGGCAGGAATGCCCGTGCTCCTTTCATGCGCCTCGGATAGCCAAATTGGCCAAACTCCGGTAGAAAACCGCCCTCCTCGTAGAGCTCCCAAAACTTTTTTCAAAAAGCCGAAAAAATACGCTTGCGTATCAATTTCCCCCGTGCAATTCTACAAGCGTTCTGGGGGGAACAGCAGCCCTTCGGCAGCCAGTCGGCTCCGAGGGGCTGCATTTTTTTTGCGGTAAAGCCAAGGCTGGCGCCCCTCGCAAATCGAACCCGCGTGCGCTGCCCCCTTGCATCCTGCGCGCCAATCCGCATCCTACAGGCCATGCCGTACCACATCGACCTGCACTGCCATTCGTTTTTCTCCGGCGATGGTGTGAGCAGCCCGGAGGAACTGCTGGCGACCGCCCGGCGGAAGGGGCTGCATGGATTTGCCCTTACGGATCACAATACCTGCGACGGTTCCCACTATCTCATCGATAAAGGGCTCATGCGCGAAGACGGACTGCCGGTGGATGGCTTTCTCATCATCCCCGGGGTCGAGGTGACCACGCGCGAAGGGCATCTCCTCTGCCTGGGCGTGATTCTCCCGAATCTGAAAGGCCGTCCAGCAATCGAAGTCGCACAGATCGTGCGGGAAAAGGGCGGCCTGGCAATCCCGCCCCATCCTTACGATCTCTTCCGAGCGGGCATTCGGGAGCCGGTGCTGGATTCGATGGAGATGGACGCCCTGGAGGTCTTCAATGCGGCGACCACCTTGAAGCGGTACAACGTCTTTGCGCGTGAATACGCCGCGAAGCGGAAACTTCCGATGACGGCGGGCAGCGATGCGCATCACGAGGCAGCCATCGGCACCGCCTACACCACGGTGGAGACCAGCGATTTTTCGACGACCGGCGTGCTGGCGCAGGTCAAAAAAGGCGGGAACGATCTGCATGAGCAGTATCTCAGCCGGAAGGACAAGGTGCGGAAGACTCTGAACAACTGGCTGCGGCTGCGGCGAAAGCGCGTCCACACGCCGGCGAATGGGGCAGCGGCGTAGCGTCGCGCCTAAATCTCCTAAGCCCCGCGCCCCTACGGGATCATCCCCGTCGCGCGCATCAGCCTTCCGTCCCGCGTCCCGTTCCCCCGGTTTCATTTGAATTTCCCTCCACCCTATTTGACCTTTAAGCCGTGAGGTTGGCTCCCCCTTCCCATCGAACTCATCTTTTGGCTGCACTTCTGGCGCTCCTCGTCGCAGGGAGCGCCTTGGTGAGCGGCCTCATGCACTGTCGTGATCTCGAGGGCCGCTACATTCATGTGCTCGCGCCCGAGTTTTACGACGTGAAGCTCCAGGGCGTGGCCCTGCAAAAGGAGGCTTTCGCCCAGAAGGATCTGCTCGTCCTCTATGGCAGCTCGGAGCTCGTGCGGGAGATGCCGAACAACGCCACGCAGTTTTTCGAAAATTACCCCACGGGTTTCGGCGTCTTCCCCGTCGGCAAGCCTGGCGCGACCTCCCTTTCCGTCCTGCAAAAAGTCGCCGCCGTCGGAGACGATCTGCGGGGCAAAAAAGTCGCCTTCTCCATCTCACCCGGCTGGTTTTTCACCAACGAGATCGATCCCAAGTACTACGAGGGCAATTTTTCCGAATTGCAGGCCAGCGAGCTGGCCTTCAGCACGAAACTCTCCAGCGGTCTGAAACGGGATATCGCCCGGCGCATGCTGAGCTATCCCAAGACGCTCTCGCATCGCATGCTGCTCCGGTTCACCCTGGAGCGCCTGGCGCGCGACACCTTCAAGGATCACTGCCTGTACTGGATCGCCTGGCCGCTCGGGAAGCTCGATGGCGCCATCCAGCGCGCCCAAGACCACCTTGAAGTCGCCCTTCACATCCTCGACGAAGACGACAAGCTCGACAAAGCCAACGCCACCACGCCCACCAATCGCCCGGGCAAGCTCCTGAACTGGAGCGACGTCCTCAAAGGCGCCGCGCGCTTCGCCAACAACGCCGCCCTCCAAGCGAAGCGCAATGAAGTCGTCCGCCGGCATCTGCCGCGGGCCTCGCGCGACAAAACCTTCATGGCCACCATCGCCACCGCCGGCGAGTGGACCGACATCGAGCTGCTCATGCGCACTTTCAAGGAGCTCGGCGCCGAACCGCTCTTCCTCAGCATGCCCATCGAGGACATCCGCCTGGAGGTGTATGGCATTTCCTCGGATGTGCGGGCGGCCTACATTCAGCGGCTCGACGGGCTGGCAAAGCAATACGATATCCCCCTGCTCGATTTCCACGAGTACCAGAAGGACCCGGCTTTTCTCGTCGATTTCCTCGATCACCTGAGCAGCAAGGGCTGGCTCTATTACAACAAGGCCCTCGATGATTTCTTCCACGGGCGCATCAGCAGCCTTTGACATTTTCCATAAATCGGCCTTCCCTTCCGACTCCCTTTTTCCCTATGGCCGCTGAAAACGAAGCTAAAATCCTCGATGTCCTGGCGGGTGTCGCCGAGACGGACGAGGTGCGCACCAATCCCGACCTGGCGCTTTACGATCTGCAAATCCTCGACTCGATGAAGACGGTCGAGCTCATGGTGGCCTTCTCGAATGAGCTGGGCGTGGAGATTTCTCCCGCGGAATTCGAACAAGCCACCTGGGCCACACCGGCCAAGGTCGTCGCCGATATCGCGGGCCGGATGAAGAACTGAGCCGCGCCGGCAAAACCCCTCGCCATCCATGCCGAACCGAATCAAAGCCTGGCTCGAAAGCCACCCGGTCGCGCGGCTGATGCTCCTGACCCTCTACTATTTTGCCATCATCGCCGGCTTGGTGGCGCTTTATGGTCGCGGCGATTTCTCGACGCCGGCCTTCGTCTATCAGGAGTTCTAAGTCTGCCGCGGATCGGCGAAATTCGGGAGAGGCTTGCAATTGTCGTGGATTCCACGGCATTTTGATCCAGTTTTCCGCGACAGAAATTCCCATCTGTCGCAGCAGACGATCTGCTTAGTACACATCTATCTCCATGCATTTGCTCGACCGTATCGACCATTGGGCGCAAGCCACGCCCGATCGCCTCGCGCACCGGAGCAACGATCGCAGCCTCACCTACCGCGAGCTGATCGACCGCGCCAATGTCCTCGCCGCCTGGATCGAGACTGAGTACGCTGGCGACCGAAGCCCCGTGGCGGTCCATGGTCACAAGGAGCCGGAAATGCTCATCGCCTTCCTGGCGGCGGTGAAATCCGGCCGGCCTTACGTGCCCATCGACTACTCGATCCCAGCGCAGCGTGTGGAGCGCATCATCGCGAATTCCGGCGCGAAGCTCGTCCTGACGCCGGAGCGCGTGGCCGAACTGGCCGCGGAAACGCGTAGCGCCACCCTGCGCCGCGTCGAGGCGCAGGATCCCTTCTATATTCTCTTCACCTCCGGCAGCACGGGCGAGCCGAAGGGCGTGGTCATCACGCTGGCCAATCTCACGCACTTCGTCGACTGGATGCTCGCCGAGCAGCGGTTTACAGAAGCCGGCGAGACCTTTCTCAATCAGGCCCCGTTTTCCTTCGACCTCTCGGTCATGGACCTCTACCCGAGCCTCGTCTCGGGCGGCACGCTCTTCAGCATCACGAAGGATCACGTGGCCAATCTGAAGCGCCTCTACGAGGCCTTCGCCGTCTCCGGCGTCAGCGCCTGGGTGTCGACGCCTTCCTTTGCCCAGATGTGCCTCATCGAGAAAACTTTTGCGCAGCCGATGCTCCCGGCCCTGCGGCGCTTTCTCTTCTGCGGCGAGACTTTGGCCCCGGAGACTGCCTCGCAGTTGATCGAGCGCTTCCCGGAGGCCGAGGTCTGGAACACCTACGGGCCGACCGAAGCCACCGTGGCTACGACATCCATTCGCGTAGATCGCGCCGTGATCGCCGCGCATTCGCCGCTGCCCGTGGGCGCCTCCATGCCCGGAACGCGCGTCGTGATCCTGGATGAAAAAGGCGAACGCGCCCCAGAAGGCGAGCGCGGCGAGATCGTCATCGCCGGGCCCAATGTGAGCCCGGGCTACCTGGGCCGCCCGGATCTCACTGCCAAGGCCTTTTTCGTCTACGACGGCGCGCCGGCCTATCGCACCGGAGACTGGGGTCGCGAACGCGAGACGCAGCTCTTCTTCGAAGGCCGCATGGACAGCCAGGTGAAAGTAAATGGCTACCGTATCGAGCTCGGCGACCTCGAAGCCAATCTCCGCGCCCTGCCGGAAATCGCCGACGCCGTCGTCCTGCCCGTCATGAAGCAGGGCCGCATCGATTCCCTGGCCGCGATCGTCGTGCTCGCCGGCGAGAAAACCGGCGCCGACTTTGCCATCACCGCCGGGCTCAAGGCCAAGCTGGGCGAGCGCCTGCCTGCCTACATGGTCCCGCGGAAATTCCTCTATCTCGAAGCCTTTCCCATGACGGCCAATGGCAAGGCCGATCGGCGCAAGCTGGCCGAGCTGATTTGATTTCGGCGCTCCGAGTTTTGTAAATCTACCCCTCTCTCTAGCCGCTCATGGTTCCCTACGCCGAGTTCCTGTTCTTCGGGCTGATGCTCTATCTGCTCATCCCGACGTTCGTGCTCGGCCTCTTCGGCAAGGCGAACCGGGCCTGGCTGCTTCTGGCCTCGGCCGCCGCGCTCGTCTTGCAATACTGGGGCGACCTCGCGGTCACCCCCACGCGCGGCGTGCCGCTGCTCGCGATCTTGAGCGGCTATGCCGTGTATCAGTACGCGGTCACCTGGGTGTTTCTCCGCTGGAAATCGCGCGGCATGTACTACGCCGCGGTCGCGCTTTCCATTCTGCCCCTGGCGGTGTCGAAGTTTCTTCCGCTCTTCGCGCCGGATGACATTTTTGGCTTCATCGGCATCTCGTATGTCTCCTTCCGGGCGCTGGATGTTATTTTCTCCATCCACGACAAGATCGTTACGCAGCTCTCTCCGCTGCAGTATCTCGCGTTTGTCTTCTTCTTTCCGACCATTTCGTCGGGCCCCATCGATCGTTACCGACGCTTTGCCCAGGATTGGACCCGCACGCGCAGCAGCGTGGATTTTCTCACCGATCTCGATGCGGCGATTTCCCGCATTTTCCAGGGCTTTCTCTATAAATTCATCATCGCGGCGCTGCTGAAGATCTACTGGGTGGACCGCGTGGCGAACCACTTCTCCTTTTGGTCGGTGGCGAGCTACATGTACGCGTACACGTTCTACCTGTACTTCGACTTTGCCGGCTATAGCGCCTTTGCCATCGGCTTCTCCCGCATCTTCGGCATTCGCTCCCCGGAGAATTTCGACCTGCCTTTCCTCTCCAAGAACATCCGCGACTTCTGGAATCGGTGGCACATCTCCCTGTCCTTTTGGTTCCGCGATCACATCTACATGCGGTTCCTGCTCGCGGCGGGAAAAGGCAAGTGGTTCAAGGGGAAGCACACCGCCTCCTATCTCGGTTTGTTTCTCACCTTTGGCATCATGGGCATCTGGCATGGCCCAGAGTGGCACTACATCCTTTACGGCTTGTATCACGCGACGCTGCTCTGCAGTTACGATGCCTTCGCCCGCTGGAACAAGCAGCGGAAATTCTGGCCCGAAGGACCGTTCTGGCGCTGGTGCAATGTCTTGCTCACCTTCCACGCCTTTGCCTTTGGCCTGCTCATCTTCTCCGGCCGCCTATCCCCGCGCGTGCCGCCAAAGCACGATGAAGTCGCCGACAAGGTCGACTGCAATCACATCAGCGGCTGGGCCTGGGATCGAGAAAAAGGCGATGTCGGGCTGGTGGTCGACATCTACATCGACGACGCGCTCGTGGGTCACCCCACGGCCAATCTCTTCGTGGAAGACCTCCGCGATCGCGGCTACGGCACAGGAAATCACGGCTTCGACTTCAAGATGCCCGAGTACATCCACGACGGCCGTTCCCACACCATCGAGGCCCGGGTGCATGACACCGGCCGGGTCCTTCGCAATACTCCGGATTCCGTGAATTGCCCGCGCCCGTAAGGCGGCGTGTTCTCCCATGTACGCCGGTAGCCGTATTTGCGTCATCGTCTTTTTAATGACATCATCGTCATGTCATCACCTATGACGATCCAGGAAACGCCGCCCTCCCGGGCTCATCTCCTCGCTTTCACCCTCGCGGCCATACTGGCCGCAGTCGTCGTGCTGGGAGGCCTGCGCCATCTCCGGGTCACTCCCGAGGACGTGCATCGCGTCGCATGGGAGGTCGCCACCGAGGCGGAAGAGGGTACGCAATCCCACCGCTTTTTTCGCATTCGCAATCAAGGCATGGCCCTGCAACGCGCCGCCTTCGAGCAGCCGGACCTGCTGCCCATCTACGGCAGCTCGGAGTTGGAACGCTCGGTGCCGGATCGCGCCAGCATCTTCTTCAAATCCGAGCCCACCGGCTTTGCCGTTTTCCCAGTAGGCAAGGCCGGGACCACATGCATTAATATCCAGCAAAAGCTCGCTTCCGTGGGCTCCGCCGCTCGCGGCCGGAAAGCGGTGATTCTCATCTCGCCGGGGTGGTTTTTCGCCGCTGGCATCGAGGGGCGCTTCTACGAAGGCAACTTTTCCATCCAGCAGGCCTCGGCGCTCATTTTTAACAAGCGCCTCAGCGCGGGCTTGAAACACGACACCGCCATCCAACTGCTGCGACGTCCGTCCACGCTGGCGAAAAATCCCACGCTGGACTTTGCCGTGCACCGGCTCGCGGCCGGCGGTCGCGTCAATCGCCTGCTCTATGATCTGGCCTTGCCGCTCGGCAAAGTGCAGGACGAAATCTACCGCGCGCAGGACGCCTGCGAAGTCGCCACGCTGGGCCGGCGCCAGCCGCCTTTCATCGTTTCGTACGAACCGGAGCGCCTCCCCTGGCCAAAACTGCTCGCCGACTCCGCCGCCGGCGCCCATCGCACCGACAAGCTCGAACGCGTCTGGCCGACGACGGAGCCCTTCACCGATTCCGGCTTCCGCCAGGTCATGTCATCCGCGCAGGAATGGACCGACTTCGATCTGCTCCTACGCACCGTTGATGAGCTCCGCATCGACCCGCTCCTCGTCTGTATCCCGCCGGATGCCACTTACTTCAAAGAGCAAGGCATCTGCCGCAAGACGCTCCACCAGTTTCTTCACCGGCTGAAAGAAGTCTCCCGCCACCACAATGGCCAGCTCGTGACCTTTGAGGATCACCTCGACGACCCGGCATTCTTTCTCGATCACCACGATCATCTCAGCTTGAAGGGGTGGATGTACGTCAATCAAGCGATCGACGCCTTCTTCCATTCCGACACATGAGTTTCTCCCCTAGAGCCCTTCTTTGCTCCGTTGCACTCTGCCTTTCGTGGACCGCCGGCGCCGCCGCAGCTTCGCTCGAGCCGGTCGATTGCATCAACCCTTTGTCCGGGACCAATGGCAACACCGAGTTCTCCCGTGGCAACACCGTTCCCGCCATCGTCGCGCCCTTTGGCCTTACCACCTGGGCGCCGCAGACCAATGGCAATGGCGGTTTATTCTACGAGCTGAAGGACACGGATTTCGAAGGCATCCGCGCCACGCATCAGCCCAGCGTCTGGATCCGCGACTACGGCGATTTCGTTCTGATGCCGGTCGTCGGCGACTGGAAAGGCTCGCCGCGCAGCCGCGCTTCGAAATTCAGTCACGTAAAAGAGATCTCTCGCGCCTATTACTACTCGGTCTCGCTGGATCGCTATAACACCCAGCTCGAGCTCACTCCCACCGAGCGCTGCGCCTTTGTGCGCCTCAGCTATCCCACGACTCCCACCGCGACGCTCGTCTTCGCCACGGAGGGCGATTTCGATACCGACTTTGACCCAAGCCACCACAAGCTCCGCGGCACGGCGCGGCACGTCACCTTTGGCGCGCCGGGAAATTTCGCGATGTACTTCGTGGCGGAATTCGACCGGCCTTTTGCCTCCGCCGATTCCGAGCGCAAGGGCAAACAAGTCACCGGCGCCGTCCAATTTGCCGATGTCAAAGCCGATCAACCGGTAAACGTGCGGCTTGGCTGTTCCTTCATTAGCTACGAGCAGGCTGAGCAAAATCTGCGCGCCGAGCTTCCCGACTGGAATTTCGATGCCGCGCGCGACCGCGCGAAAAGTCAGTGGGCTCATGAACTCGCCACTGTGGAAATCAGCGGCGCCACCGACGCCCAGCGCACCACCTTCTACACCGCGCTCTATCGCGCCCTGCAGTTTCCCCGTAGCCTCGCCGAGCCCGATGCCAGCGGAAAGCCTCGCCATTACAGCCCCTTCGACAATGGCAAGATCCACGACGGGCCGCTCTACACCGACGATGGTGTGTGGGACACCTTTCGCGCCGCCTTCCCGTTTTACATACTTTATTACCCACAGCGCAGCGCCGATATCCTGAATGGCTGGCTCAATGCCTACCATGAAGGCGGACGCCTCCCCGAATGGCCGAGCCCCGGCAATCGCCCGTGCATGATCGGCTCCCACGCTGACTCCATTCTCGCCGACGCCTGCGTGAAGAAGCTTCCTGGCGTCGATTTCCAGGATGCCTACGCCGCCGCGCGTAAGGACGCCCTGGAAAACGACCGCAACGGCTTTGCCGGCCGCGACCACCTCGATGAATACCTCGAGAAGGGCTACATCGCCGCCGACTCCCGGAAAGATGCTTCCGTCTCCTGCACGCTGGAGTATGCCTACGACGACTTCTGTGTTTCCCGCCTCGCCGCCGCCCTGGGAAAAACCGAGGAAGCCGAGCAATTCGCGCGTCGCGCGATAAACTATCGCAACGTCTGGAACGCGGAATCCGGCTTCATGAGCCCGCGGCTCTCCGACGGCAGTTGGCAAAAGCCTTTCGAACCGCTGGCCTGGGGCGGCGCCTTCACCGAAGGCAACGCCTGGCAATGGCTTTGGTCCGTCATGCAGGATCCGTACGGCCTTATGACGCTCCTCGGCGGAACCGAAAACACCGCCAAAAAACTCGACGAACTGCTGGCCCTGCCATCCAAGTCCAACGTTGGCGGCTACGGACACCTCATCCACGAGATGCGAGAGACGGAAGCTTCAAACATGGGTCAGTACTCCCACGTGAACGAGCCCTGCCATCACGTCCTCTACTTCTATAACTACGCGCGCCAGCCCTGGAAAACCCAGCTCGCCGTCCGCCGCGTCCTGGACGAGCTCTACGACACCAACGGCATGCTCGGCGACGAAGACACCGGCCAGATGTCCGCCTGGTATGTCTTCAACGCCACGGGTTTCTATCCCTTCTGTCCCGGCAGCCCCTACTACCTCATCGGCGGCCCCCTCTTCCCGGAAACCACCATCCATCTGCCCGAAGGAAAAACCTTCACCGTCCGCGCCAAAAACAACTCCCCAGAAAATCGCTACATCCAAGCTGCCAAGCTAAACGGCGAACCTTTCACCAAAACCTGGCTTGCCCATGCGACAATCGTCGCCGGCGGCGTCCTCGAATTCGAAATGGGCCCACAGCCCAACAAAAACTGGGGCGCCAACGAAGCCGACGCCCCACCCAACCACTTCCCGCTGACCTCAACAACCATCTCCACCCGTTGAGAAGAGTCGCCGCTCAACCGCAAAGTTGCGCGGCGCCAATGTAGGCGAGGTATTCCTACCTCGCGCGGTGCGCCGGAGAAGCGGCCGGGCGGGAACCCCGCTCCGCATACACCTCATCATCCGCCCCAAGCAACACCCTTGAAAGGAGCACGGGCATTCCTGCCCGTACCGCCTGCGCGCACCAACTGCGGTCAAGACCACAGAAAGCGCAACCTCAGTAGTAAAAGAGGCTTCCAGCCTCTTTCCAAGCGCGAACTGCGTTAAGCAGCAGCTCGTTTACAAAACGCACACATCACGCAACGCGTGAACCGTCCGAGCGCGAATTCACACTCTTTTTAAACGCCTCCACTCCCCGCGCAAACAAACCATCCCCTCTCCCAGCACCCCTTCCGATCGCCCCCCCACCCTACAAATCCGCCGCGTAAGAAATCATCCGCCGGTACTGCCGCAAAATCTCCGTCAACGCCAAAACAAACGCCTTCCTTTGCAAATGCTGCGGCGCCGCATGTGGCGACTCCAAGATAACCTCGAACGGCGCCGGAATCTGCGCCGGAGGCGCCGTCAAAATCCCATCATACCCCGAACTAATAATTCCGTTCACCGCGTGAAATCCATCGATGATCGCCGCCTGATTCACCGGCAACGCCGCCTCCGCCGAAGCCAGCGCTGGCTCCAGCAAATGCTTCGTCAGCACCGCCCCGCGCACGAACCCATACAGCCCATCGCTCGTATCATCCGAATGCAGCGAAATGATCCCGTGAAACTTATTCAGCAACAACTCCCGCTCGATGATCTTCACCTCCGGTTCCGGCGAACCGCTCCAAAACTCGCGATTCAGATCCTTCCGGCTACCGCGACAGTGCCGGGTGTTATCCTCATACCCCGTCGGATTGCACAACGGATAGATATGCAGCCGATACGCGCGAAATAGAAACGGATTTTCCTCCAGCGTCTGCAGGAACTCCACCAACGCCTCCACCCCCGCCGGCTCGTCTCCATGAATGCCCGCAAAAATGGCCACGCGAATCTGTGGCTCCCCCGTCTCCGCCGCCCCGCGAAAAACGAGCCGCGGCAGCCAGTACCGATCCTCGCCCACCTTCCAGAATCCCGCCGAATCCGCGCGCAAATTCTGCGCCGTCGACCCCACCTGGAGAAAGAGCGGCATCAGCAACTTGCGAATGGAACGCCGCTCCTCCGCCGGAGGCGCCGCGGGAAAGCGGACAGCCGGTGGCGTTGAGAAACCGCGAATTTCGGGGAACTCCACAGTGATCACAAACCTACCTCCTTACGCGCTTCCAGCGCAAGGTCGGTGCTCAAATAACGCTCCCCGGTGCTGCACGCCACGGTGACGATCAGCTTGCCCCGATGCTCCGGCCGCTTCGCGATCTCGATTGCCGCCCAGACATTGGCCCCCGAGGAAATTCCCGCCAAAATGCCCTCCTCCTTCGCCAGGCGGCGCGCCGTGGCGATGGCGTCTTCATTCGTCACGGCAACGACATCGTCGACGATGTCCAGATTCAGATTGTCCGGGATAAAACCCGCTCCAGCGCCCTGGATCTTGTGCGCGCCTGGCTTCAGCGGTTCTCCGCGCCGGGTCTGGCCGATCACCGGCGACCCTACCGGCTCGACCGCGATCGCCCGAAAACTCGGTTTGCGGCTCTTGATCACCTCCGCAACGCCCGTGATCGTTCCGCCTGTCCCGACCGCCGAGACAAAAATATCCGCCCGGCCATCGGTATCCCGCCAGATTTCTTCGGCCGTCGTGCGGCGATGCACCTCGGGATTCGCCGGATTTGCAAACTGATTCGGAATCCAGGAATGCGGCTCCTCCTCGTGCAATTCGCGGGCCTTATTGATCGCCCCCCGCATCCCCTCGCCCGCCGGCGTCAGGATGAGCTGCGCGCCGAGCATCGAAAGCAGTGCGCGCCGCTCGATCGACATCGTCTCCGGCATCGTCAACGCCAGCCGCCAGCCCCGCGCCGCTGCGGCGAAAGCCAGCGCGATGCCGGTATTGCCACTCGTCGGCTCGATGATCAGCGTATCCTTCGTTAACAGCCCATCGCGCTCCGCCGCGGCGATCATCGCCGCGCCGATGCGATCCTTCACACTCCCCAGCGGATTAAAAAACTCGCACTTCAGCGCGATCGTCGCGTGGAGTCCGGCCGACAGCCGGTTCAGCTTCACCAGCGGCGTATGGCCGATCGTCCCCAAAATATCCGGATTCAACTTGCCACTCAAAGTCGCCGGTTCACGGGAAATGGGAGCGATGATCGGGCGGACAGAAACAGGTTCGAGAACAGTCGTGCTCATAGGTTTTTTGAATGGGTTCAGGCCGAAAAGGAATCGAAATCAGGAGCGGCGATTGACGTCAAAACGATGACGTTCCGTGCGCTCCACCTGCACGACTTGCGAATCGTGCACCACGATCTGCACCACCCCGTAGCTCAGCGTGCGCACCTTTTCCGCCACCAGCGCGAGCCAAGGCAATTCAGTGCCCGCCGCCGCAGGGGCGACCGGTAACTCGGTGGATTTGGAAACCTCGTGAACCCCGTTCGTTGAAAGTGGCATATCGTGATAAATTTAATGTATATCTTTTTAGTATCCTTAAGCGCGCCCCACGGCAAGCGAATTTCCGTCGCCACCCCAAAAAAGTGGCGATACCACACGTCTGCCCCTCGCCAAAAAGCGCATCCTTCCAAGGAACGCGTCACCCAAGGAGCGGCGGTTTTCAACCGCCCCGAAGAGTGTCCCTGGGCCTGAAAACCGCAGTATTACCCCAACCTCCAGCACCTATAAGGCCAGCGCGAAGCGCCGCTGGAGCTGGCTCTCTTCTAAGGAGCGTCCCCGGGACCTTCGCCCCATCGCACTACACCAAGCGTTCGTCACCGCGTGCGAGCCCGGCCGGCGTCTTCCACTATTCCTATTCCTCCCATCTCCGCACCACCTACACCTCCGCCCGCCACCGTCTCCACATACCGCCTCCCCTCTACCCTGCCTTTGCCTTCTTCCCCGCCGCCTTCCGCTTCAAAGGAGCCTTCGCCGGTTCCGCCATCTCCTCCACCGTCTCCCCCAGCGTGCTGATCGACTCCAGCTCCGCCAAAAATCCTCCCAACGGATGCCCCTCCTCCGGCTCCCGCAATTCCCCCGACGGCTGCGGATGCAGCAGCTTCTCCACCATAAAAGGAATCGGCACCCCATCCCGGCGCATCTTGCGCAGCGTGATATCCACCACATCCGCCAGCACATACCGGTCAAGAATCCGCGCAATCGCATTGCGCACATCCAGCATGAGCATGCGCAACCCGCAATGCGCCTCATCCGGACACGTGCAGCGCTCATAGGCCGTCTGGCTCACGCAGGCGATCGGCGCCAACGGCCCATCGATCAGCCGAATGATGTGCCCAAACCGGATCTCTTTCGGCGGTTTCGCCAGAAAATACCCCCCGCCCTTCCCCCGTTTCGTATCGATATATCCCGCCTCGCGGAGCTGCATGAGGATCTGTTCGATGAATTTTACCGGCAAACGCTCCTTCTCCACGAGTTCACCGACCTTGATGAGAGGACGGCCAAGTTCGTACGCGATTCCGAAATCGATAAGGGCGCGGAGTGCATACTCGCCGCGTTTGGTAAGCTTCATTCCGACCAATATATGTCTACCACGCCGGGAGACAAGCCCTGCTGCACAGTGAGAACCGGGCAAACGCGCCGGGCGATTGGAAAGCTGGTCTTCCGTCGCGGCGTCACGCACCCGAGGCAATGATTGGCGCGCCGCAGCAGACCACTTACGCTGGCGGGAATCTCTCCATGAAAAGACTCTCCCTTCTCCTGCTTTGCACCCTGGCGGCCACGCTGCGCGCGCAGAATCCGGCGCCAGATTCTCCGAAGGAGTTAGCTGCGAAGGACCCAGGAACCAAAGCCGGCGAGCTTTTTGCACCGGCAAATTTGCACGCTTGGTGCGCCGTGCCCTTCGACGCGCGGAAGCGCGGACCAGAGGAACGCGCAGAAATGCTGGAGCGCCTCGGCTTTCGCCATTTCGCCTACGATTGGCGGGCCAAGGATATTCCCACCTTTGACGCCGAGATCACAGCGCTGAAGAACCACGGCATCGACCTGGTGGCTTGGTGGTCGCCCACCACCGCCGCCGATCCCGCCCTCGCCGCCAGCCTGGAAGTCTTTCGCCGCCAGAACATTCATCCCACGCTCTGGGTCATGGGCGGCGGCGGCCCGACCGCGACGCCGCAGGAACAGCAGCAGCGTATAGACTACGAAGCGAGCCGAATTCAGGCAATCGTCGAGAAAGCCAAGCCGTATGGCTGCCGTGTGGATTTGTACAATCACGGCGGCTGGTTCGGCCAGACAGATAACGAAATCGCCGTCGTCGAGCGGCTGAAACAACTCGGCATCGACGACGTCGGCATGGTCTACAATTTCAGCCACGGCCACGGCGACATCGCCGATTTCGCCGTGCGCTGGGGCCGCATGAAGCCCTACGTCCGCACCGTAAACGTGACCGGGATGGTCGAAGACGGTGAGTCGAAAATCATGCCACCCTCCCAAGGAAAATATGAATTGGACATGCTGCGAGTAATCCTGAACAGCGGCTGGAAAGGCCCTATCGGACTGATCGCGGAACAGGGCGGAGACGCAGAAGTAACCCTGGGCAACTATCTGCAAGGACTGCGGTGGTGCGCGAAGGAACTTTCCAAGCCAGGCTCGGGCGGGCCAAAACCAAACTTTGCGCCCGAAAAATAGTCGGCGGTGGATTATTCTCGAGAAGCGGGGTCCTTGTATTTGACAGCTAAGATTGGCCGGGGTCCACGCCGGTGCCGAATATATCGATAACTTCGCGACGAATTCAGGAATTTTGCGGTTGACTGCAGAGGAACTCCGCTTCGCTAGCGGAGCACTGAAAAACTATCACTTTGGGGGGCTGGGCATCGGCTCGAGTGGCGATAGAATTCGTGTTCAGCTCTCCCCCAGAGGGCACGACATTCCCCCTAGTCCAAATGCAGGCCCCTACTCCCTGGTCCACACTGCCCTGGCGTAAAAAAGCACGCCTCGGGACCTTCCCGCTCAGGCGCAGCACACACCATGCGATGTTTCTAAAGGTGGCGAATACAAACTCGCGCACGGTGCGGCGCCCCTCTTTCTCCCGTCAGCCAACTCCTCAGAACAAAAATGAATTCAACGAATCAAATCCAGTCTTTGCCTCGGCCGGCAACCAGTGCGGCAAGCAATCGTCGCCACCCGTTTGAAAAATTACGGTCGGAAATCATCGCAGGAGCCGCACTTTTCGGTTTGTCTTGCGGTCTGTCGTCCTCTGCCTCCGCTCAGGTCACGGCCAACGCCACCACCATGCTCAACGGCTTTACCTCGTCTTGTATGTACAGTTCCGGGAGCACGGCCTATTTCTGGAACAGCATCAGCAAGACCAAAAAGGACAGCAACTGGGGGGCTGCTCTGGAAATTGAGGGGGTGGAAGATGCGTACGAAATCAGCGGCAATCTCAGCCAGCAGACGCTCATCAACAACCTGCTCACGACCTTCCTCTCGTCCATAACCCCCTTGAACACTTGGTCCAGCGACCCGTGGAATGATGATATCGGCTGGATGTGCATCGTCATGATCCGGGGCTATCAAATGACCGGCAACACCGCTTTTCTGAATGCCGCCGAATCTGGCTTCAACATGGCCTTCGCCCGCGGCTGGTCCAGCGCTGCCAATGGCGGCGGCATCTGGGAGGAACAAGGCGTCTCCTCTCCCAATAAAAACTCCCTGTCCAACAACAGCCTGGGCAAGGCGGCGGCGATGATATACCTCAGCACCGGCGACACCACCTATTACAATAAAGCCAAGCAAATTTACGATTGGGTTTGGCATCACTTATACGACTCGAGCACTGGACTGGTCTATACCTACATCGCCCCCGATGGAACGGTCAACAAAGGCGCCGCCGTCTACAATCAGGGAACTTTTGCAGATTTCGCCAACTTGATGTACGAGGCCGGGGCGGGCTCCACTTATCTCAACGACGCGAAAAAAGCGCTCAACTACGCTATCAGCAATGAGACCAATGGCGGTATTTTCAGCAATTCGGCAAGTTATCTTTCCACTTGGGCCGACGATTTCGCCCGAGCCCTAGGGCATGTGTGCGGTTACACCCCCAGCCTGTGGAGCACTTATTATCCGTTCATGGCAAACCAATGCAACGCCATCTGGAGCCATCGACTGCAAAGCTCGAATGGGGTTACTTATAACATTACCTGGAACGGCTGGGCAGCGCAGACGCCCTTCAACACGACCGCCACCTCCATGTGGTATGTCAGCGCCGTGGCCATGGAGCAGTTCACCCCGGCCGCCCAACCCCCGACCAGCATTGCCGGAACCCATTCGCTGATCAACAAATTCAGCAAGCTTGCCTTGGACAACCCGAACTCCTCTCCCAGCAACGGGACCGATATGGACCAGTGGACCTACAATGGCGGCGCCAACCAGAAGTGGACGTTCAACGCGAACAGCGATGGCACATATACCATCGTCAATCAGTCGAGCGGCAAGGTATTGGACGATCCCGGCTCTGCGACAGCCCAAGGCACGCCAGTGGAGCAATGGACTTCGAATGGCGGAGCCAACCAACATTGGATCGTGACTCCCAATCAGGATGAGACCTACACCATCGTAAACATGGCGAGCAACCTGGTCCTGGAAGATCCCGGATTCTCCACAGCCAATGGAACGGTCATTGACCAGTGGGAAAGCAACGACGGCCCAAACCAACGCTGGTTCCTTCATTGAAGTGAGCCAACACGCTGATCCCGCAATTGCGCGCAGTTGCGGGATCGGCGTCCCGCCACAGCGGGAACCCGCGGAGCCGTCCGCGACGGCAACGCTCTAGTTCCATACGGGAACAATGCGCAACGGGAAGTCCGCAGACCAGACGCTCCGCCAAGGCGATAACAAGCTCATTTCCAATCGGGGAAACGCTATTGTTCGTTGCCGCCTTTGTCGATAAATGGGCGCTCGTTCGGCAGGGGTTTTTGCGCCTTGAACCACTCCTGGTGAAGCTGGCGGAGGCGATCAACGATGTCTGGGTGTTCTGCGGCTAAATTTGCCTTTTCCGATACGTCGACTGCAAGATTCGCCAGAAAGAGCTTCTTGTCGTCGGCGGTGAGCGGGCCTCCGGTGGGATCCAAAACATTGCCAATGAGCTTCCAGTCGCCTTGCCGGACCGCCCACTGATTGCCGGCGACCTGCCAATGCAGCACATCGTGCGCCGAAGGCGCGTCAGCGGAACGGAGAATCGCCGTCATGCTTTTGCCATCGATGTCGTCGTTGAGGAGCTTCACTCCGCAGAGTTCGGCGATGGTCGGCATCCAGTCGCAAGAGTGGACTACTTGATTCCGGACCGTGTTCTCCGGGATGAGCGATGAGTGTCCAGGCCAGGAGATCATCGCCGGCAGCCGAATGCCCCCTTCGAAAAGGCTGAATTTCGCTCCGCGGTAGGGTCCGGCGCTGCCGCCCCCGCCGTGCGCGCGGATTTCCATCGAGTGTCCGTTATCGGATTGCAGGATGATGATCGTGTTCTCGCGAAGGCCCGCATCATCGACGAGTTTCAAGAGCGCGCCCAGGTGATCGTCGAGCGTGGAGACGAAGGCGGCGTAGAGATTCCGCGGGTAAGGCAGATCCTTATAATGCTCCAACCACTTCACATCCGCCTGATAGGGATAGTGCGGCATGTTAAAGGCGAAGTAGAGGAAGAAGGGGCGCGTTTTGTTTTTGTCGATGAAACGCGAGGCTTCTTCCACCATGAGATCGGGAAAGAAACGCCCGGGATAATAGACCTCGACGCCATTGCGATAGAGATCGTGGCGATTGGGGCCGTCCCAATAAAAGAAGTGCGAGTAGTTATCGATGCACCCGCCCATGTGGCCAAACGAATAATCGAAACCCTGCCCGTTTGGCATCGTCTCCGGAGTGAAGCCGAGGTGCCACTTGCCGAGATGGCCGGTCGCATAGCCCGCCGCCTTCAGCATCTCGGCGATCGTAGTCTGCTCGGTAGGCAAGCCGCCGCCGCCCAACTTCGAACTCGCGTTCCCGATCAAACCCGCGCGGAGCGGATAGCGACCGGTGAGCAGCGCAGCCCGCGACGGCGAGCAGAGCGGAGCGGCAGCGTAGAATTGCGTGAAGCGCACACCCCGCGCGGCCAGGGAATCGAGATTGGGCGTCAGGAGTTCTTTGGCTCCATAGCACCCGGCGTCACCCGCACCCTGATCGTCGGTGACGATGAGGATGACGTTGGGCTTCTCCGCCGCAAAAAGCGCAGACGCTCCGCAAAGGGCCGCAAAGAAAAAGCGCCGGACGAATTGAATGGGGGCTGATCGAAGCATACGTCCTGGGATCATGAGACGATGCCCCGCAGTTGCGCAATCGTTGATCAACACTTCCCCAAAGCTGCCCCGTTCGTCGTTGGTGAAAAAAAAGCCGCGAAGGACCACTTTTGCCTACAAAACCAAGCTCCGCCGCAACAACCAGTGCGCAGCGGAGCCTGGAGATTGAAAATTTAGCTTCAGAATCCCGCGAGGAGGGACGCTCCGCGAGGAGTAGTTTTCTCAGCCCTCGTGATCGTCATCTTTGTCGTGATGCTCCCCGTGCTCGTGCTCTCCCTTTTTGCCGTGGCCCTTCTCGCCCCGCTCATGCTCTTCGTCTTTCTTGCCGTGATGTTCGCCCTTGTCGTGGTCTTCATGCTCCTCGGCCTCCTCCCGGTCTTCCTTCTCCTCGTGCTTTCTGAGCTTCTCGATTTTCTTCTCGAGCTTTTTGGCGAGTTTCTCGATTTTCTCGAGCTTTTCGCCCTTGTCGTGGTGTTCACCTTTTTCGTGGTCTTCGTCCTCGGCGAACGCAAGGTGCGGCACGGCAAGCGCCGTGCAAAGTGCAATGATCTGATGGAGTTTCATCTGTACGATTTGTTTTCTGGGATTAATTAGCGCGGGGGGGACGCCGCGTTTTACGGCGCCGGGTAACGATCAAAGCGTCGCACAACCGAGATGACGGCAAGATGATGCCGGGGAGAAAAACGAGAGAAGTCGAGCGACTGCTCGGCGAGGCGCGATCGAAAGGAAACGCCCACCGCGAACACGGCGCGGATTTGCCGCCTTTTACGAGCGTGAAAAGCGCAGATAACAAACGACCGCGCCCAGCGCGATCAAGATCGCCAACCGCGCCAAGGCGATCCGGTTGGTCGGAATCAGCGCGAGAATGCGCGGCCGGCCGCGTTCGCGCCAAATGCGGGAAATCAGCAAGAAGGCGCCGGCTAATCCGCCGAGGTAACTGGCTCCGTGAGCGAACCAAACGGCCAGGAAGCGGGCGTGCCTTTCGGCATCGATGTTGTCAGCGAAGGCGGTTGGCAAATGAACAATTCCCGCTCGTGAAAGTTCGAAACCGAGGAGGCCGGCCGCGGTTGCGGCAGCGCCCATGACCACGAGAAGCCGGGCGACCGAGCGGCGCAATTGAGACGCGGGATAGGACGGAGCGTCGCCGGATTGCGCGACTTCCGCGAGTATCATCCCGAGGATGAAACCAACGCCAACCGTGGCCAGCACGCCCCAGCAGATGCCAAGCGCCGTCGGCGACTCGATGTCAAATAGGCTGGGATGCGCCACGGTGAAGTACTCCACGCAGAGGTGCGCGGTGATTTGATCGTGGATGATGCCGTAAGTGATCGCGGCGAGAATGCAGAAGATGACGATCCTGGCTTTCTTCCGCGCGGTTTCAGACTGAGTCATTTCGCGGGTCTCACGGGCGATATTCTTTGGCTCGATGCCTCACGTATGAAATCGATGCTCGGTCGAGATTTATGAGGTGGCGCACGGCAGACTGCACGAGGCGAAGCATCCGCCGAGCCGGATGCGTCCGCAACGTAATTCCAAAACGCCCTCTTTCGCGCAGCCAAATTTGCGGGCTGGAGATCGGCGCTGCAGCTATTGTGGAATCAGCGAAATGAAGTCGATGCACTCGGTATAGCCGGCGCTGCCCGCGTTCTTACTGGTGATCTGGAATTGAAACCACTTGTCGCTCGTGGAGCCGGGAGTCCAGTTGCCGAGGTCGAGTTCGAAATACGGGTTGGACGCGGTCGTGTAGCTATCGTGAGGACTGCCTACCTTGCTGGCCGTTCCAGAGAAGTTATCCGCTCGGCCGATCGAGAGTTGCCAGATGCCGCGGGTATTGAAATCCTTCACGCGAACCCTCACGTCGTAGGTTCCTGCGGCGATATTCGGCACGGTGAAGGTGATGAAATTTCCCACGGCATTCGAGTCGAGGATCACCCCGCCGCCGGAGCTCATGTTCGTATCGGACAGGATACGATAGTCCGGCCCCGCATAGGCAGGCACAGCCAGAGATTCCGTTTCGAAGACCTGGGCAGGATTTGGGTTCCAGCGGAACATGGTTACCCGGGTAATCTGGTCGGCCTCGAGAAAGATGACGTATTCCCCATTGGCGCGCTGAAAGGCCTGAACGCCATTGCGGGTGTCGCAGTCTGCCGTGTAGTTATCAATTTCCGGTCCGGCGGGCATATAGCCCGCGAGCTGACCGGTATTGACGTTATAGACGGCCATCGTCGCCGTCTTTTGGGAGTTATAATACGGGAGGAAGACATAATCGCCGGCAACGGCGATGGCGGTGGGCGCCGCCGGTCCGGTATGCCCGGGGACGGAATTGATATCCGGCGCGATCGGATACCCCGCGTGGACACTGCGGGCGCCGCTCCAATTGTCATACCGCACGATAAAGCGTCCGATGCTGCCCCAGTCTCCGGAGATTCCGGGCATCGCGGTCGACGTCCCGCCGACATACATCGTGTCGGTCTCGGGGATGTAGTGAATGCGGCGAACGGTCCCGCCGTTAAATTCCGCGGGCTTGGAAAATGCGGCCGTATGGGTGTAGTCGTACGTGGGGCTGCCATTGGCGTCGAGGCCCTGGCAGGTATAGTGGACGATCTGCGAGGTCCCCGCATTCCAGGCCCAGATGCCGCATTGTGAGTCGACATCCACTCCCATGGTCTCCGCGCCATTGCTCGTCTGCACCGTCTGCTCATTTGTTTGCATCTGGCCATCTCCATTCGCGTCGCGCCAGATGTATTGGCTGCCCGAGCCCACGTGAATGCTGCCGCACGGAATGGCCACCTCGCCGTCCGTAGCCGCATTGAAACGAAAGACGTCGATGCTTTCGGGCACCATGTAGGTGGTGAAAAGCAAGAGCTGGCCATTGTACCGGCGGACCCACGGCAGACCGCTCGTGAGATTGCCCTGGAGGCGCGGGTCATTCGGATACTTGAAACGATTGACGGTGTATCCTTTATAACTCCACTCCTGCCCGGCCGATTTCGTCCAATCGAGCGAGAAGTGCTCCTGGCCTGTGTAGATCTCCGTATCGGCAACGGGATCCGGCTCGGCGCAATCGACATACTCGAGCCCGTAAACCACCCAGAGGCGCGAACCCGCGCTGGAATAGCCTTCAATCGTCACACCTGTGCCCATGTTATTATTGCCAAACTTCCGGCTGAGTCCCTGTTGCTCGACATAGATATTTCCGGCGGAGTCGGCGCCGACGCCGGTGAGGCCATTGAAACGAAGCGGCCCGACTGTGCCGATCTGGGAGCCGCTGCCGGCGTAAATCCCACCCTGAACGCCGAAAGTCGCAGAGATCGTGGTGGGCGAGCCACTCAGCGACGCGAGATTGTAAATCTTGATATTCTGGTCCGCATTGCCGTCCGTCACCAGCATGCGATTGTTTTTGCCGTCGTAGCCGATCGAAATCGGATCCATGGTCGAAGGAAAGGTAATCTGGTGAGACTGCAGATTTCCGGACGCGTCGTATTGGAGGAGTTTCGAAGCGGCTCCGCCGCCGGCCAATTGCAGGATCCACAGATAGCCTGCGGAATCGACGGCCAAAGGTCCGGGCCGGGGAAGGGCCCATTGGCGGATAAAGGCCATGGTATTCGCGTCGTAGACCTTGATCAGCCCATTGTATTGGTCGCTGACGAAGAGCGTGGAGTCGGTGGCGGCGACCCCCAGGATGGTGGAGTTAGCCGTTCCATCCGGCACACTGTCGATGAGCAGCATGTTGTTATCGACTCCATAGCCGGTGGGAAAAGCCTTGGGCGCCCCGCTGTGATCGTGGCGGCGGACCGTATGCCAGGTCACTCCCGCATCGGGATACTGACGCAATCCATTCGCGTTGTTATTGGCATTGGCGCCGTCGTCCCCGTTTTGATCCACCGCAATGTAGACGTAGCTTGTATTGAGCGCAGCCCCCGCGCCCTGGCCGACGCTGCGTCCCCAGCCATGGGTGTTGCCGCAGTGAGCGACGACCTGTCCGTTTTTGTAGAGGAGACACTCGCGTCCTCGTTCATCGGGACCGAGGACCACGCAGGTTCCGTCGGGCCCCACGGCGAGGCCCGAGGCGGACTCGGCGGGATAGGTTGAATTCGCCGCGTAGGTCGCTCCGATCCAGGAGGATGCGTACTGCAGCGCGGCCTGGGCGCACACATGGGGCAGGGAAACGGCGAGCAGAGTCATGGCGCCACAAAAGACGCCAAGCCGGCGTGAGCGCGATGGCGCGCGCTCCGCGCGATGAGGAACATGGTCGGTGATGGACGAAGGGGAACGGTTCATGGGGGAATGAGACGATTTAATTGGGGCGAACCGGAAAACTCCGGTTTTGGGGCCTTAAACTGTCCCCGGTCTTCCCTTCCGTCATTCCGGCAGAAGGTACGCGCGCCACCGTACCTTTTGGACACTTGACAGCGTAGCAATGTGGCGATGCTAACCTGCCACGCGTAATATCCCTCGTTCGATGGCCAGTGTGACCGCGTGGGTGCGGTCTTTGGCTGGCATTTTCGCGAGAATGTGGACGATGTGCAGTTTCACCGCCCGCTCCGAAATATCCAGCGCGACGGCGATCTCCTTGTTGCTTTTCCCTTGTCCGAGTTCGCCGAGCACCTGGAGTTCGCGGGGGCTGAGGCCAACTCGCCGACAGCGGGCGGCCAGCTTGGCGGAAATGGACGGTGGAAAAAAGGCTTCGCCCTCGTAGACAAGTCGAATGGCGCGCACGATTTCCTCGGGTTCACTGGCCTTCGGCAAGTAGGCGTTCACGCCGGCTTGGACCGCCAGATAGATATGCTCCTCGCTTTCAAAGGCGGAGAGGATCGCGATCCGGGCATCCGGCGACTCCCGGCGGATGGCGACCGCCGCCTCGACGCCTGAAAGATCTGGCAACGCCCAATCGAGCAGGATGAGATCCGGCTGATGCTCGCGATGCAGGGCGATGGCCTGCGCGCCGGTCGAGCCTTGCGCCACGATCAGGAGGTCGCCATGAAGACCCAGCGCGGCGGCCACTCCCATGCGCACGATGAAATGGTCATCCACGAGGACGAGGCGAATGGGCGTGGTGGACGATGGGGTTTCCATGAGAGCAGAGCAGGTGTTAGTGATCTGAGGCCTCTGCAGGGCTTGGCGGGATACGGATGAGCAACGTCACGCCGCGACCAGGAAGACTCTGGATTTCGAGGATGCCGCCGATCTTTTCCGCGCGCTCCCGCATGCCCTGCATTCCGAAATGTCCATCCTTCTCCAAGGCGCCCTGATTCTGCAGACCGCGGCCATTGTCGGAAATGCACAACGCGATTTCGCCGTCGCGGCATCGAAATTCGACGTCGACTTCCGTCGCCTCGGCGTGTTTTACGACATTTGTCATCGCTTCCCTGGCCAGGCGCAGTAAGTGGTGCTCCACGGAGGGCGCCAGTGGTTTAAGTTGTGGATCCGCCCGGACAGTGAATTTTATCGCCGCGGCATCGGCGAGCGGACGGAGGTCGTGTTCGATCGCGCCCCCCAGGTTCTGTGCGGCCAGCGGGCGTCCGCGCAAGTCCCAGACGGCCTGGCGAGTTTCTTCCCGGCTATGGCGCACCATCTCGCGCGCTGTACCGGCCAGGCGTTTGGCGGCTTCCGGCGCATTGGGGAGATTGCCTTCGATCGCTGCGAGTTGCATGTGAATGCCAGTAAGGTGTTGCTCGATGGTATCATGCAACTCACGCGCGATCCGGGTGCGTTCTTGGCTCAAGGTCTCGAATTCCTGCTGCCGGCGAATCGTCTCTCCATACTCGCGCACCCGCCGGCGCAGTGCGAAATTCCAAAAGGCGAGGAGACCGGCCAAGATCCCAATGCCCGCCAGCACGCCAAGCAACCAGAGCGCCCGCCGGGTGGTCCAAAAGGGACCACGCTCCAGGATGCGGAGGTCTGCCGGAGTACGCAGGAAGATGCGAACCGTGTCGGGCCCGATCCCGAAGTTTACCTTGCGTGGACCCGCGATCGTCTCGCACACGCCGGCGACCTGCACACTCCACCCGGCTTCCAACGCGGAAAAAGCGCCGACGTGGGCCGCATCGCTGGAGATCACTTCGACCGGGTGGCCGTCAGCATCGAGCAGGATACTCTCTGACGCTTCCCCCTTGAACTTTGCCCGTACGGAGCCCACGAGTCGGATGAGACGCCCCTCGTAATCCCCGCGCAAAACCCGGACCGCGTTCACGACTTCCGCCGGACGAGGCGGACCTTGGCCGATGACGCGATAGGACGCATCCTCCAGACGCGCCGTCATGCCGCCGCCGACGGGAAATCCGACGGCCTCGATGCGATCGCCAGGCGCCAGGATTGGGGACTCCTGCGCGCTGAGGATGTGCAAGCCGAACCGTCCGTCGTCAATAAACAGCTCCTGGCCGGGCCGTTGATAACTCACCACCCCGGCAACTTTCGCGCGGTGCAAAGCTTCCGCGGAGGGTGAAAATCGCAACAGCTCGTCGATCTTCCGCAGTGGCGCGGCAAACGGCTCCACGACCGACGCCGAGAAAATGCGCAGATCACCGATTTCCTGCACGACCAACCGCATGCCGACGGGGTGCATCCGCAGCCCGACAAAATGGAGGCAAATGCCCGGCACGCTCACTTCCGCATCCACAAAGCGAGTCACATCCTGGGGAGTGTAAGAGAGAATCCAGACCGGGATGCGCACGTCGTCAGCCACGAGATCGAGGATGAGCCGCGGCTGTTCTTTCGTTTCCGCAACGCGTCCCGAGCGGATGACGCCGCGCACTTCGACGAACTGATCTTCAAATCGACCCGACAGCAAATCGCCGGCGGCGACCGCCAAGGGGCCAGGCAGCGCGGATTCGCCGATGACTTCTAACTTTTCGGCTCGGACGCGCGGCGCAAAGTCGTCCGTGAATGTCGTGCCCTCGATGCGCACCCGCTCGCCGCGCCGCAGCGCGAGGCCGGCCGACGAATCGGGCGGACGGACATAGATTGCCGCCGTGGTATCTTGCAGGATGAGGTCACCCATTCGGCCCGGCCGAAAGTAGAGGACCGTTCCGTCCAGGCGCACACGCTGACCTTTGATGACCTGGTCCAGGGCCAGGGCACGAACCGAAGCCGCGGTCTCGAGGTTGAGATGCTGTTCAACCGCAGCAGCACGGTCCCCCGTCAGTAGCAGCATGCAAACCGATGCGATGAGCGCAGCGAGAGTGGAAAAGGACGAAAAAGACCGCATTTTTTGGGGGAATGCACAGCGAAGTCGAAAAGTCCCCAGCTCAGAGGCGTTTGCAAACCTCATTTTGATGGTTATTTCTTCTTCCGGCCGGCAGACGCCGTCTCCAGCTCTTGTTTCAATAACGGCACGGCGCTGCCCCTTTTGTATTTGACGCCTGACCTCAAGTGCATGGCAATCTCAGCAATGTTCTCAACCATGCACAACCAAGTGAGGACAAAGGCGATACCCGCAACCGTGATATTTCATGAGTAACAGTGAACGACATCTCAGGCATATCTGCGAAAAACACAGAATCGCGTATACGGATACCGAGCTTGTTAATGCGGCATTTGTTATGGCTACGGAATTTGACAACTGGCAAAGCTGGCACGCATATATCTTGTGCAGATTTCAAAAGCATGAGATCGATAAATTACACTTGGCTGCGAATGAAATTTTGAAGCAATCTCCCGACATGGAAGACTTTAGAGTTTTCTACGCCACGGTCGAGCGCTCGGCCGCTGAGTCATACAATGAAAGCGTCCCAGTTCCCAGAGGGTTTGTGGCATTTCTGGATGCACCAGGCCCGCTATGAACTGCAGTTTCTCTATTCACGAGGCGTTGGCCTGTGCTCATCGCCTGCCGTCGTTATATATCGTTCCCTCCACGCCGCTTCGCGGCCCCGCGCGAGGTAGGATTACCTCGCCTACATTGGCGCCGCGTTTGGTTACGGTTGGACGACAAGTGGCGCCAATGCGCTTGTTATTTTTTCTTCCGAGTCGACGGCGTAGCCTCCAGCGTCTGCTTCAAAAACGGCGCCGTGCGGCTCTTTTTGTTTTTGGCGACTTCTTCCGGTGTGCCACAGGCGACGATTTCGCCGCCGGCGTCGCCGGCCTCGGGTCCGACGTCGATGACGTAGTCGGCTTCGGCGATAATGGACATGTGGTGCTCGATGAGCACGACGGTGCTGCCGTCGTCGACGAGGCGATGGATAACTTCCAGGAGCTTCTTCACATCGGCCATGTGTAGGCCGATGGTGGGCTCTTCCAGTAAATAAAGCATGGACTTGCCGGTGCGCAGGCCGCGCAGCTTGGCCGTTACGGAGCGTCCGGAGCCGCGGGAGAGTTCGGTGACTAGTTTCAGTCGCTGGGCTTCGCCGCCGGAGAGTGTGGGGCTGGGCTGGCCGAGCTGGAGATAGCCGAGGCCGGTGTCGCAGAGGAGCTGGAGCGGACGATGGATCTTGGGCAGCGCCTGGAAGAATTCGGCGGTCTGCGCGATGGTCATGGTCATGACGTCACCGATGCTTTTGCCGTTGTAGAGCACCTCGAGCGCGGCGTGGTTGTAGCGCTTGCCGGCGCAATCGGGGCAGGGCAGCCAGCTCGTGGGCAGGAAATTCATCTCCACCTTGATGATCCCCTGCCCCGCGCAGGTCTCGCAACGGCCGCCTTCGGTATTGAAGGAGAAGCGGCTGGCCGTGTAGCCGCGCATCCGGGACAGCGGCATCTGCGCGAAGAGAGCGCGGATTTCGTCGAAGACCTTCATGTAGGTCGCCGGCGTGGAGCGCGAAGTCTTGCCGATCGGCGATTGGTCGACCTCGTACACGGCCTCGACGACTTCGGAGAAACCGCAGCGCTTCCAGGCGGAAGCGGCCTTCCCGGTGAGCGCGAGCGGCGGGAATTTCTCGGGGTTCTCGGCGCGCAGGGCGGTGAGGATGGGATCGGGCTCCTTCTTCCGGCTACGGCTGCTGCGGGCCAGCGCGGCCTCGGCGGCGGGCTTCAGGACGCCACGCATGAGCGTGCTTTTGCCCGAACCGGAGATGCCCGTGACGACGGTGAGCCGGCCCGTGGGAATCCGCACATCGACGTTCTTGAGATTGTGCAACTGCGCCCCGCGGATTTCCAGCCAGCGGTCAACCTCGTCGAGCGAACGCCGGCTGCCGCGCACGGGATGTTGCAGCGGATTGCGCAACGACTCGCCAGTCGCCGAACCGGTCACGCGCTGGATTTCCGCGAGGGTCCCCTCAGCGACGACTTCGCCGCCAAAGGAGCCGGCGCCCGGACCCAGGTCGATCACATGATCCGCGCGGCGCATGGTTTCTTCGTCGTGCTCCACGATGACTAGTGAATTGCCCTTGGTCTTGAGCGCTTCCAGCGTATCGAGCAGGCGTTCGTTATCGCGGGCGTGCAAGCCAATCGTCGGCTCATCGAGCACGTAAAGCACACCGCGCAAATTCGAGCCAAGCTGCGCTGCCAGGCGGATGCGCTGCGACTCACCTCCGGAAAGCGTCTTCGCCGAGCGCGAGAGCGCAAGGTAGTCGAGGCCGACGCGGCCCATGAATTGCAGGCGCTGCTCGATCTCCGGCAAGATATCCGCCGCGATGATCGCCTGAGTGCCTTTGAACTTCAGCTTGCCGAGCCACTGCTGCGCAGCTCGCGCCGACATGGAGGCCACTTCAGCGATCTGCTGGCCGTGCACGAGCACATGCCGCGCGATGTCGTTCAGGCGCGCACCCTGACAGGCGGGACACGGCCGGGCCTCGCCTTCGTCGAGCCATTCGTGCTGCCGCTCGCGGTCGAGTTCAACTTCGATTTCACTAGCGAGCTTGGGATTCGTCGAAGCATTCCAGACCTCGCCAAAGCCCCGACACTCCAGACACCAGCCATGAGGCGAATTGAAGGAGAAGAGCCGCGGATCCAGCTCCTCGAAAGAGTCGCCGCACCCGGGGCAACTCATCTCCGTTGAGACGATATGCACGTGATTTTTCGCATCCAGAATCTTCGCGGCCCCCTTGCCGATCTCGAGCGCGCGCTTCAGGAGTTCCAGCACGCGAGCCGGCGAACCGCGTTCCCCCACGAGTACATCGATGGTGTGTTCGCGAAAACGCTCCAGCTTCACAAAGCGATCGGCCTTTACCCAGGAGCCGTCGACGAGCAATTGCTCAAACCCCTGACGAATCGCCCACTTCGCGACATCGGTATGGAAACCCTTGCGCGCCTTCACCAGCGGCGCGAGCACGCGAATGCGGCCTTTGCGGGCCAGCGCTTCGGCCTTTTTCACCGCCGATTGCAGACTTTGTTTCTCCACCGGCAAATTGCACTTCGGGCAATACTGGGTGCCCATTTTGGCAAAAAGCAGACGCAGGAAATGGTAAACCTCCGTCACCGTGGCCACGGTCGATTTCCCCCCGCCGCGCGTGATGCGCTGCTCGATAGCCACGCTGGGCGGCAAGCCGGTGATGCTATCCACCTCCGGCTTTTCCATCTGCTCCACAAACTGCCGTGCATAGACCGACATGCTATCCAGGAACCGCCGCTGCCCTTCGGCAAAAAGCAGGTCAAATGCGAGCGTCGACTTTCCAGATCCACTGAGCCCAGTGATGATCACCATCTGGTCGCGAGGGATCGTGAGCGAGAGGTTTTTCAAGTTATGCTCGCGCGCTCCGCGGATGCGAATCGCGGAATCATTCGCCAGCGCTTTGCCGCCGTAGGCCAACTCCTCCTCGGCCACGCGCGCAGACTCTTCTTCCCATGGCTCGCCACCCGCAACTTCACCGGGCGAAAGCATCGCGCGCAAATAGCGGCCGGTATGTGATTCCGGCACATTAGCGACTTGCTCGGGCGTGCCGGAGGCGACCAGAAATCCACCGGCGGCGCCAGCTTCAGGCCCAAGATCGAGCACGTAGTCGGCGCACTTGATCACCTCCAAGTTGTGCTCGATAACCAGCAGGCTATTCCCCTGCTCCACGAGCTTGGCGAAGACTCTCACCAGCTGCGCCACGTCATCGAAATGCAGACCCGTGGTCGGTTCATCCAGGATGAGCAGCGCGCCGTCTTCCGCTCGCTGCGCCAAACGCTCCACAAGCTTCAAGCGTTGAGATTCGCCGCCGGAAAGCACATTCAACGGCTGGCCCAAAGTAAGGTATCCCAGGCCCACTTCTTCCAAAATGCGGAGTGGCTCGACAACGCCCGCAAGCTTCGCCGGCGTGCAGCCTTCGAAACCTTCCAGGCCGGAGAAAAACTCGATCGCCGCAGAGACGGTCAGCTCCAGCACATCGTGAATGGATTTTCCGCAGAGTTTTATCGCGAGGATCGATGTTTGGTATCGGCGGCCTTCGCATTCCGGGCAGCGCACGAAGACGTCGCTGAGAAATTGCATTTCGATCTTTTCAAAGCCGCTGCCCGAACAGCGCTCGCAACGACCGCTCCCGGAATTGAAGGAAAACGAACCGGCAGACATGCCCTGGGCCAGCGCATCGGGCGTCGCCGCAAAGAGTTCCCGCACGGTGTCGAAGATGCCTAGATACAGCGCGGGGCTGGAGCGCGGTGTGCGCGAGAGCGGCGCCTGGTCGACCATGACGACTTCGCCAATCTGGTCCGCCCCTCGCACCGAGGCACAAACGCCGGGAGCTTCGTCCGTCGCCGTGCCGCGTTCCGCGAGAAGATTTCGGTACAGGACATCGTGCACGAGCGTCGATTTCCCCGAGCCGGAGACCCCGGTCACACAGGCGAAAACGCCGAGCGGAAATTCCGCATCGACCTTTTGCAAGTTATGCTCTCTGGCGCCGCGGACCTTAATCCAACCCGTAGGTTTCCGGCGCTTCGCCGGCACGGGAATGGATTTGCGGCCGGTGAGATAGTCGGCGGTAAGTGTGTCCCAGCCTTTCTTTCCTTTGCCGCGCTTGGCCGGACCGAGCAACTCATGCAGCGGCCCATTGAAAACCAAGTCGCCACCCGCCTGCCCGCGGCCGGGCCCGAGCTCGACCAAATGATCAGCCGCGCGCAACACCTGCTCCTCATGCTCGACGACGAGCAGCGTATTTCCTTTGTCCCGCAGTCGACGCAGCACGCGAATGAGCCGCCCGGTATCCCGCGGATGCAAGCCCACGCTCGGCTCATCCAGGACAAAAAGCGTATTCACTAGTGAAGCCCCGAGACAAGTTGTGAGATTCACCCGCTCGACCTCGCCGCCACTGAGCGTCTTCGTCGGCCGATCCAAACTAAGATAGCCCAACCCCACCTCGGTAAGATAATGAAGCCGCGACGACAGCTCTTCCAATAACATCACAGTCGCCGAGTCGAAGTTCGTTTCCCCGCCATCCGCCTTCTCCGGCGACTTCACACTGCGGAACAGCTTTAACAACTCGTCCACCGCCAGTTCCTGCAATTGCGGCAGCGTCTTCCCGCCGAAGCGATAATTCAGCGTCGCCGGCTGATATCGCCCGCCATGGCAATCCGGGCAAAGCGTGTAATTCCGATACCGCGAGAGCAGCACCCGCACATGCATCTTGTAGCTCTTCGACTCGAGCCAATTGAAAAAGCCCTTCACCCCGTACCAGCGCCCTTCCTTCCACAGGTCTTCGCCGGATTCTCCATCCCGCCCCTCGCCATTGATGACCCACTCCTGATCCGCCTTGGGCAATTCTTCAAAGGGGCAGGTCACATCCAGCTCCCGACGATTCGCCGCCTTCATCAAATCGCGTTGGCATTCCCGGCCATTCTCCGTCTGGAACGGGCGCACGCAGCCCTGGGCGACGCTGAGCCGATGATCCGGGATCGCCCGGCCGAGGTCGAGCGCGATCGTCCGACCGAAGCCGCGACAGGTGGGACACGCGCCCAGCGGGTGATTGAAAGAAAAGAGCCCCGGCGTGGGTGGAACGATATCCACATCGCAGTGCGCGCAGTGCCAGCCCGTCGAGAAAGGCAGCAGCGCCGGCTTGCCATCCGCCGCCGACGGCCCGACCAGAGTGGTCTTGCCCTTGCCAAAGCGCAACGCGGTCTCGATCGCCTCGGAGAGCCGCGAGCGATTCTCCTCCGCCGCGACGATGCGGTCCTGGATGACCTGCACCTGCGCCGGAAGACGCTTCACCTTCGGCGCCTCGTCCAGCCGATGGATCTCCCCATCGATCCAGACCCGCAGATACCCCTGCTGATGGAGGAACGCGAAGAACTCCGCCGGAGCCGTGCCCGCCGGCGCTGGCGCGGCAAAGGTCACGAGCAGCGTGGCTCCCGGATGCGCGGCGAGCGTGGAATCGACGATCATCTTCACCGTCTCCGGCCGGATCTCGCGTCCGCAGGAGGGGCAGGAAGCCTGCACGACGCGCGGAAGGAGCAGCTTCAGGTAGTCGTTGATCTCCGTCATCGTACCCACCGTCGAGCGCGTGGATTTCACTTGGTTCGACTGCTCGATGGCGATGGCCGGCGGGATGCCGGTGATGGAATCCACCTTCGGCTTATCCATGCGATCCATGAACTGCCGCGTATAGGGCGAGAAGGTCTCGACGTAGCGGCGCTGCCCCTCGGCGTAGATCGTGTCGAAGGCAAGGCTCGATTTTCCCGAGCCGCTCGGGCCGGAAACGACGATGAATTTGCCGAGCGGGAGTTCGAGATCGAAGCCCTTGAGATTATTTTGCCGAACGCCGCGAATGGCGATGGATCCGGGATCGGGCGTGACCGTGAGAGCAGGTTTAGGCATCTGGGAAAGCGCGGGTCACCATGGTCGTCTGAACACTATTTATTTGCAACTAGGCGATGCGAAAATTCCGACTGGAGATCATCTCCGTCGGCGGCCGCCGGGAATAATCCTATACGCCCGCCGCCGGAGATCCGGCGCGTCCCGACGCGACGAGATCCTGGCTGAAAGTTTTCATCGAGGCCGCGAGCGCGGGATCCTTCTCCCAGGCGGAGATGGGTTGGTCCAGGCGTTCGCTCCAGTTCGAGTCCGCCACGGCGCCCGGGACATTGAAACGCTGACTCGTGCCGAAGAGATCGGTGATCATGAAGATGGCCATCCAGGAATTGCACTCCAGCAAGCCGGCGAGAAAACGCTGATGCGGCTTGCCTTGAAAAGGCATGATGCGCGGCACCTCGAACTTGCACCAGCCGGCGATGCGCCGCACCTCCCACCACGCGGTCTCGCGGGCCTGGGCCGCCGCCGGGCTGGAGTCGTACTCGGCCCTGGCGATCACGCTCATCCAGCGGTCCCACTGCGCGCGCAATGGCTCGTGATCATGGGTGGCATGAGTCGCCACCGAGAGTCGCAAGTAGTCCGCGCCGGGCGTCAGTTGCTGATCCGACTGCCGGGTCTCCCACTGCGGCACCTTAAAGCCTGAGATACGCAGGCGCTCCAGGCTGGGGCGCACATACGGCGGCACCGTGCCCAGATCCTCGCCGATGAGCCGGTACTCGCCCGCCTCCTCGATGAGCGGACGCAGGCGATCCTCGCCATTGCGGCAATTGGCGTCGCGATGCTTGGGGGTTTCGTCGTCATTGTCGTGGAAGCGCGGCAATTCGCCGCCGGTCACCTTCACTGCTTCTTCCTTCGTGAGCGGCAGGAATTCACCATTGCGCTGCGGCCGCCAGGGAAAAGCGTAGATCCGGTAAAAACCGAGCACGTGATCGATGCGGAAGAAATGGAACATCTCGCGCACCTTCCCCACCCGCTGGCGCCACCAATCCAGATTGCGCTTTTGCAGAACGTTCCAGCGATAAAGCGGAACGCCCCAGTTCTGACCCCACTTCACCGTGAAAGGGTCGTCCTTGAAAAGCGGTTCCGGCGGGGCGCCGCCGCTCCACTCGTGATCGAAGATCTCCGGATCGGCAAATACGTCCGCGCTGTAGTAGCTCACGCCAAAGGGCACATCCCCCATGAGCGCCACTCCCTGCCGATCCGCCTCTTCGCGGATCGCGCGCCACTGGGTAAAGGCGATCCATTGGATGTACATGACGAAGCGAATCTCGCGCTCCAGCTCCTCGCGGACCTTTGCCGGCTGCCCCTCGAGCCAGGCGCAGGCCTCGGCAAAGGTGCGCTGTCCCTCGGGCCAGAGATCCCAGCGCTCTCCCGCTTCATTCTGCTCCATAAGCACGCGATAGAGCGCATAGCCTTCGATCCAGTCGGCTTCGTCTTTGATAAATTGCTGGAAATCGCGAGACCGAGCGTCGTTGCGCTGCCAGTTCCCGGCAATAAATCGGTCATAGGCGCGGCGCAAGAGATTGCGTTTCAGAGCCTTGACCGCTCCATATTTTACGGGCCCTCGGCAAAGCGTGTCCATGTCGATTCCGCTCAGCGCGTGGCTCGCGTCCTCGTCCCGAAGATCTGGCAGCGCCTGCGGCGTAATCTCGATCGTCCCCGGGTCGAGGGCGACGGAGGAAATCGCATTGTACGGACTATTGTCGTTGCCGGTCTCGTTCACGGGCAGCAATTGCACCACGCGAAAGCCCTGCCGGGCCGCCCACCCGATGAATTCCCGCAGCGCGCCAATGTCGCCGATCCCCAGATCATTCTCGCCACGCAGGGCGAAGAGCGGAGCCAGAACGCCGGCGATTTTGGATTCGGGTGACAATTTCATCGGGCGCGGAATTTAAACGCCATGCGCCAAGTGTCGAGCGTCAGCGACGGAAAGGCGTGCGCCGACGCGGATTTTTCGCTTCGAAGGCCGGAGCTCCCACTCGCGGGAAGATCAAGCGGCCATCTCGCCGCACTCCTCGGCGCACTGCTCGCAGGCGCGGGAGCAGTCCTGGCAGTGCGACATGAAGTGCTTGTCGCACTCCGCCGCACAGCGCCGGCAAATCTCTGAGCAAAGCGCGCAGACTTCCGTGGCAAATTCCGAGTTGCGCGCCATCTCCCGGGCCGCCAGGGCGCAGAGATCCGCGCAGGAGCGATTTAGCCGGATGCAGGCCGCCATCGCCTTTACATCGTCTTCACGCAGACACGCCGTTATACAGTGCTCACAGGCCGCCATGCAGGCGTGACAGGCTTCGATGCAGGATTGGTAACATTCCGGGCTCATAGATGGATGAATCAGTCGAGACTCGTTTCGCGGGATAAGCGCCCTGCGCGCTTGCCTCTCTCTATTCTTTCCGCCCGAAAGCGAATTTCGGTTGCATCCAGAGGAAATCCACATTCGCCCGCCGCCTCGCGTCCCAGGAGACTCCGCGGCGAATTCTAGTAAATATATTCCGGACCGTCCGCTTTTCCCGACCGGAAGTGTTTCTTTGAGCTCCAGTCCGTTTCCGCTCAGCGGACACACAATTTACATTGTACACCGCTTTTTGCTTGGCGAGTTCGCGGAGGCGCCCCCTTAATTACACCCGCTGCCACAGCATTGTCATCGGGGACAACTCGAACTCTCGGTCCCCAAAATCGATTATCCGCCACCTGTCATGAGCGAAAAACATCTCACGGAAGCCCCGTGGAAAGCCATCACCGTAAAGCAAAAGCTCAAAGATCCCGGCTTGGGGAAGGCGCTCGCCAGCTTTGAAACTTGTGAGGAGAAAGATCACACCGCCCGGCTCAAGGCGCTCGATACCGTCGAAAAGCATGCCGAGGCGCTCAAGAAGGAGCACAAGGACAAAAAGGAGATCGCCGACTATCTGGGGGAGTTGCTGAAGGAATCGGCCAAGAGCCGAAAGCCACTGGAGTTGGCGGCAAAGGCGGACAAGAATGGCAAGGACAAGGAAAAGGACGGCAAGGACCCTAAAGGTGGCAAAGACGGAAAAGACCCCAAGGACAGCAAAGAGGACGATGAAGAAGAAGACGAGGAGACACTCGCTCTCAAAAAGGATTTAAAAAACAAGCTCACGAGCGCGCTGGCGCAGGTGAAATCACGCGCGCCGGGCGAACCCGAGCCCGGTGAAGAAGGCCAGCCGCAGCTCGCGTTCATGGCTTACCTGGCCGGCGCTCACTCAGCCGTCATTGTCGCGAAAAAGGTCAGTGGCGGAACGAAGAAACTCCTGACCTCCATCGCCGGCGGCGCCACTGGCGGCACATACTGCCAGGGCGAATGTATTTATGAAAAGAGCGCGCATACTTTCGTGCTCGATAAGGTCCCCGGAGGCCTGGCGAGCAAGATCGCCAAGGCGCTCGTCACCGAGACCGGCCAGAAGTACAAGGTGCGTGTGCGATCTACGGATGGTTTGACGGAGCTGGATTCCGATACCGACAAGGACCCGGATGAACCCGGCGCCAAGGTCGAAACGCCCGACCCGACCAAGTCTACGGAAACACCCGAGACGACTGAATCCGAGTCCACCGAAAAGACCGAAACGGTCGACCTCGCCGGGAAGTGGAAGGAAGTAAAAATGGGGCTGTATCCCAAGATCAAGGACGCGCTCGCGGGCACACCGGCCAATCGCAGCGAAATCGTTCGCATGGTCGGCGTGGCGACCGGCTTCGAGAAAGCCGGGAATTTCCAGGGCGCCATCGACACCTTTGGCGAGTTGGAACCCCTGCTGAGCGGAGAAGCGCCGTCATCCACGGATCCCACGCCCTCGCCGGCAGACTTGGCCGCAGCCTTCAAGGCGCGACTGCAGGGGCTGCTCCCGGAATACCAGGCGGCCCTCAAAGCCGGCGGCCCAAATCGCGACATACTGGATATGGCCATGAAGCTGGCCGCGGCCGCCGCGAAGAGCCAGGACTACGAGCAAGCCAATCTGCAACTCGACAAAGTCGAGGCCGCGCTCAAGCCCGCGCCGCAACCCGAAACTAAATCCGAGCCGGCCGACTTGGTCGCGCTCTTCAAGCAGCGCGCCCAGGCCTTTGCGCCGGGCTTCAAGGCCGCCCTGCTCCGCGCGCAATCGCTCGACAAGCCTCTCGCGGAAGAGATGGACGCTTTTTACGCCCAAATGTTCGACGAGGCGAAGAAGAAGGACTTCGAAAAGGCCCTCGCCACGCTGGATATCCTGGAAGGTCTGGTCAAGCGGGTCCCAAATCCGAACATTCCCACACCGCCTCCGCCGCCGGGATCGAAGCAACCCGTCATCAATCCCGAGGAATTGCAGGCCGAGCCGCAAACCCCGGCCGATCGCTGGAACGCCGCGCGCACCCCGATCCAGGGCAAACTGCAAGCCGAAATCAAAGAAATCGTCGCCACGAAGGATCCGGACGCCGGCGGCGCCGAGCTGGAATTGCGCGCGGTGCTGCGGCAGATCGGCGGCGAGATGGATTCGCAGAAAAAGGCCGACGACATGCTCAAGTATCTTCAGGACGACGAGATCGTAGCCAATGTCTGTGAGCTGGCCTTCGACCTGCGCACTCCGCTCATCAAAGTCCTCAACGAAATCCGGTCGGAACTGGCCGCCTAATTTTTTCACCAGAGAACCCTTATCCCGCATCCGCGGCTAAACCAAGACCATGCCCAAAGATACGAACTACTACCTGGTGAAAACCCGCGCCCTGGAAAAATCCAAGGCGGAAGCGGATCAAGTCGCGCAGGAATCGAAATCCAAGGTGACGGCGATCGATTCAGCGTACGACGCGGCCGACAAGGCCAAAAAAATTCGCAAGAAGGCCGAAAAGGACTCGATGGACATCAAGTTCATGCTGGATCAAAAGAAAGGAGTCACCTCGAGCGTGCTCAACAAGGCGGCGGACGTTTTTGGAAAAACCACGGATAACAAAGAAACTCAGGAACGCCTCAAGGCGGAGCTCGAGACCGCCAACAAACTGGCCACTGAGGCGGCCACAGCCGATTTTGCCGCCAAGAAAAACTTGGCGAATCTGCGCCCGGGAAACTCGGACAGCGACAAAAAATGGCGGGAAAATCAGGCGCGGTCCAAGGCGGCGGACGACGAGCAAATTTCCGCGGAGATCAATCGCAAGCTCACGAAGAAAGAATTCAAGATCACCCAGCTCGAATTTGCCGAGAAGGATGCCAAGCTGAATGGGAGCATCAATGCGCTGGAGCAAAAATTCAAAGATGTGATCCCCAATGGCGATGCCCAGCTCGCCGCGCTGGACACTGCCGAAAAGGAAGTGGGACAAAAGGCGCAGGTCGCCGATCAGAAGGAAGCGACTCTGGCCAATTTCCAAGCCCAGGCAAATGGCTCGTCGGAAGCCCAGGCGCAGAACGCCCTCGACTCCGCACTGAAGAAACTCGAGGACGCCGAGAAATTCATCACGGAATGGAAGGGCGACAAACAAACACTCGCCCAGCTCGAAAAGAAGCGCGACGCCCTGAAGGAAGTCGCCCAGACGACCAAGGACGAACACAGACTCTTTGTCGATACCGCAGCCGGAAGCACCGCGACGCTGGATAAGATGGAAAAAGAGGGCAAGGGGCTCCTGGTGGACCTCAAGACCGCCCTGACCAATGCAGCTGACGGCGACAAGGCCGCCCTGAAAAAGAAAATCGCGGCGTGCGAGGCCGAACTGGCCCGGCTTGCCGAGTTTCGCAAGCAAGCGGCGGCCATTCAGGCCGCAGGCATACCCGCAGCGACAGACGATCTGGCCAAAGCGAAAGAAGCGCAGTCCGGCGCGCGAGACAATCTCGTCGAGGCGCAGTCCGAGGTTCTCAGTCTGGAACGCGGGCTTCTCACCTTCGATAAGAAAACGCGGAAATTCGCGGCGGATTCCCAGAAATCCATCGAAGACCGCAAGGGGGAAATTGCCCAGAAAGATGAGGCGATCAACGAATTGCTGGAAGCCATAAAAAACGGGACCGACGAAGAAAAAGCCGCCGCCAAGGAAAAGCTCAAGGCAGCGGAAGCCGAACGCGACAAACTGGACAAAGGCCTCGTCTTCCAGGAAAACGCGCTGAAGGAATTCATCGAGCAAAGCCGGCAAGCAGCGGAGAACTCCTTGCCCGACAAAGACAAGAAAGCGCTGGCGGTCGCGCGAAAAAAAGAAGAGTCCGCCAAGACGGCGCTCGAGGACGCCAAAAAGCTGGTGGAGGACAAAAAGCAAGGAGTGGAGGCGGCCGTGAAAACCGCCACCAAAGGCGCGCAAGCCGACTTCGACAAAGCCCAACAAGAATTTGCGACGGCGACCCAGGATTACGAAAAGCAGACCACCGAATACGAGCAGGCGGTGGCGGGACATCCAGACCTGAAGAAGGCCAATGAAGAAGTCGCTGCAGCGACCAAAGCGGCGGCGGAAGCGGGCGTGAATCAGGAAAAGGCGCTCGCAAGTTATACGACCGCGGAAGAGAAAGCCCTGGTCGCGGAAACGCTGAAGCAAGCGGTCAAAGACTCGGAGCAGGACGCAGCAGCCTTTGCGCCATTCAAGCATCTGACGGACGAGGATTTCGAAAAGGCCGTTCGCGGAAAGGGTGGCAGCGAAGCCACCGCCCTGAATCTGTTCCCGGAGAAGCCGAAATTCCCCGGCGACACCGCCAGCGACTCGGATAAGAAGGCCTTTGCTGCGGCGCAGAAGGACTACGAAACAAAGTCCGCCGTCGTGATCGAAAACCTGCGCAAGGCCCAGGAAACGATGGATCGCATGGCCGAGCGGGACGAGCTTCTCGAGCAGGCCGGCGCTTCCCTTGAGGAGCGGAAGCGCGCCTTCGGCGACGTGCCGCCGGCGCTCATGCCACCGAAGTTCCGCGAAGAATTGCAGGCTTACCGGGAGGTCGAAGAACTTTTCAAGGTTGAAGACGAGTACGAGCGCCTGAAAAAGGCCGCCAAGGAAGAGGTCACAAACAACATCCTCAAAGATCTCAAGGGACTGGCTGAAGTGGCCAAGCCGATCGTGGAGCTTTTCCTCGACGCCTCGGGCATTATCAACAACTTCATTCCCACGCCAAAAGAGCTTCCGGAGGACGCCGACGAAGCGCAGAAATCGGCCTTTGAGGCTGCAGAGGCGCTCAAGGCCAAATTTGAAATGACCCGCATGGTCGCCGAGGGAATCGAGTGTTTCATGAACACCAAGGAGATGCTGGAAAGCGAGAAGGAGACAATCGATGAAGTGTCCAACCCCAAGGACGAGGAAAAAGCGATTCTGCGGTCTATGAAGGAAGACAAGAAAGCGGAAGCCTTGCTGAAGTTCATGAAGGACTTCATCATCACCACGGCCAAGACAACGAAAGGCGTGTTATCGATGACGAAGGCCGGCATTGGACTCGCTCATAACACCGGCGCTGCAGAGGTCGCGAAAACGATCGGCGGCGTGGTCCCGATCCTGGGCGCCGTCCTGGATGGCATCGAAACAGCGGAGGCCATGCTTGCCGCGGCCAAACAGATCAAGATGGCCCACCTCGAGAACGAGATTCACGCAGCGTCCAAGGAATCGGGTGACGAAGAGGCTTTGGTCAATGCTTACGGAAATCAGGCGGGCCGTGCGACAAATCGCGCGGTGAAGAAGTCATTACATGCCACATCCAAAGCCGTGCAGACCGCTGGATCCGCCACCATGGCGGGCGGCGTCAGCGCTGGGGCGGGCGCCGGCATCTATGCGGCCGGCAAGGTCGGCGAGTATGCCAACAAAGTGACCTTCCAGTGCATCGATTGGGCCCAGGCGGCGAAGGCGCAAAAGACCATGGAACTGGCGCGCGCCGGCAGCTTCCAGGCCATGAACGAAATCTTCGCCGACCACCAGAAATACGCGACGATGTTCATCGTCATGAAGGCGGTGGAGGGCGACGTGAAAGCTCAGGCCTTCTGTAAGACCCGCGGGCTGAATACGAATAATCTCGACTCGGCCACAAGCCTCGCTCTTCTCACAAAAGAGCTAAAGGTCGCCCGGCAGGAGATGCTGCGGAAGGTCGAGCAAACGGACGATGCCAAGACCTTTCAGGACGATGCGAGCGAGACCTTTGAGAAAGTCGTGCGCGGCGGCAAAGCGCTGGCCAAGCTCGGCGATATGGCTACGCTGGGCACAGCCGGCATGGCAGTCGATGCCGTGAAGGACGGGGTCAACAAACTCCGCGGCAAAATGGCCGACGTCGAGGCGAAGCCGGAAGCAGACGTCGATGAGACTAACAAGATCAAGCCGATCAATGCTGCGGGCTTCACTTCGCTCCATACCCGGATCACCACCATCTCCGAGAAGGGTACAAAGGGCTTTTCGATCACCGAAAAAGACGTGCAGTGGCGGGCGCGCTGGATCGAACATATGAAGAATCTGCTGGGCAACCTTGATCCAATGGATGGAGATTGGCCCGACCCCTCTATGAAAAAGGACGGCGGCGAAACCGCCCGCCAGAAGTTAACGAAGGCCTTTTTCGCGCTCAAGGCGTTGCCAGATACGCCAACGCAGCAGGCGGCTTAAGTAATATCGTTGCGCACTTGGACTCTGGCGGCTCGAGCCGCCGCGTCCCGCCTCTTCAGTGTCCTAAGCCGCCGGAGGGATTCTGGTTGCGCCAAATGGCGATCTTGGCGAGGATAGACTTCGATGATCTTCGAAACGATTCCCGAGTTGCGGCGCCTCACACCGCAAGAGAAGCTCATTCTGGCCAGCGAGCTCATCGGTGATTTCTCGGATCAGCCTACCCCCGAGCTCGACGCGGCGATCGGCGAATTGATCCAGTCGCGCCTGAAACAATTTGAGGCCCATCCCGAAAGCGCCCGTACCTGGCAAGACCTGCAAAAGGCCATCGGAAAAGCGTAGATTGCGAATCGGCCGCGGATGGAACACGAGATCGTATTTCTCCTGGGGGCGGAAATCGATTTTCTAGAGTTCTACCGCGACCACGGAGATCGCTTCTACGACGATGTTCAGGAAATCCTCAGTCTTCTGGCGCGAAACCCTTGGTTCGGGCCAAAGCGGTTCCAGCAACAACGGCGGCTCTTGATTGCCGGCGGTCCGTTTGCACTTTTTTACGGCATTCAAGGCAGGCGGATTTTGATCACGGCCATCATCGACTTGCGCCGCGACCCGCAATGGATTCGAGAGAAGCTCCACGATAGGTCTTGAGCGGCGCAGGTGCGGGTATCATCAGGCTCGCCTTCTTGCCCCGTGATCGCCGCCCAACCCGTACGAGCTTCAGAAACTTAGCCGGAAATTCACTGTCGCGGCAGTCCATATGGAGGGTAGGCGTCCCGTCCGTGGAATAGCATATTCCGCCGACACACCGAGTTCCGCCGCCCTGCGGTCCCATCTCGCGCGTCATCGCCACATCTCGACTCACGCTCAATGCCTCTGCCATCCATCCCTCGCCGCCTCCTTCCACTGGCGTGGTTCGTTCTTTGCCTCGTTTCGCGCCCCGCCGATGCGCAAATGGTCACCGGCCCCGCCATGACGAATTTCGCCAAAACCTTTGCGCTCTCGGCCAAAGGCTGGGACGCAAAGGAAACCGCCTGCAGCCTCGGCGCCAATGTACTCTGGCCCGCGGATCAGGCGGATTTTGAATTCTACATCAAGCCCGGCGCTCCCTTCAAAGGAACGCTCCACGCACACATCGTCCACTATGGCACCCGCGCCGCAACGGGCGATATCTGGAAACCCATCGTCTTCAAAATCGGCGACTCCAGCGAAACCACGCAGGAAGTCGATCTTCCGGCCGACGGCGGCTACGTGACCGTGCATCCGCGGATCCCCGACGAATTCGGCGGCTACGCCATCATCCTGGAGCTTGGCGACCGTGGTCGAGCCTTTGGCGCCGCCTGCGTACGCGTGCCGTCGGCCGAACCGGGCCGCGAGCGTCTGCCCACCTATGCGCTCGATTTGCCCTGGCCGCACGAGCGGACTCCGCATGTCTACCAAGTCTTCAAGCGCCTCGGCGTGAAAGGCGCGCGGGTCGAGGGTGGCTACGGCAGCATCGGCGAGGCGCACATCGACTGGGCCATGCAAAACGACATCGCGCTCATGCTCTGCGTCGGCGCAGCCAATACGCCTTCCGAACAAATGCCCCTCGGCCGCGGACGGCCTTGGTTGAATGCCGATGGCTCGATGAAGAAAAACGTGAAGGAAGACCTCGCCTGGCTGCCAAGCTTCGATCCGGAGTTCAAACGCTACCTGAAAGGTGTGGTGGAGAAATACGGTTGGCCCAAAGGCCCCATCAACGCCGTCGAGCTTTGGAACGAGCCGTGGGAAGGCGTTTCGATCTCCGGCTGGGGCGCCGATATCCCGCGCTATCGCGAAATGTTTACCGTCATGGCCCAGGCCGTCTCGGAGGCCCGGCAGGAAGCCGGCTTGCAAGTCTTGATCGGCGGCGCCTGTTCCTCGGCCAATACCCGCGACAAACTTTTTGCCGATGGCAAAGACACGTTTCTGCCTTGGCTGGATTTCGTGAGTATTCATTACCAGCCGCTGGCTGCGGATCCCGCGCTCGTGCCGAGCTGGGCGCATCGCCAGGGCGAATACGGCCGCGTGCAAGTCTGGGATACGGAAAGCTGGGTGGCGAATTCCGAAGACAAAGTCGCTGCCGTTATCGCCTCGATGCGCGCCATGGAACAGGATCGGACGGCCGGTATTTATGGCGGCAACGTCTTCGAGTCGCAGCGACCGAAGATCGGCGGAAAGGAACACGACGTCGTGCAGGCCTGGGCGCCCGCCGCCGCCGTCGCAGCCTGTCAGAAATTCATCGGGCAGCGGACCTTTCGCGAGATTCTCTTCAAGAACGGGCTGCCCTGGATCTTTGTTTTCAACGGACGCGAAGGCCAACCGGATGATGGCACAGCCGTCGTCGTGGGCGACCTGGCGCCGAGCTACAACGCAGAGCGCGTGCTGCATCGCACGGTAGCGCTAGCAGCAGACGCGAAAATCGAGATCAGCGACTGCGGCGGTCACGCTGGACTCCTGGATTTCTACGGCAACCCGCGCCCGGCGGATCATGGACACATCACCGTACCGCTCAATGGCCTCGGCTATTTTCTGCGCGCCGACGGTTCGCCCGGTTCCTTTGCGGCGCTGCTCCAGGCCTTGCGCAACGGCCGCATTCAAGGCGTGGCGCCCGTGGAGATCACCGCGAAAGACATACTCTCCCCGGTTCCGGATGGCGCCATCCGTGTCGAGGTGACAAATGTCCTCAACCGGCCCATTTCCGGCAAACTCACCTTCTCGGTGGCCGGCTTGCAACTCGATGGCGCCGCGCAGGAGTGCGCGCTGGGCGCGAATGAAACCCGGGAATTCACCGCCAAAATCACGAGCGGCGCCGCGACCGCTGATAACAACTACAGGCTCCTCGCCGAAGTCGACGCCGGCTCCGACGGCGCCGCGAAACATGCCGAGATCATCCACGTGAATGTCATCGCTCGCCGCACCATCGAAATCGATGGCCAGCTGGACGACTGGGCCGGCGTCATCCCGCAGACGGGCGCGCAAGAAGTCGGCGTGAGCGAAACCGAGCGCGCCTACCTGCCGTTCCTCGATTGGAACAAACAAGCTTCCAGCGGGACCGTCACGGCTTGGCTGGCCGCAGACGACCACTTTTTCTACTTCGCCGCCAAGACGCCGAAAATGGACGGTCTGCCGCGCTTCGAAACGCGCGACGACGACGCATACTTTTACCCGGAAAAGGTCCGCGACGGCGACCGTGAACTCGTTTGGCCAGCCGGCGTGCGGCAGTTCAGTTATCGCAAGGATTTCGAGGTCCCCTCGGGCAATGGCCATCACAACGTGCAAATCGCCTTCAACGTAATTCCCACGGAGAAAAAGGCCTGGCTGCCCTACCCTGCGGGCACGGTCCCGCGCTTCTGCGCCTATCTGGATACCGACTACGAATTCGCCCTCAATCGCGTCGGCGAAGCCTACGGCGGCGGGACGGAGATCTTTTGCCTGCAGCGCCCGGGCATGGTGCGCAAACATTTCTTTCCGCGCCAGCCCAAGGCGGAGATCGATGGCGGCCCGGTCAAAGGCGAGGCGCGCCTGGTGGTGAAGGATAACATCGTGGAATGCGCCTTGCCCTGGTCCGTGATTCCCGAAGTCAAGGCCCGGCTCGACGCCGGCCAACCGATCAAATTCAGCTTCCGCGTGAATGACAGCGACTCCGCCTTCGAGCTCGCCGCCAAGCGCAGCGTCTCCAAGGAAAACCCCTTCGCTTTCCACAACGAATGGAGCACCCACTGGGCAAACGAAGTCGAATTCGCCCTGGAGAAAAAATAACATCCTCCGCCGCCTCGCTCAGCCTCTCATTGCCGGCTGCCCGCCCATCGCCGTCGCCCGCAACAAGTATTTTGCGCAAATCCAAAACCTCTGCGTCTCTGCGCCTCCGCGCGAAAACCTCTCCCTGAATACCACCAACAATCCATGAGACCTCCCCGACTCTCCTCTCTCGCGGTAGCAGCGCTAGCCGTCCTCGCTTCTCTCTCCGGCCTCGCAGGAGAACTCCCCGGCGTGAAATTCCTCATCACCAGTGTGCGCACCGGCGACACAGAAATCTTCGCCGTCACCCCGGAAACCGGCGACGCCATCAATCTCTCGCGCAGTCCCGCCAGCGAAGATCGCTATCCCTGTTGGTCGACGGATGCCAAACACGTCGCCTTTACCTCAAATCGCGACGACGGCCACTACAACCTCTTCGTCATGGATGCCGATGGCGCGAACGTGCGCCAATTCACCCACGGCGAAGCCGTATCCTACATGCCCTGCTGGGTCGGCGACCGAATCGTCTTCGGCCTCCACGGCGAGCGCCCGGAAATTGCGAGCATCAACGACGACGGCTCGAATCTCCAGATCCTTGGCCCCGGCCACGACCCGTGCCTCTCACCCGACGGCCAGCGCATTGCCTTCACCGGCGAGACTCCCGGCGGCGTGGCCGTGTGGGTCATGAAGGCCGACGGCACAGACCGCCGCAAGCTCACCGAAGCCAACCCCTGGGGCGCCGTCTTCCCGAGTTGGTCGCCCGATGGCCAGAAAATCGTCTACGCCGAAAAAGTCGGAGAAACCCTCGAGCTCTTCACCATCGGCGCCGACGGCTCCAACCCCACCCAATTGACCCACCTCAAAGCCATCGCCACTCCCCCCGCTTGGTCGCCCGATGGCAAATGGATTTCCTTCCGCCTCACCGACGAGCGCTACTGGTCTGACAAGAAACGCGTCGAGGAAGTCTACGCCCAGCGCCCTAGCGACAAACGCCCCGTCTGGGTCATCCATCCCGACGGCTCCGACGCGCACGTCATCGAGTGCCTGCGCTTCCAATGCGCCATGGACGGCAGTCGCGCGGCCTGGCGGCCGTGAGAGGGGAAGCTTCTATCGCGATTTAGCCAGGTCGAACTTGCACGTGAATGCTGACCATTAGTTCGGTCGGCCGGCTTGGGCTTGCCGAATAAAAATCCCTTTTGGGAAAAATTCCGAGCCGGTATAATTAGGGGGTGATCCGCCCCTTCTTCGTCTCGGCTCTTTCGATTATCGTCTCCTCGCTGACCGCTTTCCAAGCGCTGGCGGATAATGTTGCCGACAAGCCTTCGGCAAAAACTGCGGTTGACAGCCCTTCGGTGATCCTGGCCGCGCCGGCAGGTCAACTGGATGTGCCGACGATTGCGAAATCCGCCATGCCTGCGGTGCTGACCATCATCGCCAACGATGCACAAGGAAATCCCATGAAAATGGGCACCGGGTTTTTCATTTCCGCGAGCGGTGAATTGGCAACGAATTTCCACGTGATTGAAGGCGGCAAATCGTTCAAAGCGCAAACCCAGACGGGCGCATTCTATGCAATCAGTCGTGTTCTCGCCGCAGACCGCGAGCGAGATGTCGCGATCTTAAAGGCGGATGCAGAAAACGCGCCCTGTCTGTCGCTTAGTTCGGGTATCCCGCAGATTGGCGAATCGATCGTCATTGTCGGCAGCCCGAAAGGCTTGGATGGGAGCGTCTCCAACGGGATCCTTTCCGCGGTTCGAAACGTTGAGAATGTCGACGTCCTTCAATTTACCGCTCCAATTTCTCATGGCTCGAGCGGATCCCCCGTGCTCAATGCAAAGGCCGAAGTCATCGGAATCGCGACCGCTTCGATCGCTAGTGGTCAAAACTTGAATTTTGCGATCCCGGCCAGCGTTATATCATCACTCGCACGCCAGACAGGTAATGAATCGTCAACTCCAGCCTATGCGGGAGCTGCACCCACCGCAGCGCACCAAAATGACGCGCCGCAGACCGATCCCGTATTTGCGCAAGCAGTAGAAAATATCAATACCCATGGGAATTCCGCCATTACGTTACAGCTACTCGATAATGTTGCGCGCCGATTCCCAAACTCTGCATCCGTTCAATTCTTACTCGCCACAACTTACGTAAGTCTGGCCATGTACAAGGATGCCGCCGCGTGCGATAGGAAATCGGTCGCCCTGGCGCCGGGCAATCCCGACTTTTGGAACCATCTTTCATTTACACTCACTCTACTACGGCAATTCAATGGCGCAAAAGATGCCGCGGAACAGGCAATTAAACTAGATCCGATTTCAGAAGATGGATGGCAATCCCGCGGCTGGTGCTTCCTCAAATTGAAGGACTATGCGTCAGCGGAAGCTGACTTTAAGCGCGGCGTGGAACTCAACCCAAAGTCGCAGATCGGATGGGAAGGACTTGCCTTGGTATACTCGGGACTCGGGCGGACTGCAGACGCATCGTATGCCAAGAAACGGGCCAAAACGCTTTCACCTCGGGCGCCGATTTCCCTGGCAGGAGGGGATCCCGACGCAGGAGCCGAAGGCAACCCCTTTGTAAATTCGAACAACAACAGTCCAGGCGCGCCAAATACTGAGAAATATTTTGTGACAGGTCTTAGCCCAAAGGAGCAATTGAGCGTCAGAACCGGACCTGGCACAAAGTACGAGATCTTAACAAAATTACCCAACAACTACAATCAAATCCGCATAGCTGGAAGCCCTGTAATGAGTGAAAACACGCAATGGGTCCACATTGAATGCAGCGAAAGCAATGGTTGGGTCCGCAGCAAATACCTCCGCAAACAAGAATAATGCTTTATTTCTCCACCATACTTCTTCGACGCCCTTGTCTCGCACTCGCGAGTCTACTTCTCCTCCCAGCCGCCAAGGCCGAGGTCCCAACCGCCACCGTCGAAACCATCATCTGCATTCGCCACGGCGAGAAGCCAAAGGACGGCCTGGGCATGCTCAACGAGCAGGGCCTGAATCGCGCGCTGGCCTTGCCCGACGTGTTGGCTCACTACGGCGCGCCGGCCTTTATCTTCGCCCCCAGTCCGTCGCAGGACAAAATCGCCGAGGGCAGCCTGCTGCCCGACGGGAAAAAACGCGAAGCCGTCTGCTACAACCGCCCCTTGATCACCATCGCGCCCACGGCGATCCGGCTCGGCCTGCCGATTAACAGCTCCTTCGGCTTCGCGCACATCGCCAATCTCGAAGCCGAGTTGGACAAGGCCCCCTACCAAAACGCGTTGGTCTTCGTCGCCTGGGAGCACGGCTTTGCGGAAAAGTTCATGAAAGACGTCGTCAAAAATCACGGTGGAGATGCCACTGCGGTTCCTCCATGGAAAGGAACGGATTACGATTCCATCTATATCGCCCGCATCACGCGGACTCCCGATGGCAAGATGTCTGTCGCATTCCAAGTGGACCACGAGGGACTCGACGGCCAGAGCACAAATGCGCCGAAGCCGGCTGGGCCATAGGCCATCCCATTCTTCCCCTACTTCCCATTCCTCCCATCCTTCAGGCTCCGTCATTGCTCATACCACGTACGCGACCAGCGCCTCCTGCCGCCCCCGCCCCAGATTTTCCCCCGCCCGCATTTTTTCCGAGACCAACTCCCCCTTCGTGTCTATGGTGACCGCCCTTGCCCATGAAGTCCGAAGATCTCCTTTCGCTGCTCCGCCAGAATGCCCGCGCATCGGCGGCGGATCTTGCGCGCGATCTCAACTCTTCCCCGGAGGCCGTGCAGGCCGAAATCGCCCGGCTCGAGGAAACCGGCGTCATTCTGGGCTACCAGACCATTGTCGATCCGCAGAAGGCTCGAGGGGGCAAGGTCACGGCTTTCGTCGAGGTCCGCATCACGCCGGAACGCGGCGGCGGCTTTGATCGGCTGGCCGAGCGCATCGCGCGTTTCAACGAGGTGCAGAACTGTTACCTCATGTCCGGCGCGTACGATCTGCTCGTCGCCGTGGAAGGCGACACCCTGCAGGATGTCTCGGCCTTCATCTCGGAAAAGCTGAGCACGATCAAAGGCGTGCTCTCCACGGCCACGCATTTCCGGCTGAAGGCCTACAAGGAAAATGGTCTCGGCCTGGTGCGCGAGACCAAGGCGGACCGCCTCGCGGTCTCGCCCTGAGCGGGAACCTCCACTGCCGATGTCCAGCCTGCCTCCAGCTTTGCATGTTCGTCCCCAGGTGGGACGCTTCGCGCCCGCTCCGGTCACCGCCGGCGGCGCGCGCCGACTTCTGCTCGGCAACTCGGGTATCGAAGGGATGGGGCGCGGCTCCGGGCCGCTTTCCCCTCCGCACCGCTTCGCGGCCCCGCGCGAGGTAAGAAGCCCTCGCCTACTTTGGCGCTACGTGCGCTCGGCGCGCGGGATGGATTTGATCACGATGAATTGGCGCCTCCAGGCGACCGAAAAACTCTCCTGGACCCCCCATGCCCGAGCCGCCTGGCGGCTGCGCACCTCTCTCTTCCGGCCCCCGTTTATCTCCTCGACCACTTCTTCCAATCTTTTTCATGACTTTCAGCAAATACCTTGCGGACCACATTCGGGATATCCCGAAGAGCGGCATCCGCGAATTCTTCGACATCGTCGCGCAGCAGAAGGACGTTATCTCCCTCGGCGTCGGCGAGCCTGACTTCGACACTCCCTGGAATATCCGGGAGGCGGCCATCTACTCTCTGGAGCGCGGCCGCACGCACTATACTTCCAATCTCGGCCTGCCTGAACTGCGCGCCGCCATCTGCCGCTATGTGAAGCGGCATTTCCACGTCGGGTACGATCCGACCACCGAGGTCATCATCACCGTCGGCGTGAGCGAGGCGCTGGATCTTGCCCTGCGCGCGTTGCTCAATCCCGGCGACGAGGTCCTCTACCACGAGCCCTGCTACGTGAGCTACGCGCCCAGCGTCGTCATGTCGCACGGCATCCCAGTGGCCATCCCCACGCGCATCGAGGAGAACTTCCGCCTCACCGCCGAAGCGCTCGCGGCCAAGATCACGCCCCGCTCCAAGGTGTTGATGCTGAATTTCCCGTGCAATCCCACGGGCGCCACGCAGACCCGCGAGGAGCTGGAAAAAATCGCCCGCCTTTGCCAGGAGCACGATCTCATCGTCATGACGGACGAGATCTACAGCGAGCTCACCTACGACGGCGCAGAGCACGTCTCCATCGCCTCGCTGCCCGGCATGCGCGAGCGCTGCATCTTCCTCCACGGCTTTTCCAAAGCCTTTGCAATGACGGGCTGGCGCATCGGCTACTCCTGCGCGCCTGCGCCGCTCACCGATGCCATGATGAAGATCCATCAATACGGCATCCTTTGCGCGAATACCATGGCGCAGGATGCCGCCATCGAGGCTCTGGAGAATGGCGCGAAACACGTGGAAGCCATGCGCAAGGAATACGAGCGCCGACGCACCTACATCGTGCGGGCGTTCAACGACCTCGGGCTCGAGTGTTTCCAGCCCTTCGGCTCCTTCTACATCTTTCCCAAGATCGCCAGCACGGGACTCACTTCGCGGGAATTCTCCATCGGCCTGCTGCAAAAAAAACAGGTCGCCTGCGTGCCCGGCCCAGCCTTTGGCGCGAGCGGCGAAGGCTTCGTGCGCTGCTGCTACGCCACGAGCCTGGAGCAGATCATGGAAGCCATGTCGCGCATCGGCGACTTCGTCGAAGAATCCAAAAAATCATGAGCGCCACTTCTCTGGCTCCCCTCGCCCGCAAAGCCGTGCTGCTCGCCGCCGGCAAAGGCACGCGCATGCGTGAACTCACCGCCGAGCTGCCCAAGCCCATGATCGCCGTGCGCGGACGCCCCATCCTCGAGCACATCGTCGAAGGTCTGCACTACGCCGGCGTGGAGCGCATCCAGATCGTCGTCGGCTACCGGGCCGATGTCGTACAGGATCACTTCGGCAATGGCGCGCGCTTTGGCGTGCAGATCGAGTACACCACGCAGGTCGTGCAGGACGGCACCGGCCGCGTCGTCGAGCTCTCGCGAGAATTCGCCGGGGCTGATCCGTTTGTGCTTTCCTATGGCGACATCCTCATCGAGCCGGGGAATTATCGGCGCATCGTCGAGTTGGGTGATGCCGAAGCGCTCGTGAGTGTGAAGCACAATCCCGGCGAAATCGCCAAGGGCGGCGCCGTGTTTGTCAACGACCGCTTCGAGCTCATCGATCTGCGGGAAAAGCCGCAGCCTGGGGAGCCGACGAGCCCTTGGTACAATGCAGGCGTCTATTGTTTCCGCCCGAGCATCTTCGAGCATACCGCACGGCTGGAGAAGTCCCCGCGCGGCGAGTACGAACTCACCGACGCCATCCGCACGCTCGCTCTCTCGGGCGCCAGGGTGCAGGCCTACGAACTCGCGGGCGAGTGGGCCGACGTGCGCGACCCGGAGGTGCTCGCGGACTTGAACCAGCGCACCGACTCTTAACTAGCCAATAACAAACACCGCGCCCGTCCCTCGGCGGGCGCGCTTTCTTCGCGATTGCCGGTCTGAATCAGGGCATTCGCGCCGGCCAGCCCGCAAAGGTCGCCGGAGCTTTGCCACATCAAGGGCCGCACCGAGAGCTCTCCCCCATCGAAGCCCAGGCGCCCCGGCCAGTACGTTTCGCGCCGATCTGGACGGATCGCCGCCGGCCAATCGCCGGTTCTCCGCGCTTCGACCAACGGCCACGCCGCTTCCGCCGCCCCTTCCAGCGCCTCCAGCGCAGCGCGCACCGCCACGTGGAAAACCACGAAATGCGAGACCGGATTTCCCGGCAGCACAAACGCCGCCTGCCGTCCACGGGTCGCGAAGATCAGCGGCTTGCCCGGCCGCAACGCGATCGCGTCGAAATGCACGGTAAAGCCGAGCTCGATCAGCGCGCGTTTTCCAAAGTCGTGATCTCCCACGCTGGCTCCGCCGGAGATGAGCAGCAGGTCCCAGCTCTCGGTGGAAAAATCGGCGATCCGATTTACCAGATGCTGCAAGTCATCGTGACAGCGTGCATGGCCGACGAGTTCGGCATTCTGCTCGCGAAGCAAACAGGCAATGAGCGTCGAGTTGGTATCACGAATTTGCCCCGCCTCCGGCGTAAGGTTTGGGTCGACCAATTCACTGCCGGTCGCCACATGCAGCACGCGGGGGCGCGGTGAGCAGAGGCACTGCGTCTTGCCGGTCTGGGCCAGTAGCGTCGCTTCTCCCGCGCCGATACGCGTTCGCTCACGGAGGAGGAGATCGCCGCGCCGCGCATCCTCACCGCGCTTGCGCACATGGCTCGATGTATCTTCCGCCGATGTCGGTCGCATCCAACCATCGGAGACCTCCACATATTCCTGCATGATGACCCGTGAAGCTCCCTCTGGCAGCGGCGCTCCTGTGAAAATCCGCGCACACTCACCCGGCCGAACCGCAAAGCCCGGCAGCGCGCCCGGAGCCGCTTCTCCCACCACCCGGTACCGCTCCGATCGATCCTCCGCGCCGACGGCATAGCCATCCATGGCCGAGCGATCGAAGGCCGGGAAATCCTCCGGCGCCGTGACCGCCTCGCGCAGGATGCGCCGGTGCACGTCAGTCAGGGGCACAGAAAGCGGCTCCAAAGACTGGATTTTCTCCGCGATGAGCGCGCGAGCGGCGGCGAGTGGGATCATGGAGGGAGGCTATCACTCGACGGGACGCGCGGTCACACGGAAACCTCCGCTTCTGGCCGGACCGCTGACGCGACCGACTAAGCCCTGAGCGTCTCCGCTCCCCTTTCACCATCCACGATCTCGCGCTCTCGGGCGACGAGCCAGCGCGGCTGCCCCGCGTCGTCCAGCACCGGGCTCATCACGATTTCCACCCAATAGGTCGAGCCGGATTTGCGGTAATTGAGCATCGTTTCCCGGCAGGAATAGCAGCCGTGCACAGCCTGGCGAAGCCGCTCCGCGGCCGACGGATCGGTCTTTTCTCCCTGCAGGAGAGGGCCGAGCTTTTGGCCTCGCAATTCAGCGAGCGTGTAGCCGCACATCTCACTGAAGGCCTCATTGACCCACCGCACCAACCCATCCGGCCCCGCCATTACGAGGCCATCGGTATCCGGCTCCTGCGCCACACTGCCCAGCCGGCGCCAGATCCGGCTCTTCACTGCGGGAGATGGCTGCGGCTGCCGGCCCCCGCAGGACGCCATCGCCACCGTTGCGCCCACCTCAGTCAAATCATCCACTACGCCACGCAATTCGTCATGAAACTCGAGGATGAGTTCAAACTCATCCCTCTCGGGCGCGGTAAGGGCGCCGGTCGCGTACAGGGCGGCGCGTTCCAGCAGAAAATTTTCGATCATGGCGGCGGTAGGGAAAGAAGGGTCCCTGTTAGCCAATACGCCCCGCGCGCGTATCGGGATACCAACAAACGCAACTTTGCCCGGGCAATGAGCAAAGGACGTGTTGGTAACTCCACACTTAGTGACGTCGCGCCCGCTGGGCTTCAGGCGCTTAGGCTCCCAGGCGCATCTTTCCCATTCCTCCCATACTTCCCATTCCTCCCATTCTTCCACGCCATCGCTTACATCACCATCATCCGTTAACAAACACCTCCTGCGCTTACTTCCCGACCCGATACAAAAAGAAGACCGCGTCCTTGTCGCGATAGACGAAGTGTTTCTCATTCAGGAGAATGATCGTATACCGCGACCACTTCGACGGCTCGAGTGACACATTATCCAGATACTCGTTCGCCTTGATTTTCCACCGATTCGTCCCGCCATCCATGTCCAACGGGAGCAAGTGGAAGGAGCCGTCGGCCTGATAGAGAAACGTGTGCCGGGGCGTCTGCCATTTGCCCGGCAGGATTTTCGCCAAGGCCGCTCCATCCGTCGCCGCAGGCGCCGGATGCCGCCCCAACTCCGCCTCGATCGCTGCCGTCGCGCCATCGTCCCGCTCGCCGGTTTTCACGAACCGGGCGATGTGCGGCTCGAGCAACTTTGCAAGTTGCTCGACATAAGCCAGTCGAGCAGGCTCGCCGCCCTTCGCTCCGTCGCGAGCAAAAGCTTGGCGGGCGGCCACAAGTTCCGCCGGATCTTTGGCCAGAGCCGATGCCGTGAGGAGGAGCGGAATGAGCGCCGAGAGGAACTTGTAAATCATGGAAAAGCTGGAGCGAGGTGGAGCAAAATAATCGGTGCGGTTCTCTCACAGCCGCAGAATCAAGGCAATGCCGCAGCGACCTCCTAAGTCCATAGGCGAACCGTAAACCGCCGTCTTCCAGCAAAACGGTGAAGCGACCCGGCCCAAAGTAGGCGAGATTTTCAACCTCGCGCGGTGCGCCGGAGAAGTGACGGGGCGGGCGCCGTAAACACTCAATTGCTTGATCTACTTAAACTTCCAACGGTCTCGCGACGTCGCCGCTAAGCTTTCGACATCCTCATACTTCTCTATTCAAGCCGCCAACATCCCCCATGACCCGCCGTGACTTCCTCCGCGCCGCCCCGCTGGGCGCCGCCGTCCTTTCCCCTCTGCTCTCCACGACGTTCAGCACCCGCCTTCACGCCGACGAAACCACTCCGAAAACTCCGCTCGCCGACTGGCTCCCGCTTTGGAAAAAGCACATCCTCGACGAAGCCAAAGGACGGCCCTGCGACAAGAACGTGGGCGAGGAACTCGGCTGGGTTGCGAGCCACATCCTGAGCGGCTTCGCCTACGGCTTTCTCGCCACGCGCGACCCCGCCTGGCTCGATCGGGCGATCGATTGGACCGACGCCTGCCTGCGGCGCGCCGTAAAGGAGCCGGATGGATATTCCGGCTGGCCGGACGGCGACGGCGGCGGCGGGAAGAGCGATGAATTTGACGCGGACAGCCTCCTTGGCGAGGCCATGCTTTTCCGCCCCATCATCCGCTTCTCCGCAGAAATCCTCCATACGCCGGCGCTAAGTGAGAAGTATGGAGAAAAGGCCCGCTCCTATCTGACTTTCGCCGCCATGCTGCTGGAAAAATGGCAGGCCCGCGACTGCTGGCGGGAAGTCGAAGGCGGCGGACTCTGGGTCGTCCCAGCCTTTGGCATCGATAAGTCGACCGGCAAATGGAGCGCCGGCTACGAGCAACGCAAGACCGGCGGCTTTTCTAATCCAGCCAACAAACAAAACGTCATCGCCTGCTGGCACCTCGAACTCAGCGAAACCGCGGCGCTCGTCGAAGGTCGGCAGGCCGCCTTCGCCGAAGCCCGCCGCAAAGCCGAACAATGGTGGCGGCTCATGAAGAACCGCATGCGCACCCGGGAGGACGGGAAATACTTTGTCTGGAACTATTGGGACCCGGCCGGCCCGTGGGACAAGAAGCCCGACGGCTCCCTACGCCACTGGGTGGGAGTGCATCCCAATGGCGGCTACTACGGCATCGACGTCGACAGCATCGCCGCCGCCTTTGCGCGCGGCATCGTCTTCACCAAGGAAGACATCGACCGCCTTGTCGCGACCAATCGCGACTTCATGTGGGATCAACATCTCGAGGCCGCAAAATTCCGCCGCATCGACGGCGAGCCGCCCGATGCGCGTTGGAAGGATTCGCCCGGGGTGCTATGGACGGCGCTGGCGCCGTACGACACCACCCTGGCAAAGATCTTCGTTGCGAATCACAATCCCGATAACTGGGGCGGCATCGCCGCCACCCCCAGAGCCCCCCTCCTGCTGCCCGCATTAAAGGATCTTCTGAAAGTCAGCGGGGCGAGATCGCTTTAAGTAATGGAAAAGCACCATCTTCGAGATGGCCCGCTAGCGCTCGTTCGAGCCGGCAAAGAACTTCTTTATCCACACCATGTAACCGACGACCAGTATGGCTGAGACAACCGGAGTGAGCGCCAGGAAAGGTCCATGCAATATGCCGACATTTTCGATAATCTTTCCTACCTCCGCGTTTTGTTGATTGGAAAACCCCATCTGGGCATATATCTCGGTCACGTCGTGCCGCGAATACGTCACTACGGCAGAAACCGAAAAAAGGACGACGCTGGCGACAATCAGCCACCAGGCATCCAGGCGCAGCCGATACAGCCCCCAGGCGCCGTAGGCACAGATCAACGCCGCAAGGATGTGCAATACCGAGCCAAATAGGCCCGTGGCAAACATTCCAAAGAACGGAAAAAAGCCTTTGAGCGATAGCGGAGCCAGCAGCATGGATACCGCAGAAGCCCCGGCAAAGAGACTGACGGCCAAGACCGGCAGCGGGCATCGATCGGTCCAGCGTGTCACAGCATCCCGCGCTTCGCACGTCGCTTTGACGTGAGGGCTCCGATAAAAGTAAATCCACACGGCCGGCGCCGCGACTAAAAACGCGGCATTGAAGATCAGCCCTATGATCGCAATCCCGGTAAGCATCTGCGGGCTCGGCGCTCCCGGGCCGGCGGGCATCGTCTGTGCCATGCCATGCATCGTCTGAGGCAGCACGAACACCGAGAGAGTTACCGAGAAGATCCCAGTGATCAGCCAGGTCCACGAGAAAATCAGAATCAAAGCCCGCGCCCAGCGTCGCGCCATCATCGAACCGAAGCCCAGCCAAATGAGCGCTGCCGCCAGGGCCGCATACATTCCCATGGCCAGCGCCATCACCGGCATCGTCGTGGGAGCGCCGGACTTCGCCACCAATGACTGGCTGAAAAGCATGATCGGCACGAACAGCGCGCAGATGCAGCCCAAAAGCGCCGTCAGAATGCCAAAGAAGATCAGGCCGGCGCTGCGATCTATGTAGGGAGCAGGGTAGTCGGGCGTTTCCACTGATTCAGTCTGCGAATCGCGAAGGCGGTGTCAATCGCATTCCGTTCTCGCGAAGCGACGGAATCGCCATGACCGAATTGTGAAATGTGGAGCGAAAACCGCAACCCTTCAGCCAAACTAATTATCGTCTTTTGTTGGAGCCTTGATCCCTCGCTCCTTCTCGTACTCCTGACGCCTGGCTTCGTTCTTCTGCCAGTTGGTCTGGGTCTGCTGGCGTTGGCGTTGCGCCTGAAGCAGAAGCAGGTGCTGGGTCGCCTGGTAGTGCTGCACGTAATCGTTCGCCTTGTCGTGTTCCGATTTCTTCTCTTCCTGCAGGAGCAGATCGGCGGAGTTTTTCGATTTCGAATGACTCCCATCCGCCCGGATTTTCAAGAGATGATCGGAAGATTCCTTCTTTTGCTGTTGTAAATGGGCGCTTGCTCCCTGCTCCTCCAGCAGGTGATCGGCAGCCTCCTTTTTGGCCTGTAACAAATGCTCGGACGACTCCTTCCGCTCTTGCTGCAAGTGATCGCTCGCTTCCTTCTCTTCCTGGAGGTGATCCGAAGCTTCCTTCTTGGCCTGCGAGAGATGATCGGATGACTCCTTCTTCGATTGCTGTAAGTGATCGTGCGCTTCCTTCTCTTCCTGCAGGTGATCGGATGCCTCCTTTTGGGCCTGCGACAGATGATCGGAAGCTTCCTTCTTCTCTTGCTGGAGATGATCGTGAGCCTCCTTCTGTTCTTGAAGATGGTCGGAGGCCTCCTTGGATTGTTGCAAGAGGTGGTCGTGCGCTTCTCGTTGTTCCTGAAGATGATCCTGCAATTCTTTCGTCGCCTGCAGCAAATGATCGTGCGCCTCTTTCTCTTCCTGCAGGTGATCGGAGGCTTCCTTCTTGGCCTGGGAGAGATGGTCGGATGACTCTTTCTTTTCCTGCAGCAAGTGGTCGTGGGCCTCCTTCTCCTCCTGCAAATGTGCGGAGGCTTCCTTCTTCTCTTGCTGGAGGTGGTCGTGCGCCTCCTTTTCTTCCTGCAAATGTGCGGAAGCTTCCTTCTTTTCCTGCTGTAAGTGGTCGTGCGCCTCCTTTTCTTCCTGCAAATGTGCGGAAGCTTCCTTCTTCTCCTGCTGTAAGTGGTCGTGCGCCTCCTTCTCCTCCTGTAAATGTGCGGAAGCTTCCTTCTTTTCCTGCTGGAGGTGGTCGTGCGCCTCTTTCTCCTCCTGCAAATGCGCGGAGGCTTCCTTCTTTTCCTGCTGGAGGTGGTCGTGGGCCTCCTTCTCCTCCTGCAAATGCGCTGAGGCTTCTTTCTTCTCCTGCTGGAGGTGGTCGTGCGCCTCCTTTTGCTCCTGCAAATGTGCAGAGGATTCCTTCTTCTCCTGCTGCAAGTGGTCGTGGGCCTCCTTTTCCTCCTGCAAATGTGCGGAAGATTCCTTCTTCTCCTGCTGGAGGTGGTCGTGCGCCTCCTTCTCCTCCTGCAAATGTGCGGAGGATTCCTTCTTCTCCTGCTGGAGGTGGTCGTGCGCTTCCTTCTCTTCCTGCAGGTGCGCCGCTGCCTTCTTGGCGTTCTGCTCGAGCAGCGCAGCCTTTTTCTTCTGCTGCTGTGCCAGCAGGGCCGATTTGGAATTTGCCATCGCTCCCCCGGTCAGGGCGACTAGCGACACGCCAACGACGAGATATTTCGGAAGGGAGAAACTCATGGGGCAGAATGCGAACGCGGCAAACGATATCGTTTCGCGCTCGGCAGGCAAGCTTGAAGGACTTTCCGAGGAGCACGTTCCACGCCTCTACTCGGCCCGGACCGCCGGCTTCAGGGTCCACGCCTGCCATCGGGCAATCTCCATGAGCTTCGGCCCGCGAAATCCCGCGCGGTGGATAACCCAGCCTCCGAAGAGTTGCGGAGTGTCGGCGGCGACAAAGCGTTCCGGCGCAACCTTTAACCCCGATCCCAGCGCGAGGCTCTCCGGCGCTCCGCCTGTCTGTCGAAATCCGAGATAAGCCGCGGCCAGCGCCGCGAGATAATCGATCGGCGGGACCGGGTCGGCCCCGATAAAAACGCGCGCGGGAATCCGCTTTTCCCGCGCCAGGAAATCCGCCACATCGACGACGCTGTCGCGGAAGGCCGGCCAGGAGATCCCATTCTCACGCCGAGAAGGCGGCGGCGCGCCATCCGGTCCGAGCAACGTCGGCGCGGCCCGAGGAAAACTCAGCGCTTTTCCCGCGATGAAGTCGCTCACCGCGCCAGCCAGCAGTCCAAATTGGTCGGCCAGGGAAAACACTTTGTCATTGATCACTTGAAGATCTGCCGACTGGGCGATGGCGGTATCCTCTCCCACAATTCGCCGCGCCAATTCATCCAATTCTTCACGTGTTGCGCCGTCCGTTCGCACGGTATCGCGATAGATTTGCGGCAGGTCCTCCGCCGTGACAAACCGCGCCCCCGGCAGCGCTTTCAAGAAATCCAAATACTGCGCAAAGCGCTGAAAAGCGGCCTCGGTCTCCTCTGGCGGTAGCTGCGGCGGCGCCTTCCACTCCTCGCGCGGTGGATTCCGTCCCTTGGCAAAATTCACCCCGTCCCAGAACTGCTCATGAACCCATTCGCACGGGTGATAGTAAATGCTGATCAAGCCGCCTCCCACCTGCGCCAGGCGGGCAGCGATGGCCGCCGCCTTCGATTCCGCCGGCCCGAGCGCCGCCGGATCATGCAACTCCATGCGCGTCACATTCTCGCCCATGTGATAGACATTCAGAGCCCCGGCATACCAAAAAGGCTGCTCGTTCAGCCCGACGTGCGACCCTTCGTCCACGTAGCAAGGCTGGCCGCCCGGCGCGACCCCGATCGCGGGGAGTGCCGCGATCGCCTGGGCCGCCCACGATGAACCTGGCTGCCCGTAGCAAACCAGCGTCGGCACGCCAAAAATTCGGCGCACGTCCTCCGCGCCCGAGCCCTCGCGCCGGATGAACTCGGCGATCCCGTCCAGAAATCCGCAGTCCTCAAGGTACTCCGACGGCGTGGGATGCACGGAGTGCAGATTTGCGTGATAGCCGATCGCATGCCGCCGCAGCGCATCAATGACATCCTGCCGGCCGCGCCGCTCCAGCACTCGGGCCTTTTCTCCCACCACCTTGAAAGTCGCGCGAATCCCACGCTCCGTCAGCATCCCGGCGAGGCGCTTGCAGGCATCATCATCGGCCGGGAGGAGGTAATCCTCGGTATCGAACCAAAGGAGAATATCGATTCTGGGCGGCGGAGTCGCAGCGACGGCTGTTTGGGCGGCAGACGGAGCCGAGCCAAATCTCAGCAACATCGCCGTGGCCAGGAGGAAGCGGAGGGAGGACGCTTTCATGAGGCCACCATGCATCTGCCGGCGTAGCGATCAATGCAATACGCGGCCGCGGCATGTTTCCACAGCATCTATCCGCTGCCCCGTTTATGACAGAACTGCGCCCACATTGCACTGGTTGGAATCTCCACCCTTTTGTCTAATGCCGTCATGAATAGAAGACGCTTTCTGCAGACGTCCGTCGCAGGCGCAGCCTCCGCCGCCCTCGCCGGAAATCTCCACGCTGCGGAAACCGATGCCCCGCATCGCAAGCCACGCGTCAAGCTGGGGCTTTGCACCTATTCCTACTGGCATTTTCGAGATCCGAAGGTCTCCGTCGAAACCGTCGTGGACAAGGCCTCGGCGCTCGGAGTTCCCGCCGTCGATCTCCTGCATCGACAAATGGACCTTCCCGAGAAGGAACCCCTTACGGCCGAGCACCGATCCTATCTTCGCAAACTTAAGCGGCACGCCTATCTGAATGCCGTTTCCTTTTGTTGTCTCTCCACCCACCAGCGTTTCCTCAATCCCAATGCGACAGAAGTCGCCCAAGCGGTGGAGCACACGAAGAAATGCATCGAGATTTGTTATCTCCTCGGAATTCCGGCCATGCGCATCAATACGGGCCGCTGGGAGACCGTTGGCGACTTCGATGAACTCATGGCCAAGAAAGGCGTCGAGCCCATCATCCCCGGGCACACTGAGGATGAAGGCTTCAAGTGGGTCACCGAAGCGATCCAGGCCTGCCTGGGCAAGGCCGAGGAGTGCGGCGTCATCCTCGCGCTGGAAAATCACTGGGGCCTGGCGCGGACCGCCTCGGGCCTCATGCGCATCGTCAACAGCATCGACTCCCCCTGGCTCGGTGTCCTCCTCGACACCGGCAATTTCCTCACCGCTCCTTACCAGACGGCCGACTACGATCAACTTGCGCAAATCGCGCCCAAAGCCGTCTACGTGCAGGCCAAGGCCTACGACGGCGGTGGCGAATGGTACACGCTGGACATCGATTACAACCGCATCGCGGATATGCTCGCCGCCGTGAATTACACCGGTTATGTCGCCTTGGAATTCGAAGGCAAAGAAGACCCCGACGTCGCCGTCCCACGGAATATCGAGCGGCTGCGCAAGGCGCTGATTTGAGCCGCCGAGCCGGCCGCATCTGCCGGTTGCGCTCGCGAGACGCTCCAGCTTCGATGCGGGATCGAGAAGGATAACTCCTGTCCTCCATGGGGCATCCACGGGTGGGCGCGGCAGGTCCGCCGGAAGCGCGCCTTCAGTCGTAAAAGAGGCATCTTGCCTCTTTCAAAAGCGCACCTGCGATAAGCAGCAGCTCGTTGGGCCAAACTCCCAGGAGCGGCTTCCGGCCGCTCCTGCATCCCGAAGAGATGCCAGCGATTAGCCGGTCGGTCGAACGAGCTTGGCGAGTGAGACCACCGGTTGCTATCAGGCGAAGGATGCACCCTGAAAGACGTGCCAGCGAAGTCTGGATTGATCCGAAGATTTGGGATTCATTGTGGCATTTTGTTAGTTTGATACGATTGACTCCTGGTCATGACGTCGTGGGTGGGCGCTTTTGAAGTCGGTTGAGTGAATATTTACGTATGGGAGGCAGGCGCTGCTGGCACACCTTTCAGGGTGCGGGTTCGGTCGAAACCAACCGGTGGTCTTACTCGCCAAGCTCGCTCGACCGACCGGCTAATCGCTGGCATCCTTTCAGGATGCAAAGGCCGCATTCGGCAAAATTGGCCAAACTCCAGGGGCGAGGTTGGAACCCTCGCCTGCGCGCTCGGCGATCTTCCCGCGCCCCAACGGCGCATTCCAACGGCGCTCGATGCTCATCTTTGTTACCCTATATCCGCTTTATCTCTTCAGCAGGCGATGTAATTCTCCACCCGTGATCAACGAAAGAGGAAACATCATCCAGGCTCTGGCAACAGCGCCTGAAACGTGTCTCCCTGAGCAGGATTCACCGGGATCGCGCGCTGTCACTCAGCGCCTTCGTCGAGTGCGCCGCGCCAGCGGCGCA
>FTCV01001793.1_pt1 | contig 73780 bp, 52 predicted proteins | sample 1639691 | NCBI WGS metagenome assembly FTCV01 (sample SAMEA3914864, study PRJEB12502) | metagenome | biome: forest; material: soil | place: USA | collected 2012-03-12 | depth 0.3 m
GCGGAAATCATCGAAGGCGATGTGCGTAAAGTGCGGGCTGCCGGCGCAGTCGCCGACCGCCCAGACATCCGGGGCCGTGGTTTCCAGGCGCTCGTTCACCTTTACAAATCCACGCTCGGTGGTTTCCACGCCGGCCACGTCGAGACCGATGTCTTGCGTATTGGGCGTACGTCCGGCAGCGACGAGCAGGTCGGAGCCTTCCAACACGATGTCCTTGCTGTTTTGTACCAGGTGGAGCTTTACCGATTGCCCTGATTTGCCTTCGACGCGTGTCAGCCGGGCATTGGTGACGACTTCGATGCCCTCGTCCTTACATAGGTCCTGCAGGGCTTGTGACACATCGTCGTCTTCCTTGTGAGCCAGCGCCGGGTTTCGATCGATTATGGTCACGCGGCTGCCAAAACGGCGGAGAGCCTGTGAAAGCTCGAGGCCGATATAGCCGCCTCCCAAGACGAGGATGTGCCCAGGAATCCGGTCGAGTTCGAGTGCCTCGATATGCGTCAGCGGGCTCGCTTCTTTCAGCCCTGGAACAGAGTCCAGCTTCGCCCGGCTGCCTGTGCTGATGATGACGCGCTTTCCTCGTAGCACGCGGGTGGGTGATTGATCCGAAGTTACTTCGATCGTCCTGGGGGCGACAAAGCGGCCGGATCCCAGTGCCAGCTCGGTTCCGGTCTTCTTGTAGATATCCAGATGCATGTCGACCAATCCCGCCACCATCTTGCGCTTTCGGTCGCGGACCAGTGGCATGTCGATTTCCCAGTGTTCGGCCTTGATTCCGAATTCTTCGCCCCGACGGAGGTAAGACGCGACTTTCGCGCTATGGATGACATTCTTGCTCGGCAGACATGCGATATTCGGACAAGAGCCGCCGACATATCGCCGCTCGACGACAATCGCCCGCTGGTCCTGTTTGGCCAGGGTCCACGCGATGTATTTTCCGGCTTCGCCGCTGCCTAGCACGACGAGATCATAATCTTCTGGCTCGGAGATGGATGAGGACATGGATGGAGTGGAGTGGGCTGAGTGTTGAGGAAGTATGCGTAGGGAAAACGCACCTCAGTCCTTTGTGGACGTGCGTTGAGCGCTGAAGAAGCCCCAATTTGGAATTGGTGGCGAGATCGGACAAAGGCGACGAAACCTGCGAGCTTGGTTTTGCTGTTAACTTGCCTAGTCCCGAAATGACAGGGCGCTTTAGCCTGCCAATGCGGAATGAGATGCGAACATCCCGAGTACAAGACTTACGGCAATGATGAGCAGGACAAGCGCGGCGATCGCTACGAAGCGGTAATCGCGCTGCCGGAAGAAAAGGGCGAGCATCACGGCCACGCGCGAGACAGGGAGCAGGATGAATAGTCCGATCCCGCCTTTCACGAGATCATTTGCAATTCCGGCCAGCGTCGGATGGGCTGATTGGTCACTCCTGCCGAGGAGTAATATCGATGCAAGGCCCAAGCCGATAAGTATCGAGGCTGCCCAAGTGCCAAAGTGCAACAAGCCCGCCAGGCGTGATTCCAGTTGTAAGAGCGCTTTTTCCTTCGTGCTCATTCAGGGGCACCGAATAGATGAATGTCCAAGGCTGTCAGGACCATCGCCGCCGCGAGCAGGAGCAGGACGACGACAAAGAAGAGCCGGATCTTTTCACCCGAGGTTGAGAGCAGGATGCGGGCGCCGAGCAATGACCCGAGCACAGAACCTAGTGCGACCGGAGCGGCAATGTGAGGAACGATATTTCCTCGCATGAAATAAGCAGCAGCACTCGCTGCCGCGGTGACTCCGATCATGAAATTGGAAGTGGCCGTGGAGACCTTGATCGGGAGGCGTAGCGCAGTGTCCATCGCTGGGATCTTGAGTACACCGCTGCCGATTCCGAGGAGGGCAGAAATTAGGCCCGCGCCGTACATGAGCAGCATTCCCATTGGCACCCGGTGTACGCGGTAATGGACCGTTTCGCCGAGAGCGGCATCGGGATAGGAGGAATTCAGGCGCAGCCGGGAGCCCCAGGAGTTATCTTCGCCCGGCCCAGCGATCACTGCGACCGAACTGCGTGGCATCCGCATTTGCTGAGCCGAAACAATGAGGATGGCAGCGAATAGGAGATACAACCAATTGGTTGGAATGACACCGACGAGGAGGGCGCCAGTCAATGCGCCCAAGGTGGTGGCGGTCTCAAGGACGACTGCGAGGCGAACATTCGTGAACCCGCGCGTGAGGAATGGCGCCGCGCTGCCACAGGAGCAGGCGATCACCGATACGAGACTGGCACCGACAGCGGTATAAATATCTAGGTGACCGAAAAGCGTCAGCAGCGGGACGATGAAGATCCCGCTGGCCATGCCAAGCATTCCGCCCAGCGCGCTGCAGCCCAGCGACACTGCAAAGAGCCAAAGCACGAATCCGACGTTCACGCGGCGGAGCCCTGGCTCATTTTGGCTGACTTACCTCGATGGTGCGGCAAGGTCGCTGCGCACCGAGCTCGAGCGCGCAAAACGCGCTCACGAATTGGCATCAGTGATGGGAATTCCAAGCGAGAAATGTGATGCAGATGCGCGTGGTCTGCAATCGAAAGACTCAATCCTCATGTTGAATTCCCTCGATGAAACCCTGTGCCCCGGTGCGGAGGTTGGCAGCGTTGGCCTCATCGGTATCAATGTGCATGGCGAGCGCGAATTTGGTATCCACACGGATTCGCACATCGCCAAAGAGTAACTCGCGATCGCCAGGCACACGGACCCGCACGGAGCATTTGTCTTTTAATCCGTAACGTAGTGCGTCGGCAGGCGTCATGTGTACATGCCGCAGTGCACAGATGACGCCTTTATCGATCACGACTCTGCCGGCGGTACCTTCAAGCGTGCAGCCAGGCGAGCCTTCAAGGTCACCGGACTCCCGGATCGGCGGGTAGATGCCGAGCTTGAACTGTTCGGTCATTGCGATTTCGACCTGCGTTGCTTTGCGGGTAGGGCCGAGCACGCGCACGCGTTCGATCCGGCCTTTGGGGCCGATGATCGTAATCTGTTCTTTGCACGCAAACTGGCCCGGCTGCGAGAGGTCGGAGATTTTGGTAAGTTGATGACCGGCGCCAAAGAGGGCTTCGACATGCTCCTGCGCAAGATGGGCGTGGTGGGCGGAAACCTCGATGAGGATCGGTTGCGTCCGGCACGCTTCGCTCGCTCGCACCAGGTAATCGCGGCTTAGCGCGCGCAGCGTTTCCCGGGCAATCATGCGTTCCTCATCGGTCGGTACCACCAGCACGGCGACGGGTGAGTCGTCCGTGGAAATGCGGGCCACGTCTTTGCCACTGCATGCGTTGCGATTACGCTCTTCGTCGAGGTAAATGCCCATGCAGCTCAGCCCTTGCAGAGCCGTTGCCCGCACGCCCGCGCTGCCTTGGCCGATGCCAGCCGTGAAGATCAGCACATCAAGCCCGCCCATTGCGGCCACGTATGCGCCGATGTACTTCCGCACGCGGTAGCAAAAGGTCTTCAAAGCCGTCAGAGCGCGCGCATCGCCAGTGTCCGCGGCCTTTTCGACCTCGCGCATGTCGCTCGAGATGCCAGACAGCCCGAGCAGTCCGCTCTGGTTATTGAGCAGTTCATCGAGTTGCGCCGCTGTCATGCCTTCGCTGCGTTCCAGGAATGCAAGAACGCCGGAGTCGAGGTCGCCGCAACGTGTCCCCATGATCAGCCCTTCGCCGGGAGTGAAGCCCATCGTCGTGTCCACTGAGCGTCCGTGATCGATCGCGCAGAGCGATGCGCCGTTGCCGAGATGACAACTTACTATCTTTAGTTCGCGGGGACGGCGGTTCAAATACTGAGCCGCCGCGATGGTGACATAACTATGCGACGAACCATGAAAGCCATAACGTCGAACCCCTTTCTCTTCGTAGAGCTCATGAGGCAGCCCGTAGAGATATGCGTGGCTTGGCAGTGTCGCGTGAAAAGCCGTGTCGAACACGGCAACATGCGGGGCTGATGGAAAGACGTGCCTAGCTTCCCGGATCCCTGCTGCATTCACCGGATTGTGCAGCGGCGCGAGGGAGGCGAGAGCTTCGATTTCGGCCAGCACCGCGTCATCGACGAGAACGGCATTCGTGAATCGTTCTCCACCGTGAACCACGCGGTGGCCGATGGCACTGATTGCCGAGGCTTCGCGGACGACTCCTGCGCTTTTGTCGAGAAGCGCCGCGAGCATGGCCTTCAGCGCTTCCGGGTGCCCTCCCTTTGCTAAAAGGCGCGAGAGTTCGCCCTTGGGCCCGTGTTGCATGAGCCGCATGTCGCTTGCACCAATTCGCTCAATATGGCCGCGTGCGGTGTTGTCCGGATGTTCCGTATCGAAGAAGCTGTACTTCAGGGACGACGAGCCGAAATTGAGTACAAGGATGCATTCCGGGCGCTCGCCCTTCAGCTCCAACATGCCGGTGACATCCTCTTTGCGCGCAACGGCCGCTGCCTTTGCAGGGTCGCCCATTACTGCCTGAAAGCGGGCACCAATTGTCCGGGAGATGTGCTGCACCGCCCGTGGCTCCGCCATGATGTGCGATTGAAAAAGGGTAAGGGGCAGGAACATCACCCGGCTCCGTTCCACCGCGACGACATCTGCCACCAAGGCGTCGCCACTCATTAGTGCCAGCTCGCCGAACGTTTCGCCACGTCCCAGATTTCCCAGCTCCTGCTTTTTGCCGGTTGCCGTGCTTGCCGATGCCGCAAGGATCCCGTCCAGAATCACGCCGAGGAAATGCACCTCGTCACCGGCATTTGCGATCACATCGCCGGGTTCGAACGCCTCAACCCGCGAGCCATTTGCCAATTCTTCGATCTGGGCGGTGGAAAAATCGGTGAGCAACGAGACATTGTTCTTAAGGAAGGCGAGATCGGATGGATTCATCTTCAGAAAGGTCGCCGAGGGAGCATTATGTTTCCGTGTGCCTATAGGTTGGAGAGGTGTACTTTTGAGAGCCGTCTCTTGCGCGGTATTGGATTGGTGGCGTTGTCATCGGGCTCGAGCGCTTTCTTGAGTATGCAGCGGGCTGTCGCTAGTTCTCGAGAGGCAGATTGTATGTTCCGTAGTGTTGGTGCGATTAGTTACTCGGAACGTTGAGTGGCGAGCCAAGCGGTGCGGTTTTCCCTGATGATCGCGATGGCTTCCTCGATGGTTCCGATACATTGCGGAATGTCGAAATCCACGGGACTCGCGAGTTCGCTGCCCTCGATCAGCATCGTCTTACGTGCCCATTCGACGAGATCGGTCCACATTTTGCCGACGAGGATCAGGGGCGTGTTGTACAGCTTGCGAACTTGGAGGAGTTGCCACACGAGAGAGAGTTCGAGCAGCGAGCCAAGTCCGCCCGGGGTCACGACGAAGGCATCCGATGCGATGACAAAGTGGTGCAGTCGTGAGAAGAAAGTGCGGTGCGTGAATGCCTGCGTGACGAACGGGTTTACCTCCTGTTCAAACGGCAGCTCGATGTTGATCCCGATGGAGCGGCGCGCCGATTGCGGCTCGACCGAGTGTGCGCCTTCATTTGCGGCCTGCATCAGTCCCGGGCCGCCGCCAGTGACGATATCGCAGCCCATCCCAGTCAGCTCCGCGGCAAGCTTCTTGACTCCTTCATAAGCCGGCGTGCAGGGCGTGAGGCGGGCGGAGCCAAAGATGGTGACACGATAGTTTTGACGCTTCGTGCGGCGCAGGCGGGTGAGATTGTTCACGACCTCCCAGAGCCCGCCTATGGCGTTTTCGAGAAGAGAAGTGGCAGCGTCTTCGTCGCTCAGTTTGACAACGTCAGCTTGCCCAAAGATCGGATTTTCGGCGCTCATAGGACATGGTGGGGTTTCTGGTCGGGCTCAGAGTCTGATATTTGCATGGTTCTCTGAGGCTTGGGTTTGGTGCGATGTGACCGCGCACGCCTCTTCACGTGACGACAACCGAAAGGCGGCCCCTCACCGCCTGCGATAGCGACAAACGTGAGTTTCATCGGAAGGTACGGTAAGTGGGGGCGCGAGACGCGCCGCGATTAACCCGGATTCAATCGCACGAGGCGCCTCGCCGCCTATCGGACTTTGGTCTTATGATCCAAGTTTTCATGCCTTGGCAAACTGGCTGTGAAGGGATATGAGATTCGGGCCGGTTGGGAAATGGGAAGAAGAAGGAGCGTTGCCGGAAGAATGGTGTCAATCGACAGTAGGAGTCGGAAGATAAAGGCAAATCCCGGCTGTTTACATTGCATCCAACAATCACTACGCTGGCCCGAGTTCGGGATGTCTGCGCTAAACAAACAGGAGTTCCAATCCCCGAGATCTTTTATGACCTACCGGAAATTCAAAGATTTGATTCGCGCGAGGCTGCGGACTTGCGGGGGTGGAATGACCTGGAGGGAATTGAAAGATGACCTTGGGTTGCCTTATGAACGGCCCTGCCCGGAATGGACGCGGCGATTGGAAAGCGAGATCGGGCTAATCCGGAAAAAGGGAGTTGGTAATGCGCTTGTATGGTCGTGCAAGATTCAGGCCGAGGAAGATGCATCTTTGACTGCATAGCGGGAATCGATACGCGTTTTAGTCGTGGCGCTTGATCGGACCTGGGAAGCGCTTGCCCGCGTGGTGCATTTCTCCAAAACAGCGTTGGCGATGCAGGTGATGTGTATTGCAATGATACAAGTGAAATTTCGGATGGCGAGCCGGTGGCTGGTGCTATAGGAACGCCGTGAACACCGGAACATCGCAACTTCTTCGCTTTACGCGATGCTCCGAATGCGTTGCTTGCAGCACGGTGAATGGTGGCTTGGATGGTACTCTGCTGCCGAGTGGATGGTGTGGCCTTCTCTCATAATGAAACGACTCCTCTTTCCGATCTTCTTCAGCTTGTTGATGTCTTTGCGCGGCGTGGGGGCGACATCTGCATGGATCGAACCTGTTTCGCCAGAGCAGCTCGCGCAGGCGAAAACCGCGCTCATTCCGTTTCCGCAAGACGTGCATTGGGGCGGGGAGGATTGGAAGCCCGGCCGCGAGACTCCTGTGGTGTTTTCGGCCGGGCAGCAGGCGGATCTGGCTCCGGCCTTGCGGGAACTGGAAGCCATCTTCGCCGCGAAGGGATTGAAGGTCACGCCGGTACCCGGCTATGGGGCGCAAGCGCCGCAACCGCAGGGTGCGATTCGTCTCGCGATCCAACCGGGTGTCGTGCCGCAACCGGAAGGCTATGTGCTCTTCATCAAGGCAGATGGGATCGAGTTGCTGGGCTCCGATGCGGCCGGGGCTTTTTATGCGGTGGAAACGCTGCGTCAGCTACTGCGAGGCGATGCTGGAAGCGTGCGTGTGCAACAGGCCACCATTCGCGATTGGCCGGCTTTCGGCTTGCGCGGGTTCATGCAGGACACGGGCCGGAATTTCCAAACGATCCAATCGCTCAAGGAACAACTCGACCGGTTTGCTGCTTATAAGCTCAACGTTTTCCATTGGCACCTGACCGATCATCCGGCGTGGCGGGTGGAGTGCCATGCCTACCCGCAGCTAAACGATCCGAAATTCCAGACCCGGGACAAGGGCGATATCTACACTTACAGGCAGATCCGCGAACTCATCGCGTATGCGAAGGAGCGCCACATCACCATCATCCCTGAGCTCGATATGCCAGGGCACAGTGCGTTCTTTGACCGCGCGTTTGGCTTTAGCATGGGGTCGGATCAGGGCGTGGAAGTGTTACAAAAGCTAGTCGAGGAGTTTTGTAAGGAGATACCGGCTTCCGATTGTCCGTATCTTCACATCGGATCCGACGAAGTGAAGATCAAGGCACCGGAGCAATTTACGAGTCGGATCCTCAAAGTGGTTCGCGAAGCGGGGCGCAAACCGTTGGTTTGGAGTCCTGGCTTAACGTGCGACAACGGGACGATCCGGCAGTGCTGGGGCGAGCCGGGCGTCAATCGATCTGAAGAGGATCACTCACCATTCATTGATTCGGCGGGAGGTTATCTCAATAACTATGATCCTCTGCTTACCGTGCAGCGGTATTTCTTCCGCCAGCCTGCCCGTCAAAGCCACGGGAGTGATACTGCGCTCGGTGGCATTCTCTGCTGCTGGCCGGACGTTCGCGTGGCGGATAAGGAGAATATCTTCAAGCAAAACGCAGTTTGGCCGGGGACCCTCGCCTTCGCGGAGGCCGTATGGCACGGCCGCCCGAGCGATGCCAAGGCATTGTACAGCGTGCAGCCACCAGCGGATTCGCTCGAGGGCACTGCGTATCGGGAATTCGAGAACCGGCTTGCGGCGCATCGCGATGCGTATTTTGTCGGGCAGTCGTTTCCATTCGTGAAGACCTCGCAGATTTCCTGGCAGATCCTGGGGCCAATCCCGCGCGGCAAGGAGGAGCAGGGAAGCACGGCTTTCGCGCCGGAGGCGAAGATCGAGCCGTCCTACACGATCGGCGCAACTAGTTATGCGTGGAAGCCGGCCACCGGGGGAACCATCATGCTCTCGGATCGTGGCAAGGAAGGATTGCTGCCTCGCACGGGTAACTCGACGGCATACGCACTAACTTACCTATATGTGCCCGAACCGCGAACCATCCATGCGTGGGTTGGATTTGAGACTCCGTGCCGTTCGAATCGCCAATGCGGCGGCATTCCGGCAGCCGGCGAGTGGGATGCTTTTGGCGCGCAAGTGTGGATCAACGACCAGCCGCTCCCGGCCCGGAACTGGAAGAAGCCGGGCACGCAGAAGCACCTCAGTCCGACCTGGTTCAGTCCAGCCAACGAAGAGCCCTTCCAGGAGGAAGAGTTTTACTGGACCCGCGAGCCTTCGAAAATCGCGCTAACGGCGGGATGGAACAAAGTCCTCCTGCGCGTGCCCTTCGGCTATGGCGGGCAGAACTGGAGCTTCACCTTCATTCCCGTGAAGCAACTCGTTGGACGATGGATCGAGGATGAATCGATCAAAGTATCGGCGGAGATGAAGTAGCCTAAAGGCGTCAAATGATGCCTGGTGTCGTTATTAGTCAATCAGGACACTTGGTGTCCCGGGCCTTCATTCAGCGGCTTGCCACTTATTGAAAAACCTGCCACGACATACGCCCGTATGAAGCTATCGAAGCACCTCCGCCTCGCTACTCCTTTTTTAGCGGCCATCGTTGCGGCGAGCACCGCAGCGCTTTGCGCTCCTCCGTCGGCGCCGCAGACCACCATTGAAGAGTTCGCCATCAAGTACCCCGCGAAGACTCAGGAGTACGGCGGCTCAACGCACGAGATCACGTACGGGAAGTCCGGGAAGCTTTGGATTACCGGCCAAAACTATGACGAGGTGGTGGAAATGGATCTGGACGGCAAGATGGCGTTTCACTCGATGCCGAAGGGAAGCGGGCCGCACGGGATCGAGTTTGATGCTGCCGACCAGCTCTGGCTGACACTGGAATTCAGTGGGAAGATTGTTCGCCTCGACGCGGCTGGCGGGATCGCTGCGGAATACGATGTGGCCCTGAACTGCACCACCTCCAAGGACGAGATCAATACGCACCCCCACGGACTGGGCATTGGCGCCGATGGAAAGACGGTATGGTTCACCGGGAAGTCGACCGGCACCATCGGCAAGCTCACGCCGGAGGACAGCAAGGTGCAAACCTTTGCGATTCCGACAGTCGGTAGTGTGCCAATCTATATCAAATCGGGGCCGGATCGGAATATGTGGTTCACCGAGCTAGTGGGTAATAAGATCGGTCGAATCACGCCCGACGGAGCCATTGCCGAGTTTGCAATCCCCACGCCTAATAGCCGGCCGATCGCCATTGTTCCGGAGCCCAACGGCGGCAAAGCCATGTGGTTCACTGAGGAAGCAGGAAACAAGATTGGTCGCATTGATATGGATGGGAGCATCACGGAGTTCCCGATCCCAATGACGGAGTCCGATGTGATCCTGGCCGCGCTCGCCTTCGACTCAGAGAATAACCTGTGGGTCCAGCAATATGTGAATTGCGGTGCGAGTTGCCATACGAGCGGCAGCATGATCGAGACGCCGGTCGGTCCTGACCACGTGATCAAACTGGATAAGTCGATCCTGAACGCGAAGAACTCGGACATCTCCAATGTCTCGATAACTTACTACCAGGTGCCCACGCGGAAAACCGTGATGCATCGCATTATCTGCGGACCGGATGAGAACCTTTGGTTCACCGAATTGAATGCCGACAAGGTGGGTAAGGTGATTTTGAGATAATCTCCGTGATCGCGCGGTAATCGTTATAAATGCCCTCGTGTCAAGCGTAGTGAGGGGGCGTGATCACTTGATTTTCATGCCTTTTGGCCGAAGATGGGATTCGCCTCACTATCATCAGTCCGCGGTACAATGAAATACCTGATCGGAATCCTAATTACATTCCTCACGGCTGCTGTGTCATTTGGAGGCGATCCAGTTCAGCGATTCGTACATGATCTCCTGCGGGAGCGCAGCGAAAATATATGGATGTCGGATGACGACAGCGTTCCTGTTCCGAAGGGTGGGTACATTTATCGCTTTGAATTGGAGATGGCTGGAGATGGTCAGTCTCTCACTTTCGTAGCGTCGAGCCTGGACGCGAATCGAAAGGGGGAATCGTGGAGCGTTTACCGGAAAGGCAAGAAGGGAGACTATGTTAAAATAAGGAACCTATATTTTATGGGTGGTGACTTGCGAATGAGACTCGTCAAAGGCGTCAGACGGTATTCGTTTTATGTGCCCTTAAAAAGACAGGAAGGTGGGAGCTATTTCGGTTATTTCTGGCTCGATGCCTCTGGGGCCTGGCACGATCAAACTCATGAGTTGACTGACGAGGAGCAGCACATGGTGGACGGCGACGATCGTTCGGTGTTGGCGAAAAACGGTTTGCCCGATGAGGCGGCGATTGCCAAAAAGCTAAAACTCGGCGCCCCGGTTGCAATTAAGATTCAGAAGGTGCTGTTGGCCAAATACATTCAGCATGCGAACATCGCTTTTCGTGCGCTCAACGTAAGCTACACTCTTTCCCAGCAGTATCTCGATCCCGTCGATGCGGCAGACATTGCTTCGGTGGCAAAGTGGCGACCGCCGCCTGCTGTCCTGAGAGAGAAATAAGGACGCAATCCCGGTGAAATGGTCGGCCGCCGTAACTCAGGCCGCTTTTTACTTACTCTTCCTCTCTCTTATACTTGATCGTCGATTTAACGATCCTTGCCTTCGGGCTACGATCAATTGCTAGAACTACCGTTCGCGTCGCTTCCACGGATTCGCCTGCTCCGTCAAACATGGTTTCAATCGTGACGACGAGCGAGCCGTCTTTGTTCCAGCGCTCTCCGCCGGTCCAGTTGAGGTTGGCAACGTGGGGGTGTGGTTTTCCGCGGGTGATCTTGCTCGGGATCTTGGCTTCCATCACCGGGAGCTTGATTCGGCGGAAGTCGTCGCCGTGGCGGACGTAGACGTCGAGGACTTGGATCGGATGGCCGAGTCGGGTCATCAAGGCAAACCGTCTGGAATCTGGGGACCAGAGGACGTGCCAGCCCTTCTCCTCATCGGATACCCGGGCCAGTATCTTGCCAGTTTTCTGTTCGATGAGATCGAGATTCCGAGAGTCGTCGGAGTTATAGGTTTCGAGGAAGGCGAATTGTTTGTTCGGGGAGATGCCGCCGACGGATTTTTCGGGCTGCGAGTTGGGCTCGGTCGCCTGGGCTTTTGGTTCAGTTGGTTCGGCTGCGGTTTCGTCAGCTGCGGCGTGCGTTCCGTGCGCAAAAGCGAGCAGAAGCGCCAGGCAGGCCGTTACGCCGAGATTGAAGCAGCGATTTGGGAGTTGAGGGAAGCGCGGGAGATGCATCGGATAAATCGCGGAGGTGACGCGGAGTTGGTGGTTCAGGACAGCGCCCGATCGTCTAACGATCCTGATCCAGCGGCGCGTTCAAGTCATCGAGGCGGGCGGCCGTGACGTCGCCGAGAAACTGCAGGCGGTGGCGGGCTTCCTCCGATTTGGGTGAGGCGCCGAGGTAAATAGCAAGTCCCACATCGCGGCGCTTGAGCCAGTCACGTTGATCTTCGCGCAACTCGGCCTGTCGGGTCCGATCGAGTTTGGAAAGGCGGTGGTTATATGCCTCGTTGAGTTGCTTGTCGAGTAACTCGTAGCGGGCAGTCAGTTCCTTTTCACCGGGGAGCTGCGCAATCGGTTCCGCGCAGGCCAGTGGTGTCGGCGCGGTATGCTTCGACTTGTTGAGTGACCTCAGATAGTCGGTCGACTCGAAGGTTTTGGATTTCGTGTTGAAATAGAGGAAGCATTCCTTCATTGCGCCTTTGTCGCCGCCACGCAGTTGGAAGAGCAGACGGCTCGAATCGAGGCTCCAACAGCCGAAGGCGGCCATTTCGCAGGCACCTTCCGCCAGGAAGTTTTCTTTTTGGGCACCCAACTTGACGGCGTTTTTCCAGGACAGTTCGTTGAATGACTTATATGCCTCGATTTTGGTGGCGTTGATCCGATGAAACAAGTCGCCATCGCGCAGGCAGGATCCGGCGTGCCGTAAGCTAAAGATCCATTGGCCATCAGGCGATGCATGAAATTCATCCGGCGCGGAATCAATATCGACGGGTAACGTGGCGTGTTGGGCGGGATCGCTGGCGGAAATCACGTTGAGGTTATCACCCTGTTGCTCGATGCGCACGGCACCGTCGAGGCTTTTGTAAAGCACGTCCGATGCGTCAGCTCCAAGCGCTGCCGACACAGAAAACAGCACGGTTAGTAAAGTCATTTGAAGTATTCCGACATACGAGAGGCGTATTGGAAGCGGATGCAGGGGAACATGGGAGCGAGACGAACGGGAAATTGTTCGCTTGCACCTGTGGATTGCGGAATGCGGGCTGGAGTTAGGCATGGCTTCAGAGGGACCGCAATGTGCGCCCACTGACTGTGAGGATGGCGCGGCAATTACGTGGCGGGCCGACCGTGACGTTGCAATGGAACGGGCAAAGGCTTTCAATGGGCGCGTGGATCTACGTCTCCCAGCTTCTCTGCCCAACTCGCACATCATCTGGAAGTGTAAAAGGCACGGACAGTCCCTTTTGCTTCGCTTCCTAGCCTGTCTGCTCCTGCTGGCGCTGGTGGGCCTGAACGTTCAGGTTTGCCGTGCCGATCCCGCGACGGAACGGCCGGCAGAAGCTTCCGCTCCCGCCGCATTCATTCGGCGCCTGCAAGCCGGTGAGACCATTACCATCGTCACCATGGGCACGAGCCTGACCGGTGGCAATTGGCGCTGGCCGGATGTGATGATGGGCGATTGGTTGAACAAGGAATTTCCAGGCAAGGTGCACTTTTTCAACGAGGCTGTGTCGGGCTCTGCCTCCAGTGTGGGACCGGGCGGCAAGCCTTCGCTTTCGGGCTTTGCCAAACTGCCGGCCGTGCTGGCACATAAGCCTGACGTGGTGTTCATCGAATTCGCCACCAACGACGCCTACCTGCCGTACAAGATTTCGCAGGAAGATTCCCGTAAGAACCTAAATGCGATAATCGATCGGATCCTCGAGGCCAATCCCAGGACGGAAATCATCCTGCAGACCATGAACTCGGTGAAGGATAACCCCAAGGCGGGGGCGGCCAGCCTGCACGCCACCAACCGGCCGGAGCTCGCTGCGTACATGCAGGGTTACCGCGAAGTCGCCCAGGCGCGTGGTTTGCGCCTGGTGGATCACTATCCAAACTGGAAGAAGATCATGGACGAGGATCCGGACCGTTTCGATCGCCTGGTGCCCGACCGCATCCATCCGCAGTTGGAAGGATGGCGCGAGGTGCTGCTCCCGGAGTTGAAACAGTCACTCGCTGGTGACGGTGGAAAGCGCTAAGGGGCAAAAAATGCCTCTTAACAAACTCGAGTGCGTCGCACCCGCGTAACTTTCGTTACATCGTCGCTGACCCGCTCAAACTTTCTCAGATCGCCAGCTTTTTCATCTGGTCCACTGCATAATCCACCGCCCTCGCAGTAAGCGCCATGTAGGTAAGTGAAGGGTTCACGCACCCTGCGGAGGTCATGCACGCACCATCCGTCATGAAGACGTTTGGTACGGAATGAATCTGGTTGTGTGCGTTGAGGATGGAAGTTTTGGGGTCGCGGCCCATGCGTGCGGTTCCCATTTCGTGGATGGCCATTCCCAGATAGGAGCCGCGGTCGTAGGTTTTCACCTCCTTGATTCCTGCGGCTTCGAGCATCTCTTTGGCGTCTGCCGCCATGTCGATCCGCATTTTCTTTTCGTTCTCGCGCAGAGTCGCGTCGAAGACAACGACAGGCATTCCCCACTTATCCTTGGTCGCTTTATCCAGATACATCCGGTTTTCGGAATAGGGAAGGGTTTCGCCGAAGCCGCCAAATCCGATGCTCCAGTGTCCCGGATGGGTGAGTGCAGTCTTGAATTCGGCACCGAACTGGTGCTCGGCGATGTTGCGTTGCCAGCCCTGCCGACTCGCGCCACCCTGGTAACCAAAGCCGCGGATGTAATCGCGTTTGTCGGCGCCAAGATTCCGATAGCGCGGAATGTAAATCCCATTTGCGCGCCGGCCGTAGTAGTAGCGGTCCAGGCCGCCTTCCCACACGCCTTCCGCACCGACTCGAAAATGATGATCCATCAGGTTCCGCCCGAGTTGATCGGAGTCGTTTCCGAGTCCGTTTGGAAAACGCGCGGAGACGGAATTCATCAGCAGCGCAGTCGAACTGATCGCGCTGGCACAGACAAATATCACCCCGGCAAAATATTCCCGATCCTCCTTAGTGACCGCGTCGCGTACCCGGACCCCGGTTGCGCGTTGCTTTGTATCGTCATAGACGATTTCCGTGACAATCGAATCCGGACGCAATGTTAGGCGTCCTGTTTTTGCCGCAGCCGGAAGCGTTGCGGATTGCGTGCTGAAGTAAGCTCCAAATGGGCAGCCCAGCGAGCAGCGATTGCGGAATTGACACGGTGAGCGTCCCACTCCCATCTGCGCCTCGGCTGCTTTTGAAAGATTGGCGACACGCCCGATCGTCATCCGGCGCTCGGGATAAGTCGCTTCGAGCCGTTTCTTTACCTCTTTCTCAACGTAATACATCTCCATCGGCGGCAGGAACTCGCCATCTGGCAGTTGCGGAAGCCCAAGTTTCTCCCCCGAAATTCCTGCAAACCGCTCGACATAGGTATACCACGGCTCGAGGTCGCGATAGCGGATCGGCCAATCGACTGCGATGCCATCGCGGAGGTTTGCCTCAAAATCGATATCACTCAACCGGTAGGACTGACGCCCCCACATGATCGATTTTCCGCCGACGATATTCGGACGGAACCAGTCAAAGCGCTTTTCCTCCCTGTAGAGCGAGTCGGCATCATTGAACCAGTACTTCTCCGTCATTTCATTATACGGATAGTCTCGGGACAGCTTTGGATGGGAATCGATCTGTCCGACAGTCAGCTTGCCGTTGTACTTACTTTCCCAAGGTGCCTTGAGCGCATAATCATAACCGGTCACATGCTCGAGTTGCTGCCCGCGCTCCAGCATGAGAACGCGCAGTCCTTTCTCGGTCAGTTCCTTTGCGGCCCAGCCACCGGAGATTCCAGAACCAATGACGATGGCGTCATAAGTAACCTCATTGGCTGTGTCGATGTTCAGATTGGCCATGCTTTTTGCGATCGAATGTGAATGGGGAAAAGTGAATCGAAACCGACGGAGCCTACAGTGCCCATGTCTTCTGGTCGGGTGTCATTGGCAGGTCGCCTTCGAACCGGCCGGGAATCGGGAGGTAAGCGAGAGCCTGTGTTGCGCCGATCTCGGACGTAAAGTAGCCGGCAACCGTGAGCTCTTTCATTAACTTGAAGAATGGCTTGTCGTTGATGGAGCACTTCTTGAGGAGTTCGGTCCGTTCGAGGGCGCCTAGGTCAGCGAAACATTTGCCGTGGGTGGTATTGCTCTGAGCGTCGAGCGCTTCGAGGCCTGCGTAGAATCGCTCCTGCTCGTCCTTTCGAAAGCAGTCCCGGAGCACTCGAATGATGAACTCCTCGACTCCTGCGGTTTTAGCTCCCGGCGTATCAGTAGTGGGGATAATCGTATCAGCCACTTCTGCAATGAGCTTCTTATGACTCTCGTCGATTGGAACGCTCGGGCCTTGATTCGTCACCTGTCCCATGAGCCCGGCCGTCAATTGTGTGGAGAGAACGCCTCCCAGCAACAGGGTGATTCGGTGAACGGCTTCGCGGCGGGTAATCATCGTGGGAAAGGTGGGGAAAGCGGTACGGTTGCTCGGAAGAGTCAAAATTACAAGCGTCCCGCTCCGGCGTGAGAATATGACTCAAGCGCATGGGTTTGCCGTTCCTCTGGCAATTGCCTCTTCCCCGATTTCAGTGGATGACGGAGATCCGCACTGCCTCGGTATCGTCTGTGACTACATTCACCTCAATTTGTTTCGCCGGTTCTATTTTCCAGGCCGTGAAAAGACCACGTCATAGAAATCCCCGCTGGTGAAGATTGAGAAGGCAAGTCCTGTAGGACGACCTGTCGTTACGCTGAGGTGCGGCGTGATTTCTGGGTGCCATTCGCCCGTCTCATGAGCGTTCGACAGCTCCACGGTGGCAATCCCATAATTTCCCTGCGTAAGTTTCCATTTAGCGCCGAGATCCCAGTATCCGACCTTGGATTTATTCCCGGCTTCCGCCTCTCCGTACAGGCAGCAAAACGGGATCCGCGAACCAGAGAATGTCCCATCTGGGTTCAGGGTAATACTGCCTGAAAAGTCGAGGTAACCAAGTTGCCGGAGCAATTCCCGCGAACCATCGTTGGCAATAGTGTATGTCCCGGTCACGCTTTCGAGAGCTACGGGATCCCTTACGTATGGGTCAGAGCGATAGCAGATCCAAGCATATCCCAATACCCCGACGAAGAGGACGCCGAAAAACGCGCTAATCGATCGGCTGAACAAGTGCCGTGACGCACGCCGCCAGCACCGCCACAGCGAATGTGGCAAATAGATAGAGCAAGAAGAAGAATACAAGTCCCATTGGTTCCGGGATATCAAATCTTACGGTGCCTACGGTGAATCCTCCTCGTCCCCATTGTTTGCTGTACGGCCGAAATGAAACGAACGGTGAGGGAGGGATTCGAACCCTCGATACCCTTTAGAGGTATGGCGCTTTAGCAAAGCGCTGCTTTCGACCACTCAGCCACCTCACCAATTTCGGGAGCGAAAGTATGCGTTGGCTTCGGCGAACGTCAAAGCCTTTTTCAACGGAATTCACGGAATCTTTCGTTGCCGAGATCAGTCGCGGCAGCGCGCTGGAGAATGACGAAACCAGAAGGACGAATGACGAAAGAACGACGAAGTCCGAAGCCTCAACCATGTGCGGGGAACGAGCCCTTCGTTATTTGGGTTTCAGGCTGCTTTCAACATTCGTCATTTTGGAGTGTGAGATGGCCGTGACGGATGCCGCAGAGGGCTTCGTTTCCGAAGACGAGTGTGCTGTCGTGCAAATTGCGACCTCGGGAAATCCGGCGATCTTGCAGAGTGCACGGCTGCGGCGTGGTGCAAGCAGGTGCTGTGAATTGGTAAGCTCCTACGTGGGAGTCGGTTGTGAATGCTGTCCGTGCACTGGCACGGCAGCGGCTAAAGGGCGGACGAATGAACCTTTTCCCATTTGGCAGCAGCCGTCCGTAAGCCATTATGACGACGCTATCCGAGCGAAGCACCGCCCCTGTGCAGTTTTCCGCGCCGTGGAGCACAGAGGTGAAGCTGATGACGATTGGTGGTTCGCTCGTGTGCCTGCTGGTTCCGTTCCTGGTGGAGCGGAGAATGCCGGCAAGTGCGGATGCGTTTTCTTTCGGACTCGCGGCGCTGCCGTTGCTGTTTTGGCTGCTGTGTTTTCTGTGTGGAGTTCGCGGTTACTCGATTGCAGGGACCGAGTTGCGGATTCATCGCCTGATCTGGACGAGCCGCTTCTCGCTCGATGAGTTGCAGTCCATCGATCCGCAGGGGCAGCCGTTCCGTGGGGCTGTCCGGCTATTCGGCAGTCCGGGGATCTTCGCGATCGCTGGCTACTTTTACAGCCGCAGGCTTGGGCGTTTCAGGGCGTACGTGACGAATCCGAGGGAGGCCTGTGTTTTGCATTTTTCGTCCGGCTCCATCGTGGTTTCTCCCGGCAATCGCGGGCAATTCCTGAAGGTGCTGCTGGATTCCATTGAGTGCTGGCCGTTTCCACTGGGAAATGAGCTGTAGCGGCCGGGAAACGGACGGCGCGGGCTGCCCCGCGATCACATCACGCCAGAATGCCTTTCACGATCTGGCCTTCGTTGGAGGGGCCGATGTACCGGTTATCGAGCCCTTGGTAACGGTAGGAGAACGCGTACGGATCGAAGCCGAGGAGATGGAGGACGGTGGCCTGGAAGTCGCGGACGGTGACTTTGTCTTCGGTGATGTAATAGCCGAGTTCGTCGGTGGATCCGAAGGTGAGGCCTGATTTGATGCCGCCGCCGGCCATCCAGATGGTGAAGGCGTGCGGGTGATGATCGCGACCGAGGAAGGTCGAACCGCCACGGGCTTCATTCATTGGGGTGCGGCCGAATTCACCTCCCCAGATGACGAGCGTGGAATCGAGCATGCCGCGCTGCTTGAGGTCTGCGACGAGCGCGGCGCTGGCTTGATCGACCTGGCGGCATTTCTTCGGGAAAGCGTTGAGAAGATCGTCGCTGCCGCCGGTGCCATGGATATCCCAGCCCCAGTCGAAGAGCTGCACGAAGCGCACGCCTTTTTCGACGAGGCGTCGCGCGAGAAGGCAGTTATTGGCGAAGGAGGCTTCTCCGGGCTTTGCGCCGTACATGGCGAGCGTCTCGGGTGATTCCTTGGCGATGTCCATCACGTCCGGCACGGACATCTGCATCCGGTAGGCAAGTTCGTACTGCGAAATCCGTGTGACGGTCTCGGGATCGCCGAAGTTCTGCTCTTCGGCTTCGTTGAGCGATTTCAGCGCGTCGAGCGAGTGACGGCGCGTCTCGCGGCTCATGCCTTCCGGATCGCGCGAAAAGAGGATCGGCTCAGCGCCCGAGCGGCATTGCACGCCCTGGTAGACGCTCGGCAGGAAACCCGAGCCCCAGCAGCTCTTGCCGCCGGTGGGATCGCTGCCGCCGGAAAGCAGGACGACATAGCCGGGAAGGTCCTGATTTTCCGAACCCAAGCCGTAGGTGACCCACGACCCGAGCGAAGCCGCACCAGCGCGCATATTGCCGGTGTAGAGGAAAAGCTCGGCTGGAGCGTGATTGAACTGATCCGTCCACATCGAGCGAACCACAGCGACGTCGTCGATGATCTTAGGGAAATTCGGCAGCATCTCGCTGACCCAGCCGCCGCTCTGGCCGTGCTGCGCGAATTTGTAGGGCGAACCCAGGATCTTCGGTGTGCCCTTGATGAAGGCGAACGATTGCCCCTTGAGCAGCTCGGCCGGACACGGCTGCATGTTCAGCTCGGTCAGCTTCGGCTTGTAATCGAAGAGATCTTGCTGAGGAGGCGCGCCGGACATCGAGAGATAGATCACCGCCTTGGCCTTGGCCGGATGTGGTGGCGGCTTTGCCGTGAGCGGATTGATCAGCGCTTCGGCGGATGTCGCATAGAGCGGCTGCTGTTTTCCGAGCAGGGAGCCAAGCGCGATGGCTCCGAGCGAGAAGCGTCCGGTGCGGGTGAGGAATTCGCGTCGAGTGAGTGCACGGGCGTGTTCGAGTCGGAGGTTCATTTGCTCGGGGACGGTTTTTGAGATTTTAAGTCGAGCGGCGCCTTGCAGGCGGGGCAGGTGGTGCCTTCATAAGCCAGCGGCAATGCTTTTTGGCAGGCCGGACAGCGGGTATTGGCAGCGGCGAAGAAGATGGAAGGCAGCGTGGCTGCGGCGATGGGAGCCGCCAGGGCAATTGTGATCAGCCGTGCTTCCTTTGGAAGGAAGGGAATGGCGCACAGGACGGCCGCCGAGATGCCCAGAGCGAGAAGCATCTTTTTGGTGCTGCGGCGAGGAGCGCGTGCGGTCGAGGAAGTGGAAGGAGAATCGTTGGTCATGGTGCGGACTATCAGCTCTTGGTCAGGACTCCGTCCAGATTGAGCAACACATTGGCGACGACCGTCCATGCGGCGAGTTCGGCTGGATCGGCGTCTTTGGGTAGTGGCTGCGTTTCGCTGCCGGCGAGCTTTTTCGCTGACGCGGCGTCTGCCCGGTATGTCGCGAGTTCTTCGTCGTACAATTTCCGGAGCGTGGCTGTCTGGTCGTCAGTCGCTGGCCTGCCCTGCACGAGTTTCAGCGCCCAGCGGATGCGCTGCTCGGGAGTCGCGCCGCCATCACATGCGATGCGACGGGCGAGTGCCTGAGCGCATTCCACGAAGCACGGGTCGTTCAAGGTAACGAAGGCCTGGAGCGGCGTATTGGTCGGCAGCCGGCGCAACGTGCACGCCTCGCGGCTTGGCGCATCGAATGTGGCCATCGACGGGTACGGCTTGGTGCGCCGCCAGAAGGTATAGAGGCCGCGGCGATAGCGATCCTCACCGGTGCTTGTGGGGTAGCCGTTCTGGCCGCCATTGAATGCGACCTGCCAGAGGCCCGGCGGCTGTGGCGGATACACGCTCGGACCACCGATTTTCGGCGAGAGCAGTCCGGCGAGTGCGAGTGCCTGGTCGCGGACCGTTTCCGCATCGATGCGGCGCCGCGGATAATGCGAGAGATAACGGTCGCGGCTGTCTTTTTCCTGCGCCTCGGGAGTGATGCGCGAGGACTGCCGGTAAGTCGCGCTCGTGACGATCACGCGAACGAGTGCCTTCATGTCCCAGCCGAGTCCGAATTGAGCGGGAGCGCTGTTCTTCGGCGATTCAAACGAAACGGCGAGCCAGTCCAGCAGATCGGGATGCGTGGGTAGCGCGCCTTGAGTGCCGAAATCCTCCTCAGTTTCCACGATTCCAAGGCCGAAGAGTTGAGCCCAGAAGCGATTCACGGCGACGCGCGCGGTGAGCGGGTTTTCCGGACTCGTGAGCCACTGGGCCACTGCGAGGCGATCAATCGGACGATCGCTCTTGAACCAGCCTGCGAAGGCGGCAGGCAGGCCGGGTTCGACCACGTCGCCGGGGGCCAGATAGTTGCCTTTGTTTAGGAGATGCGACGTGCGCCTCTTCCCTTCAGCGAGCTCGCGCATCACCGGTACCGTGATTGGCTTGATGGCTGCGAGTTCGTTTTTGGCAGCTTCGATCTCCTTGCTCAACGACACGTAGGCCGCGGAGAGCGGGCGATAAAATGCGGCGAGCTCGCTGCGCTGTGCAGGCGTGCGCCGCGCTTCATCGATTGCCAGGATCGTGCCAATGGATCCCGGTAATTCCCGAACCGGCTTCGTCTTGGTCGTGGCCGAGATGCGAAAGCGGCCAAGCGTATGATTCTGGCCGTAGGTCTGCTCGATCCGGAACGTGAGCAGCGTGGCGCCATTTCCGACAGGCTTCGCCGTTTCGAAAACCGCAGTGTGAGCCGTGCCTGCCTGCGGAAGGAAGGCCCAGCCCGATCCGTGATTCGAGTCACCATCGATCGCCCGATCCACGCTAAAGCCTTGCTGCGAGAAATCCGCGCTCGCGTTTTGCAGTGCGACTGCTTGAACGCCGGCACTCGGAGTGAATTCCTCGGAGTCTTTTGGCGCGGCGGCGATGGCCATTTCCACCAACGGCTTCCGCGCTGCGTCGAGCACGATGATGCGGGAATTCGAGAGGCGCGTGCCGTGGTCACCATCGGTCCGGTTCCAGATGATGATGCGGTTGATCTCCGTTTCCGCGCCGAGATCGACTTCCCACCATGGATTGTCGCTGGTCTTCGTGTGGGTCACCGAATGGCTTTGGGCATATTCGCCATTCGTATTGCCATCAATCGCGAGCTTGGCTGGCCCTTCGAAATCCGTACTGGATTGAGTCGCGGTACCTTTGAGTGCGACGTTCTCAGCACCGTGGAAAACCTGGACCTCGGCAAGTGAGAGGATTCGTCCTTTGCCAGGAGCTTCGATGCGGACAAATCGGCCGAGAGGCGGTTTCGATTCGGCCGGGCCGGCGACGACACGGATTTCATTCACGACCGCATTGCCATCGCTTGCGCGTCCGGGGCCTTTTGCGGGAAGGCTTTCGTCCGGTAGTGCCTCGAGACGGAATGCAGTGATGCCCTTGAGATTCGTGAGCGTCTTGATCGTGTACACGGCCTCCATACCGGTGCCGCCTTCGGCGAGGATCGAGCCATCCGTGTTTACCGTGAGTTTTGAGGAATCTGTCGAGGTGGCTTCTGAAGGCGGAAGCACTTGCCAGCCGATCGGCTGGCGCGCTCTGGCTTCCCATGCGCGCTGCTCGGCATCGATTGCTGGCTGGGCCTCGGCGAGTTTGTTTTCTAAGGCTGCGATCTCGCTGGTGATCTTCTCGCGCTTCGCCTGTTCGGCGATCGTCGGCACGGGCATCGTGGGCTCTTCATCCCCGCGGTTTGCATCCGCAGTCTGATTGAAGACCGCGAACATCTGATAGTATTCCTTCTGCGCGATGGGATCGAACTTGTGCGAATGGCATTGCGCGCAGCCCATCGTCAGCCCCATCCAGACCTGGCAGGTCGTCGATACGCGATCCTTCACCGCAGCCACGCGGTATTCTTCTGGAACGATGCCGCCTTCCACATTGGTCATCGTGTTCCGATTGAAGGCCGTCGCTTCGATCTGTTCTGTTGTCGCATCGGGAAGCAGATCGCCGGCGATTTGTTCTTTCGTGAATTGGTCGTAAGGAAGATCGCGGTTGAAGGCCTGGATCACCCAGTCGCGCCAGGGCCAGATGTTCAGCCGGAATTTGTCCGAGCCGTAACCTGTCGAATCCGCATAGCGCGCGAGATCGAGCCACATGCGCGCCCATTTCTCTCCGAACCGCGGAGACGCGAGGAGTTGATCGACGAGTTGATTGACTGCGGCATCGCGATTGCGAGCGGTTGCCTGGACAAAGGCATCGACCTCGTCAGGAGTCGGCGGCAGGCCGATGATGTCGAGATAAAGTCGGCGGCACAGGAGGTGAGGCTCGGCTTCGGGAGACGGCTTGAGCCCGGCCTTTGCCATCTTTGTCAGCACAAAGGCATCGATCGGATTGCGGCTCCAATTCTCGGGATGCGTGCCTTGCGGCCAGTCCGCCGCTTTGAAGCCGTTGTCGGCGATGCTCGGGATCGCAGGCCGCTCGGGTTTCGTAAAAGACCAGTGCGGTTTGTACTCCGCGCCCTCCGTCACCCAGCGCTTGAGCAGCGTGATCTCCGCGGCGGTTAGCTTTTTGTTCTCCTTCGGCGGCGGCATCATTTCGTCCGGATCCGTGGACATGATGCGCGCGACCAACTCGCTGTTGTCGAGGTCGCCCGGCACGATCGCCTGCAGGTCGTCGTGCTTTTTCATGGCCTCTTCCCGCGAATCCAGCCGGAGATGCGCCTTGCGCGAACTTTCGTCCGGGCCGTGGCAGTGGAAGCACTTCGCCGAAATGATGGGCCGGATGTCGTAATTGAAATCGACCTTTCCGCCGGGAACGGCATCCGCAGCTTTCAATACGGGCGGAAGGAGCGCGGCGGCGGCAAACGCAATCAGAAGTCGGGGGCGCAAGGCATCCATGAGAGTTGCGAGTATAATCGCGAAACGCGGTGGAATGGTGTGCCGAAAGTTTATAATATCGTGCTATGGTTCAACCGCCCTATCTGCAGCCGCCCCTTCCGTATTCCTGGGTTTTGTCGGGCTACTTCGATCGACAGCGGCAGTACCGGGTCAGGCGCCGGAGCGAGGATGCCCGGGATTGGCTGCTGTTTTTCACGCTTTCGGGAGAAGGACTCTTTCGGCAGAAGGGCAATGACCTGATCGCCAGGCCAAGTGAGATCTTCCTCTACGCGCCGGGCGTCGAGCAGGACTACGGTCTGGATGAGGAAGGGCAGCGCTGGGAATTCCTGTGGTTTCACTTCACAGAGCGGCCCGACTGGCCCGTGCTTTTGAAATGGCCTGCTGCCGCGCCAGGTTTGTTCCGATTGAAAATCAGCGATCGCGCGGAATGGTCACGCCTGCGGGACCACCTGTGGACCGCGCATCGCTCCGCCAGCACGGAGAGCCGTTACGGCAAGATCAGGGCGATGCATTCGCTCGAGGCCTTCTTGCTCGATTGTGCTGCGCATCTTCCAGTCGTCGCCGGTACCGCGACGGACCCGCGCATCGAGCGGACGATCGAGTATGTGCAGCGCAATCTTCGCATGCCGCTCACGCGGGCCGAATTGGCAAGGCAGGCGGGCCTGTCGCTGCACCGTTTCGCGCATCTCTTCCAGGAGCAGGTGGGCAAATCGCCACGGCAATTCATCGAGGAAGAGCGCATCAAACTCGCCAAGCATCTCATCGAAACCACCACGGCTTCGTTTTCGGAAATCGCTGCCGATACGGGCTATCCCAATCTCTTTTATTTCAGCCAGCGCTTTAAGACTGCCTGCGGGATGAGCCCTTCCGCATTTCGCGCCCGGGTGCGGCGGTGCTGATTTCCGGGAGCGGAACGGCAGCGGGTGATGTGTGTCATAACTAGCTATCCTTGCGATCCGTCGACGGCTGAGGGGCTTGTGAAAGGAAACGTTTCGCGTGCTGGTTGACGAGGGGGCGGGGCATTTTCGCTGTGGCTCGGACCGCTGAGAAATTAATTAGGTTCCCCGTAAAATGCTGCTAAGAGTTCCGCTCCTTTCCTGTTCTCCCCACTTTACCTCTGCATTTTCGAATGAGAATCCACCGCAACCTATTCGCGCCAGTCGCTGCCTTTGCCCTGGCGACTCCGTTCCTCGCCAAGGCTGGGCCGCCGCTCACCGAGGCCGAGATCCTGAAGAAGATCACGTATCCGACCTCGGATTTTGACGCCACGGTCTTCGCCTCGCCGCCGAACGTGAGTTACCCGATCTTCGCCAGCGCAGGGCCGGACGGCACGCTCTTCGTGGGATGCGATGCGAATGGCTCCCTGGATCGCGCGGCAAACCGTGGCCAGATCATCAAGTGCGTCGATACCAAAGGCACCGGGCACGCGGACAAGTTCACGACCTTCGCGACGGTGGACAGTCCGCGCGGCGTGGCCTGGGATCCCAGTACGCGGACCCTTTACGTCATGCATCCGCCGAATCTGACGGCGTATCACGACGACAACAACACCGGCGTGGCCAATCGCCAGGAAGACCTCATCACCGGCCTCGGCTTCGGCCTCGATTTCCGCGGCGCGGATCACACGACGAATGGAATCCGCATGGGTATCGACGGCTGGATTTACATCGCCGTGGGTGACTACGGCTGCGTGAAGGCCACCGGCAAGGATGGCCGTACCATCGCCATGCGCGGCGGCGGTATCGTGCGTGTCCGCCCCGACGGTACCGGCATGGAGCGGGTCGTGTGGGGAACCCGTAACATCCTCTCGCTGGCGATCAGCCCCGAGCTCGAGATTTTCACCCGCGACAACACGAACGACGGCGACGACTGGAACGATCGCCTGAGCCACAACCCGTTCGGTGCCCAGATGGGATATCCGACGCTGTTCCGGAATTTCTCGGACGAGATCATTCCGACGATGGTCGACTACGGCGGTGGTTCGCCGGTCGGCTCAGTGTTCATCGACGAACCCTCTCTGCCGAAGCCGTGGAACTACGGCTTCTTCAGCGTGGAATGGGGTGAAAGCGAAATTGACCTGCATCCGCTCACGCAGACTGGCGGCACTTGGAAGGCTGACAGGAAGCGCTTCATGAAGATGAACCGGGCCACCGATCTCGACGTGGACGGCGGCGGGCATCTCTACGCCGTGAGCTGGGATGGCGCGACCTTTACCAACAACGGACCGAATGTTGGCTACATCATTCAGTTGAATCCGAAGGACAACAAGTCGCCGAAGGTTCCCGATTTCAAGCGTCTCTCCGAGGTGCAGCTCGTGCAGGCGATCGGCTCGGGCAGCGGTGTCTGGCGTTTTGCCGCACAGCGCGAACTCCTGCTTCGCGGTGGAAAGCCGGGCGTTGCCGAAGGCCTCATTCAGATCGTGAAGACCAGCCCGAACATGGGCTGCCGGGTCGCGGCGATGATGACCTTCAAGCAGATCTATGGCGAGAAATCGACGCAGGAACTCGTGGAACTCACGAAGATCGACGATCTCCGCGAATACGCGCTGCGCGCTCTGTATGATGACCAGCGCATCGCTGCGAAGGTGCCGGCTCAGCCATTCGTCGCCGCGCTGAATGATGCGAATCCTCGTGTGCGCCTGCAGGCCGTTACCGGCCTCGGTCACCTCGGCAAGATCGAAGCGGCTGATGCCTTGCTCGCCCGCACGGCGGATAGCGATTACACCGTTGCGCACATGGCGGTGCAGGCGCTCCGCTGGCTCAAGGCCTCCGACGCGTGCCTCCACGCGCTGGATTCTGCCGATGCCAAAGTGCAGCCCGGCGCTCTCCGCGTCCTCCAGGCGCTCTACGATCCGGCCGTCGTCGATGGCCTGATCCAGCGCGCAAAGACCTCGAATCCCGAACTGCGCCTGGGCGTTCTCAAGACGCTCTGCCGTCTCGATACCGAGGAGACTCCTTACACCGATCCGAAGATGTGGTGGGGCACGCGTCCTGATACCAGCGGCCCGATCTACAAGCCGGAAAAGTGGTCGCAGAGTGACAAGATCGAAGCCGTGCTCAAGCAGGGCCTCACGGCCGCGCAGGGTGAAGAAGCCAAGGCGCTCGTCACTCAGATCATGCGGACCAAGGTAAGCTTCGACGGACTTACGGATCTCATGCTGGCCAAGGCCGGTTCCGATACCGCTTCGCGCCTTTCGGTGCTCGAAAGCCTCATTTCGCCGAAGACGCCAGCTTCCCCGGATGTCGTCAAGGCCCTCCAGGGCGTTGCCGAATCCGACAAGGAGCAGCCTGAACTCCGCGCACGCGCCTTCCGCACGCTGTCGCAGCTGATGGACAAGGAAGCACCGGCGGTTCTCGACGCTTACGCGACCATCGCGGCGAAGGATCAGAGCGGTCCGCTCCAGCAGGTCTGGGAAGAATTCATCCGCGACACGCGCCTTTCCCGCAAGATGGGTGAGATCACCCGCCTCGCGAAGGATCAGGATCCTGGCAAGCGGGCGCTCGGACAATCCGCCCTCGTGAATATCGTCGTCAGCACGGTGAACAAGGACCAGAAGGCCAAGGACGCCGCCAAGAAGGCGATCGACGGATTCTGGAAGAACCCGGACGAAGCCGCCGCGCTTCTCAGTGTCATCGGACGCTCCCACGCCACGCAGTTCGGCCCCGAAGTGCGCGAGCAGTTGAACAACCCGAGCCACGTCGTGGCCGAAGCCGCCGAGTTCGCGCTCACCAAGCTCGGTCTCGATAAGTCTGGTTCGCCCGCCGAGAAGACGATCGGCGAAATGTCGTACGACGACGTCGTGAAGGTCGCCTGCGCCACGAAGGGCGATCCGAAGGTCGGCCAGGAGCTCTTCCTCAAGCAGGGCTGCGTCATCTGCCACACGCTCACCGAGAAAGAGCCACCGAAAGGCCCGATGCTCGGTGGCATCGCGACCCGCTACAGCCGCGCGGAACTCTGTGAGTCGATCATGAAACCCAGCGCGAAGATCGCCCAGGGCTTCGAATCGCAGTACTTCAAGATGAAGAACGGCGAAGAAGTCGAAGGCTTCGTGGTGAAGGAAGGCGGCGACTCGGTGGAAGTCCGCAACATCGCCGGCGTCACGACGATCCTCGAGAAGGGGAACATCGCGGATCGCCAGAAGCGTGAGAAGTCGATCATGCCCGAAGGGCTGGTGGTCGGCATCACGCCCAAGGATCTGGCCTCGCTGCTCGCCTTCCTCGAATCGACCAAGGCGAAGTAAGTCGACTAAGTACTAGTTAGTGATTTCTCTCCCGCCTGGATGGCGCCGATTCGGCGCCTCCGGCGGGAGAGTTGCTTTTTTGGGGGCTGTACTGCGAGCGGGCGTTATTTCGTAATGCTTCCACTCAGTGTGCCTGAGCCGGGAATTATCGCGCCGTCGAGTGTCTTCGTTGTAATAACCGGTGTTACAGCAAGATCAGCCGAGTTGTTTTCGCTGCCGCCGCAGATGTTGCCCTTGGCTGTTAAGGCGCCGATGCCTCCCGATCGACCTCGATTTCGGCGCTGCTATACCCTACACTGGTCAAGCTACAGGCTACTGCCGGGACTCGACGTATTGGGCGAAGCGATTAAGAATCGCCTGCCAGCCCTGCCGCTGTTGTTCGGCGGAGTGGGTGTCTTCCGCGTCGAACGATTCATGAACGAGGACTTTCCCGTCTTTGGCGATGAACTCGACGACTGCGGAGCGATCGCCGAACGCAAACTCGAGCATCTCGTGCGGAACGACCTTCGTGTAAGTGCCCGCGAAGTCGAAGCCCATGCTTCCGTCCTTGGCTTCCATGCGGGAGGAGAAAGCGCCGCCGACGCGCAAATCCACGGTCGAGGCTGTGGTGTGCCAGTCATCCGACGCGGCGTTCCACTGCTTGATGTCATCCGGGGTCGTCCATGCCTGCCAAACCTTTTCGATGGGTGCTGCGACTGTCGTTTCTACGGTGATTTTCATGTGTGAGGATACTCGTGTTCGTTGCGTGTGTATGTGGCCCGACTCGGCTCCGCCACCTTAATGTGTGGTGTTAGTGAGGTGGGGAGGGCGTCAAATCTCGTCAGTTGGTGATTTCGTGCCAAGTGGCGTTTGAACTGGGATGCATGGGGGCTGAGCCGCCGTAGTAGGAGTCGATTGCGGAGGACAGTAAGCGTGAGGCGAAGGGCTGCGTTTGATCTGGCTGACTGAGCATCATGATAAGCCCGCTTTGATCATTAGAATTGCGGATGTGACCGACACCATTGCTCCAGATATCATGGCAAGTATTGCAAATGCCAAACGTGTCCATCCCGAAAGAGGCTCGGTGCGGCCGGTTCGCATAACCCTATAACCCGCCCAAACAAGCAGCCCTCCAATTGCAACACACGTCCACTTCATTATCTCCAACCACCATCCTTTGGATTGAAACGTCGTAACGTCGGACATGTCCATCTTATAGATTCCCAAGTGACCGAATCCGGCATTTGCACTGTAATGAAACGTGCCCTTCACGACTATTAAGTGGCCCCCAAGAAACAACACATCCCACCCATCCCACATCTCTCTATGCGATCTCAACCATATTGCAGTATCGGGTCCATTGCCTCGAGTCTCGCCCCTGGGGTTGAGGTCGTGTGCTTCGTATCCGATATAGATTTTGCCGCATACGGTAATCCTCTTGTTGTCATATTGTTCCGGATTCCGAATGATGTCATCGACATCAAGTGCGAAACATAGTGTTGGAGAAGCTAGTCCAATCAGGAAAAATAGCCTCAATAAATAGGTGCTGAAACTTAACATTTGGCAGCGATTGTCGCCGAGAGTAGGTGCTGCCGTGATCGCATTGTACGCATCCGTTGAGGGCGGAGTAAATGGGCGTAGGAGCAAAACTGGCATCATTGTGGTGATTTTGTGCCAATCCGTCCGCTGCAGCGCAGTCGAGCTAATCGACCGATCCTTGGGCCTTACCAGTGATTAGTTTGGCAGTGCTGGAGAATAGGGTGGAGATGCTTGTGGCCCCGACGACAAAGACGAGTGCGGTCGAGGTGATGGCTAATCCGCCGTAGAAGATGAATCCGCAGAAGTAGCGGATATAGAAATAAGCGCCAACTAATGCGATGCCGATGATGGAGCAGATGAGCCGGATCATTGCACGTCCCCGAATCGCTTTGCTCCGCGCGCAGTCTGCTTCGGTGAGCAGTTTTTCTGCGTCGGCTCCAACGATGCCGTGCTTTTCCTGCAGCCAATCGATCACTTCCGGGCGTCGTGCGCCCCAGTGAACCTTTGAGATGACCTGTTCGCGGATCATCTGGAATTTCTGTTCGGGGGTTCTCATCGCCGGTTCATCCTTGGTGACTTCGATCCAGCAGACCGTGTGCGCATTTGCAACTCAGCTCACGCAATGTGGGTGGGCGTTCGTTACGCCGCGCCCTGAGACTGATTTTGCGGCTGGGAGGGCGCTTCGGTCTCGGAGGGCTTTTCCTGCCACTCACAGTAGAGCGAGTGCATGGCCGACGATACCTCGTTGAGGCGGCCCTGGATGCTGTCGAGATACTCGTGCAGACCCATGCGGAAGACCTCGCCGATCGTCGTGTAGTGAAGGTCGCCGCAGAGCTTGCCGGAGAGCCGTTCGGCTTCGTTGGAGTAGTGCGAACGGTCGGTGCCTGAGATTCGGTGCAGCGCGGAATCCACGGCTTCCACGCAGAAGTGAATCGAGCGCGGGAAGGTATCGTGGAGAATGATGAAATCGGCGACACTCCATGGCGCGACTTGGCCGGGATGCAGCTTGCGATAGGCCTCGAAGGCGCTGCAGGACTTGAGCACGGCCTGCCATTGCACCGTGTCGATGGCACCGCCGACCCGCTCCCCGTGCGGCAGGAGGATGTGATACTTCAGATCGAGGATTCGTGATGAACTATCGGCCCGCTCGAGGTATTTTCCTAGCTGGATGAAATGCCACCCTTCGCCATGCGTGAGCGTGGCATTGGTCGTGCCCTGGAACTGGTGCGAGTAATCGACGACCGCGCGGTAGAAGTCGATGCCGCTGCTCTGGCAGAGTTGATGCGCGGCGGGGGAGTCCAGCCACAGCCAGAAGGCATTGAGGCGCTCCCACATCTCGCTGGCGATGTATTCGCGGACGGTGCGTGCATTTTCGCGGGCAGCGCCGACGCACGACCAGATGGAATTCGGATTCTCGCGCGTGAAGGTGACGTATTCGCAGACCGTCTCAGCCGTGATTTCGCTGAAGTGCTTCTTGAAGCAGGTGAGATCCTCGAGCGTGGCGAGGATCGGCTGCCAGTCGAGGCGTTCGTCCTCGGGCCCGGCATGCTCGGAATCGAGCGTGACCTGGAGATTGACGTCCAAAATGCGCGCGGTGTTTTCGGCGCGTTCGACGTAGCGGCTCAACCAGTAAAGCGAATCGGCGACGCGGCTTAACATGCGGATGAGAAAGTTGAGGTGACTCGGCTGTCTAAGTTTGGAAAACGCTATTTCCGGCAGGTGTCGTCTTCGTCGACGACCCAGGTGTCCTTGCTTCCACCACCTTGCGAGCTGTTTACCACGAGCGAGCCCTTGCGGAGGGCGACCCGTGTGAGACCGCCGGGGATGATGGTGATCTTCTCGCCGTAGAGGATGTAGGGCCGCAGATCGATGTGCCGTCCTTCCACATTGCCGTCGCAGAAGCTCGGCGAGCGGGAAAGCGAGATGACGGGCTGGGCGATGTAATTCCGGGGATCGGCAAGGATGGCGGCGCGGAACTTTTCGATCTGCTCCTTCGTCGCGTGAGGCCCGATCAACATGCCGTAGCCGCCGCTCTCATTGGCGCTCTTGACGACTAACTGGTGGAGATTCTCGAGGATATAGCGGCGGTGGTCTTCATTCCACGACAGGTAAGTCTGGACGTTATTCAGGACCGGCTCTTCGCTGAGATAGAAGCGGATCATGTCCGGGACAAAGGCGTAAGTCACTTTGTCATCGGCCACCCCAGTTCCGATGGCGTTGCAGAGATTGACGTTGCCTTCTTTGTAAGCCTCGACGATTCCCGGCACGCCGAGCACGGAATCGGAGCGGAAGACCGTGGGATCGATGAAGTCGTCGTCGATGCGCCGGTAAATGACGTCCACGCGCTGCAGTCCCTTCGTCGTCTTCATGTAGACGATCTTATCTTTCACCACAAGATCGCTGCCGATCACGATCTCGATGCCCATCAGGCGCGCGAGGAACGAATGCTCGAAGTAGGCCGAATTGTAGATGCCGGGCGTGAGCAGCACGACCGTGGGCGCGGCAGAATTTGTGCAATTCCGCGGAGCGACATGGCGGAGCAGATTGAGTAACTCCTGGCCGTACTGATCCACCGGACAGACTTTGTGCCGGGCGAAGAGCTTCGGGAAAACGCGCTTCATCACCTGGCGGTTTTCGAGCACGTAGCTGACGCCGGACGGGCAGCGGCCGTTGTCCTCGAGTACCAGGTAACTGCCATCGCGGTCACGAATGAGATCGGAGCCGCAAATGTGGATGTAGATATCCTTCGGCACGTCGAAGCCCATGAATTCGGGCCGGAAGTGCTTGGCGCTGCGGATGACCCATTCCGGGACGATGCCTTCCTTCACGATGCGCTGCTCGTGATAGATGTCGTGGAGGAAGAGATTGAGCGCGCGGATGCGCTGGGTGAGCCCGTTCTCGATGTGCTTCCACTCCTTCTGCGGAATGATCCGCGGGATCAGGTCGAAGGGGAAGATCCGTTCCGTGCCCTGATTGTCGCTGTAGACCGTGAAAGTGATTCCCTGATTGAGAAAGGTGTCGGTCGCGAGCTTCTGCTTCCGCTCGAAATCCCCGTCGATCATGTCCCCGAAGCGATCGAGGAGCATCCGGTAATGGGGGCGCACCACGCCGGGTGCGCTGAACATTTCATCGAAAAAGTCGCCGACTTCGTAATCCTGGAAGAGGTGGTGCATGGCGACTATGTCGATTTATTTCATTGGACTTACTGCGGTGGGCTCGAAGTTGTAAGCTTCGCTGGTAGAACCAAACTTGGGATAGACAAACTTGCTGGCCGGAGCGGTCTCTTTCGAGATGCCGGTCGCGCGGGAAAGGCCGAGCTGCTGGAGTTGTTTGAGCGAGTGATGGAGCAGGGCGGTGCCGATGCCGCGATTCCGGTACTCCACTCGCACGCACGGGCCGGAGGTAAGATTGCTCTCAGCATCGACTTCCGGCAGCACCGTCGAGGCGGCGATGATTCGCGGTCCGTGCGTCACCACCATCGCCGGCGTGCCGCTATGCGAAAACGACATGTCGATGTGTGCCTCGAGATGATCGCGGAAAGTCTTAAAGGTATCGCTCCAGGACGTATCGAGCGAGAAGGCGCTGAAGATGACTTCCTTTACCGCCTTGGCATCTTCACGCGTTGCAGCCCGCACATGGTAGTGGGCAGGAAGTGCCGCTGACTCCAGAGGTGGCAATTTTGAAAGATCCCAGGCAAAGCGCTTCCAGCGCACCAATTTCATGACCGGCGACTGTATCGGGAAGGCATCTGAAATCAATCGCGAACGCCACTTTCGCGACCGAATCTTCACCAATATGCCGCGATTTATTTAACGTCCTCCTGCTGGAGACGAACGGCGAATTCCCAACTCATCGGCATTGATCGCCGCAAGTACTTCCTGCAGAGGAGTGTAAAACTCCACGTTGCCATTGACCGCCCGTTTGAGGACCGGCTTGAAGTTCATGATGTCAGCCGAAGCGATGACGACATCGACGTTGTAGTAAAAGGCCAGCAGGTCATCGTTTGTGACCATGGTGGCTCCGATTAACGCGTAAACCTGGCGCCGGCGCTGCGTGGCGGGAACGGAATTGGCCTCTGCGATAATCGGGTGACTTTCCAGCGTTGCTCCCTGGAAATACTCGGACATCACCACCACGTCGTACGCGTGGGTGCGGAGTTTTAGCTCGCTGTCATCGAGAAAGAGGCCGGTGTGCACCTTGTAACCGAGTTCGTCGAGTTGCTGGACGACGATACGCTGCATTTCGGGCTCGTCCACGCAGACCATGGCGGTCTTATCTCCGGGTTCGAAGAAATCGAAACGCGCGTGTGGCTCGATGTCGGGTGGAAGATTGCTCATAACGACGAAAGGTTAGCTGGAGAGCCGCAGTGACGTTGGCATCGACGAGGCCGCTGGCACGGGTGGGGGAGCGGCAGGTGCAGGCGAGTGTGGCTGATCCAGATCGAGCCGCAGGTCAAGGCTCGGGCCTCGCTCCTTGCCGCCGTGTTTGTTGGCGTCGTCGAGCATACGGGTGAGCTTGTTCTTGTTTGTCCCGTACAGAATCGCGGTTTCCTCGGAGATCAGGCCGTCGAGGACGGCGCGCATCAGCGCCTGGTCGAAGGTCATCCAGCCGAAGGTCGCCTGGTCTTCAATGATGTCGTAGAAGCTGCGCACTTCGTTTTCGCCAAGGGCGATGGTTTCCTTCACGCGCAGATTCGAGCCCATGATTTCCTGCCCCAGATGGCGTCCGCCGCCATTGCGCGGAACCAGGCGCTGGGAGACGACATAGCGAACGGTCTCCATGAGCCGCAGCCGGAGCTGGACCTGCTCGGAGAGGTCGAACATACCGAGGATACGGTTGATCGTCTGGCCTGCATTGATCGTGTGTAGCGTGCTCAGAACGAGATGGCCCGTTTCCGCAGCGATCAGTGCGATTTCCACCGTCGCGCGATCGCGAATCTCGCCGACGAGAATGACCTTGGGCGCCTGACGCAGAGCCGAGCGCAGGCCACTTGCGAAGTCTTCGAAATCGTTGCCGAGTTCGCGCTGACTGAAGGTCGCCTTCTGGTGCTCGTGGACGAATTCGATTGGATCTTCCAGCGTCACGATGTGGACCGCCTGGGTGAGATTGATCTCGTGGAGCATTGCCGCCAGCGTCGTGGTCTTGCCGCTGCCGGTGGCGCCTGTGAGAAGGATCAGGCCATTCTTCGTCTTGCAGATACCTTCGAAAATCGAGGGTAAGCCGAGTTCATTGAGCGTCGGCATCGTGGCCTGCGTGCGCCGCATGACGATGGCGAAATTTCCGCGTTGCCGGAAGATATTGACGCGGAAGCGGTTTCGTTCATCGAGTGCGTAGGAGCAGTCGCACGCGCCTCGCGCCATGAGATCGCGGATCAGCCGGCGATTGTCGCCGACAATGTTCATCGCGACCTGCTCAGTCTGGTAGGCGGTGAGGCGTTCCACTCGCGGCTTGGTGTAGACGGGGCGTAACACACCATCGCTTTCCACCTGTAGCGGACGTCCCACGGAAAAGATAAGATCGGAGATGTTCGCGTGGGACGCGAGCATCGCGGAAAGAACCGTGTCGAGATGCTGTCGGCGCATGGAATTCGGAGGGCGAAGATTGGAGCTAAATTGAGTCGGCGATCGCGGTCTGCGACGGGGTGGCGCGGACGATTAGTCCTCCCAGTCGTCTGGCGGAGTCTTGAGGAAGGCGCGGAATTTCTTTTTGTCTGCAGCCTTATCGTAAGCTTCCTCGGGCGAGATGCGAGCAGCGCGCAGATGCTCCATGATGGCGTCATCGAGCGGCTGGTTGCCCTTCTTTTTACCGACCTGCATCATGCCCGGGATCTGGTGCGTCTTGGCCTCGCGAATGAGGTTCGCAATCGGAGTATCGACCACGAGCACTTCGAGCGCGGCGAGACGACCGGGCTTGTCGATTCGGCGGAAAAGGTTCTGTGCGACGACGCCCTTGAGCGATTCGGCAAGCGATGCGCGGATCTGGTTTTGCTGGGTGCCGGGAAAGACGTCGATGATACGATCAATCGTCTTCGGAGCACTGGGCGTGTGCAGTGTGCCGAAGACCAGGTGACCGGTGGCTGCGGCGGTCAGCGCGAGTTCGATCGTCTCCAAGTCACGCATTTCGCCGACGAGAATGATGTCCGGGTCTTCACGCAGCGCGCCGCGCAGAGCGGAGGCAAATGACTTGGTGTGGACGCTGACTTCGCGGTGATTGACTAGCGATTGCTGGCTTCGATGCACGAATTCGATCGGGTCCTCGATCGTGATGATATGGTCTTTGCGCTGCAGATTCGCCCAGTCCACCATGGCGGCGAGTGTCGTCGATTTGCCCGAGCCGGTAGGGCCTGTGACTACGACGAGGCCTTTCTTAAGAAGCGAGAATCGCTTGAGCACGCCGGGCAGCCCAAGTTCATCGCAAGTCAGAACCTTGCTTGGAATCAAACGAAAGACCGCCGCAATGCCGTTCTTTTGGTTAAAGAAGTTGGCGCGGTAGCGGGCGAAGCCCGGGAATTCGTAGCCGAAATCGACGTCGCCGGTTTCTTCGAATAGCTTGATCTTGTGTTCCGGGGCGATTTCGTACACCAGCGCTTTCAAATCGTCATTTTGAAGTGCAGGCATATCCACGCGGACTAGCTCGCCGTGGATCCGCAACATCGGCGGATTTCCCGTCGACAGATGAAGATCGGAGGCATTCTGCTCCTTCATGAATTTGAAAAACGAGTCGATCCGGGCCATATCACCGCACTGCAAAAGCTAGACGGATGCCATGTCCACAAAACTCGCTGCGTCGCTGAAAATAAGTTGCGTTTCGAGCGTGGCGTGAACGGCGAAATACACGCCAGGATGCGAGCGGTTTTCGCCCAATCGGGAGCCGATTCTGCCCATCGATTTGCTTCTCGGACCCTATGTTGCAGCGTAAGGGGGGGCGCCTCTTCGGAAGACGTTTTACGTCTTACAGATCCGACTCTGCCTGAACGGCATCCAGCGTTTGCCGGACTTGCGCCAGAAGCTTGTCCTGGGTGTATGGCTTGGGGATGAATCCTCGCAGTCCGCGCGATAACATCATGCGGAGTTTTTCCTGTTCCGCGAATCCACTGCTGAGCACGACCGCGACTTTTGGATTCAACTCTTGCAACTCTGCGAAAACATCGGCGCCATTCATGATGGGCATCGTGAAATCGAGAATCACGAGCGCGATTTCATCTTTGAGCCGGCGGTAGATATCCAGCGCCTGAAAGCCGTTCCTTGCCGTGACGACGCGGTAGCCTTCATCGGAGAGAACCTTCCTCGCCAGCAGGGTAATGAACTCCTCGTCATCGACAATGAGCACAAGTTCCTGCGGACCGGTTGGGTTGTGGATTTCGATGGGAGGCAGCGCCTGCGCGCCTGTGAGGATACGCAGTTCCGCCGGACTCGTTGCTGCGGCGGAAGCGGGCGTGCCCGGCGCTGCTGGTTGCTCGGCACCTTGTTGCGCGCGCGCGGCCAGGGAGCGCGTCGTGAGCGCCGCGCGTTGCGCGGTATTGCGCAGGATGGCGAGATATTTCTCGGCCTCGGTATTCCCTCGGATGAGGGTTTCAAGGACTTCACCGGATTCGGTGATGACCTGAAGCAGATTATTTAACTCATTCGCAGTAGACCGAATCCAACGTAGATCGTCCCCGTCGGCCATAGATCAGACAGCGATGAGTTGCATAGCGTGGTTACACGCCCTCGTCGTGGCATGCCCACCAAACGCATCCCAAGAATGCGGCCACAACGAATGAGAACATTCCTAAAGTTAGCATAGGCAGGCCCGTACTGCCGCAACTCGCGTGCCCGGTCAATCGCATTCGTTCAAAATCGCTTAAATTTTTATGGAGAAGAATTCGCGGAAGACGGTGCGATAGACCTCGCGCTTCATTTCCGGCAGCCATTGCATCCGGAAATCGTGCGGTCGGATCCACTGGTGATTTTGAAACTCGGGCTTCTTCGTGGCCAGGTTGATTCGAGACGGACAGCCGACGAAATCCGCGAGGAGGTAATGCTGCTCGTTTCCGTGATATCCACGCTTCGATTTACCGTTGCCGAAGAGGTAGCGATAGGGGCCGCGTTTATCGAGGACCTTGAAATCGCCAGACTCGATGCTGATTTCCTCGCCGAGTTCGCGCTCCAGCGCTTCCTCATGCGTTTCACCGTCGTCAATGCCGCCTTGCGGGAACTGCCAGGCGCCCGCCATTCCAAGCCGCTCGCAGACAAGGATCTCGCCTTGTGGGTTGCGAAGAATGCCCGCGACATTTGGCCGGAACTTGATTTCACTGAGGTGCATGGATTTTCGTAAGTGCTTGCTCTATACCCTTCTCGTCCTGGTGTTCGCGGGACTGTTGTGCCTTTGGTACTTGCGGCCTGTTCAGCAAGTGCGTCTTCATCAGAAGCATCTGATCCAGGCCTACCAAGGACGAGACTGGGAAAAGGTCAGCGGATTTCTCGACGCGAACTATGCCGATCGTTGGGGGCATGACAAAGCGTTTGTTTTGCAGGCCAGCCGGGAAGTGTTTGCGCAATTCGTAACGCTGGAGATCGGCAGCGACGTGGCGGATGTCACGACGGACGGACAAAAGGGGCAGGTTTCCACGATGGTCAGGCTCAAGGGAATGGGTGGGCCGGGCGCAGAGATAGTGAAAGAGCACGTGAATGGCTTACAGAAACCATTTACTTTCGAGTGGGCGCGCAAAAGCTGGAAGCCCTGGGAGTGGACGCTCGTGCGCGTGGATCAGCCGGAGCTGGTGCTCGACGGTGTGGAGTTATGATCTCCTGATCTCTTGCGGGGCGTATCGGGCGCAGAAGCGGACGGATCGTTGATCCTCCATACCGCCAATCTGTCAATTCACGACTTCCGCCTTGGGCGCTTCTTCGTTATCGATTGTCAGGCTCGGTAAATGTGTGATCTGCATCGCATTGGTAGCTGATCCTTCCCAAGAGCTTCCCCGTTTGATGCGCATTGGCCTGACACCCGAGATAGGTGCACTGTTTTTGCACTCCAGCCGTCACCGAAAACGCACTTAGCTTCGGTCTTGCTACGAGCCATATCAAAAGTCCGCACGGCCACGTGACCAACATCAACAGACCGACCAGAAAACCGGGCTTGCCCCGCCTTGCAGCATCTCGCCCAGCCCAGATGCAGGACCGGATTACTAACGAGAATGCCCATGCAACAAGACCCAGGGCTAATACCGCAGCAAGTCCCGCCAGGAGATATTGCGAGAGTTCGGAAGGCAAATTGGGGGAGTACATTGAGTGTGGTCAATTTGTTGGAAGGCATTCAAACAGCCTGCATCGACAAGTGATAGTAACTGATCCGGGAAGCGTCTGGAAAGTCCCCAGCAATCGGCCGCAACGTAGTGGTATAGCTGCAGCCTATTGCGGAGAGCACCCATTACCAGAGTCTGTGACCTGGGACTGATTCAACCCTTTTCAGGGTTGGGACCTATTTGAATGGAACCCCGGGTAGCGCCGATGCGCAACCCGGGGCTATATGATTCAATCCCGTTGGGATTTGAGGCCGCGCCCCCGTCCTTCATTCCTGGAATGCGCCTCCGGCGTCTTAGGCTCTGCGCTTTTGCGCGGGGATCGAGGTGCGTCCCATCCTCATTCCTAGCATGCGCATCCAGCGTATTTCAGGGGCTATGGAGTAAATAGAAGTGCTGTAACGTGGGTGTAATTGCCGATCGAGGTTACATGGTAAGTTGAAGGCCAGGCAGGCCGGCGGGCTACTGGAGAAAGTAACTGACTGGCAGAGGTACGCGGAGCGTCTTGCTGATCGCATCGACGATCGCCTGGCGCAGTTTCGGATTGTCGATCTCGATGGATTCGTTGCTGAAATCCAGTTTCTCCAGACCGGTATCCCGCAACAGTTCGCCCGGCACCTGCATGAAGACGCGGTAAACGGCGAGTTCACCGGCGGTGCCGCCGCCGGCGTGCCCGTGAATGAAGTCGATGGCCGATTTCAACTTGAAACGTTTCTTTAGCGAAAAATTGATCGCGCCTCGTGCGGGCCGCGGAGCGATTGGAGCAGGTGCTTCGGTTCGGGCATCGATGCCATTCGCCGCGAGTGAGTCCGGCGGGGACGCTCGCCGAATGGAGGTCGAGATCAACGGCAGCGGAATGCCCGCGGGCTGCTGATTCCCCGCAGGGGTGAGAGGTTCTTCGGCTTCGATTGTGGGCGGAGCGGCTGCGAGGCGCTCACGGAATTGCGTGAGCGAAATCTCTTCCTCTGCGATCAGTCCTTTGGTGTGCAGTCGTTCCAGGACTTCATTTGCCCGGCTTTCGCTCAGCCTGAGTTCCCTTGCGACCTCGACTCCCGATTTCAGGCCATCCAGTGCAAACGCCAGCTTCCAATCCAATACCGGCAGCCGGAGCTCCTGCGCTTTGGAATCGAAGTCGGAAGTCCGTTCGTAAGTGCGCTGTAAGTGGTGGTGCGTTTCCATCGGGAGTTTCAGTAAGAGTATTGCGAGGGTTGATTGGCAGAGCCGGTCGTGTGCGTGATCAGGCCGGGAGGATCACGTGGAATTCGCAGAACTGGCCGGGCGTCGAATTGATGCGGATCTCGCCGCCGTTCTCATCGACGACACGCGTCTTGACCAGTTCCATGCCCATGCCGTGGCCTTCGTTTGCATCGTCATCGGAGCCGGTGAATCCGCGCTCAAAGACGAGCGCCGCGAGCTGGCCGGGCTCCCACGAAGCGACCTGCTCCAGCGAGACGATGCCCATTTCGACAGCGCGATTTTGCAGTCGGAGCGGGCTCAGGCCGCGGCCATCGTCGCGGATGACAAATTCAAACGTGCCGGGTGTGGGATCGATTGTGGGCAGGATCTGCACGACTCCGACCGCGGTCTTTCGACGGCTTTCGCGTTCCTCCGGAGCTTCGATCCCGTGGAGCAGGGCGTTGCGGGCGAGCTGCACGACGATGTCCTGAAACAGCTCGCGGTATTTCTCCGGGATCTCGATTCCGTCGAAGGAATCGGAGACGAACGAAACATCTTTGCCGAGGTTCATTGCCATGGCGTGGACCCGTTGCGCGAGCCCGCCGAGCAGATCCTGGGAGGCATTTGCGTCTGCACTGTGGATGGCCCTGCGCATGCCCGTGAGCTTTGCGAGGAGGACAAGGGTTTCTTCCAACGATGTCTGGAATTCGGAGAGCGCCAGGGTGAGGGGATGCAGGTCCTCTTCCACTAGCTCGGGCCGATGCTGAAGGCCGGTGACCCGGGTCTCCATTTCCTGCGCCTTGCCCTGGAAGTGCGGCAGGTGCAAGTGCGTGGCGTTCTCCTTGATGGCGTGGAGATTATTGAAGAGGTAATCGAGCTTGCCCCGGGCGGACACGATTTCGGCGGGCCCATTCGTGAAGTCGAACTCATCGAGAATCGTGGCCATGGACTCGAGCGAGCGCTGGCTGGATTCGATGAAATCCTGGAGGCTGCCGGGCTCCACGTGGAGGACGCCGACCAATAGATCGAGCTGACGTTGTTTCTTCTGCTCGGTGGCCTTGAGGCTTTGCTGGAGTCGTACGCGTTCGGCGGCGTCGTTGATGGATACCAGAAGGTGACTGATCTGTCCTTCGCGGGCAACGCGGCCGAAATGGAATTCGAGATGCTTCGAAGTCTTTCCGGTCTCAGGCGTAGCGATGCTCAGCTCGATCTCGGCCAGCGGATTTGCACGCGCAATCTGGCGTTCCTTTTTCGAGGGATCGAACATCTGCTCGAGATAGCCGCGGACTTGCGCGTGCGTCTCTGCCGGGACACATTTTTTGAGGAGTTCGATGAAGTCCGTATTGGCAAGATCCTTGGTCCCAAGAATCGACTCCACTGCCTTGGAGTAGTGGGCGCCAATACGGAAATCCGGAGTGATCAGGAGCAGGCCTTGTTTGACATTCGAGAGGATGATCGCGTCGGTCTCATACTTCGAATTGAGCATCGCAAGATGGAACCACTCGACCTGGCTTTGCTCATTCGCCGTGCGCTTCAGCTCACCCACGGCCGCGTTCGTGGAAACCATGAGGACCAGATCTTCGCAAAGCACCCAGACCATTCGTCCGACTTCGCCGGAATCGGTCCCTATCGGAATTCCCAGGACTTGCGGCAGCCACTGCCACAGCAAGCCGTACTGATCCAGTGCCGCGACTACCGTGGCGGTGAAGAGGACGCCCCAATCGCGGTAGAATGCGAGGAGTGCCAGCGAGACGAACGGGTGAAAGGTCGTGCCGCCGTTGCCGGCGGTGAGATGAATGAGTAGCGAGCCGAAGAGCATCTGGCCTGCGGCGATGATATGCCGTGTCGCAGGGTGACCGGGGGCAAGCCAGCCAGCTGCAGCGGGAATCGCCACGACAGCTCCGCCGAGGGCAAAGGCTGGAAGGAGCGGGATCACCGGGACGCCATGCGCTCCGGACGGCAGGAAGCGCCAGATGGCGGAGGTAGCGACCCATTGCAGGAGCAGGATCCAGCAAAAGCGCCGATCGGTAATGTGGCACTGCTCGCTGAAGCGCTTTGCGAAGATTTCGACGGTGCGGGTCCTGGTCCAGCCAGCGGCTTCGTCGCTGAGCTTCGGTGGAGAGGATGAGGCTTGGCCGGCAGGGCTGGGCGCTACGGGCGTGGATGGAGAAAGGGCCATGAATTCAGAGTGTGGAAGCCTTTGGAAAGAAGCTAAACGCCGCGTCGATACCGTACCGGGGTGTCGCGATCTGTGAGTGCAACGTGCCGTGTTAGTCCCCGGCGGCGCGCTCCGCCGTTGCCGGCTCACCGGACTTTTCCCCAAGGCTTTCGGCGTCGTCCTTTTCATCAAGGGCGTGGCAGCCTTCGAGCAGCAGCGACGAGAGCGGAGTGTCGACGTTTGCGGCGGGTGCTTCGACGAAATTGGAGACGCGGATTTCGGGGTCCGGCCAGGTCAGGATTTCGAAGACGGCTTCGTCGCCGGAACGATTGCCTGCCACGGCGTAAGTCAGGCGGCCATTTTCAAAGCACATCGTTCCGTGGCGTCCCGGCACGAGAATCTCGAGATTGCCCGTCTTGCAATCGAGGTCCATGAGCTGGAGAAAGCTGGACAGACCGAAGCCGCGCACGACGGATTCCACGGTCTTGGGCGAATCAAGAACGCTCCGGATGGCGTGGCAGAGGGTATCGAAATCGAGCGGCTTTTCGAGAAAGAGGCGGGTGCCGAAGGTTCGGGCAAGTTCACCGGCCCGGGCGAAGCCGAAACCGCTCATGACGATCGTTGGAAGATTGGGCGCCTTTTCGCGGGCTTTGATCAGGACCTCGAAGCCATCGACATCGGGCATGCACAGATCGGTGATCAGGAGATCAATGCCGTCCAGGACTTCGAGGGCTTCACGGCCGCTGCCACAAGCGACGATCTGATCTTTCGGAAACGCCAGGCACAGCGCACGGGAAAGGATATCCAGATGCAGGGGCTCGTCGTCGATAACCAGGATTTTACGTTCGGATGTTCCATTCGTGCGCATAGATCGGAAAAGCAGTTCAGCGGAGGGCTTTGAGCGTCACGACTGTGTGGTTGGGGACTTGGCCATGAAAGCCAAAAAAGCAGCAGTTCCGATGCCATTTGTTAAACGGTCTCGGTCTCCGGGAAAGCGAGCGGCGAAGGGCGTTAGGAAGTCGAAAAAGATGGCTTGGATGCGATGATCCGAACTGGCGTTTCCAAAACTTGAGACCTCGGCGAGTTGCGCGGCGCGCTGGTTTCTGCTCATCATTTCAGCGTCCCTTCGAATCACTGCCTTTTCCTCCTTCCGCCCGAATGAAATCTTCCCTCATCTACCTCCTCTGCGCCCTCGCTCCGATTGCTGCTTTTGGCCAGAACGCCACTCCCGCTGCTGCAACGCCTGGACCATCGATTGTCCCTGTCTGGCGCTGCCAGCTGCCTGGCGGCACGTATGAAGTCGTCGTTCGCTCGATGGTCGCCGTGAGCACGCACGAATATCTCGTCGATGGAGCGGTCCGCGTGACCGAATGCAACATCGACACGGCCGGGAATCTTCTCGCGCGTTTCTATTACATCGAGCCGAATACGCCGAATGCACCGACGCCCGGAGGCTTTGGAGCTTCCACGGCCGATAAAGCCCAGCAGTTGCTCGGGCAGGCCTCGACGGCTACGGGGCTCGATGCCTGGCAGAAGGTCGTGAAGAGCTACCCGGCTACTACCCACGCCCATACGGTCGAGTACCGTCTGACCAGCAAGGATCAGGTCCAGGCGATCTTCAACAGTGCAGAGGCGTCATTCCGCGCCGGCAAGAGCGGGAATTTCACCGCGAGCGAGTAGCCAACCGGTGAGCGCGGGGACGATTAGCCCCGCTCGTGGAAGCGCTCTCTGCTCGACAGGGAGCGCTGGTTGGGAATCAGCGGTTTGATTCTAAGGCCTACGGAAAATAGGCGTAGCGCGAGAGTCGAATGGGTTCCGGCAGGGGATGTCCGGTGTCGAGTTTCTGTGTGGCTGGAATGGAGGTAAGTATCTGCGTTTGGCTCACTTTTGCGTGCCGCTATGTGCTCTATGTGTCTTAAGAGTTTGTATAAGAGCGGTTATTGATTCGAGTTGTGTAGTTAAAACGGATTGAATGAGATAAAAAGATTTGGAAATAATAATATTCCTAAATCATTATGGCTCTTCGAGTGGTCGCTAGGGTCGTTGTCTCCTGCATTTTATTTCTGGTGATCCATTGGCCGTTGCAAATTTTGCGCATCTGTCATAAGTGGTAAATGCGGGCTTTCCCCTAAGCGTCATTGCTTACATCTCGAGGTCAGGAAGAGGTTTGAGGATTTGTCTTCCCATGGCGGCTGCCTTTGCGCTATCCGACCTAGGTTTTCGGTAAGCATTACTCTTAATTGGAATACGTCGAAGGAATTACTAGCCCACAAATGAAAGCCCAAAATTCGCTGAGCCACCCCCGTACTCGCATTGAAATCCTGGAAAGCCGCATCGCCCCGTCTGTCTTTTTCGTCAGCGGAACCGGCCTGGTGATCAACGATTCCACCGGACATCCTGTCGTGAGCGATTCGGCGGCCGCAACAGCAGCTCACGCGACGGTGGCGCTGGATCTGCATGCCGGTGATGTGGTGGTCTTCGACACCAACGGTGATCACGTTCTGAACCCCGGTGAGGTGAAGTTCCTGACGGTGAAGACTGGAAGCGCGATCGCATTTTTCACCGACACGAATTCGAACGGTAAGTTTGAGCTCTCGGAATTCACAGGCCTTGCGGTTGGCGACGGTTTCGTTGGAACGATCACTGCTGACGTGCATGGTTCCGTGGGAACCGCCGTTCAGGATGGCCCGAACGGTCCTATCTTTGTTCCCGGCGGCGTGATGGGCTCCATCGGGGGCTTGACCGTCACCGGTCATATCCTGGGCGACCTCTTTGCCGGTGGCTCGATCAAGAACGTTACGGTCTCCAATCCGCTTCACGGCAGTAATGCAGTCGCGAGCATCACTGGCGAAGTGGCAACCGGCACGCAGGCAAACGGTCTGCACGAGTCTTTCAATGGCGGTGGTTTTTCGACCGCGCTTTCACTTACCCTCGCCCCGGGCGCGGATGGCGGTGACATTTCCAATGTGACCCTGGCCAACGGTGCAGGCATTGGAATCTACGCCAGTAGCGGAGCGGATGGAGCGACTGGCGGACATGGTGGTAACATCATTGGCCTCAAGATTGTCGCCTCGCCCGTCGGCATCAATGTCTACGCTGGCGCTGGTGGAAATGCGACGAATGGCGCGGGCGGCGTCGGCGGTTCGGTCACCGGAGCGGTGTTGAATCAGGTCGACGTGAATGATCATTCCATGAACGTCTCCGCCGGATCGGGCGGAAACTCCTCCTCGGGAGACGGCGGCGCGGGTGGAGCGATCACGAAGACTTCGATCACGACTTCCGGAAATGTGGACGGTGTGTACCTCAGTGCCGGTTCAGGCGGTAGTGGCGGCGGCACTGGCAACGGCGGTGCTGGTGGCGGAATCAGCCTGCTGACTGGCAACTTCGGCTACCTCAATAACGAGCTTGAGATTAGCGCGGGATCTGGCGGAAATGCCGGTACGACCGGAGCCGCTGGCAAGGGCGGCGACCTCAGCTCGATCACGCTGACGACGGGCTATCTCGATAGTGGAGTGTATCTCTATGGCGGCAATGGCGGCAATTCCAACACAGGAGCTGCAGGTGCCGGCGGTTCCATTTCGTCGGTCGCTCTGAACATCACTCAGACGAATGATGATAATGTCTATTTTGGTGCAGGAAGCGGCGGCAGCGCCTACGTGCATGGAACCGGCGGAGACGGCGGCAGCTTGACCAGCATCAAGGTGACGACTGGGTTTGTGGATGGCAGCGGGTCGAACGGCGGCCTGGAATTCTACGGCGGAAGCGGCGGTTCCGGCTTCAATGGAAATGGCGGCAATGGTGGCTCCATTAGTGGGCTGACTCTCGTTGTTGGTGCCGGTGACTATGAAGGGCTCTACGTCGAAGCGGGCAGTGGCGGTAGCGTCAGCGGAACTGTCGCGAATGGTTCCGGAACCGGCGGCAATGGCGGGAGCCTGACCAATGTCAGCATCACGACCAAGGGCTTCGTGGACAAATACTATTATGTTGAAGCCGGCAGCGGCGGTAATGGTCTCGGCGCGAATGGCGGAGCAGGTGGAGCGGTGACCGGACTTACCATCACGGCGGCTGATTACCTGAATTATGGGATTTACATCTCGAGCGGCGGCGGCGGCAGTGCTTCGGATGGAGCTGGCGCCGGTGGTGCGGCTGGAAATATCAGCAAAGTGAAGATTTCCACTGCCGGGTATGTTGACAGCACTCTTGAACTCTACGCGGGAAGTGGTGGAAACGGCGCAGGCGGCGACGGTGGCGCAGGCGGCTCGCTGAATACGATCAGCATTGTGGCTGGTGGCCCGATCGAAAGTTCATTGGAACTCTACGCTGGCAGCGGTGGTTCGGGAGGCAGCGTTTCAGGAAAGGGCGGTGCGGGTGGCAGTATCTCGAATGTGGTCGCCACGACGGGGTACGTCGACGGCATCTACATTGAGGCAGCCTCCGGCGGAAGCAGCACGACGGACAGCGGCGGCAAAGGCGGTTCGGTTACCAAGACCAGCGTCACCGTCAACGACGTCGAAGAATCGTCATTCGATATTTATAGCGGATCGGGCGGGGACGGTGGCGGCGCGACTGGCGCGGGTGGCGCAGGCGGCGACATCAGTGGAATCTCCCTTCAGCTGAAGTCATTTGTCGACAGTGGTGTTTATATCGAAGCCTATGGTGGTGGCAGCAGTTCCGGCTCCGGCGGCGGCGGCAAGGGCGGCTCGGTAACCAGCGTCATCCTGTCGGCATTCGATCTCTACGAGGGCCTCTACGTGTACGGTGGAAGTGGCGGCAGTGCGACCGGTGCCACGGGTGACGGCGGCGCAGCGGGCGCCATTTCGGGATTCAGCCTCACGGTAAGCGGCTTCATCGATAGCACCGTCGAATTCGAAACTTACAGCGGCGGCAGCAGCGTGGGCGGTGCGGGCGGCGCAGGTGGTTCCATCTCGGGCGTCTCGGCGTCCGTTGCCACGCTTAATGATGACTTCGAAATGTACACGGGCACTGGTGGTTCGGGTGCCACTGGCGGAGCCGGCGGTAACCTCTCCGGTGTGACCTTGAAGTCGAGCTATGTTTACTACATCGAGCTGGAAACTTACGGCGGTGGAAGCGGCTCCGTGGGCAACGGAGGAAACGGCGGATCGATTAGTAATGTTTCCTTGTCGACGGGCAGTATCTACGACGGTGTCTATCTCTACACTGCCAATGGCGGAAGCGCCACGGGAGCATCTGGCAATGGTGGCAATGCGGGCAGCATCTCCAACTTCAGCCTGACTGCGAGCGGATATATTGACAGCGAAGTGGAGATCGCTGCGTACTACACTGGTGGCAGCAGCGTCGGTGGTGCCGGCGGTGCGGGTGGCTCTGTCACTGGCGTGAAGCTGAATACTACCAATGCGCCTATCTCGTCCGAAATCTATATTTACTCTGGCGCCGGCGGCAATGGAAGTACTGGCGGTGCGGCCGGTAACATCAGCGGCGTGACCTTGAACACCGGCTATGTGTACGAGATCGAGATGGAAACCTACGCTGGAGGCAGCGGCTCGGGCGGCAATGGTGGCGCCGGCGGCTCCATTAGCAATGTGATGATGACGACAGGCACCGTCTATGACGGCGTTTACTTCTCCACGGCTAATGGTGGAAGTGCGACCGGTGCCACGGGCAATGGCGGTGACGCGGGAAGCATCAGCAAAGTGAGCTTGACCGCTACTGGCTTCATCGACAGCTCAGTCGAGTTCGAGGCGAATTATACCGGTGGCTCCAGCGCCAATGGCGTTGGTGGCGCGGGTGGCTCGGTCACGGGATTGACCATCAATACTTCCGCGGCTCCCATTGATAGCGAACTTTATATTTATAGTGGCTACGGCGGAAACGGCCTGACTGGTGGAGCCGGCGGTAATATATCCGGGCTGAACATTACCACGGCCTATGTGGATGGAGTGTATATTTATGCCTACGACGGCGGCAACGGTTCGAATGGCAACGGCGGAGCTGGCGGATCGATCACCAAGAGCAAGATCACGTTCAACGGCACAGAGGACTCGAGTTTCTACGTGGAAGCCGGTAAGGGTGGCACTGGTGCCGGATTGACTGGGGCTGGTGGAGCCGGCGGTGCGCTCAGCGGGATTACCGTGGTGGCGCAGAAGTATGTCGAGAGCGAAGTCTACTTCTCGTCGGGCGCGGGTGGAAATAGTTCGGGTTCAGGCGGCGGTGGAGCCGGCGGGGCGATCTCTGGCATCAATTTCACTGCGAAGGGAACGCTCTACGATGGGTTCGAGATCTACGCTGGAGCCGGCGGCAGCGCGACTGGCGCCACCGGCGATGGCGGTGCTTCGGGAAGCATTTCGGGCATCACGCTGGCGTCCGCAGCCGGGACATACATCGACAGCACGGTTGAGTTTTACGTCGATGGCGGTGGCGCCAGCGTCGGTGGAACCGGCGGAGCTGGCGGTTCGATTAGTGGCATCAAGGTGATGACGGCTGGTGCTGTAATTGAAAGCTCCCTCGAATTCTACTCCGGTACAGGCGGCAACGGCGCCACGGGCGGAGCCGGCGGAAACATCAGCGGCGTGACGCTGCAGACGGGTTATGTCGATGGAATTTACATCGAGGCATACGCCGGCGGTAACGGTTCCGCTGGCAACGGCGGGGCAGGCGGCAGTGTTTCCGGGATCACGGCGACCATCAATGGTCACGTGGACTCGGACTTCGAAACTTACGCTGGTAATGGTGGAAGTGGAGCCGGTACGGGCGTTGGCGGTGCGGGCGGCTCAGTCTCTTCGGTGACTTACACGATCAACGGATTCGTCGACGGCGAGTTCTATGTCTATGGCGGCAATGGCGGCAATGGCGCGGCCGGTGGTGGCGCAGGCGGATCGATCTCCAAGTTCACCCTGACGGGCAACCAGGGATTCTACGATTACGTCGGATTCTATGCCGGCGCGGGCGGCAACGGAACTGCCGGACCCGCAGCAGGCGGTGCGGGTGGCAATGTCGCAGCAATCAAGGTGACCTCGGGCTCCTGGATCGACGATCCGCTGCAATTCGAAGCCGGCAACGGCGGCACAGGATACAATGCCAAGGGCGGTGCGGGCGGTTCAGCCACAGGCATCACCGCGATCGTCAAGGATCGTGTGAACGACGACGTCGATGTTTATGGCGGTAACGGCGGATCCGTGACTTCGGGTGACGGAACCGGCGGAGCCGGCGGCCTCGTCTCCGGCATCAGCCTGATGCTTGCAGGCGGCATGGATAGCGACTCGTACATTGAAGGCGGCCGCGGCGGATCCGGTCACGGATCTGGCAACGGAGGCGCTGGTGGCGACGTCACGCTGGTTACCATTACCAATTCCGGCCTGCTCTATGCGCCGTTCTACATCGGTGGTGGCGACGGCGGCGCTGCCGGGACAACCCTCGGCGTTGGTGGCAACGGCGGCAGCACCACGAAATCCAAATTCACCGATACGAATGGCACCAGTTACCTGGTGGACTTCTTCAGCGGCAACGGTGGCGCCAGCTTTGGTGCGTCGTCGAACGGCGGTGATGCTGGCAAGATCACTACGATCGCGGTCAGCGGACTCTATACTCCGTTTGGCTTTGATTCCGGCGCCGGCGGAACCAGCGCAATGGCCATTGGCGGCCATGCCGGAGACATCTCGGGTATCTCCGGTACGGCTGGCACGCTCTACATCAACGGCGGCTTCGGCGGCGGTGGCGTCACCGGTGGCGCTGGCGCATCGGTTTCGAGCGTCAAGATCACGAGCGTCGGCCAGTTTGTTCGCGAAATCGCGGCAGGCAATGGCGGTGACGGAACCACGGCTGCTGGAGCAGGCGGATCGCTCTCGGGCATCAGCGTCAATGGCGACATCGGCGACTTCACCAGTTCGTTCGATACCACATCGTTCACGAGTGGCATGGGCGGCCTGGTCGCAGGCCTGGGTGGCAGGGTCGGTGGAAACATTGATGCAGCCCATAATGGCAGCATCTCTGGTGTATCGGCCTTCCGGATCGCGGCGATCATCGCTGGCCGCTCGACCGGGACTTCGTCCGATCTGACGACTAGCAACTATGTTCAGTCCATTACCGGGTTGAGCACGACGGTGCTCGACGCCGATCTCAACGGCAACGGCGTGATCGATGACGCCGCTGGTTCGCCATGGTCCATCGGCGATTCGAATTCGCTTATCGATGGCGTCGTCATCGTGAACGGCTCGTATACCCCGCCGGTCACAGTGCCGACCGGTGGTGTCGTAGAGGTGCTCTAGGCTTAATCAAAGTCCTTTCAGGACTGGCAGATCTACCGGCCGGCTCGTCGAAAGATGGGCCGGCCGGTTTTGCTTTTTGGGAACGGTGGCCGGGCGGTTTGTTTTGTGCGCGTTTAAGATCCTGTGTGGCCATGCGGTGCCTCGATGAGCCCTTTCGGGTGACCCGGTTGCACGCCAAGTCGGGTAGGGACGGCTGTCCTCAGCCGTCCAGCCAATGTGAGCTGCCAGACGCGCTTGCCAGAACGGAATAACTTTTCCGGAAGGCGCATTGACACAGGGGAGTCTTGTGAGTTTTGCGTTCTTCCCCGCAGTCCGTGGTCGTCCAGCCCGGTTGGGCAGCTGAGGACAGCTGTCCCGACCCATCGCGACGTATATCGACGTGATTCTGAGAAATCTACGTCTTATCAAGTGGCTATGAAATAAATTGAATTTCTCGATAACAGCGTGCCGCAAAATCTGAAATCCCACACAAAGGCGTGCTCGAATTTGGGCGTTTCGCGAAAGTCCCGAGCTTTGTTGCGCGATAAACCGTGCGCATGGAATCGCGCCTTTCGCAGCCCTCGGACGCTTTTGCTAGTCGGCGCTTAGTTGCCAAAGAGCAGCTTCAGACCGCTGCCGGCGGCCTTTTGTAACTGCTGCGAAGCGTCGTTTACGCTCTTCTGCACCTCGGGAGATTTCCCGGCGTCGAGGATGCTCTGGACGGCGCCTTTCGCCGTGTCGACGACTGCGCCAATCGCCGCCGCTTCCAGCCTGGGGGAGAGATCTTCGGTCGGCTTCGAGACCGGACCGCTGAGATGCATGGGCGCCCAGAGGTAACCATTGCGGGCAGCCGTAAAAACCTTCTCGCGCGAACCCACTATGTTCTCGAGCGTCGAAGGACTTACTCCCACCTGGAAGTTCCCGTCGATCATGTCGTTCACGATCGTGAACGCGCCTTCGATCCGGATCAGTCCCTTGGATTCCATGACGAAATTCTTCACTGTCAGCCGGCTTCCGGTGCGATCGAAGTCACCCGAGGCATTGGTCAAGGCGAGGCGGCGGAAGCGTTCCGTTTGCGTGAGGTTCGCGATGTTATCCAGCACGGGAAGCGCGACGAGGTGGCCATCCGTCAGGTTGATCGAACCACTGACGCTTGCCGCGTCCTTGGCCGGCAGAGGGCTCTTGATGCGGACTTCGCCGTTCAGGTTGCCGGAGAGCTTGGCGCGCCAGTCTGGCTCGAGCAGCGGGGAAATGGAGATGCGGTTGAGCTTGGCGAGGACATCGACATGGTCATCCGGTTGCGCCTCTCCGCTGGCGTTGATCGTGCCGCCGCCGGGTTCATGCAATTCGGCATCCTGCACGAATAACGTTGGTGCGCGGTAGATCAGCTTGACCGAGTCGACGTCGAGCGTGGGCAGCGCCGTCTGCTTGATGGTTCCCCCGTGGGCCTCGATGCTCCAGGCACCTTCCTGTTGTTTCACCTGAACGGTGGCGTCGGAGATGCCGCCGTCAGGCCAGTGCAGATCCGCCGACTGGACGGTCACCGTGCCGATTTCGACCCGGTTGGGCAGCCAGCTCGATGTGCCGCTGGCGGTATGGCTGGAGGTGGGCTCGGGTGAAATGGAAAGCGGCTGATCGTCTGTGATCCGCGGGCCATCGAGATGGAGGGCGACGCGCTGGATGTCGACGCGATCGACCTGCCACACGTGCTCAAAGAAACGCCGGGCGCTCAGTTCGACTCGGACCTGCTCCACACCGAGCTTGCTGAAGGCGGCGGCGGCCGTTCCCTGCGATTCCAAGCCATCCGAAAAAACCGTCGAACCGGTAAACTGGAAAGGCTTCACCTCGACCTTGGCGTGAAGCGCTTCGCCTGCCTTTTGGCCGATGAAGCGGCGGAAGCTCTCGCTGTGCAGGTAGGAGTCGATCGCGATCTTTAGGGCGATGAACCCGGCGACGAAGAGAACCGCAGCTGAGAGAAGCACCCACGGCCAGACGGACCGTTTTTTTACGGGGCGGCGGCGGCTGGGGGAGGCGGCAGTCGAGAGACTCATGGCAGGGGAAGAAAGCGCAGGTTCCGGGGAGACGCTAGCAGCTGTTTTAGGTCGTTTATCTGGTGCCGAGCAGGCGCTGATAGAGCGCTTCGTACCGCGGCGTGGCCTTGGCCCAGGAGTAATCGCACTGCATCGCGCGTGTCATCAATTCGCGCCAGTCAGAAGCGTTCTGGAAGAGCTTCTTTGCACGCACGATGGCGTCCCAGAAGGCTTCGGCGGATGCCTCGAAGAAGAGGAATCCATTGCCCGTATTGCTCGTGGGATCGAAGTCCTGAATAATTTCGTGCAATCCGCCGGTTGCGCGGGCGATGGGCAGCGAGCCGTACTTCAAGCCATACATCGCGGTAAGGCCGCACGGTTCGTAATAGGACGGGATCAACGTAATGTCCGCCCCGCCTTCGATGAGGTGCGAGAGACGCGTGTCCATTTCTTTCCGGTAGGCGAAATGGGCCGAGTGACGTTTGCTGGCGATCATGAGTTCCCGTTCGTAGCCCGCATCGCCCTGGCCCAGGATGATGAGACGGACATCGTCAGCCAACAGGCGATCAATGATCGGGAAGAGCAGATCAAAGCCCTTCTGAGGTGCTAGCCGTGATACAATGGCGAAGACAGGTCCCTGCGGATTCGGGGCGAGGCACAGCTCGGCAATGAGCGTATCACGGCAGTCGCGCTTTCCGGAGAGATCAGCCGCCGAATATTTCTTCGGCAGAGATTTGTCGGTTTCGGGATTCCAGACCGAGTAATCAGCGCCATTGAGAATACCGGTCAGTCGGCCGGAATGTTCGCGGAGCACGGCATCGAGCCCGAAGCCGTACTCCGGCGTCTGGATTTCCCGCGCATAACGTTCGCTGACCGTCGTGATGGCGTCGGCCATGACGATCCCGCCCTTGAGCAGGTTCATGCCGCCGAAGAACTCGAGCCCACGGCCCGGGGCGAAGTAATCGCCGGGCAGGCGGGTCAGCCCGAAGTCGTAGGCCCAGAATGCGCCCTGATACGCGATGTTGTGAATCGTCAGGACCGTCTTGAACGGTAGCTTGCGCTCCTTCACCAGGGCAGGGATGAGTGCGGTCTGCCAGTCGTTCACGTGAATGATATCCGGCGGTGGCAGGATGCGCCGGGCGAGTTCCACCACGGCCCGCGAGAAAAAGATGAAACGCTCGGCGTTGTCGTCATAGGCCCGGCCTTCCTCGCCGTAGAGTGTGCCGCGATCGAAATATTCGTCCCGCCGGATGAGGAAAACCTGAACGCCATTGGGTGCAACGCACTCCAGGACTTCGGCTTCGAGTTGCTTTTGACCGACGCTGACGGGGATTTTCACGCCGGTCGGGCGTACGGCGATGTCTGCGCGGTCGAGCAGCCCGCGATAGCAAGGAAGCACGACGCTGACCTCATGGCCTCGCTCCGCCAGCGCGGCTGGAAGCGCTTCGATGACATCTCCAAGTCCGCCGGTGCGTGCGAGCGGATCCATTTCACTGGCGGCAAACAGAATCGTCATGGCGGAGTGATAAATGAGGAGGCGCGGCTGACGAGCCAAAAAGAGCACCCAATACCAAGCTACTTCAAGTTTCTCGCGGACGACCTTCCTGGCAAGCACGCGGCACCCCGGGCGCGATTGCAGGGATAAAAAATCCAGCGATATTCGACTTTGAAAATCCCTTGTTTTTCACACCCGAAAGCCACAAGTCTTTTGCCGCCCTAAATTTTTGGCGCTTGGCACTTTTCAACCGATTGCTACAGTCGCGCCACTTTCGCCCTTAGGCAGCACCTACACGATGACGCTCGGCAATTTATTGTCTAAAGACCAGATCCTTCCGGAAATGCAGGCAACGGAGCGCTGGTCGGCAATTGTGGAATTGGTCGACCTCCTGGTCGCCAAGTCCCAGATCAAACCCGCAGACCGCGACGTCGTGCTCGGTGCCCTCCGTGCTCGCGAGGAGACCATGAGCACAGGCATCGGATTTGGCATCGCCATTCCGCATGCGTCCTCCGACCGCGTTGAAAAGGTCGTGGCCGCTTTTGGCCGCTCTTCCAAGGGCATCGAATTCGACGCGCTCGACAATGCCCCCGTGCGCTTTGTGGTGCTTTTCGTCGTGCCGAAGGATCAGTTTCAAACCCATCTCCGCACGTTGGCGGCGATTGCCAAGTTCCTGAACGACCGAAACGTTCGCGAGCGTCTCGGCACCGCTGCTTCGGCTGCCGAGATCCTCAGTATCTTCGAGGACTCCGGTCGATAAGTTGCCTTCGGGCTGGCGTCCTTAGCTCTCGCACAGGACACTTAACCCGGTGGAAGTCCTCCCTTTTCCGGAGGACTTCGTATTTTTGCCATCCAGAGATCCATTATCCATGGAACCCATTTCCGTCATTCTTGAATCCCGCCTCTGTGCAGCCATCGCTGCCTTTGGAGGAGGAGAAGCCCAGATCCAGCCCGTCGCGGACGCCCGGTTTGGCGATTACCAGACCAATGCTGCGATGATCCTCGCGAAGCAGCAGAAGACGAATCCGCGCCAGCTCGCGCAGCAGATCGCCGAGAAGATCGAGGTCGCCGACCTCTGCGAAACGCCGGAGATCGCCGGTCCGGGGTTCATCAATTTCCGCCTGAAGAAATCATGGCTGGCCGAGCGTTTCACGGCCTTTTCACAGGATGACCGGGTCGGCGTGCCGCTGCCGGCGCACCCGAAGAAGATCGTCGTCGATTTCTCGTCGCCGAACGTCGCCAAGCCGATGCACATCGGTCATATCCGGTCGACCATCCTCGGCGATGCGCTGGCTCGGATTGCGGAATTCGCTGGGCATGAGGTCGTACGCGACAATCATATCGGCGATTGGGGCACCCAGTTTGGCATGCTTCTCGTCGGCTGGAAGACGGCGCTCAACCGGCAGGCGCTCGAAGCTGATCCGCTCGGCGAAATGGAGCGCATCTACAGGCTCATCTCGCCGCAATGCGATGAAAAGAAGCCGGAATTCAACGCAGCGATCCGCGATCGTGCCCGGCAGGAACTGGTGAAGTTGCAGTCTGGCGATGCCGAGAATCTCGAGCTCTGGCATGAGATGATCCGCCTTTCGCAGGGGCAGTTCGACGCCATTTACGGACGACTGGGCGTGCGCTTCGACGTCACGCTGGGCGAGAGCTTTTACAATCCGCGCCTCAAGCAGGTCGTGGCCGAACTCGAACAAAAGGGCATCGCGCGTGAGAGCGATGGCGCCCGCTGCGTCTTCTCCGATGGCAGCTTACCGCAGGAACAGGATCCTTTCCTCATCAAGGATCAGGACGGCTGGCGCGATAATCCGGCGCTGGTTCAGAAGAGCGATGGCGCGGCCAATTACACCACGACCGATCTCGCGACCCTGCAGTACCGGCTCGAGACCTGGAATCCGGACGAGATCATCTACGTTACTGACGGGCGGCAGCAGCTCCATTTCCGGCAGTTCTTTGCCATCTTCCATCGCTGGCATCAGGAGGTCCCGGCCAAGTTGGCGCATGTATGGTTCGGCACCATTCTCGGAAATGACGGAAAGCCCTTCAAGACGCGCTCTGGCGATGTCGTGAAGCTCGCCGATTTGCTCGATGAAGCCGAGGAGCGCGCCTACGCCATCGTGACGGAAAAGAACCCCGCGCTTAGCGAGGAAGACCGTCGTGAAATCGCCCGTGTGATCGGCCTTGGTGCGGTGAAATACGCCGACCTGCTCCCCAATCGTCAGAGCGATTATGTCTTCTCCTGGGACAAGATGCTCTCGCTCCAGGGGAATACCGCACCCTATCTGCAGAATGCGTATGTCCGCATTTGCGGCATTTTCCGGAAAGCGGCTGCCAACGAAGCGAGTGCTTCTGGATCAGGCGAAGCTTCGGACACTGTTGCAACACCGGTCTCGGGACGGCGCTATCTTGCCCCCGAAAACGTGGTTCTCACAGAGCCTGCCGAATTGGCACTGCTCAAGAAGCTCTACCAGTTCAGCGAAGTCCTGCCGCAGGTGCTCGACGATTACCGTCCGAATCTGCTCTGTAACTTCCTCTACGAACTGGCAGCGACGTTCCACAATTTCTTCGAAGCCTGCCCGGTGCTGCGCGCTGAGACCGAAGCATCGAAGGCCTCGCGTCTTGCCCTCTGCGACGCGACGGCTCGCGTTCTGGCGAAGGGATTGAATTTGCTCGGAATCGAAGTTCCCGAGCGGATGTAACAAAGGCGCCGCGTTTGCGGCGCCTGTGCCGTCCGCCACACGCCCCTCGTTACGTCGCTCCTGCGACGTAATGCCATGTGGGCGACGCTCCCGCGTCGCGTGGCGGGGGCAAGTGACACGCGCGACTAACTGTGCGCGTTCTTCTCTTTCTGCAGCTTCACGTCCAGTGCCTCGATCCGGACTTGCAGGACACGTAGCTCGGAACGCTTCGCGTCGATTTCACGTGTAAGGCTCGGGGTGGCGCCATTCTTCCGTTCTTCCGCGAGCTTTGAGGCCAGCTCTTCCTGGATCCCAGCCCGCTTGGAGAGCGCCTGGTAATATTCGCGCTCGATGGGCGAGATGGAGTCGGACTTATTGCAGCAAGACATTGTCGGCGCAGCCTTTGAGGCCGTGCAATGAGGCTTTACCTCGCACTTGCTCGTATCATGGCAGTTCGCCGGCTTCGTTAGCCGGGCGAATGGGCATTTCCATGTGGTCCCGGCGCATGAGGTCAGCAGGAGCATCGGGACGAAGGCGAGCAAGGGTATCAATTTCCTCATGCGCGCAGTTGAAGTAAGTGCGCGCGCGAGTGTCAACAGGGAAGCGACGCGCAGCCTGTCGAACTTTCGTTTTCTGGAATCTTACTCCGGAAACGTCGTGAAGAGCTTGGCGCGGACGTAGAACGGTACCACGTCGCTTCGATGCGCCACATTATCCACGGCATCATTCAAATTCGTCCACTTCCAGCGCAAGGGATCGGTGAGTTGCTTGAACGGGGCACTGAAACTGAGCTCCCGGTCGCTGCTGAAGACGGTACCGGTCGCTGGAGTCTGCGGCCCGGGTGCTTTGCCGGGCATGAGGCGCGCTCTGAGTGTGACGCCTTCGAAGGAGCTGTTTCGGCTGATGCTCAATTCCAGTCCTCGCGTACCTGACTGCGGGGCTGCCGCGTACGCTGCGAAGAGGGCAATGATCGATGCCGTGCTCAGGTTTTTCCCACGCAATGTTTGAATCCGGGCCAGAAACGAGGCGGCTGGCGGCGCGGTGTCCGGTTCCCATTCCGTCGCAATGATCCGGCGAGCTTGCTCCTGTGTGGGGCGTTTCAATGGCGGGCGAGGCGGGATTTGCAAGAGCGGCTCGTGGAGTTCCTTGAGCCGCTGATTCCGCATGGTCGCACACTGGATGTCGCGAATGCTCGCGGGCATTGTTGTGTCGAATGAGTACTTCGTCCCGTAGGCCGCGCTCAACTGGATGGCAGCCAAGTCGCAGACTCTTCCGCAAACGAGGAGGCCTGTTTCGGTTTGCCGGGCCCGATCGGGCAGGAGCGTTTTGTCTTCCAGCGCGCCGCTGAGCAGATCTTCAACCGCGAGGCGTGTGCCGCCTGTCGGAGTTTCGGGCATGCCGATGGCGTTGTTGAATGGATCCAGGGCCCGCTGCCTCCATTCCACCGGGATCTGCGAAAATACGCTGGATACGGAAAGAGCAGCCTCCGGTGCGGCGCTGGTGACGAGATATTCCAGGACGTGATATCCCGATTCGGGAGTTTCATCGGAGAGCGGGATTTGGAAGGTCTTCGATCCCGTTACGGTGAGCTTGTGCCATTCCTCGATTGCCGCTGTCGTTCCCGCCGAATCGTGGAGGTACCTCAATCCGTATGCTGCCTGAATGCGATTGAATGAGGTAGGCCCTGATTTCGCTTCCTCGACGAAGAAGTCCCGGCAACGCGGATCCCTGATTCCCCAAAGCATGCGTGTCAGGTCCGAACGAACGTGAGAATCCTGACAGGTACGCGCTCCGGTGATGATCGCTGGAATGCTTTCGGGCGGATAGCGCTCGGCGAGCACTCCGGCGTAGATCTCAGAAGTAGGCTGACCCGATGCGGTGTGCTCGATCAGGAAGTCTTTCTCTCCTTTGGTGCTGACTTCCTTCCACCATTTCTCGGCTTCGGTTCGGACTGTTTTTCGCTGCTCGTCATCCTTCGCCAGCGCGGGGCTTAGGTTGTTTGGCGTCACCGGGAAGCCTGCAATCTGATTGATCAAGAGGCGGGCCAGGTCATAGACCGCCACGGTCAGTGGGAGTGGCGCGCCGGGATAGGACGGCGTTGCGAGGGTGCGCGTGAGGCGGTCGTCATCCAGCGCGTCAATGAGGGAGGGGATTGCCTGGAAGCCAAGTTCCGACAGGGCCTTGTAAGCATCATTGTCGGGCCAGTAAGTGGTGGTTTCCGGGAGTGGCCACTGGGTGGCCTTGTTCAGCACGGACGAAAACTGATCGTGATTGGTCGGGAGATCCGTCCGCGCGTCCTGCAAGCGCCAGATGAGTTCGCGGGCGCGCTGTTCCGGAGGCATGGAGGCCAATTCGGTTGCGGATACCGCCGGATGTTTGGACTGATCGCTCACCGAGCGAGTCATCGAATCGATCGCGTGGTCTACTTCGGAGTCGTGAATGTTCGGGCGGAACTCCGCTGCCTTTCGAAGACGGGCAAGGATTTGCTCACGCGAGACGCCTTGAACGCCGAAACACGCAAACGCCTGCCATTTGAGGAGCGGACCGAATTCTTCCTGGCTTTCGGTCAATAGGCGCGACTGCTCTCCTGTTGGCGCGCCCTCATTGCGCAGCTGCGTTTCCTCGCCTTGCAAAAGGGATTCCGCGAGACCCGGCATGCCGCGGAGATTGCAAATCCGGGCCACGCTCAAGACCTGGGCTGCCGGCCCGAGCCGGCTTGTGGGAAAGGTTCGTTCGGGATTTGAAGAAACAGAACTCGCCTTCTTGTTCCGCAATTTCGAGAGGAGCGTCTTTGCCGCCTGCTCGAAAGACGTGTCCCGATATCCGCTAAATGTCTCTTGCTCCGGGCCGGTGCCGAATTTCGCGAGGGAGAGCACGGTCCAGTCCGGAAGGAGGACCCGGAAGGTATCCTGGGTTTCATCGAGCAGGAATCCCTCGTTGGTCAGGTCGATGCTGCCATTGATATCGGCCGCCTGTTCGATCACGCCGGTCCAGACCCGGACGTATTTCCGATTGGTCACGTCGGGCAGGCCGAGTTGGTCAAACCAGGCATAGAGCTGCCCGATCTGTTCTTTTGAGAGGGGATCGCCTGTATGGCCGGCATTTGCCGTGCACACCAACACACAACCGGCCAGGCAAAGGAGGAGGGTTAAGGGCCTCATAAATCGCGCGGTTCCGCCACGAGTTGTAGCGTAGTCGCAACGATTTCGCGATCTATTCTGCGAAAATGAATTCCGGGTGTCCGATCAGCCCGGAAAGACTTGCGGCGGAGGTGTCTTCGGCTGAGTGATGTGCGGCTCGCGCAAGTAGATCGGCTCGAGCTGGTTCCGGGCGATGATGCCACGGGAAGCGGAGGCCAGACGGGCCAGGATGGCTGCCGTAGGAAGTGCCATTTGCACGCCTTCGAATCCAGGCACTGCTTCCGAGGCAAAGACTGGGAGATCGGTACTTCCAAGACGGTGACGCAATTCCTCTTCGGTGACGAGCAGCGGTCCTTCCACGCAGACGCCTTGATCAACTTCGGTCCAGTAGAACGTCTGTCGGCGCGCGTCGCCGATGGCAATGAATCGATCCGCGCCGGTTTCCCAAGCCGCTACGGATGGGATGCCGACAAGCTCCGCGCCGGTGGCCAACTCCAGTCCGATCGCAGCGGCGATGGCGATGCGCACCCCGGCATAGGAGCCAGGGCCGAGGCCAATGGCGATCTGATCGAATTGCGGGGCGAGCGCCTTTGCACGTTCGAGTGCGCTGAAGAGCGTGGCGCTGTGGTTGCGATCCGCCACGAAGTCTTCGGCAAAGACTGGGACGGAATCTGCCAGCACGGCAACGCTTCCGCGAGTGGTGGAGGTATCAATGGCGAGGACAGTCATGGCTAGTGCCCTCCTTATGAATCACTCAGGACACAAGATCCAGATGGATGACTGAATGGACCGGCCTGCATGCCGTCCTCCGTGGATGCTTTTTCGAGTGGAGGGAAGTTGCGGAAAGAACCAGACGTGGCGAGAGCAGGCCGTTGCAATGGATCGCGCACAGGCTATCAATGCCGTCGTGGACCTAAGTCTCCAGCCTCCTCCGCCCGATTCGCACGCCATCAGCCAGTGTAAAACACAAGGACTTGCCTCTTTGCTGGACCAGCCCACCTCCGTTACTCCGTTGGGAAAAGTGAAAGGGGGCTCATTGGAAAGAACCGCCGGGCTTGATGTGATGAGGTCGATTGCCATCGGTCTGGTTTTGCTCTCACACACTCTTAACTTGCTCAGGTTGAAATTCCATGTGGCAGGCTGGGCTGTGGTGAGCGGTTACTTTGGCGTGGAAGTATTCTTTGTTCTCAGCGGCTTTCTGATTGGCCGCATCCTGATCGAAGTTTTGCAAAAGGATGCGAGCGGCCCAGCCGTTTGGAATTTTTTGCGTCGGCGCTGGTTCCGAACCCTCCCTAACTATTTCCTCTTCCTTGCCATCAATTTAGCAATCGCGGCCCACTTCGGCGGCATTCCATCGGGCCTTTGGCGATTTTTTTTATTCCTCCAAAATTCGTCGGCGACAGCGATACAGTTTTTTACCGAATCGTGGTCTCTGGCGATCGAGGAATGGTTCTACCTTGCGACCCCGCTGCTCATGCTCGGCGTAATCCGCTTCGGGCGGCTGAAAGCGCGACAGGGAATTCTCCTCACAGCATGCGCCGTCCTTCTCACCGTGACAGCCGCACGCATTGCTCTAGCGGCTACGCGGCCTGAGAGCAGTTGGGGTCTCGATTTCCGAGCCTCGCTGGTTCTACGGCAGGATGCCTGCATGTACGGCGTGCTCGGCGCCTGGTTGAGCATCTATCTCCCCAAATGGTGGGAGAGATGGCGTGCGCTTGGGATGGTGTTAGGGCTAATCGGCCTTATCACCGCCCTGTGGACCTTCTTCTGCTTCGTTCCCGTAAAAGACTCGATCCATGGGAAGACTACCCTGTTTACCATCACCTCGCTTTCGATCTTCTTGCTGCTCCCCGCATTGAGCTCATGGAAGAGAATCGGCGGGCCAGTCGGTCGCTGCTTCCAAAATCTGAGCATCTGGTCCTACTCGGTGTACTTGATCAACTTCCGCATCTTTGCGCTGGCCGAAACTTACGTAGGGAAAAACGTCCGCGCGAGTACGACCTCTGCGTTTGCTATCTGCGCGGCAGTCATCGCGCTCGTGATCCTGCTCGCGAGGTGGAACTATCAGCTTTTCGAAAAACCGATGCTGAAATTGCGGGACCGGAAAGCTGAGCCCCGCGCTGAAAAAATGACGGAATTGAGCGGAGTATGAAGCGATGCCGGCCCCTTACTCTTCATTCCGCGAGTGGCGCTTCCCTGAAATAACGACGTCCCAAATACACCGTCAGCAAGAGCATCGCCCTAGTCACTGAGGCCCCTTGCGTTCCGTGATTTCACGCGTGTCGCCTGCGGCGACTTTGAAGTCAAACCAACGCGTGCCCGTAGGCAGCAGCGCGGAGAATTTTCCAGCCCATTCGATGGCGAGCACGCCATCTCCGGCCAGATAGTCGTCGAGACCGATCCGGAGCGTTTCGTCCTCGGATTCGAGCCGGTAGAAATCGAAGTGAAACAGCGGCAGGCGGCCTCCCACGTATTCGTTGATCAAGGTAAAGGTCGGGCTGGTCACCGCCTCTGGATCGCAGCCCAATCCGGCGGCGAGTCCTTTGACAAAATGGGTTTTCCCGGCGCCGAGATCGCCGCACAGCGCAAAGATGTCGCCACGCTTGCAGGTGTGAGCGAGACGGACGCCAAACGCGAATGTTTCCTCTGGGCTATGCGAAATGATCGAATCCACGGCCGGTCGATTGGGCTGCGCGGGATCGGGAAGGCGCTAGAAGCGTTCCGATGCGCGTGAGCGGGGTTTTGGGAAATTGTTTGCGCCAGGCAGGCTCGAGGCGCTCCCCTTCGCGAGGAGCGAGCGTGAAAAGCAGCTCGAAGTCTTCGCCATCCTGCAAGGCCTGCGCGGTCGTGCAGCCGCGATGTTTTGGAAGCTGATCTTCCCACAATTCAAATCCGCAGCCGCTCGTGCGGGCCAGGCGGGGAAGATCGGATGCAACGCCATCGCTCAGATCCATCATGGAGCGAATCTTGAAACCGGCCGCCAGCCAGCGCGCTTCAACGAGGCGCGGGATGAAATCGAGATGCCGCCCAGAGTCGAACGATCCGCCAAGGCGTCCGGTGACGTAGATGGCATCGCCCGGCTTGCCACCGGAGCGCAGGAGACAGTGCTGGCGTTCGACCCAGCCCGTGAGCGCGATCGAACAGAAGAACGGTCCTGGCGAACGCGACGTCTCGCCGCCGACAATGCTGACCTCAAATCTGCGCGCTGCTTTTCTCAGCCCCTCGTAGAAATCCTTCACGCGTCTGACCTCCGTTTCGACGGGTAGCGCGAGAGTCACGAGTGCGTGCTCTGGTACGCCTCCCATGGCAGCAACGTCGCTGATCGTGCGGCATAGCGCCTTCCATCCGGCGCGACGCATGTCTTCGCCCGAAGTGAAATGTATGCCCTCGACGATGGCGTCCGTCTTCAGCAGCGTCCATCGCGCGTCGCGCGGCTTCCCGATCACTGCACAGTCGTCGCCCACGCCGACCCGGACGTTGCCAGCCTGCCGGAGGTTATGGGTCAGCTCCGCGATCAGCCGGTCTTCGCCAAGACTTTGCAACGTCTGCGCGGCATGGCGCTTCATGGTGAAATGACGCCAACCGCCTGCAGATACAGCAGGGCGAGATTGGATAGATTGAACAGCGCGTGAATGACGATGGGGACGAAAAGCGAGCCGCTCCGCTCGTAGGCAACCGTCAGGCAAAGTGCGAGAACGAAGAGTCCCGGCAGCGAGGCAAGATTGGTGTGGAACGCCGCAAACAAAAGGGCGCTGCAAACGCCGGCTGCGATCGCGCCGAAGTAGCGCTTCATCACGCCGTAGAAGAATCCACGGAACAGGAATTCCTCCACGCAGGGCGCGAGGATTACGCCCGTGACGAGGATCGTCATCACGCCGTTGTAATGCCCCTTTTTCGCTTCCTCGCGGAAGAGCAGCACGAGCTGTTGCTCGCCGCCAACTTCGTGCAGGAGCTGGCTGGTCATCAGATTGGTCAGCCACACGACGGGCAGGCCACCGAGCACAAACAGAAAGGCGAGGCTGCCAACACGAGCTGCGGAAATACGAGTCAGTCCAAACAGCGTGAGAAGGTTTCCTCCCCGATAGAGGATGAATCCGCCGACACCCGCCGCGATGGCTACCAGGAAAAGTTCTCCGGGCAGCACTTGGTCGATTTTGATCGGCGGCTGCGGCGCATGCGGGTTTGGCCAGCTTGTGACCATGAAATAGCTGAAGAATATGGCCAGGACCGCAGCCACCAGCAGGTCGGCGAATACGAATCCGCTGGTCTCCACCGCGCCGCCGTCCCGGCGCATCCGGAGCGAAAGCCGCACGTATGCAACAATCGCGACCGGGGTCAGCGCAAAGAACAGGAGCGTCAGGACTCCAAGTACGGTGGAGAAGTTTTCCAAAGTGAAAGAGGGTTCGCGCGGAAGCGTGCTCCCGCGTGCCGGAGGTTACGGCGCGAACATGCTCGGCAGGTAGTAGAGCCGGCCTGCTTCGAGTTTGGGTTTGAGCGCCTCGGTCACATTGACCTCGATCTTGGAATTGCGATCCGACTGTCCGAGAAGCCGGAAGAGTTTGCCGAGTTTGAAAGCGGACTCGTAGCGAATGACCGTCGCGCCCTTGGTCTTGCCGAGTTCCATCGCCTTCGCGTAGGCATCTTCCACGGAGCCGGTGGCGTCGATGAGCTTGGCTTCCAAGGCGTCCTTGCCGGAGATCACGCGGCCGTCGGCGAGCCCGGTGCGGAGCGCTTCCTTGTCGAGCTTGCGCTCGGTCGAGACGATGCCGAGGAATTTGTCATAGGTCTGCATGACGAGGCCCTGCACATAGGTCTTCTCGTCGTCGGTCAGCGTCCGCGATCCGCTGAGCAGGTCTTTGAATTTGCCACTCTTGAAGGTGATCATTTGCAGACCGACTTTGTTGAACAGATCCTCGTAGTGCAGGGTCTGCATGATGACACCAATGGAGCCTGTGAAGGTGGTGTCGTTCGCGATGAGATAGCTGCCGCCGCAGGAGACGTAGTATCCGCCCGAGGCTGCGAGGGAGCCCATGTAAACGACGACGGGCTTCTTGGCCTGATCGCGAACTTTCTTCACCGCGTTGTAGATAATGTCCGAAGCGGTGACTTCGCCCCCGGGCGAATCGACGAAGAGGACGACCGCTTTGACTTTCTCATCGGATGAGGCCTGTTCGAGCTGGAGCTTGAGGTCATCCACCATCGTTTCGCCCATGCTGCCGGCCTCCGAACCGCTGATTACGCCGCGCAGCGAGATGAGCGCAATCTTCGATTCATTGCTGTCCTTGCCCGGCAGGACCGTCTGCTCCTCGAACTTGGGCACCGATCGTGCGCTCAAGCCGGACACCCTCGCACTCCGTGCGACGACGATCATGAAATTCACAAAGAGGCTCACGCACAGCGCCAGGAAGAGGAAGACGCTGAGGCAGCCGAGACGGTTCTGTTTCGTCATAATAGGGCGGGGAGGGTGCAGAATTGGCGGCCCCTCGGCAAGGGCGGAGTGCGAGGGCAAGGGGACGGGGGCCTGATCCTGTTCCTGTGGTTTTTTTGCCCCGCCCAAAGAAAACGGGCGCAGACGGTGAAGCGTCTGCGCCCATGGTGGTGTTGGGTTTGTTTGGGATTTGTATTAGTTTCCGCCGCCGACGTTGGTCTTCAGGCTGGGCTCGCTGAAGTAATCGGCGACCACTTTGCCATCCTGCCGGACCTGTACGCCATAACCGACAATCTTGTCGCCCGAGGCCTGCACTTCCTTGCCGGCGTGGGCGAAACGGCCATTGCCGCCGAGTGTATTGCCCTGGCGATGCTGTTCGACAGATTTCGCGACGACCTCAGGCGTGAGGACCGTCTCGGTTGCGTGAGATTTCACGGTGGCTGGCAGCTCGCCATCCTTGAATACAATTGTATCTTTGCCCTTAATATCCTTGGCGAAAATGTAATATTTTACCTTAACGGACGCGTCCTGTGCGCCACCGTTAGTTACGTACACTTTGAGTGACTTTTTCTGTGACTCATCGAAGTGTGTTCGTTTATCATCCGAGACCTGTTCGACGCGGACGCTGATGAGGCTGGTATCTGCCGCGCGGAGAGTGGAAGTGAGACCGCTCAGGGCAATCAGGCTAAGTGTGAGGAATTGGGTAGTTTTCACGGCGAGGTTGACGTGACCCTATTCGTTTTTCTTCAAAGAATCTCCTATTTTTCCTCCATTGACTTCGCGCGCCGGAGGCCCGTTGATTCGCGGCGGTGCAGCCCGTCCAATATTCGATCCTCTTTGCTGTCTTCGCCTTTTTCCTTGGGGCGGCGATCGGTTCCTTTCTGAACGTGTGCATTTACCGGATGCCACTGAACCTTTCGGTGAACAATCCCCGGCGTTCGTTCTGTCCGAAGTGCCAATACCAGATCCCCTGGTGGAATAACATTCCCCTGATCTCCTGGCTCGCGCTCCGCGGAAAGTGCGCGAACTGCGGAGCCCCAATCGCCTTCCGTTACTTTGGGGTTGAGTTGCTGACCGGGCTGCTCTTTCTCGCGATCTGGCTGAAAGTCTATCCGGGTGGGCCCCACGAATGGGCGCTCGCGTTTCCCTACTGGATCATGGCGTCGCTTTTCGTCGTCGCGACCTTCATCGATTTCGAGCACTTCATCATTCCAGATGAAATCACCTGGGGCGGTGCGGCCGCTGGCGTGTTGCTCTCGATAGCGATCCCGTCGCTTCAAGGTGAGACGTCGCACTTTTTCGGGGGTCTCTGGTCGATTATTGGAGCGGCAGCAGGATATGCGCTGCTTTGGATCGTGGTGGAACTCGGAAAGAAAGCTTTTGGCAAGAAAGCGTATGCCATCCAGGAACCGGTGGATTTCTCCTGGATCCGGCGTCCGGTGAAAACTCCGGAGGGCGGAGACGAGAGCGACGCGGATCTGATCGTTGGCGACATTTCATGGAAGGAGCTTCCTCGTCCCTCGTGGGGCGAACGCATGAAGGAATCCTGGCTCGATATCCTGCGCGCCTTTCGTCTGGTTCGTTCAAAGCCGCCACTACGCGGCGAGAAGTGGATCTGGAGTGAAACCTTCGGAAGAGAGAGCGACCGGTTGCTGATGAAATGCATGCACGCCGAGGTGGACGGTGAAGCTCTCGGCGAGGCAATGCTGGATTTTACCTACAATGTCCTGTACGTGGGCGACCGAAAGTGGGAACTGGAAAAGGTGGATGTGATCAAGGGCAAGGTTTCCAGCCTCATCATTCCGCGCGAAGCGATGGGCCTGGGTGACGTGAAGTTCATGGCCTGCATCGGCGCGTTCCTGGGATGGAAGGCGATCCTGTTCACCGTCATGGCGGCGTCGATCTTCGGTTCCGTGATCGGCGTTGGATCGATCCTGGTGGGCCATCGCGAATGGTCGGCGAAGATTCCGTTCGGGCCCTACCTGGCTCTTGGCGCGCTGTTGTGGCTATTTTGCGGACCCGAGATGGTTCAATGGTATCTACAATTCGTCGCTGGTCCCCGGGAAGGGCTGGAACAGTAAGCGGCCATTACGAAACGCTGCGGTTGGGAAAAATTTGAAAACGGGCTGGATTCGTCTGGCGTTTTCGAAAATAAGGAAGCGGGAGGGTCCAATTTTGAGGCTGCAAAAAACTGCTGGAGAGTCGGCGGATGAGGGGTATGTTCGCCCCCTTTTTCAAGAACCGCGCTGTCGCGGTGCGTCGTAAAATTCGTGAGCGAAACTGCCGTTCCATCCGCATTCTCAACTCAACCTATCCGATCCGTCAGCCGGCGAGGTGACTGGATCTGTTGCGCCTTGGTGGTGCTTTGTTTCGCGTTCGTGGGGGGCTGCCTTCTGTGGCTGAGCGGCTCGACGGCCGAATCCGAGAGGACTCTCGAACGCTCGCAAGCGGCTGCCGGATGGTGGAACTCCTGCTCCGACTTGAGCCGGGATCTTGCAGGAATCGTTGCGATCAGCGAGGAGCCCACGTCCGCGGACGGGAGGCGTGAACGGTTTGAAACCGCCCGGGATTGCATGGAGGACAGCCTCGCCACTCTGAGTGCGAGCGTAAATGGCGCCGCTCCGAACGACATTCGGGAGGCATTTCTCAAGCAGCTTCCAGTACTCGAATCCTTTGCCTACTCAGAGATCGAAGCGGCGCGTTCCGTAGTGGAAGATCCCGAGCAGGCGCAATCGCCGTCCGCGCTTCGTGAAGCCTTCGCAGCCGCGACGAAGCAAGTGGATTGCCTGCGAGTCATCGCGCAGCAAGCACAGTCGCAGCAGTTCGCTCATCAGCAGCAATCACTGACCAGGCATGCAAAGATGGAGCTCGTGCTCGGTTGCGCGCTGCTCGTACTGGCCGCCGTGATGGGCCTCTATTTCCTTCGATCGATGCGCAAGGAGCGCGACGAAGCGCGCGAGAAGGTGGCGCTGACCGACCGCCTTCGGAAGGCCGAAGCGAAGTATCATTCCATCTTCGACAACGCAGTCGAGGGGATCTTTCAGACCACTCCGGAAGGCAGGATGCTTACTGCCAATCGAGCTCTGGCGCGCATGTACGGATACCGTTCGCCGGAACATCTCATCGAGAGTCTGGCAGATATTGGTTCTCAGCTCTACGTGGAGCCTGATCAGCGGGAGGCGCTCATCGAGGCACTGCAGAAAGAAGACGTCATTTCGAATTTTGAGGCAGAGGTTGTCCGCGCGGATGGCCGGACGATTTGGATTCGCGAGAACGTCCACGCCGTGCGCGATGCCGAAGGTCATCTGCTCTATCTGGAGGGCACGGTGGAAGATATCTCCGACCGCTGGTGGAGCGAGCAGCGCCGCCGTCTCCAGTACGCGACGTCCCGCGTGATCGAGAAGTCCGAAGGCGTGGCCGAAGCGCGGCCCATGATCCTGCAGACGATCTGCGAATTGCTCGACTGGGACATGGCAGCGATCTGGGACGTGGATTCGGAGGAGGGTGTCCTTTCTTCGGTGGAAGTCTGGCATGCACCGGCGATCGACATTGCTGAGTTTACCGAGATGGCGTCGAGCATGACCTTCGAGCCTGGCCAGGGCCTGGCGGGAGAAGTCTGGGAATCTGGCGAACCGAAGTGGATCTCCGATCTCGGCAAGACCGACCCTTCGCCAAGTGCGCAGGTTGCGATGAAGAATGGAATGGGCTCGGCCTTCTGTGTGCCGGTGAAGGTGCACGGCGACGTCCGGCACGTCGTTGAATTCTTCAGTCCGAAGATTTCACTTCCCGATCCCGAGTTGCTGCAGACTCTCGGCGTGATCGCCAATCAATTGGGCCATTTGATCGAACGCAAGAGCAGTGAAGAGGCTCTGCGCAAGAGCGAGGCGCGTAAGGCGGCGATCCTGCACGCGGCGCTCGACTGCATCATTTCTTTCGAGGTCGAGGGCCGGATCGTGGAATTCAATCCAGCGGCTGAGCGGGCATTCGGTCTCACGCAGGCGGAAGCCATCGGGCGCGACGTTGCCGAACTGATCCTTCCGGAGAGCCTGCATCGGAACCAGCGCCGGGGCCTTGCGTTTTACACGGCTGCGGATGCCGAGCGCCTGTTGGGCAAACGCATGGAATTGGTGGCATTGCAGAACGACGGACGGGAGTTTCCCGTGGAAGTCGCGGTCAGCCGCATTCGCCTCGATGGTAAACCGATGTTCACGGCCTACATGCGGGATATCACGGACCGTAAGGCGGCCGAGCGTGTGGTCTCGGAACTCGCCGCTGTCGTTGCCAACTCAAACGACGCGATCATCGGCGCGAGCCTGGATGGCGTGATCCGAAGCTGGAACGCCGGCGCGGAGCGGATCTACGGTTATTCCGCGCGGGAAGCGATTGGCCGTCCGTTGCACATGCTCCTCCCTCCGGAGCGGCTCGATGAATTCCCGCGCATGCTCGCGATCGTTCAGAAGGGCGACAGCATGGTCAGCTACGAAACTGTCCGGCTTTGCAAGGATAGCCGGAAGATCGACGTCTCGCTGACCGACTCGCCGATTCGTGAAGGCGGACGGATTACCGGTGTGTCTTCGATTGCGCGCGACATCACTGAGCGCAAGCGGCTCGAAGAAGAACTGCTGCAGTCGCAGAAGATGGACGCAGTCGGACGCCTTGCCGGCGGGATCGCGCACGATTTCAACAACATCCTCACGGCCATCCTTGGTTACAGCGATCTGCTCATCGGCCAGATCGATGAGCGCCAGTGGATGTACAAGCACCTCTGCGAGATTCGCAAGGCGGCCGATTTTGCCGCGTCGCTTACGCATCAGTTGCTGGCCTTCTCGCGGCGCCAACCCCTCTACCTGCGAGTATTTTCCGTCAACGACACCGTCCGGAACATGCAGAAGATGCTGCAGCGCGTGATTGGCGAGCACATCAAGATCCACACGACTTTCTCCGCGGAGATCGGGCGCCTGAAAGCCGATCCAAGCCAGCTCGAGCAGGTGCTCCTGAACCTTTGCGTCAATGCCCGCGACGCCATGCCTGCGGGAGGCACGATCAGCATCGTGACAACGGACGTGACCTACTTCCCGGCTGAAAGCGCTGCCCCAATCAGCGAGATGCCCGCTGGAGAATACGTGAAGCTCACGGTTTCCGATACCGGAACAGGCATCTCGCCCGAGGTCCTGAAGCACATCTTCGAGCCCTTCTTCACGACCAAGCAAAACGGCCAGGGAACCGGGCTCGGACTGGCGACCTGCTACGGCATCGTCAAGCAGAGCGGGGGATACATCGCCGTCGAAAGCGTGGTCGGTCTCGGGACTACTTTCTCGATCTATCTGCCGCGAGTCGATGAATCCGGTGAGAAAACCCATGCCCGCAAGGAAGTGGGCGAGTTACCCGGCGGCAGCGAGACCATCCTTTACGTGGAAGACGAGATCAGCGTGCGGAGCCTGACGGCTCACGTCCTGCGCCGCCTTGGCTACACGGTTCTGGAAGCCGGTGACGGCAAGCAGGCGCGCGCGATCGTGGAAACTCAGAATGGCCGGGGCATCGATCTCCTTTTCTCGGATGTCGTTCTTCCTGATCTCGGTGGCCGCGAACTGGCTGACTGGGTGAGCACGCGCAACGCCCGGACGAAGCTGCTATTTACTTCAGGTTACGTGGATGAAGGCATCCTGCGGCGGCACGGGCTCAATCCCGGGATGGCTTTCCTGCAGAAGCCGTTCACACCGGCGGATCTTGCGCGGAAAGTGCGGGAGGTCTTCGAGAGCAACGGGTCCCACGCTGGCTGACCCGTCGCAGCGGGGCGTTTTCTCTGGCCAGTTCCCTCTGGAACGGTCACTTTTGTACAGGCGTCGTGGCCCCTGTATGAGCCACGGCGCGCGATTGCGTTATTGCAGCGACTTCTTTAGGTTCATTTGCCTCCTGTGACTCTGAATACCTCGAGTAAACCTGACCGGCCTTTGCGGATCCTTCTGGTGGAGGATAATCCGGCCGATGTGATTCTCCTGACTGAACTTCTGGCCGGCGCGCCGGTGCGCTTGGAGATCGAGCCTGTGGGCCGTCTGGATGAAGCCGTACGCCGGATCACTGCCAACGGCATTGACGTGATCCTTTCCGACCTCTCGCTGCCGGACAGCCAGGGGCTCCGTACCTTTCAGGAAATTCGGCGTGTCAGCCATCCTGCCCGCATCCCCATCCTCGTATTGAGCGGCTTGGATGATGAGGCGATTGCCCTTCGGACAGTCGAGCTGGGAGCCCAGGATTATCTAGTCAAAGGGCAGGTCGATCAGTCGCTCATCCTGCGCTCGATCCGCTATGCCATGAAGCGTGCGGAACTCGACTACGCCCTCGAAAAGGAGCGCAACCTCCTTCGCAGCGTCATCGATAACCTCGTCGATGCGATTTACGTCAAGGACGCAGGCGGCCAGTACTTGCTGGGCAACACCGCTCATGCGCGCCAGCTTGGCCTGGAATCTCCTGATGAGGTTGTCGGAAAAGTAACCTCGGAATTCTTCCCGCCTGATGTCGCTGACAAGTTTCGTGCTGACGACGAGCGAGTGATCCAGACCGGCGAACCAATCATCAACCGGCACGAGTGTGTCGTGGAGGACGGCATGCCGGTGCGGTGGCTCTCGACAACGAAAGTCCCGCTACGCGATCCGGATGGGGACATCGTCGGCGTCGTGGGAATCGGACGCGACATCACCTCGCGCAAGCTTGCCGAGGAAAAGCTCGCGCGCTACACGCAGGAACTGCGGGAGAAGAATGCCGAAATGGAGGATGACCTCAACATGGCCCGGGAGGTCCAGCAGGCATTCCTTCCCCAACAGTATCCGGCTTTTCCTAAGCACGCTTCGCAGGATGAAAGTGCCCTGCATTTCTGCTCGAAATATCTGCCCACGACCACATTGGGCGGTGACTTTTTTCACGTGCTGCCCATCTCGGATACCGAGGCCGGCATCTTCATCTGCGACGTCATGGGACATGGCGTCCGGGCCGCGCTGGTGACGGCCATCCATCGGGCGCTTGTCGAGGAGCTTACCCGGTACTCGACCGAACCCGGCGAATTCCTCACGCAGATGAACGACGCGCTACTTTCGATTCTGCGCCGGACCCGCAGCCCGATGTTCGCTTCGGCGTTCTACCTCGTGATCGACACGGCGAAAGGCCAGATGCGCTATGCCAATGCCGGGCATCCCCGTCCGCTGCACATCCATCGGAATCGCGGCGCCGTGACGTTGCTCGATGGCCCCGGAACGCATCCCGGGCCTGCGCTGGGCGTCTTCGAAGGCTCGAAGTACCAGGTGCAGGAGGCCAGCATCGACGTCGGTGACCTCATCATCCTCTTTACCGACGGGCTTTACGAAGTGGAGAATCCCCGCGGCGAACTGTACGATCAGGGCTTGCTCCTCAAGGCTGTCCAGCAGCGGAATCAACTGCCCGTGGATCAGATCTTCGAGCAAACCCTCGACGAAGTGCGCCGCTTTTCGGTCAGCCATGGTTTCGTGGACGACGTGTGCCTCGTCGGCGTCGAGTTGACGCGGTCTCAGGAAATGTTGCAAGTTGCGGGCGACGCTCGCCCAATCTCTGCTACTGTCTGAACTGAGATGAGGCTGGCCCTTAGCGCCAGATTTCCATTTTTTAAGTAGTCCTCCCCGATCCACCCACCCCATGAAGTCCGCCATTACCATGCATTTTACCGTATTGGCGGAGCGGTCTGGCTCAACCACTACCCTGCCAAATGGGTAGCGAGCCTGTCCACATTCTTCTCATCGAAGACAACGAAGAGCAGGTTCAATTTCTTACCCAGCTCCTTGTCACTTCAGACGCTGCCCGTTTCGAAGTCAGCGCGGTGGTCACTCTCGATGGCGCGCTCAAGCGGATCAAAAGTGGCAGGCTGGATCTCATCCTTCTCGACCTGAGCCTGCCGGACAGCGACGGCCTGGAAACCTTCATCCGGGTGATCGAACACGCGCCGATGGTTCCGATCGTCGTCTTGAGCGGCATCCGGGATGTGGCCGTGGCCATCGAGACGGTGCAACTTGGCGCCCAGGATTACCTGGTCAAAGGGCACGTCGACAATCATTTGCTGATCCGCTCGCTCCAGTATGCGATTGAGCGGAATCGCATCCAGTTCCAGCTCAAACTCGCTTACGAGGAATTGGAAGTGCGCGTGCAGGAACGCACATCGGCGCTGCGCGACAGCAATGAGCGGCTCCAGCGGGAAATCACCGATCGCCGCAGGGCGGAAGAGGCCACTCTCGAAAGCAATCGCCAGCTCGCTGAAGCGCTTGCGAAGCTGCGTTCGGCGCAGGAGGAAATCATTCAGCGCGAGCGAATGCTGGCCCTCGGTCGGATGGCGAACGGCATCGCCCACGATTTCAATAACGCCCTCGCCCCCATCCTCGGATTCTCCGAACTGCTTCTCATGAAGCCGGAAATCCTCCGCGATCTCGACAAGTCCCGCAATTATGTGGAAATCATCCACACGGCGGCCCGGGATAGCGCCAAGGTGGTGCGCCGGCTCCGGGAATTTTATCGATATCGAGACAAGGACGAAATTTTCACACCCGTGGTAATCAACGATCTCATTCTTCAAGTCATCTCCCTCACGCAACCGCGCTGGAAGGACCAGGCGCTTTTAGCCGGGGTGAGCATTGAAATCCGGACGGAGCTCGGTCACGTGCCGACCGTGCCGGGCAACGAACAGGAACTGCGCGAGGCATTGGCGAACGTCCTGCTGAACGCGATCAACGCGATTCCCAAGCGTGGAACGATCACGATCTGTACGGAAGTGCAGGGGCGTTGGGTCGTGGTCACCGTGACCGATGA